>Ga0208434_1000037_pt1 | contig 66604 bp, 60 predicted proteins | sample 13_taG_FD_184086 | JGI IMG/M metagenome (GOLD analysis project Ga0208434, IMG submission 184086) | Marine viral communities from the Subarctic Pacific Ocean - 13_ETSP_OMZ_AT15268 metaG (SPAdes) (version 2) | ecosystem: Environmental > Aquatic > Marine > Oceanic | place: Pacific Ocean | collected... | reverse complement strand
TTTCATTGTTAATTATTTTAAATTACACTTTAAATCAATTTTAAATATAAATTTTTCATAAAATATTTGAATATAAATATTTTATAATATTAATATATGAAAAAACATAATATAATTTTTTATATATTCTTAGCATTTGTATTATTTTTGTGTCTAATAATTTATTATCAATCTGACGCTTTTGATTTAAAGTGTATTATTGCTTCAAAAGATGGAAATCGTTATTGTGTGAGGGAAAGGGCAAAAATGGAATTAGCAGCGAATCTTTTAGCAGATGTTACACAAAAAATGAATGACACAGTTGCTTTTATAGAAATAAAAGAACCAGAAGACCCACGAACAATTAGATTAGTTAAAGGGTATAATCCCAAAAAAATAAGTGAAACTTTACCAACAAGTGAATTAACAGCATTCAGTGAAAATAAAGGTGAAAAAATCGCATTTTGTTTAAATAAATCTAAGAATGGTTCTAAATTAATTGATATAAATACACTAACATTTGTAGCACTTCATGAATTGTCTCATATAGCAACCGAATCTATCGGACATAAACAAGAATTTTGGGAAAATTTTAAATGGATTTTACAAAATGCAAAAGAAGCTGGAATTTATTCACCAGTTGATTACAAAAAATACCCAGAAGAATATTGTGGTATGACAATTAATGACAATCCATATTATGATTTAGTATAATTTTTTCTATTGATAATATATAATGGAAGAAGTTTTTAATCATCTTTTTCATGCGTTAATTATTACTATAATTCTTTATGTAATAATGAAATTTGTTTTGAAGCAATCACAACGTATGGCTTTAAATAGAAGTTTTTTGGCTGGTGCAATAGCATTGATATATATGATTTTATTTGGACACGGTTTACCTACACATATTAATAAGATTTAATTATTTTTAATTTAATTATATAAACTAAATTAAAAATAATAATTTAATTATATATATGTCACAATCAATATCTTCAAGTATTAGTTCAATAAAATCAATAGACAAACCTTTAGATAAGATAGTTTATAAGGTTAAAAAACTAGTAAATGACAAAATCGATACTATTTATGTGTTTTATGGAAGAAAAGAAAAAGATATGAGTGAAGATAAAGTTATTAAACAAATATTTACAGATAAAGAGTATGATGATATAAAAAAACATAATACTAAAATAATTTTCAGTGAACAAAGAATCCATCCAGATGATTCAATTGCTACAATTAAAATTAAGATACTTACTGAAATGAAAAAAAAGGTTTCAATAGAAGAATTATACTTATTTTGTAAAAAAGTTGAAAAACTAAATTCCATAGCTGTGTATCAGTCATTAACACAAAATAAAAAAATAGCATTAACAAAAATTCGATTAGAACAATTTATCCAAAATATAAATTCTGATTTAGAAGGTAATTTATTTCCTGAACCCCAAGATAAAGAAATTTATTCATATGAAAATATTTTTGAAATGAAGCTTGATAATAAAGAATATATTATTAACAAAGTTTTAGGCCAGAAATTTTTTATTGTCGAAAATGAATATCCTTTTGTTTGTAATCCATTTGATGTTAAAGAATATGATAAATTTTTTGAAAAAAACGCACGTAAATCATTGACAACACTTAACAATCATTTATTACTTAATTCTGGTGAGATTATTGATAATAGTATTTATTTATGTTTGGCACAAGATGTATTAAGTTATGTAGAAAATAAGGATATATCTCAGCAAACCACATTAAAAATATATTACCCATTTCTTTATAATAAAAATATAAATTCTCTCGAAGATTTGGAGAGAAACCAAGAAAAAATAATTGAAGGAAATAAAAAATTATATAATGAAAAAATTCTTGATTCATTTAAGACTATTGATATGTTTTATGATGTATATGACGCAAGAAAAAATGAATTAAATTATGTAAATAGAGGTATTAAATATATTAAAGCTATTATGAAGCCAGATTTTGATATTAAGATACCACTTGAAATTATTTTTAAGGTTGTTCACGCAAATGAAACTAACCCATTTATTAAATATAATCCATCATCAAGACAGGAAAACATATACAGACTTTATGCTGATAAAATTTCAACCGATGGACGCAAAATACCTTATCTTAAAAAGGCTTCTATATTTAAACTTATGAAATCTATTGGACGCTCTAAATCAGTTTCTGTTTATATTGAAACCCATGATAAAGTTATTTTAAATTGTGAGTTTGATGATGAAGGTTACATTACAATATCAGGAGAATTTAACAAACTTGTTGATGTTTCAGAAATTAATGAAATTTTTAAATCCAATATAAATCCCGTTATTCAAGAAATAAAATCTTTTCTTGAGCAAAGTGGATATAAATTAAGTTTATTTAATAGTTTAAGTGATGAAAATATTGAAATTAAACAAATGACATATGAATCGCAAATTAATGTTAAAAAAATGTTTGATTTTAAAAATTATACTGGATGTATAAATAGTGTATTTGTTAATGAGACTAATAGATTAAAACCTGATAAAATACTTTTACGTTATAAACGTATTTCTAATTTCAGTAAGTTTACAAGCCAAGAAGCATTTATTCTTGAAAAGGCCGAACAAGGATTAAGAGGTAGAGATATTATACAATCATTACTTGAAAATTTTTCTGATTTGACACATGAAGAAGCAACAGAACTTGTTTCTAAAGTTGCTAATGAATTACAAGTTGAGAAGGGTATTAGAAAATCTGATATTAAAATAAAAGAAAACCCTGGATTTAAAACTGAAATTTTTTTGGATTTAAAAACATCTTTATTAAAAATAACTACTGAAAATATAAATAATATTAATTATTTATTCACCTTACCAATTTATTTGGATACAATAGTACGTATTACACAAGATAAAACTTCTACTAATTATCCGGTATCTGAAATAAATAAAATATGTAGTGTAAAAGAGACAAGTGATGTTTTTATTGATGATATAACGTCTTCTACTGAATTATCAAGTGAAGAAGATGAGGAAGATGATGAAAGTATTAATTATATTAAATATTCTGAAGCCGAAAAAGAAAAACCAAAAGGTGCTTTTAATTTACTTTTTGATGAAGATGACTCAGATGAAAGTTATGAATCTGAAGGAGGTGATAAAAAAGACTTTAAAGGAGGCGAAACTGATTCATCTGAGGAATCTATATCATCTGAGAATATGTCTTCTCCTTTGGTTCCAAAAACTGATAGTAAAAAGGAAACTAATCCTAATGTTCAAATAAATATTTCATCACCTCAAGAATCTTCATCTGAGGAATCTATACCAAGTGAAAAAACATCTTCAGTTGATAAGTCTATACCTGAAGAAAGTATAAAATCTTTATCTTCAATTAAAAGCATATCTGAAGAACAAGATGAAGATGAAGAACAAGATCAAGAACCTGATGAAGAACAACCTGATGAAGATAAAGAACAAGATGAAGATGAAGAACAACCTGATGAAGTTGAAGAATCTGATGAAGTTGAAGAATCTGATGAAGTTGAAGAATCTGATGAAGTTGAAGAATCTGATGAAGTTGATCAACCAGTTGAAGAAGAACCTGATGAAGATGAGCAACCAGTTGAAGAAGAACCTGATGAAGAATTATTAAGAAAAAAATGGGACTATACAAAATTAAATAAACCATATTATTTTCAAACTCAAATTGAAGAAAAAGACCCTATTTTAATTGTTAAAGAAGATACAAAGGAATACAATGGTTATTCTAGAACTTGTTTGTCTGATAAACGTAGACAACCTGTAATATTAACAGATTCTCAATTAGATAAAATAAATAAAGAACATCCTGGTTTTTTGAAAGAAGAGGATGTAATTAAATATGGTTCTGATTCAAAACACCAATTTAATTATATTTGTCCACGATATTGGTGTTTGAAAAATAATACATTTATTGATCCAGCTGACATTAAAATTGAAAAAGGTGAAAAAGTTCATAAACCTATAAAAGGACCTTCTTGTGGTAAGGTTTTATCGAAAAAAGATAAAGTTGTAAAACCTGGATACTATATTTACGAGTTTAATGATAAAGCTTATCCTGGTTTAATACCAAATAAACACCCAAAAGGATTATGTTTACCTTGTTGTTTTAAAAATTATAATACTGAAGGAAGAATAAAAGCAAAACAAAGTTGTTTAGAAAAAGAAAAAAAACAAGATGAACAAAATATTCCAACAAAAGAAGATGATTATGTTTTAGGTCCAGATAAATTTCCGTTAAATATTGGACGTTGGGGTTATTTGCCAGCCGAAATACAAACAATTTTACATGAAGTTAATGCTGATTGTCAAGTGAGTAAAACTAATACAAATATAAAAGAAAACCATCCTTGTTTATTAAGACACGGTGTTGAAGTTGATAAAAGACAATCATTTATAGCAGCTATTTCAGATGAAATATTTTTCGGAAAAAGAATAATTGATGTTGAAAATAGATTAACAACAAAGGAAGCAAAGGTGTTAAGTATTAAAGAAATGAGAGAAAGAATTATTAAATCAATTAATATTGATTCTTTTATTAAATATCAAAACGGTAATTTAGTAACTGATTTTTACAATCCTGATATAAATGTAGACCCAACAAAATATCAAAAATCAAAATTATATTCAAAGATTGATTTAAGTAAAGAGGAAGAAAAAACATATTTCACAAAAGTAATATCTGCATTTCAAAATTTCATATCATTTTTAAAAGACGATGAATCTATTATAGATCATACGTATTTATGGGATATAATTTCAATGCCTAACAAATATTTATTTCCAAATGGTGTTAATCTAATCATTTTTCAATTGCCTCATGATGATATAACAAATAATGTTCAGCTTCTATGTCCAACAAATCATTATTCCAATGAATTTTATGAAGCAAGAAAGCCTTCAATATTATTAATAAAAGAAGATGGTTATTACGAGCCTATATATTCTTATTTAAGTACCAGTAAAAAACTAAACATAACAAAAGAATTTAAGGAACATGACCCACACTTATCAAAAACAATGAGAGCAGTATTCAAAGAACTCATTAAACCGTTTTTTGAGTTAATATGTAGACCATTAGAAAGTATGCCAAATATTTACAAAGCTAAACGACCATTACTTTTATACAATTTAGTTCAAAAATTAGATGAATATGAATATAATATTAAGAAATTAGTAATGAATTTTAATAATAAAATTATTGGTGTTATTGCTGAAGAACCAGGAGTTTCTGAGAGAACTGGTTTTATTCCGTGTTATCCTTCAGCATATAATGAAAATTTAAAGAAAGATTTAGATTTTGTTTTTATGAATGATGAGTCATTATGGAATACATATGATTTAACATTACAATTTTTAAATAGATTATATAAGAGAAGTAAAAAGAGAAGAGACGAAGCATCTATTCCTTGTAAACCAGAATTTAAAATTGTTGAGGATGAAATGGTTGTGGGTATACTAACTGATACAAATCAATTTATACAAATTTCTGAGCCCATTAGAGTTGATGAAATTGAACCCGAATTAGATTTGCCATCAATCACTGATAATGATTATATTGTTAATGTAAAGAAAAGACCATTGGTTCAAAGTGATACTCAAATTATAACTCAAAATGTTGTTGATGTTGAGAGAGAAGATTATATAAAAAAAATTAAGTTAGAAACTAGTTTCTATAATATTTTTAGAAATACTATTAGAATTTTGTTGAATAAGTATGAAAATATTAAAACAAGAGAAAAAATCGAATCAGAAATGTTAAAAGAATATATAATTTATTCTGATAAACTATCAAATATTAACAGACTATTAAAACAGCTTGTAGGTGATAAAATTCAATTTGTTGGTGATAAAAATTATTATAAACTTATTAATGAAGTTTCTACTTGTATTGTGAAAGACGATAATAAATGTAAATCTACACCTAATTTATGTGTTGTTTCGGAAAATGGAAATTGTAATATGATTTTACCAGAGAAAAATTTAATAACAGACAAAGAAAATGAGACCATTTACTTTGGTAGAATGGCAGATGAATTAATTAGATATAATCGAATTAAGTCATTTATGTTACAACCACAAATTTATTTATCATTTAGTAACGTTGGGTATAATTTAAGAGACAATGAAATAATATTGATACAATCGTCATTAACACAGGATTATTTTGATAATTTAATTCCTGTGGTTACAAATAATTATGTTAAATATAATTCTTATGATGAAACACAACCAATCATGACACAATTATATGACAATAATTTTTCTTCACTTGATAAGGCTATTGGAAGAAAAAATGAATTAATATGTGATAAAGTTGACAATGACCATATTAGATCAAGTGTTTGGAAAAAATGCTTTCCGCGTAATTTTATCGAAACGGAATATAGTAAATATAACTTTTGTACATTTAATTTTATAATTGATCTTATAGAAAGAAAAACAAAAGAAAAAATTACTATTAATCATATTAAAAATGAATTATATAATGAATATAAAAAATATCTTGAAAAATATAAAGATAAAATCGTTGATATTTTAATTATTGAAGGAAAGAAAACATTAGGTGACCAAGTTCATTCTGATGTATTATCGTTTTCCAGTTTTATTTATACTGATAACTATTTTTTGACAACATTTGATTTATGGTTACTTGTTAATAAATATAAAATTCCGACGATATTTATTTGTCAAAAATTTATATTACAAACTAAATACGAAAAACATTTATTTGTTGGTTATGGTGATGAAGATGATAAATTTGCTTTTGTTGTTTTACCTGGATTTAGAGCAGAGAATGTTCCTAACTTTAAAATTATAAAATCGAATAAAGGTGAAGTTTTTATTTCTCTTAAAGAAATAAATGAAGAATGTATTGGAAATATTGAAGAATCTATAAGAAATAAAATGGATATTGAAGATTATCTTGATAAATTTACAATGCCAACTAAAACTATTTATAAAAAGAAAAAACCCTTATTAATTGAGCGTGAGAGTGAAGAAAATGAAGTACAACGCGTTAAAAGTAAAATAATACGCAAAGAAACTACTCCAGTTTCATCAGAGAAACAAATTATAAACAAAACAAAACCATCCAAAAAAGTTAGAATTAAAGGCGAAACAAAAAATAAAACAAAAAAAAAGACAAATATTCGAAAACAGAAATTTTTAATCGTTGATAGTTCATCAACAAAAGAAGATTAACTTATTGAATCATCATCATTATTTTCTTCATAATATTCGAATTCCTCATTTACTATTTCATGTTCGTCTTCAGTTATATCACTTTCTTCTTCATCTTCAATTATATTTCCTAATTCATATTGTTCTTCAGTTACATAATATTCATCGGTATTGTCGCTTTCTTCGTCACTATATATTTCATATTTATATGATAAGTGATTCAACATGAAACTTTTACTTTCGTATGTATTAAATTTTTTATGTTTTATATCAAACTCAATATGTGATTTAATTTTTTTTATTTTTCCATTTTTAATAATATCTTTTAATATGATAATTTTTTTACCAAAATGTGGATTAAATTGTTGAAATTTATTCATTTTATTATAAAAATTGTTTTTAGCTCTTATTTTATTTTTTTGAACTAAAGAATAATTATATACCAAATATAAATACAAATATGGTTTCATGACTTTAATAAGAATATTTTCAGGAAATTCTTCATCTATTTTTATTTTTTGATTTTGATTTGAAAAATTCATGTTAAATGAATCAATCATTAATTTAATATCGTCTAAAATAGTTTTTTTTGTAGAATTATTTAAATAATTTTGGAAACTATATTCTCGTAAAATATATTCATAATTATCAACAAACATAGTTATGTCAAAATTACATTTTTTAAATTTAAGAAATACATCAAGATATTCAGATTTTATGAACATAATTTTAGTGTTTAAAATCAAACAAGTATAAATAAAATATAAGATGGATTTGCCAAATGGAATATTGTTGTAAGGATTTTTTATAGAAATAGGTTCGGAAAAGAACGAAAAATTATTTGTTAATGAGATATAAATAATCTTAAGCAATTCATCAATTTTGAATAAATATTTTGAATTAATATGATATATACATATAATATTCTGTTGGTTTTTTTTTATTTGGTTAAGTTGTAAATCATTATCAACAATTAATTTAGATCTTTTATATTTACATAAAAACACAAATCTATTCAGTTTATGATATATACTTTGTATTTTACAAAATAAATTAAATAATTCTTCTTTTTCGTTTTGTTTTTGTGAAAAATAAAAATTATTCATTGTTTCTTCAATAAACTGAAACTTTTTATAATTTTTTAATAAATTGTTACATAAATAATTAAAATAAAATTTATATATTCCTGATATATTATCATTTTCATAATGTTTTATTTCAAAAATATTATTATCTAATTTTATTACTTTATTTACGATTTTACAAAAAGTCGTCATTTATTAATAAATAATATAATTATTTGTATTTATATTATTTTATATTTTTATAACCTTAACATTTTTTCTAATTTACTATCATCATATTTTTTTATTTTATATAGTGGATTTTCATATTCTGATGTAGAATAAATGTATTTTTTACAAAATAATGTGATACATATTCCAAGACAACAAATAAAAAAGATACTTAATACTAAAATAAAGTTAATATATGACATTAAGTTTGTTACTGAGTTTTTTGATTTGTCAATAACTGAATTTATTTCTGCTGTAGAGTTTGTTGGAACAAATATTGATTCAAATGATGGTTCAATAGTTGGACCTATAGTTGGACCTAATATAGGTTCAAATGTTGGTTGTAGTGTTGGTTGTAGTGTTGGAATAAATGATGGTTGAAGTGTTGGAATAAATGTTGGTTCAAGTGTTGGAATAAATGTTGGTTCAAGTGTTGGTTGTAGTGTTGGTTTATTTGTTGGAATAAATGTTGGTTGTAGTGTTGGTTGTAGTGTTGGTTATAGTGTTGGTTGTAGTGTTGGTTGTAGTATTGGTTTATTTGTTGGAATAAATGATGGTTGAAGTGTTGGAATAAATGTTGGTTCAAGTGTTGGAATAAATGATGGTTCAAGTGTTGGTTGTAGTGTTGGTTTATTTGTTGGAATAAATGTTGGTTCAAGTGTTGGTTGTAGTGTTGGTTGTAGTGTTGGTTCAAGTGTTGGTTTATTTGTTGGAATAAATGATGGTTCAAGTGTTGGTTCATTTGTTGGAATAAATGATGGTTCAAGTGTTGGTTGTAGTGTTGGTTCAAGTGTTGGTTCAAGTGTTGGTTGTAGTGTTGGTTGTAGTGTTGGTTTAAGTGTAGGTTTATTTGTTGGAATAAATGATGGTTCAAATGTAGGTTCAAGTGTTGGACTATATAAATAGTAATTATTAACACTATTTTGTGATGTATTATCATCATCATTATTCTTAGTGCTACTATTATCACTACTATTATCACTACTATTATCACTACTATTATCACTACTATTATCACTACTATTATCACTACTATTATCACTACTATTTTCGCTACTATTTTCGCTACTATTATCACTACTATTATCACTACTATTTTCGCTACTATTATCACTACTATTATCACTACTATTATCACTACTATTATCACTACTATTTTCGCTACTATTTTCGCTACTATTATCATTTACTTCATTATTATCTTGTTTATTACCATTAGTATATTTATAAATATTAATTTTATCATTAAAATACGTACTATGTAACATATTTGTATTATTATAATTATATATATACATTTTGTAGTCATTATTATATTTATATGCGTTTACATTATATAAACTAATAAATTCATAAAATAAAAGATATACTTTTAATAATAAAAAAAAATTTAACATTACGTATATAATATATATAAATATAATATATAGTATCTTTATACATTTGAAAAATATATTTACTTTAAAAATAGTGGAAAAAAATTATTTACAAATTATTTGAAATAATATATAATTTATATATGTCTATTTTTATTTTTGGTTCAATATTATAATTTTTAAAATATTTAAAATCCTGGATTATAAGAATTATCTTTACCCATATCTTCATCTTTGATTGTAATTACATTATTTTGTATAGCGATTTTATTTGGTCCACAAGGATCATCGGGATTTTCCGCATCTCCAAAGAATTTCTCAATTTCTTCATTAGCGTCAACATATACATACTCATTAGATGCTTCAAGCTTTTGCATCTCATCAATATCTAAAACGACTTGGAATGATGCTGTTCCGAAATGACCTTCTTGGCCACACATAACATTAGCGGATACACCCCTCAAAGTATCTAGTTCGGCATGTCTAGCAGCTTTTAAAAACATCTCAGGTGTCTCTTCAAATGAAGCTTTGGCAATTGGTCCAATATTATCATTGTTAATTCCATGTCTAAATATAGATATCAATTTATGAGTAAATGTCATTCTATCAACAAGAACGCTATAGTTATGATAATTAATATAAGTTCCATCAAATTCGACTACTTCAACTAATTCGTTATAAATAGTCTGTCTAGCAGCTTCAATGCCAAGAACATTATATATTTCCATAATATCATTACTTAATGTTCTAGTATTGTCAATATAATCAAGACCTAAAACATCTAATAAATTTGTTCCAACTGTATCAAGAACCCAAATGTCTTGTTTTTTATATACACCATTAATTTCGACAACGTTATCTAAAACTTTTCTAAGAATTACTTTATTAATACCTTGAATACCTCTTAATACTACTTTTTGTAGAAGTTGGTCTTGGAAATTCTTTAAAATATAAATTTGGTCAGATTGGTCAAGAGGGTTAACTTTAGTTTTTTTCTGTCCACTTTTATTGCCTGATTTTAAGACGTCATTCATCCTAATTCTAAATATTAGCTTATCTGAATTAAAATCAGAATAAACACAATTAATTTGATCTTCATAACAACTTTTTAACGTATAATTTACATCATCCATAGTAATATTTTTTTCAAGCATAATTTCAGGATCCATAACCATTCTAACAATCCATTTTGATTTTTCATTTTCATCAGACGATAAACTAACTTCATTACATTCATCAACTAAATTTTCGAATGCTCTATATTGTTCAATACAATCTTTATCCTCATCAATTAATGTATTTAAATCATCAGGGTCAAAACAAATTTCAGTTGATTGAACAACTTCTTCTAATTTAGTATGCTCAAGCATATACATAATTGTGCGAGCCTTATCTTTTTGTCTTTCATCTTCAGGTTTTAAGTAAACACTTAAAGATGGATTTTTAATTTCACTGGATAATGATAGAATTTCTTCAATTCTTGGAACACCACGAGTGACGTTAGATTTAGAAGCAACACCAGCAAAATGGAATGTGTTCAAAGTCATCTGAGTAGATACTTCGCCAATACTTTGTCCAGCAATCATACCGACCATTTCACCAGGTGTAACGATTGATTTTTTATAATTAAGAATAATTGTATCAAGTAATAATATTAGCGAATTTTGACTAAATCTTTTTACTACCAAAAGCTCTTTTGGTGACAAATAATAGAAGAACAATGTCTTAAATAATTCAGTTGGCTTGTAGTAATAATTTTTATTTATTTTATCAAAGTATGACTGAATAATATTGTAGGCTTCAAGTGGTGTAATATCTACTAATGATGATGACGTTATTCCACACTGTCCTTGAATTGTATTTATAATATAATGAAAAGCTACTGGAGAAGATACAACCTTATCGCCTTTATTTTTAAACACATTACTAACTATATTTGGTCTGATATCAATTATTTGATCAACTAATTTACTCATTTTGCTAGCAAACTCAACTTGTTGCTTCTTAAGTCTAGTCATTGTATTTTTAAGGAAGATATTACTCAATGTTTTTACCTTACCGGATTCTTCAGGAATCAAATAATGATTATATATATCTTGTGTAGTCATTTCAACAATAGGCATATTTTGATCTTCAACCTTTACAGTATCGATGCTATCATCACCATACTGAAACTGAACAATTTTATTCTTATTCGTTCTGATAGTCATATCATAATTAACCATTAAATCTTCCAAACCTTTAATAAGTCTTCTTTGAATATAACCAGTCGTAGAAGTTTTAACGGCAGTATCAATAAGACCAACGCGACCACCCATAGCATGCATGAATAGTTCTTGTGGAGTTAATCCATTAATATATGAACTTTCAACAAAACCACGAGCACTTGGCGAATCATCATATTTGGTGAAATGTGGTAAAGTTCTGTGTTCAAAACCATAAGGAATACGTTTACCATCTACGTTTTGTTGTCCAAGACAAGAAATCATAAAAGATATATTTAAGTCAGAACCTTTTGAACCCGATTTAACCATTTCAACGAAACGATTTCCTTCAGATAAATTTTTTAATCCAATCTTACCAGCCTCTGAGGTAGCTTGGTTTAAAATACTGTTAATTTGAGTTTCAACTTCTTGTTCATTAGTTTTACCTGTATTATTTTCAAATACACCTAACTGAATCTGGTCGAGTAAATTTTTTACTTCAGTTTTTTTATTTGAAATAACCTTTACAATTTCTTCATTAGTGCTTTGGTTTGAAATTAAATCACTAATTCCAACACTAAAACCAGCATTTTTCATATATTCAGTTACAATATTTTGTAGGTCGTCAATAAATTTAGATGATGCCATATTTCCAAAATCATTACAAACTCTTTGTAGAAGACCTCTTGATCTTCCTCCTAATACACCCTTATCCATTACTCCCTTAATATATTTTCCATTCTTGATTTCGATCTTATTTTTAATTGATAAAGGTGGCATAATTTGACTTAAAATATCATAGCTGGTAAGTCCTCCTTCTTTTTCAATATCTTTTAAAAGTTCAACTTCATTAACTTGATTAAACATCATCAACAAATTCATCGCTTGTCTAGGCGTGAATTTAACTCCTTCTTTGGAAAACAAATAAGAACCAAGCATAGAATCTTGATAAATGCCAATAATTGAAGAATTATTGGCTGGACTAATAATTTGATATGGCACTGCTGCCAAATTTTTTAATTCTGCTTCGGATTCTGGATCCTGTGGCATATGTAAATTCATTTCATCGCCATCAAACGATAACTCGTCAGAGTTTCCAATGACGTCGGACTGTATCTTAAGCAAGCTCTGGATGGTTAATCCTTCATCGCTCACCAACACCGGTTCAGTCTCTGAGTGCCTTCCATACTCTTACCATAACGAGGTTAGGAAGTAACACTGCGGATTGCCTATTTCATACTTTAAAGTATTCATCCATCACTTTATTACTATCGGGTTCGGCTATTAACCGAGATCCTCACAAATGTTTCCAGATGTGAGTAGTAGTGATGGCTTTAAGGTGTCCCCGTCAACAAGGTGTTTTGCAAATAAATCAATATATACTTGAGGCAATTCAAGTTTGTTTTCTTTATGATATTCCACTAATTTTTTATAATGTTGTTCAATCTGTGATTTTATAATTTTATTATTTTTTTTTAAATTTTCTTTACATGACAATGGCATAGTATTTCTCCAATTAAAAGCTATAAGTTGTTCTTCTTCATCATTAATATTAAATTTTGATAAAGGTATTACGTGATCAATGTGCCATTCTTTTCCATGATTTTCATACGTATAGTCGTTATTGTTAGACATTAACCATTTCATATATTCTTCTCTGGAACAACCTAAATATTCCATTGTTCTTTTATTTTTATTTTTGATATATCTAAGAATATTGCTTCTAATTTTTCGTTTTAATTCTTCTAAATCATTGTCACGCCAATTTTTAGCTTTTCTATAATTGATTGATTCTTTAATTACACGTTTTTTATATTCTTCATCAGTGTTATATTTTTCTCTTCTTTTTTTACTGGTGCAAACTGTACAAATTTTTCTTCCTTTATGAAAATCACTTATATTTTTAATAAATTCACAGACATTACATTTTTGTTCTATAACATCTGTCAATTTTAATTTTGAGTAATCTTCACGTGTTTTTTTATTTCTACAACTTTTGCACAAATTCCTGCCATTAACAAACATATTTTTTGATTTTGTGATATTACAAATTGAACAAGTTTTTTCTAAATGTTTAGTCTCTGAACTATTCATATATATTTTATATAATATTATTTTTTATATTATTTTGCCTCAAATAATTATTGATTTATTTACTAGGGAGTAACACGCTTTTCACGCTCCCTGTTGCGAACCTTGATGGCTATGACCTTATAAGGTCATGAATTGTTGATCCGCATTGTATGGTTTGGTATCGGCGACATTCATTCTAAAAGTGTCACCTCGTTTCATGATACGAGCAATATGACACATCATACTCATTCTATGAAGAGTAGGTTGTCTGTTAAATAAGATAGCATCTCCATCCATCATATGACGATGAACGATGTCACCTTCTTCTAAGACAATAGAATTTCTGTCAAGATAATATTTTAAGGTGATTGACTCACCGTTGCTCTTCTCCAACATTTTAGCACCAGGCCAAACTTCTGGTCCATTTCTGACTAATTTTGTCAAGAAATTTTTATTGATTTTATTAACATAAACTGGTTTTGTAATATTTTTAGCAATCTTCATAGGAATACCCAATTCGCGTATTGAAATGTTAGGGTCTGCTGTAATAACAGAACGAGCACTAAAATCTACACGTTTAGCCATAAGGTTTCCTCTCATTCTTCCACCTTTTCCATTTAAACGGTCTTTAATTGACTTTAATGGTCTACCTGAACGTTGTGCTACTGGAGCTGCACCAGGAATTTTATTATCTACTTGAGTGGCTACATAATATTGTAGTACTGTTGTCCAATCATCAATTACATTTGACGGAGCATTATTTTGAATTTTCTCTTGGAGAATTTTATTTGTTTTTATAATATTTACTAAAATATGACTTAAATCATCCTCAGATCTTTGTTGTGAATCATGTTTAACAGAAGGTCTTACTGCTGGAGGAGAAACAGACATTACCTGACAAATCATCCAATCAGGTCTTGAGTATAGTGGACTAAATCCCATAAATGAAACATCTTCATCTGGAATTCTTTTAAATATTTTTAACATCATTTCTGGCGTAATTTTAATAACCATTGGTTCAGAAGTAGCATCTTCCGCCTTCCATTCAGCATAAATTGTTGCAAGCCCCTCTTTTCTAATTTTATGAGGTTGAAGACATCCACATCCATCTTCTGTATCTTCGCCACATCTTCTAATTTTACTTGCTAAGGAAAATACATATTTCCATCTTGCCTCTCCTTGAAGTTTTAGGGCTTGTTTATATTTTTCTTTGCTAATAAGAAGTTTACTACATTTAAAACATATACACCTGATTATCTTTTGAATTGTATTTAAATATTGGATATAAAATACAGGTCTTGATAGTTCAATATGACCAGAATAACCTGGTGTCTGCATATAATCAAGACCATCTGTAGGGCAAATTAATCCAGGTTCTAAGACGCCCATTCTTGGATCAAATAATCCACCTATTACAGGTTTATTATTTATATAAGTGTCTCTACTTGTTATTTCTGCAACAGACCCCTTCCTAATTTCATCTGGAGATAATATACTAAATTGAATTCCAATAATCTTGGAAACATTCATTGAGCTATAATTGGAATTAGCAAATTTCGACATCTCTTATAATATATGAGATTAGATTTAAATTGTTTTTATTAATCAATTTTTTTTATATATTTTATAATTTTTTATTTATAAAATAATATATTGTATAGTTTTCCTTTGAAGTAATCATTTAATTTACTTATAAATTACTTATTTATCAACTAAAATAATACAAAATTACTTGAGGTTTGTGTATAATAATTATATATCTTTGCTAAAAATCTTTTTCTATCATATATGATTTAAGTAGTATTAAATTGTATACAAAAATATTTTAAAATAAAATTGATTTTGATTTTGATTTAAAAATTAATTTATAATACACAATAATGACGCGCGAAAGTTCAAACAAACAAATTTCAAAGAGGGATAGAGTAAATAGGTCTAATGAGACTAAACTCAAAAAGAAAAGAAATGAAAGTTCTGATAGTGATGACTGGAATAGTAGTAGTGAATCAGACGATGAAAAAATTAATATACATGAATTTAGAAAATATGTTCAAAAAATATTTCCTTCAAATCATCTTGATAAAAAAATTAAAGCTGGTGAAAAATTAAAGAAACTAGCTGAGAAAGAAGACGAAGAAGAATTTGAAACCGACACCGATGAAAGTGATATTGTCTCGTCTAAAAAAATAAAAAATTCTAAAAAGTATAGGAAAAATAAAAAAACTGAAGTATCAGATGATGATTCTGTTTCATTAGGTTCTCAAGATACAGATGATGATGACGAATATGATGATGATGATTATGATGATGATTATGATGATGATGATGATTATGATGATGAAGAACAAATGGTTAAACTAGGTAAAGGTAAATTTAATATTATATTTAATATTGGTGGTGCTAAAGTTCAAAATGAATTAGATGATGATGATGACGATTATGACGAGGATTACGAATATGAAAATTTCAAAAGTTCTGATGAAGATTCCAAAGATTTTGACGAAGATCAAGAAGTATCTACAGACGAATCTTCCGATGAAGAAAAGCCCTCTAAAGCTAAAAAAGAAAATTCAAAGAAACACAAAGAGGAAGAAGAAAAGCCATCTAAAGCTAAAAAAGAAAATTTAAACAAACATAAAGAGGAAGAAAATAGTGAAAATACTAAAAAAACAGAAGATAAAAATGAAGTTGTTCAAAAATTAAAAGAACTTTTATCAAAAAATCCAAAGGATAAATCAATTAAAAAATGTATTGAAGTATATGAAGAAAATTTTGAGAAAGAAAAAAAGAAGAGAGTGAAGAAAAATAAGAAACAAAAGGATAAGAATATGAAAATTTTTAGAAAAATTATTAGAGATGAAAATGCTATGAATGACTTCTCATTTTATGAGAAATTGGAAACTGAAAACCAGAAAAAATTAATTAAAGAATTAAGGGAAATAAATAAAATTACGAGAATTGAAAAGCCTTATAGAATCACTCTTTTGGAAGCAAATATTCCTATCCAATTTAAATCTGCTGCAATGAAAAAAGTAAATTCATTAAGACATATGGAACCAGGAGGTAGTGAATTTTATAAAGTTAAAAATTGGGTTGATACATTTATGAAGATTCCATTTACAAACTATACAGAATTGCCAATTAGTATTGAAAATAATGGTGTAGATAATTGCCATGATTTTATGGAAAACGCACAAAAAACATTAAATTCAGCAGTATATGGATTAAATGATGCAAAGATGCAGATAATGCAGATGTTAGGTCAACTTCTAACGAATCCAAAATCTATTGGAAGTGCTATTGCTATTCATGGACCACCTGGAACAGGTAAAACTAGTTTGGTAAAGGAAGGTATTAGTAAAATTTTGAATAGACCTTTTGCATTCATTGCTTTAGGTGGTGCAACAGACAGCAGTTTCTTAGAAGGTCACGGTTACACATATGAAGGAAGCACTTGGGGTAAAATTGTTCAAATTTTGATTGATAGTAAGTGTATGAATCCAGTAATTTATTTTGATGAATTAGATAAGATAAGTGATACACCTAGAGGCGAAGAGATTGCTGGTATATTAACCCATTTAACAGATACTTCACAAAATTCACAATTTCATGATAAATATTTCGCGGAAATAAATTTTGATTTAAGTAAATGTTTGTTCATATTCAGTTATAATGATGAAACAAAAGTGAATCCCATTTTAAAAGATAGAATGTATAGAATTAAGACAAAAGGTTATTCTGGCAAAGAAAAAACTATAATTGCGAATAATTACTTGTTGCCAAAGATTAGAGAGCAAGTAAAATTTAATGATAATGACATAATAATTCCAGATGAGGTTATAGGTTATATTAATGAGACACATTGTCAAAAAGAAGATGGTGTAAGAAATATGAAACGTTGCTTAGAAATTATCCATACAAAGTTAAATTTATATAGATTGATGAAACCGGGTTCGAATTTATTTGAAGAAGATATGTCTTTAAAAGTAGAATTCCCTTTTACCGTAACAAAAACTATTGTAGATAAATTAATAAAGAAGGAGTCAGATGGTCTGGAAACATGGAGGTCATTATATTTGTAAATAAAGAATATAAATATAAAATTATAAATACAAATAATATGAATTCAGAATATTATTTGTTTTGTAGAAAAAAATATTGCGAAATATTATCTAATTTAGATAATATAGTTGAAGCATATGATAATATAATAGATTGTATAGAAAAAAACGAAAAATTTAATTCTGAGTATATTGAAAAATCAAAAGAAAAAATTTTTTTTGTCAAAAATAGAGAATATATTATTGAAAAAAAAAAGAAATGTGATGATTATATAAATGATTTATGTTGCCATGATTTTGAAGAAGATATTATAGATATAACACCAGAAAAGAGTATGAAAATAACATATTGTAAAATTTGTGAATATACAAAATAATATATATTTAATTTTCATACTTAAAGACGAACAACTACATTATGAAGGGGAAATTTGGGGATTCTTAAAAAAAGTGCAAAAAAAATTCCCTACACATGTAGGAAAAATACCCAAATTCAAAAAATGAAAAGTGTTTTAACTTTTCAAAAATGGACAAAAAAAATGTCCAATTTTCAAAAACCCAGATATTTTATGAAAAATGCATTGATTGTGACCATAATGAAATTTTATCGTCTGGTCACAGAAAAAATAATTTTCATTTTGTGATGATAATTTTTTCATATAAAAACTTAAAGATTTTTTCTAAGGATTACATATGGAGGACAAGGATGACAAAATTAAGGAAAAAAGTAGTCAAAAAGTAGCTCAAAATTTTTATTGTAATTACTGTGACTATGTTACAAGCAGAAAAACGAATTACGATAAACATATGTTTACACCAAAACATCAAAGGATGACAGAGGATTACATTGGAGGACAAAAAGTAGCAAAAAGTAGCAAAAAAGTAGCAACTCAACCCTTCGTGTGCGAATGTGGTAAAAATTATAAACATAGACAGGGATTATGGAAACATAAAAAAATGTGTAATTTTGTTTGTTTACACGATAATTTTCAAGACGAAAATAATGTGAAAATTAGCTCAACAAAGAATGAAACAATAGCAGATAAAGATTTAATAATGATGTTAATTAAAGATAATAATGAATTGAGAAAAATGATGATGGAACAGCAGTCATTAATGTTGGATAATAATAATAAAGTATTAGAAATATGTAAAAATGGAACACATAATACGACAAATACTCATACAAATTCACATAATAAAGCATTTAATTTAAATTTCTTTTTAAACGAGACCTGTAAAAATGCTATGAATATTATGGATTTTGCTGAATCTATTCAATTACAACTTTCTGATTTAGAAAATGTCGGTGAAATGGGTTATGTAGAAGGAATTTCTAATATTATAGTTAAAAATCTAAAAGCACTCGATGTAACTAAAAGGCCAATACATTGTCCCGATAAAAAGAGAGAAGTTATATATATAAAAGATGAAGATAAATGGGAAAAAGAAGATGATGATAAGAAAAAATTACGAAACGTTATAAATAAAGTTTCTCATAAGAATGAAAGATTGCTTCAAAAATATAAAGAAGTACATCCAGGCTGTAATTTCAGTGAATCAAAATACTCTGACCAATATAGTAAATTAGTTATAGAAGCTATGGGTGGTGCTGGAAATAATGATAAAGAAAAGGCTGAAAAAATAATAAGAAATATAGCAAAAGAGGTAGTGATCGACAAATCAGCTCTTTAAGTAGTTTAAATATATTATTTATTAAATATATTTAAAGAAAAATTTTTACCATACAGTATCAGTATTATGCCACCACATACCGTCACCCTTCTTAACATGATATAATGCTCTAAATATCGAGGAACGTGATAATGGAATATTACATCTATATTTATCTAATGGATGTGGGTTTGTTTTTAATTGTGCTGAAATAGCTTTTTTACCTACCAATTGTTTTTGTTGAAACGCAAAATATGTATAAAATCCTTCATACGATAATGCTCTAATAGGTACTAAATCTTGATTATTATCTTGAAAATCCCTTAAATATTCATCACAAATACCAATACCCGAAATGTCCGCTAAATCTTCTCCAAGACCAATTGAAGCATCGAATTTTATACCATCTCTAGCAGCAAATTCTTCATATTGTTTTACAACATCATCTTGAATTTTTTTGTAATATTTCTTGTCTTTTCCTGTCCACCAATCAAATAATTTACCGTCAGCTCCATATTTACTTCCCATATCATCAAATCCATGAGACATTTCATGACCAATTGTAAAACCTAAATGAGCTAAATTATATTCAATACCTCTTTCATCTAAATCTACAAATGGCTTTTGAATATATCCAAGATTTATATAAATAGCATTTTTAGATGGTGTATACGACGCATTTACTATATAAGCTTGTGTGCCAGACATTTTAACTGGGTATTGTGTCCAATCCATCATAGGAATATCAATAGTACGTTTTCCTTCAAGACTAACAAATTTTTCATGTCTCCATTCATTTAAGTTTATCATATTATCATATAATATTGTACTATATTTTAGGTTAGGGTCTTCTCTTAAATGTTCTGGTTTACCATAAATAAATTTAAATGCATCTAATTTTTTTAACGCGTATTTTTTTGTCGATGGTTGTAACCATTTATTTCTTTGTAGTATTCTTCTGAATACTATTTTTAGATCATTACATAGTGTCTCAGTATATTTCATTGCTTGTGGATTTTCAAATTTTTTTACATATTGATTTGTTAAAAATGTATTAAATGGTATTGACATATATAAAGCTGCGCTTACAGAATCTGATTTATTAATGGCTTCTTGGCCTCTCTCAAACCTTCCATAAAAATCATAAGTAATATGTTCCCATTCTTTTGTAACTCTTGCTAATCTTCTTAGTATTACATATATCCAATAAGTTCGCCATTTTGGTGTTTTCCAATTATCGATTAATAATTTAGAACCGCATTTTAAATAATTTAATGTAGATGTTATAAAAAAATCAGGGGTTTTCTTAAATCCTAATTGTTTTGAAAATTCATCCCAATCAAAACCATATTTTTTCATAGCTTCATTTTTTGAAACTTTGTTATATGTAGATTCTTCTTTTGAAGTAACATCAATACAACCAAGAGCATTGAATATTTCGACTTGAACATCAAAACAATCTTTTGGATTAAAATTATTTTTTCCAAGAGTAGTGTCAAATAATTGTTTTAAATATTTATAATATCTATTTCTATAATTTTGTTTATAAGATACATCCTTTCCATCATCATAATATACATTCAAGTCTAATAATATGAAATGAATAGGACTAATATAACATCTAAAAGTTGTAGGGTCTTTATCATCAGGATTTAAAGACCAAACAAACGGAACAGAATTTGCCATCATTTCATCTCTATTGAAATAACCCAATAAAGCCCAAGGATTATCATTTTTGATATATTTATCAACTATATCAATTGCTTCTTGAGCTAATTTTTTACTGTAAGATACTGGATTCATGTTTATAACTGATTGACGATAATTTTTTAGATTTTTAGCAAGACTATTATTATTACTATTATAATAATTCATAATTATTTTATCTAATTCATTATAAACTTTATCTTGTGCTAAACGAAAATCATCAACCTGGACTATATACTTTTGTTGCTTTTCTAAACTTACATTTTTAAGCCATAAATAATTAATATAATCATAAAAGTCATCATTAGGTTTTATGCTTGAAGGCGCAAATCTAGATAATAATTCTTTAGCAAACTCAGATTTCTTAAAAGTTTCTATATTTCTTAATTTGTTTGCTTCTTGTAGCGATAATTGTTTGCTAAACTTTTTTTCAAAAGATTTGAGACCTATTGGACATATTTTACCAATAAGTTTCTTTGTTTTATTATTTGAATTATTTTTTCTTTTATTACTTTTTGGCATATATATATATATCATATATAATTTTACAGTTATATATGATATATATGATAAATTCTAATATTATTTTATCACAAATCTAATAGTATTTACAGTTTAATATTCAGAATAAGGGACATTGTTGGCACCACGATTTACTAAATAGTTATATTGTTTTCCGGTCATACAAGCGCATCCTGTTGATGTGCTATAAGTATTAGGGCAACATTCAGGTTTAAATGGAGTACTAGCAAACATATCTAACTCACCTTCTGGAAGAGGAATTGGTTGTGGTTCTCTCGCCAAAAATTGTTTAACACCAGGACTTAAAGGTTTACCTGGAACAACAGTCATATCTGGAGCACTCCAAGAGGAAGCATTAACTGTAGAGCTTGAATTCAAATCAAAAGGTGATGATTGACCGTAATTTGTATTTGCCCCAACAAATCCTTCTTTAGCTTGTATAGTTCCTTTAATTTTATTAGCTACCGTACCTCCAGCAGGTTCAGGAATATTTCCTGATATATCTTGAGCAGCAGTTTTAATAGAAGAAGAAATATTTCCAGAAGCATCAGTAAACGCTTCCATTAAACTATAATTAGAGCATCCACATAAAGTATGCGCCACTAAAATTAAATAAATAACACCGATTAAAATTAAAATCTCCACTTGCAATTTAATTCCAAAAATTGAGATATCCATATTATACATAATTCATAGATAATAATTTTAATTTATTGTTTTTCTAAAAATCTATCAATAGCCGCATTGTAATCATTAATGATAGTATTTTCTATTTCAAATGTTGTATTATCTGTTAAAAGATGATATAATTTATGATTATTGTTAATAATTTCTTTATCAACAAATGTTAAATTTGGCGCATAACCTTCAATGAATTTGTTTTTGCCTAAATTATATCTAAACTGTCCAACGAGATTTAATCCATCAATTTCTACAATACCATAAACTTTCGCTCCATTTTGTAGAGTATCATTAATTTTAATTTTATCAATATCTACATATGAATTATCTTGAAGTTTAATTTTAGTTAAACTAGAAAATCCACAATCTAAAGATTCATGAATAGAATATATACTAGAAACTGGATTGATTTGATTATTAATAACTTTATTTAACTTTTCGTCATATACTTCGTCCCAATCAGTAAAAATTATATCATTAATTTCAATAATTTTATGTGTTGTATTTAAACAATAAAGAAATTCATCGCTATATGAATTATATTTATATGCGCAAGGATGTTGTGAAACTGGTATCCATTTATTTTGATATTTAACTATATGTGAATCAGATACAATTATATCATTTAATACATACATTTGAGAATCTTCAGATGTCACTTTAATTTTAGCAGTTACAATATTACAATTATGAAGAACATCACCTACTTCAATTTCAATAATTTTTTTTAATGTTCCATCATTCATTTTTAATAGAGTATCTTTATCAAAACATTTTACTTTTGGAATTTTAAGACCAGGACTGACTTTTAATACATCAACCATAAACGCCAGTATAATTGCCATAGGAATAGAAATAGCCGTAAAAATAGCGGTATTTGCTACAGCTGCTCCCCAAGTTAATGGTACAGCCCATAAAACCGCGATCATTGCAGCTAAAGCAATTAAAATAGTAACAATAAATTGTGCAATAGCTCCCATTAATGACTTAAGTGTATAATAACTACCCAAGAATGTAAATAAACCAGCAGTCATAGTTCCTTGAGTTTTACTCACAAAATCTTTAAAATTGATTATAATTTGCATTAAAGTCACCATAACATTCATAATTTTTCCCATAATTTCTTGAGTTACATCTTGCATAGATGTTCTAACTTTATCAAACATCGCTCTAATAGATTGAATAGAACCGTTAACATCATTAGCTACAGACTGTAAATTATTTGTTAATGCTGTTAATGGTTTTAAGGCAAAACTTGTTATACTGGATAAAATATTTTGAGAACAATATGTAAAATTTTCTAGCGTATAATCAGTTGCCGATACACCTTCAGGACGAGTAATAAATCCAGCAAATGGTAAGTAAGCTGGGTTACATCTTTGATTAGGCCAATCATCGACAATTGGCTGTATATTTATCATTGTATGAAAATATGACATAAGTATTATTATTATGATTGTTATTGCGATAAATAAAACAAAAGACCCTCCATATTGGTCAAAATATGTTAAGTTATCATATGTTTTTATAATTTTATTTAGGTCAGTGTCCATATATAGTAACTGGATAATATTCATTTTAATAAAAACTAAATATTATTATAAATCTAAATTTTTTTAACAAAGTGGTCTTCCCAATCCCAAAAAATTTCATCTTTAATAGGAATTTTATGTGTATCAGTTATTAAACAACTAAACCAATCAAATTTAATATCTGTTAATTTGGCTTTTTTATAATCTTGAACTTTTATAAAGGTATTATTTTCTTTATCAAATACTAAATGTGAACCGGTTACTAATATATCACCATTTTTTGTATTAATTGAATAGAATGGTATTGGTTCTTTTTTATTATCAATTTTCATTACAGACTCAACTATGGAACCATCTTCCAAAATATCTCCTAAATCTATATCTTTCATACATTTAAATTGTCCATTTTTAAGTTTAACCTCAGTTAATGGATGGAAACATTTTCCTAGAGCTCTAACTAATTGTCCAGGAGGACCATTCCAAGTGCTATTCATAGTTTTAATACTCCCATCCATTACATACATTAATGAAACCATAATGCCAATGGTTTTTCCAATTAAATCTTTAATACCGATTGTAATTTTTTGGAATTCAATAATTAAATTTAAAAAAACTCCAAAAATAGATTGAATAATAGATGAAAAGAATGTTCTAATTTTATTAAACATTGCACGAATGTTTTGGATATCTCCCATAAATCCACCTAACATAGTTGTTAATGAAGTTGTGATGAAAGTAAGAGGTTGTAATAAATATCCCATAAAACTAGTTTGCATGTTTTGAACACAATAAGTAAAGTTTTCTTCAATATCATCTGCTAAAAACATATACATAGGATTACATCTATATAATGGCCAATTTGATTTAATTTGTGCGACTTGATTATAATAAAAAACACCTGCTATATAAATAGCAAATGCTATATTAACATATATGAAATTAACCCAATTTTTTCCGGATGGCATAACTTATATTATGAATATAAAATTTTTAATTTTAATTATAACTTTATAAATTATATAATTATATAATTGTAAATATGAAAGATATGTGATTTATTGAAATGACTCATGTAAATTTACGCTATAATAAGGAATTTAATGACGGCGATTGCGTCTAGTTTTCTTTTTATGTTTCTTAGTTTTACGACGATGTGTTCGTCTTCTTCCACCACTATAACATCCCCATGACCAATTAGGATTGCCTCCTCTTCTTTTTCTTCTGGAACCACCTGTAGTTGCCTGATTATCATAAACACGATTAGCAGAACCCTGTGTACCAGATTGTGCTAATGCTTGTTGTTGTGATACAGGATCTGCTTGACCATTTTGTGATGTATACATTGGTTTTAAAACAGGGACATTTACATTACCTCCTCCTCTCTTTCGTCTTTTGCTTCCGGCTGCCATTTGATTTATATTATTTAATTTTTGATTATTATTAGCAGCCATTGCTTTAGCTGCTGTGTGTGGACTATTTGCTCCGTGAGGATAAGAATTAACAGTAGGTTGGATTAAACCAGGAATAGACATATATATTATATATTAATATTTTAATTGGTTTAAATAAAATACTTAATATATTAATTATAATTAATGGACGATAAACAAAGGCTACAACTGCAAAATATGATTAAGGCAAATAATATTGAGGATCAAACTGATTTTATACGCAATTTAAAACATAGTCAAATTATTAGAAATGAAGTTAATACTATGATAATGATTAAGGGAAAATTTAGAGGTGATGATGCTAAAATTCAAGAAGAATGTGTTAATGAATGTAATTTTTTATTTACTTATTATACTGATATTTACAATAAGGTTAAAAAGGATGAACTTGATATTGGTATATTAAATAAGTTTTTAGATGTGTTAAAAAGAATTGAAGATGGTGAATTAGATCAACACGAAGGGGCATTTTTAGTTGGTTCTATTTTAAAGGAACTATATGTAGATAGCGCCTTAAGGAAAGCTGATAAATTAAATGCTGACGAAGAGCCAAAACCAGAGCCAAAGAAACCAGAAAACAATGTATCTTATAAGCAATTTAAGAGGATGAATAAATAATAAACTTACATAAAAAATTATTGTTATATAATATATGAGTGAAAATATAAATAATTTAAATATTAAGAAATATGTTAATTATTATATAACTGATAAATCAAAATTGCCTAAGTTTTTACAAAATATTCCAATTGGTGATTGGGATGTTACAAATGTAACAGATATGCGTGTTTTATTTAAAAATTATAAATTATTTAATGAATCTCTTAATAAGTGGAATGTTTCTAATGTGCAAAACATGGAAGAGATGTTTAATAATTGTCAAAATTTTAATGAATCTCTTAATGACTGGAATGTTTCTAATGTGCAAAATATGACTAGTATGTTTAACAATTGTCAAAATTTTAATCAACCTCTTAATAAATGGGATGTTTCAAAAGTAAAAGTTATGACTGGTATGTTTAACAATTGTCAAAATTTTAATCAACCTCTTAATGAATGGGATGTTTCAAAAGTAGAAGTTATGACTGTTATGTTTAACAATTGTCAAAATTTTAATCAACCTCTTAATGATTGGAATGTTTCTAAAGTGGTATTAATGGTTAAGATGTTTATGGGGTGTAAAAACTTCAATCAGCCTCTTGATAATTGGAATGTTTCTAATGTGATAAATATGAAAGATATATTTGAAGGGTGTTTAAGTTTAACTAGTCTACCTATTTGGTATAAAATTCCAAACAAAGAAATACCTATTAAATTGCCAGAAACAGTTTTTGATGTGGTAGATAACGAAAATGTAAATACTAATGAATATTTAAATATTAAAGGAAATATATTATTTATATTTAACAACCAATTTTATTTATCAAGTAAAAAAATTATTAAAAATATGATAAATGATCCAATGGTATTGTTTCATAGTTGTAAAGAATCAACTGGCACTCTTAACCCATCTAATATAAATTTCGATATAAGTTATTTTAATTTACGGTCACTTGGATTGCCAATTCAGTATATAAAAAGAGGATATATGATAAACATTTTATTAAATACTACACAAAAAATATATTTAATTGAAGAAACAGAAACAAATCTCCCTTCAGTAATTTCATTTGATGTATATTACCAACAAGGAAATCGCGTTGGAGCTACTTATTGTCAAGAAGGTAAAGGAGGCAAAGTATATAATATGTTTCAAGTGACTGAACCAAATGTAGGTGGTAAACTATCGAAAACCAAAAAGGTAAGAACAACCAAAAAAGTAAGAAAAAACAAAAAAGTAAGAACAAGAAAAAACAAGAAACAAAAAACAAGAAAAACAAAAAATAAGAAAAAATAAGAAAAAATGGATGGAAAAAAGAATTGAAAATATAATTATAAATAGTATTTTTATGCGAACTTAAATGTCTGAATATGTATACAAAAACACTAATATATGTCAAAGTGAATTCTCATTAGTTGTAAAAACTAAATTAAACTTACATAAAAATAAATTTATATATTTATGTAATTATGTCAAAAAAATTTAAAATAACTACATCATTGGTAATTGTTGAATCACCAGCAAAATGTAAAAAAATAGAAAATTATTTAGGTCCAGGTTATAAATGTATGTCATCTTATGGTCATATTCGTGAATTACCTTCTCTCAAAAACATTGATATAGAAAAGAATTTTAGTCCCACATATTTGATGATTGATAACGCAATTAAGAGAAAAAACGTAGAAGCTTTAAGAAAGGAAATTAAATCTGCGAGAGAAGTAATATTAGCTACAGATAATGATAGAGAGGGTGAAGCAATAGCATGGCATTTATGCGATGTTTTTAAATTAGATATTAATAAAACAAAACGGATTATTTTTCATGAAATAACAGAATCAGCTCTTCAACAAGCAATCAAAAACCCAATAACGGTTGATATGAATATTGTAAATGCTCAGCAAGCACGTCAAATCCTCGATGTTTTAGTTGGTTTTAAAGTAAGTCCAGTTCTTTGGAAACTAGTTTCGCAGCCAAAAGGAAAAGACAATGCTCTAAGTGCTGGTAGATGTCAAACTCCAGCTTTAAAATTGATTTATGAAAACCAAAAAGAAATTGATGAATCAATAGAACGAAAAGTATATAATACTACAGGTTATTTCACAAATTTAAACTTGCCTTTTGAATTAAATTCCGAAGGGAAATTTGAAGATGAAGATGACATGATAACTTTTCTTGATGATAGTATAAATTTTTCTCATATTTATACATGCTCGCAACCAAAAAAAATATTTAAGCAACCGTCAGAGCCTTTTACGACTAGTAGATTACAACAAGTCGCAAGTAATGAGCTACATTATTCGCCAAAAGAAACAATGCGAATTTGTCAACTACTATATGAAGGAGGATATATAACATATATGAGAACAGATTCGAAGACATATAGTGCCGAGTTTTTGGATTCTGCGAAAGAATATATTACCAAGACTTTTGATGCTAAGTATATTGGACAGATTATAGATGGAAATTGTGACGATAATAATATATCAACAGAAACTGCTAAAAAACGCGGTAAGAAAAAAAATAAGACTAAAAATGCTGAAGAAAATGACAGTCTTCGGCAGGAAGCACATGAAGCTATTAGACCAACTAATATTTCTCTCCAGAACTTGCCAGAAGAAATAGGTTCCAAGGAAAAAAGAATGTATAAACTCATTTGGACTAACACTTTGGAAAGCTGTATGACACCAGCATCTTTTTATTCTATAACAGCAAATATAACCGCACCATCAAATACAAAATATTCATATACATCTGAATTAATTGACTTTCCTGGTTGGAAAATAGTCGAGAACAAATTCTCTCGAGTGAATAAAGATTATCAGTATTTACAGACAATTAATTCTAATATGACTATTCAATATAAAAAGATTTATTCAAAGGTCACCATTAAAGGATCAAAGAATCATTATACTGAAGCAAAATTAGTTCAGCTTCTTGAGGAGAAAGGAATCGGTAGACCATCTACATTTTCATCATTAGTCGACAAAATTCAAGAACGAGGTTATGTTAAAAAAGAAGATATCAAAGGAAAAGAAATAACCTGTAGGGATTTTGAATTGGAAGATGGAGAGATTTGTGAAATAGAAAATAAAAGGGAGTTTGGCAATGAAAAATCAAAGCTTGTTATTCAACCATTAGGAATAATTGTTATTGAATTTTTGAATAAACATTTTAATAAGTTATTTAATTATGAATATACTAGATTAATGGAATCAGCATTAGATAAAATCGCAAAAGGTGAACTAATATGGTTTGAAGTTTGTTCGTCATGTAATAAGGAAGTAGACGAATTAATAGAATTTATACGTGATGAAACAAAATTTGAATTTCAAATAGACAATAATAATACATTCTTAATAGGTAAATATGGGCCAGTAATAAAATGTATAGAAGAAAAAAAGGATAAGCAAGAGATATCATTTAAATCGGTTAAAAAGGACTTTGATATATCAAAGTTAAAAAATGGTGAATTAGAATTAAATGAAATTGTCGAAGACAAAACTAATAAACCACAAAATACACAATATAATTTAGGAAAATACCAAGAAAAAGATGTCATATTAAGAAAAGGAAAATTTGGGTTATATGTATCTTGGGGTGATAATTCAAAAACGCTCAAAGAATTAGGTAATCGTCCTATTGAAAATATAACATTTGAAGAAGTGAAAGGAATTTTAGAGAAAGGTTCTGGAATAGTTAGAGAGATAAATTCAGGGTTAACTATTAGAAAAGGCCCAAAGGGCGACTATATATTTTATAAAAATTCAAAAATGAAAAAACCATCATTTCATGATATAAAAGGTTTTATGATTGAAACAAAAGAAGATTATAAAATTTGTGATATAACTATTTTAAAATCTTGGATAACTGAAAAATATAATATAAAAATTTAATGATTTTGCATATTTGGAGGATAATTCATAGTCGTTGTATTACGTAATATTTGTGGCGCCAATAAAGTAAATTGAATCATAAAAGAATAATTAAACACACCAAAATCTGCCATACGTCCATTATGGTATCTTAATTTAATTCTTAAACGTCTTATTCTCTCTGCTGGAGGATTATAAATTTTATATGGAATAGAATCGGCATCAAACCATTGTGATAATGGAGTAGTTGGTATAGCTAATTTAGCGAATGATGAATTCACTATACCGTTTGTTTGGTTTGTTGTTTGTGTAAAGTTACTTAAATTATAGGGTTGTGTTTCATCTATACAATTTTGTCCTTGGATTTCCATATACATATAGGCTTCACCCATCAAATTAATTTTATGATTTGATTCAATCCAATAAACTTCACTACCACTAAAATCCATATATGGTAATAACCAATATCCATCATCACCTGGTGTAACATCTCCATAATAAAATCTAGGTACAGTTATTCCATTAATTTCTTCAAAAGAACTACTATTAGTAATGGAATTAGTGTTAGTTGATTGACTATTATATCTGGGTAACCCAAGATAGCTTGATAATCCCCAATTTGAACTATCAGGAACATGTGCTAAAGAACTTAAGCATAAATCATCTAATATCTGGTTTTCTACAGTGTTAATTTCGTTAAGTATAGTAAATGCATCAGCTCTATTTCCAAACCATAGTTTTAAACTAACACTATTATATACAACTATAAATCTACTATATCCCCCATTAGAATTAAATTCATTTAATGTATCAGTCCAACCTTTTTCGGTAAAATAACTTATAATTCTTTTGCTGGTAGTATGATTAAATTTATTTGTGAGTTCAGTTACCATTTGTTCTGGGTTATAAAATCCTTCTTCGATATTAAAAATATAAGGTTCTTTTTGAGTCATAAATAATGCTTCATAAATTCTATAATTATATTGATCTGTTAATCCAAAAGCAGCTGGATTATATGGAGTAGTTATTTTATAGTAAAGACTTGTATTTTCATTAGCTTTAGAAAATGTATTATAGTTAGCAGGAAATGTCCAATTTATAAGTTTTAATGATGCTACATTTACAATATCTTCAGGCAATTCTATTTCAAACTCACTTGAATTAGGAAATTTAAGTAAATCTCTATCTTCTGAATGTATAGAAACATATTTATTGAATAGAATATATTGTTGTGAATTAGGTATCAAAGGATGATTATTATTAACATTATAGTTTTGTGGATTATAGGATTCAATACGACGTTGATTTGAGCCACTAAAGTTTGACATTTTATATTATTATAATATATAATTTATGTTTAAATAATTTAAACTAAAATACTTTTATATAATATAAAATGCCAAGATTTAATACATCATCAGGAAATTATAACGGAAGAGTTAATAATACAGCACAAGGAAATATTAAACAATTTGTATATTCACAAAATGGAGTGTCATGGGTTTATAAAAAAGATAATGGTTCAATAGTTCTAACACCAGAAATAAAAAGATACCCAGTATATATTGAGAATGATTTAACAATTACCGGTTCAATTTATAATCCATCAGATGAAAGACTAAAGCAAAATATTTTGAGCATAGATAAGGAAAAAACAAATGAATTATTTTCAATTAATCCAGTATCATTTAATTATAAAAATGACCCTAAAAATAATAATCATTTTGGTGTTTTAGCTCAAGATGTAGAAAAAATATTTCCAGATTTGGTTCAAAATAACAACATTTCGGGATATAAAACAGTAAATTATCAAGAATTTATACCAATAATGTTAGCTAAAATGAAACAAATGCAAGATGAAATAGACGAATTAAAACAAAATATGAATTAAAGTAATATAATAAAAATAATTTTTTATTATCACTTTAGTATATAAATGAGTCGTTGGTATTCGGGTATATATAAAGCATGTATATTAGGGGCATTAGTAGCATTTATTATTGGTTTCTTTTCTGAGTCTAAAACGTCTTTAGGAGCATATATAAGTGGGTATTCAGTATTAAGTTTAGGTATAATGATGTTATTAATAATATTATTTAAAAATGTTTTAAGAATTTCTTCAAATAGTTCAACATTAGAAATATTATATTCAATTTTAATGACATCAGGACCATTTTTATTAATGCTTTCAGTAATAGGATTTGTTATTTATCTATTAATAAATTATAAAAATAAAATTATAGAAGGACATATAGCTCCTAGTTATAATTCATTTAGTAATATAATTGTTATACTTTTATTAGTTCAAATTTATTTAGTTTATACTAATATAAGCACAGATAATTTTGAAACAACTGGTAAATTATCAAAAATTATTTCAAGTTTGATTTATTTATTAGGTGTGCTAACAGCAATATGCTCAATAATATTATCTACAACTCTTAAATATTATTCAACTGACGGCTTTACAAATATTAATTTAGATTTATGAATTTATAGGTTAGTCCGTAATTTTGGGGTGTTTCCCAAATTCCAGATATTTTAAGAGCAAATGAAGATGTTTGTTTTATTCCAATGATAGAATACATTTTGATATATCCACAATTCATTTGTTCATAAATTTTATAACACGGTGTTTTTGTTGTATTATATTTTTTTAATATTTCTTCTTCTATTAATTTTAAATTATTAATAATATCTTTATTGTTTAAAATATTGAAACTACATTTATATTTATTATAATATTTTTCACAAACAATATCACAAATTTGTACTAATAAATAAATTCCATTTAAAGATATATTTTCATTTGAATATAATATTTTTATAAAGATTCCTTCATTCATTATATTATTTTTTATCGGTTCACAAAAAAATAGACACTTATTATCATATTGACTTATTTGTTTAACTAAATTCATAATTATATTATTAATATGTTTTTAAGCATTATATATATAATAAATACAATAAATATAATTAGTTCAATATGATAATAAAAAAATGTTTAATATATAAACTATGAAATTTCATGAAACGCATTTTGAAGAATATATTTCTGAAAATAATAGAATTAATTTACATCCAAAATTAGATAAAATATACCAAAAATTTCCAAGCACGATACAAGAATTTAAAAATATAATTTTTTATGGACCGAGTGGAACTGGAAAATACACTCAAATGTTGAAATCCATAAAAAAATATAGTTTTACTGATTTAAAATATGAGAGAAAAATAAGTGTAACTTATAATAAAACACAATATTTCCTTAAAGTAAGTGATATTCATTATGAAATAGATATGTCACTCCTTGGTTGTAATTCAAAATTATTATGGCATGAAATTTATCAACAAATTATTGATATTATATCAGCTAAATCAGATAAATCTGGCATAATTGTTTGTAAATATTTTCATGATATACATAGTGAACTATTGGAAAACTTTTATAGTTATATGCAGCAAAATACTTCAATAGGTGTTGACATAAAATTTATTTTATTAACTGAACAACTTAGTTTTATTCCCGATAATATTCTAAATTGTTGTCAAGTAATTAATATACAAAGACCATCGAAAAGCGCATATGCTAATTGTAGTAAAAATAAATTACCGACAAATTTAAAAACTGAAAATATAACAAACATTAAAAATTTACATTTATATAATGAAGAACTAATGCTTCCGTACCGATTAATTTGTAAGAAAATTATTGATAATTTAGTAAATATTAATGAATTACAATATTTAAAATTCAGAGATATTCTCTATGATATATTTATATATAATTTAGATATAACAGATTGTATATGGTATATTCTCTCTACACTCATTGAAAGAAAAAAAATTAAACAGGAGCATTTATCGAAAATTTTAATAAAGACTTATTGTTTTTTTCAATATTATAATAATAATTACAGACCAATATATCATGTTGAAAACTATTTTCTTAATTTGGCTAAAATAATTAATTCACTCTAAATTATGGGTTCCAAGGCCATCTATAATTTGACGAAGTCATAATATTCCTATTATAAAATATATATCCTCTTAAGTATCTAGTCATTGGTGATGGTATAGCATTGTTTGTTTGTGCTACAAAATAAAAATTATTATAACTATTAGGTATACCTCTCCTATATGTAATAGCGCTTGTATGAATAGCCATTATATATAATTAGTATAAAATTACTTTACACACTTAATACTTAAAGTTTTAAATTAAGTATTAAACAATGAATTCTAAAATAGCATTTGAAATATTAGAGATTGATTTAAATAATATAAAATGTGAAGATTTAACATTAGAATATATTAAGAAACGTTACAGAAAATTGGCGCTTAAATGGCATCCAGACAAAAACGATAATACTCAAGAATCAAATGAACAATTTAAAAAAATAAATGAAGCTTATAATTATTTACGCAAAGAACTAAAACATTTTAATACAGAAATAAATGATGAAGATAATGATGATAATTATGATAATGAAGAAGACAGTATATATTTAAATGTATTAAAAAATTTTATTAAGTCAGTATTGGATGGAAATTATAGTGATAAAATAGCTAAAATAGTAAATGATATATTGACTAAAGGTAAACAAATATCACTTAAAATATTTGAAGACTTAGATAAAGATACTACTCTGAGTATTTATATTTTTCTCTCAAGATATAAATCCATTCTTTATTTTAGTGACGACTTATTAGAAAATGTAAAGCAAATGGTAATACAAAAATACGATAATGTTGAAATATATAAATTAAATCCAAATATAAATGATATGTTACAGAATAATTTTTATAAGTTATACGTTAAAGATGAATTATATTTAGTTCCATTATGGCATAACGTATCATATTATGATGCTTCTGAAAGTGAAATAATAGTTATATGTGAACCAGAACTACCTGATAATATACATATTGATGATGATAATAATTTAATAGTTAAATTGGAGATAAGTGCTTATGATAATTTACATAAAATGATAATACATAATGAATATATATCATTTAATATAGGAGATGAATTGTTTTCTATTCCACTATCGGAATTATATATGATGAAAGAACAATGTTATCGTTTAAAAGGTAAAGGGTTAGTAAATATCAAAAAAGATTTGTATGATTTATCAGATAAATCAGATATTATAGTTAGAATTATCTTTATTTAATTTTTTCCTTCTCTCTAATTTCCATAATAAGATTATATGCTATAATCATACTTTCTATAAGTTCAATCTCTTTTTGAGTTGTATATATTCTGGCTGCTTCAAATGAGTTACATGGAGGTCCATATTCTATATTTCTCTGTTCCCTAATCTCTCTAACTTGTTGGATAGAATCTAAATTTATAGTATCATTATGAGACATATTTATTTGTCCACCCAAATAAAAAAATCCTTCATCTAATTCTCTGTTAAATCTACTAATAATAATTTTGTCAAAATTGTATAGTTTTTTTTCATTGTCATTTAATGGCATAAAATTAAACAGATTAAATAAAGTCAAATCACAAGACATAATAATAAATATATTTTATAGTTTTTATTATCATTTGTAAAATATATATATAAGTATTTGAATGTAAAATGTATAAAAAATTTATAATAATTTATATTTTTTATATATTTATATTTTTTATATATTTATATTTTATGCCTCGCTACTCTTCTTCTTAGTAACAACCTTCTTCTTCTTAACAACTTCAGGCTTTGCTGCTGGAACAGGTTCTACAACAGGTTCTACAACAGGTTCTACAACAGGTTCTACAACAGGTTCTGGAACAGGAGTGGGAGGCGGCAAATTATATTCTTCTTCTCCATCTGAATCTTCAACCAAAGCAGAAACTGTATTATCACGTTGTTCCAATTCAGGCTGTGGTGTTGACTTCAATGTTTCCATGTCACTTGGCTTAACAGTTAAGAAGCAAGTATCATCAGCAATAGATGATGTCTTTGGCTTTCTTACGATAACCTGCTTCAGATTCCAGGTAATAGATACCTTTGCCGGACTTCCTACAAACCATATCCCAGCACATTGAATCAAACCAACAATTTGTATAGGCGCTTTACTTGTAGTAACAAGGAAGTCAAGTGGTGTTACACCAGGTTCAGATTTTCCCTTAACATAAAGTTGGTTGTAATCTTCATCGAATACAGAAGTTTGCCAAACATCCTTCCAACACGGCAACTTGATGTTCAAGTTAGGTGGCTGGTCATAATCACGCTCTTCGCTGCCCTTACTCTTCTTGGGATACTTGAGCATAGGAGTAAATTTCTCATCCATAACATCCATAGACTTGATTTCCTTACCAAACCATTCCTTAGAATAAGTCATAGCATCTTGCTTAATTTTTAGCTCAACATTTTTCATTTGGTCAAGAAATTTATCAGCATCAGGAGTGGTATATTGTCCTTTAGAGAATTGTAAAGTCATAGTATATTTTCCAGTTCCAGTTCCATCGAGTGTTTTTACTTCTTGAGCACCCCAAGAGCCCATCAATGGTGCGGCAATAGTAAGGGATTCCTTAGCATGCTTATTATATAAATTAACTACCTTACCACCCGAAGGATTAACTTTCGGAGCGCTGTAGCTGAAAACAGACAAATCAATATTAGTTCCGTCGACGATTGCGTTATTAGACATCTTATTAGTATGATTTATATTATGGAGTTATCTTTAAATCAATTTTTTTTTTAAATATAAATGATATTATAATCAGATTAACATTTTTAGCTTACGATATATGGTAACATTTTGTTTTTACATATTTATATATTTTTATATTTGAAACTGTAAATTTACATTATTAATAAAAATGTTTTTTCAGTTTGAATGTTGATTAGCATTTTATATATTTTTTAATATTTTTAAAAACAACTCAAAGATATTTTATTGATAATATATAGATGACAGATATTTTAAAAAAAAAGAGTAACAATATTTTAATAGAAGAATATTTAAATAAGATTGTAGCTAGATGTGAAGAGAAAATGCCGATAGTTAATAAAACAAAAAAGATATCAGATGATAAAATAACTATTCCGACAATTAAAACATACAATCAATTAGTTTATAATAACTACAGTGTATCACAATTTAAATTTTTTGCTAAACATTACAAATTAAAAATAACTGGTAACAAAAAGCAATTATTAATTAGATTATATAGTTTTTTATATTTATCGTCTTATATAATTAAAATTCAAAAGATTTTTAGAAGAATACTGGTAAAAAAATATAAAGATATACATGGTCCAGCATCATTTAATAGAAAAATATGTACAAATAGTAATGATTTTATTTCAATGGACCCAATTGAAGAAATAAATTTTCACCAATTTATAAGTTATAAGGATACAGATGGATTTATATATGGTTTTGATATTAATTCTCTCCATAATTTATTTTTGAAATCAGAAAATGAAATAAAAAATCCTTATAATCGTAATACAATTCCTAAATCAGTATTCAAAAATATAAGAAATCTTATTCGTCTCGGAAAAATTCTTAACATTAACATTAATTTAAAATTTGAAGACGATATAAAAAATGTATCAAATGAAAAAGCGATTGAAATGAGAACATTCGCATTATTTCAAGCTATTGATGTATTAGGAAATTATTCAAACGCATATTGGTTCCTTAATCTAAATAGAAATCAATTAATTAAATTATTGAGGGAATTGATAGATATTTGGAATTATAGAGCTCAATTATCAAACCAAATAAAAAGAGATATATGTCCTCCTACAGGTGATCCATTTAGAAACTTAAGTATTCAGTACATAGTTACAGAAGAAAATTTATGGAATGTTAAAAAAATTGTACTTGAGGTTTTAGAAAAATTTGTAAATGGTGGTATAGATAAAGATAGTAAAGCTTTAGGAGCATATTATGTACTTGGAGCATTGACCTTAGTAAACTCAGAAGCTGCTACATCCCTTCCTTGGCTTTTTCAATCAGTAAATTACTTTTAATTTTATGTAGTAAATATATTTTTAAACGCGCTAAATAAATATATCCATATTATCGTAACAATATATATTATTATGATTAAAACTACTTAAAAACTATTTATTAGAGTATAGTATAATAAGATGCCCAAGACTAAATCATCTAAGACTGAGACTGAACAAGTCGCCACTCCTGCTGCCGCTCCTGTTGTAGAAAAGAAGGTTAGAGCCCCTAAGGCTTCTAAGGTTGAAGCTGTTTCTGCTCCTGCTACAACCGAAGCTGCTCCTGTCACAACCGAAGCTGCTCCTGATACTGATGCTATTACTGAGCAATCTGCTAATTTTATGTCTAAGCTTCAACAACTAAGCGTTATGCTCTCTACTATTAAGACTGAGTATCGTGCCCTCGAAAAGAAGTGGACTCGTGATTTGAAGACTGCCCAAAAGCTTTCCTCCAAGCGCAAGCGCAAGGCTGGTAATCGCGCACCTTCTGGTTTTGTTAAGCCAACTAAGATTTCTGATGAACTTGCTTCTTTTCTCGGAAAGGAGAAGGGAACTGAAATGGCTCGCACTGAAGTCACTCGCGATATCAACAAGTATATCCGTACCCACAACCTTCAAGACAAGGAAAATGGTCGCAAGATCAACTCCGACACCAAGCTTGCTGCTCTCTTGAAGCTTAAGAAGACTGATGAGCTTACCTACTTCAACCTCCAGAGATACATGTCTCCTCATTTTGCCAAGGCTACTAAGGAAGCAACCACTGCTTAAATTATAAAAATAATATTTGTAAAATCATAAAAATTATATAGTCCAAAAGGACTAAATAATTTAATTTATTATATTTGAAATACTTATAATATAAATATAATTTATAATGAGCACTGAGTTAGATAGTTATAAAAAAAACAGAATCAATGAATTTAATAAAATTTATTCATATAATTTAGCAATTTTAAATTCTAATTTAATTAAAAATTACAGATATATTAGATATTCTCGTTTACCAAATAAACGAGCAAGAGTTTATAAATTAATTAATGTTTATATTAGAAATATAAAAATTTTACGTAACAACTTAATTCAATCTATTCGTATTATTAATTCTTTTAATCCTAAATTTAATGTCTCTAAAGAAAATATACAAAATAAAAAAGCACTTCTTGTAGGCATTAATTATTTAAATACTCCTTATGCACTATCAGGCTGTATTGATGATACAACTAGAATGAAAGAACTTCTTACTTCACAAGGTTTTGACAATTTTAATATACTTACTGATTTAACGGATGTTAAGCCTACTAAAAACAATATATTAAATGAATTAAAAAATTTAATTATAAATGCTAAGAGCGGAGATGTATTATTCTTTTATTATAGTGGTCATGGATCATATACTTATGATAGAAATAATGATGAGACTGATGGAAGAGATGAGATGTTAGTTAGCTCAGACCTTCAAGCAGTACTTGACGATGAATTAAAATCAATTATTAAAACTCATTTGTCAAATGAAATAACAATAGTGGGTTTATTTGATAGCTGCCACAGTGGCACCATGCTTGATTTAAAATACAATTATTTGGATAGCAACAATTATGATAAGTATACTGAAAATAATAAAGTATCAGAATGTCAAGGAAATGTTATCATGATAAGTGGATGTATGGACTCACAAACAAGTTCTGAAGCTTTAATTGAAAATAAAACTCAAGGAGCATTGACTTGGTCTTTTATAGATTGTATAAACAAAACACCAAATGGTTCTTGGAGGGAATTATTAAAATCTATGAGGGATTTACTTAAAACAAAAAATTTTAACCAAATACCACAATTATCAACTGATTCGTTTTATGATATTGATTCTAAACTTTTTATTTAGAATGTCTTTCTGAAAATGACTGAAAATCTTCTACACTATCTTCATCATAATCATAATATTCTAATGCATTGATTAGTTCTTCCCTCTGTATATGCGGTTGATACTTTAATACCAAATCAATATCTATTCTTTTATCTTCTTCATGTAATTGGTATAAATCATTTAATATATAACGCACTATAAATGTTATTTCAAGCGTTTGAGTTTTAAGTATATCAATAAATTTAACAGCATAAAGATGTTCTTTCAAAATTTGTCTACTATATTTATTATTATATAGATTTAACATTATATATAATAATATAAATATTTAACTTATATTTAAGTAAAAAAAATTTATATTTTAATTTGTAAATATGAAACCATCTGTTTTTAAAATTTTTATAATTTCATTCTTGATAATAGGACCATTTATTATTTTAATTTTTTCAAAAACCTTGATATCAAAATGATTATTTAATTCAAACATATTATATGTTTTTAATAATAAATCATAATCTTTTATAAAATTATTATCTTTATTTAACCATTCATAAAAATCTACTTTTGATTTTGATTTATGGTATTTCTTAAAAAGCTTTAGAGTATTATTTAGTGAATTTTTTGTATCATCACATTCTAAATTATAATCTGTTCCAGATAAGACACAAATCTCTCTAAGTTCTTTTTGACTAATTCCTAGGTTGTTTAGAATACCTTTTACATCATAAACTATTGTAGTATGATTTAATAAACTAAAATATCTAATGACTCGTGGACAACCATAGACAAACATATCCATATCTTCGCTTAATGATGCCCATACTTTATTTTTTATATTTAACATAGCACATAATTCATCTGCTTCTCCAGGAGCGTCATAATATGTTGCTCCGTATGATCTAATTAACATTTTTACACTTTCAATGTCATTTTTATTTATACTTACAAATTTTTTCTTTAATACATCCATGTTGTAAATAATTTCCTGTTTATCAGAATCATCCATATCTTTGTTAATTTCCAATGTATTTTTAAGTTTATTATATTCATTTTCAGCTTCTCGTTTATCTTCTTTTCGTTTTTTTAGCAATTCGTGTTTTTCAGATGGTGGTTTACCATCAAAAATAAATATCGGAATAATATTATAATGTCTAAAAACAGAAAGCATAAGATATATATTTTCAATAAGAGTATTATTGGAAGCAAATCTGTACATATAAATACTAATATCTACAGCAATTTTTTTACCAGATAATTCTGAAAGATTACATAATTTGATTGAAGGAGATGCATTATCCTTTAAAAACCTATTCAAATGCCTAATTCCCATTTAGTTATATGTAATATGTTATATATGTTTTGTTTAATATATAATTTTTATTTTCAATTTTATTTTCAAAAATATTATATTTTCTTTAAGTAGGTTTTTTAATTTATTATTTAAAAATGCCAGTTTTCAAAAAATGAAAAGTGTTTGAACTTTTTCAAAATGGACAAAAAAAATGTCCAAAATTGACTTGTCCAAAACGTCCTTACTGACTGATTTTTTCTGTGACGATATTCAAATTTTATCGTAACAAATTAAACCAATCATTTTTATTTTGTTATGATAATTTTTTTTTAAAAAACTTAAAAATATTTTCTCAATGGAAATAAATGGAAATTTTAGGAAAAGAGCAAACGAGTAAAAAGAGTCAACAAATATTTTATTGTCAAAAATGTGATTTTAAATGCTGTAGAAAATTTAATTGGGATAGACATTTGACAACAACTAAACATATAGAGGAAATATTTGGAAAAGAGCAGAAAGAGCAAAAAGAGCAAAAAGAGCAAAAAGAAACAATTAATACATGTATTTGTGGAAAAAAATATACAAATGCTTCTGGTTTGTGGAAACATAAACAAAAATGTAGTAACTATACTTATGAGAATAAAAAGCTTAATGAACTTGATAAGGATGACCTTATTAAGACGCTTATTGAACAAAATGCCAAACTTATGTCTATTCTTGAAAATGGAACCTATAATAATACTATTAATAATACTCATACAAATTCTCATAACAAAGCATTCAATCTTAATTTCTTTTTAAACGAGACTTGTAAAAATGCAATGAATATCACAGATTTTGTTGACTCTATTAAGCTTCAACTATCTGATTTGATGGATGTTGGTGAACTAGGATATGTAGAGGGTATTTCAAAAATAATCGTTAAAAATTTAAATAACTTAGATGAAACTGAAAGACCTGTTCATTGTACCGATAAAAAACGCGAAACTATGTACATAAAAGATGAAAATCAATGGGAAAAAGATGATGAAAACAAAACACGATTAAAGAAAGCTGTAAACAAAATAGCAGATAAAAATATAAGATTATTACCACAATTTCGAGAGAAATATCCAGATTATAGCAATTCATATTCAAAAACATCTGATAAACATGATAAGATAGTTATAGAAGCAATGACAATAGACGAAAATAAGAATGAAAAAATAATAAAAAATATTTCAAATGCCACTATAGTGAAAAAGTAGTAATTATTTTTATTTTTATAAAAATAAAAATTGAATGCTTTTATAAAATATAAAATATAAAAACTATAACTATGAAGACAAGAAGTCAAACTAAACGTGAACAATTAGAAAAATATGAAGTTAATATAGACTTTGATACGGCTAGCGAAGCATGGAGAGCCAACAAAAAATTTATTGGAAATGGAAGTTATAAATATGTATGCGCAAAACTTGGAAAAAATAATAAAAATTGTCTCGCTAAATGTTTACCTGGTGAGGTTTATTGTAGAAAACACCTAAAAATGTTTAATGACGGAAAATTTTAACCTAATTCACAAATACTCATACGCAAATTTGATAAAATAAATTTATTATTTCCTTTTTTTCTTTTAAGTTTAGATAAAAAATCCTGCGATTCATATATTCCATTTAACATTGATTTACTTTTATATTTTTTCTCAATAAACTTACAAAATTCTCTTTGATTGCCGATTGTTTTTTTAAAATTTAATAATGCTAAATTATTTTTATGACACCAACCTAAAAAACCTTGATAATTATTCATAAGTATACACTTAATTACGTAATATGATAAAACATTTGTATTTTCTTTATATAAATTCTCTCTAATTACTTCAGAATGTTTTGAATTTGAATATAGTTCTTCATATGATAAACCCATAAAGTCAAGTGATTTTACCATTTGAAAGAAGCTGTATGTTCTCTCAAAATTAATGTAAAACTCAGAATTAGAGAGAAAATCGTGAACATCATTCTTATTTTTAATACTATAGAAACTACAAAATAATGTATTCATTATTTCAGCCCAAAATTCTGCGTAAGCTTCATAACCGTTAACTTTTGAATTAACCTTGAAAATCTCCAAAATACAACTATCTACAACTTTATTATTCATCATTGAAAAATCTAAGCCAAAACTATGAAAAGTTTCGTGAATAAAAACCTTAAACCATTCTTCCTTTCTAAATACAACAATTTCTGAATCTTTAGAACAAGATGTTGTAAATGCTGTATTTATGTTTACTGTATCTAGTATATGTATATTTGAAGTTGGTAATAACTTTTCCAGAGAAGTAAAATAAAAATAGATTGTTAATGTATTTGCGCATTCTTTATGGCCATATATATTTAACATACACAACCATATACATATTAACTCCATATACCTGGTATATTTACTAAGTTCCATTTCAATATTAGCATTTTCAACAATAAAATGAACTCTTATCTTTCTATCATAGAGAGAAAAATCAAACAAAATCTCCGACATTATTGACTCGTCTATATGTTTTCTTACTATTTTTGGGAAACTATTTGAGTTAAAATTTAATGGCTTAGTTATTTGTGAAGCAGTTAGAACCTTTTTGATTGATGTTTTGTAATGTATATTTTTTTTACAGAAATTATATGATTCTAGAATTTCATTATATAATTCTCTCAATATAGCCTTGGTTTTATTATTTTGTTTATCATAATTTAAATGGTTGTTTTTAGAAAACAATTCGATAAGTTCTCTACTTTGTTTCGTTATATTCATTTTATACTATACTATTATTTATTTTTATATAAATTATAATTTAAATTTATATTGTAAAATATACTGTAAAGATAATTAAATATAAGTAATTTATATGAATAATAAAATAATAATAATTTTAGGAATAGTTTTACTCATTTTTATTATCTTAAACCATATAAATATTATAACAACTACGTCAGAACAAGGGAATTGTTCACAAACTGCGTATGGTTGTTGTCCGAATAATAAAACATCAAAAATAAATCCACAGGGAAACAATTGTTCTTTACATTATTGAATGTATTAGGTTTTTCATATAAAATGTGCATAAATAATAAAATACTTAAATAATAATAAATAATATTTAAGTATTATATATGTCAGAAACAATGTCTAATGAAAATATGACTGAAAAAACAGAAGATATGACTGTTGAAAATACTAGTGTTGAAACTCTTGTCGAAATTTCCACAGATGATGTTTCAACAATTATTGAAGAAACTTTTATTGATTTAGTTAAAAAATCACTTGAAACCGAAGAAATTAAAAAGAAATTTTCTATACCTCTTACACCAGAAGTGATTAGTATTATAAATAACATTATCAACCAAACTCCAAATATTTTAACTGATATTGAAAAAGCTATGATGGAAACTATTAAGGATGGTAAAATAGATAGTAAGGATATTCCTAATCTTATTATAATTATTCAAAGTCTTTATCAGTTTATTTATTCTTTAAAAGATGTTAAATTTGATGCTAAAAAACGTTCTGATATGACTGCCAGTTCTCTCAAATTTATTATTCGACTTTTGGTTCTCAAGAGAAAAATAAAGATTGATGAAGAAAATCAAGAAGAATTGTTGTCTCAAATAAATACTTTGATTGACTCATGTATAAGCTTATTAAGTTATTCAAAGAGTTTAAAACCAAAAAGTTGTTTTAAAAAATTTTTGGTTAATATATAATATATAATATATAATATATTATATATTATATATTATATATTAAATGATTAATGGAATTCTTGAAAATCAAAAACAACATAATATAAATGAAAGAATTAGATTAAACAAGTTAGACAAAAAATTTAATAATTACGAAACTAAACAAAATAGATTAAATAAAAAATATAATACTAAAAATGAAGTTAAAAAAATATATGTTATCAAAAAACCACAAGAATATCATAATAAACCCGAACTAAATCCTTTAATTAAAAAAATAAATATTGTATACCAATATGATTATTTAAACAATGATTCTGTAACAGGATTAGGTGATTTTATCCGTTCATGTTATTTTATGAATCAAATTTCAGAAAAATATAATATTGAAGTAAGTTTTCACATTAATAAACATCCCATTAAAAAATATTTACAATATTTTGAAAATAATGAATTTATTAGCGAAGAAATTTTGAAAAATATTCAATTTTTTAAATATAAGAATTATGTGTATACATATCACAATAATATAATAAATTATAAATATAAAAATAATGATCAAATATTAATAAATTATTTAAATTCGTTACAATTGTATGATGGAAATGTATATTTATATTTAATTAATCATCCAGATGAAGAATATATAACAGATCTCCACAAGGAAAAAATAGCAAATATTTTTAAGCCAACAAATTACTTAAATGATAAAATAACACACGCAATGAATGAAATAAATTTAAATAAATATAAGTTTAAAGTAATACATATTAGGACAGAAGACAAATTCTTAAATAATAATATAATTTTGAATAATAGAATAAACTACATTATATACACATTAAGAAGTATTATATCTCGAACATATGATGATTTGTTTTTAATATCAAATAATAATTATTTAAAAAATATGCTATTACATAAAGTTCCTAAATTAAAAACAATAATTTATAACATATCACATATAGCAGATAAAGATATAAACGATGAACAATTAATAAATACCTTAAAAGATTTTTACATTATGTCAAATTCTAATAGTATTTATAGTTTTTCAGTTTATAATCACGGCAGCGGATTTAGTAAATGGTGTGCAACTACTTATAATATTCCTTATGTATGTTATTTACTTGAATAACATTTTAAATTGTTCTATTTCAGTATTCAAATCTTTGATGGCTTGTACCATTATTGGTATTAATTTACCATAACTCGCTTCTAATTTATCTGAATTTATATCATACACAAGTCCTGGTATATTAATACCGGTTTCTTTTTGAACTTCTTGAAAATCTTGAGCTATAAACCCATGACCAGGAATATCCCTCTTTTTACCATCCCTCATGTTCCAAATAAAATTTACGGGCTTAAGTCTTTTTATAAATTTAATTCCACTTAAATTACCCAATGGAACAATATCTTTTTTATCTCGTCTATCAGAAGTCGATGTTATGCTGTCAGTAGCGCATCTTAATATATTAATATCAGTATTGCCTAATGTAATTTCATTGGAAGCATCAACCGCGCTTGCTCGAGCTTCGTATCCTAATACAGTATTGTTATATCCGATAGTCAAATTTCTACCAGCATTATATCCTAATGCGGTATTACTATCGGTTGTATTATCATATAATGCTTCATACCCAATCGCAACATTGCTATTGCCTGAAAAATCGCTATATAATGCGCTATACCCAATCGCAACATTGTTATTACCAGTATTATTGGTATTAAGTGAATCTTTACCCATAGCAACGTTTCTATTACCAGTAGTATTATTATACATTGAACTCTCTCCAATCGCAGTATTATGGTCACCTATATTTTTATATAATGCGGTATTCCCAATCGCAACATTGTTATTACCTGAAAAATCACTATATAATGCGCTATACCCAATCGCAACATTTTTATTACCAGTATTATTGGTATTAAGTGAATCTTTACCCATAGCAACGTTATAAGTACCAGTAATATTATTATACATTGAACTCTCTCCAATCGCAGTATTATCGTTAGCTATATTTTTATATAATGCTTCATACCCAATCGCAACATTGCTATTGCCTGAAAAATCGCTATATAATGCTTGATACCCAAACGCAACATTACTATTACCAGTAGTATTGGTAAAAAGTGAATTTGTACCTATAGCAGTATTAAATGTTCCAGTAATATTGTTATACATTGATTTTATTCCAATCGCAGTATTATTGTCAGCTGTATTTCTATATAATGCTTTATTACCCATAGCAACGTTATTACTACCAGTAATATTATTATACATTGAATTTGTTCCAATCGCAATATTACTATCAGCTTTATTTTTAAATAATGAATTATTCCCAATCGCAACATTGCTATTTCCTGAAAAATCGCTAAAAAGTGATCTTACACCTAATGCTATATTTTGTGATCCAGTTTCATTATTTCCCAAAGCACTACTTCCAATTGATGTGTTAGATTTACCAGTAGTATTAAAACATAGATTTCCGGCACCAATAGCTGTATTATAACTTCCAGTTGTATTGGAACATAAAGAACTGGTTCCCATAGAAGTATTAGAAATTCCAGCTGTATTATTAGTTAATGAAAATGCTCCATGAGATGAATTCCATTTTCCAGTTGTATTATTTTTAGAAGAAGATGTACCAAAGGCTGAGTTTTGAATACCAGTTGTATTATTACTAAGTGAATTGTTTCCATATTTTGTATTGGAAGACATATAATATATTATAATATATTAAAATTAAACATAAAGTTTAAATATTTAAACTTTATGTTTAATTTTAATTAATAATTTCCTTAAAAATCTGATTTAGATCATAGAGTAAAATAATTTTCAAAATATCACTATATTTTATATAAGAAGTGTAAATGGACAATTTCTCTATATTTCGGTTTTTCTAATTTTATCGCGAATTAACATTAACTCATCAAAAACAACAGGTTCTGCTCCTTTAATGAAATGTGCTAATTTAGCATCTCCAGTGGCTAATAATAATGTTTTTAAATCTTCATTTTGACTAAATTTGGCATATTGAGCAGCATATATTTCCCTCTTTTGTCTTTTTTCAGAGAAGTCTGAATCAATAGAAACTTCAACTGGTCTCAAAAGTTCACCCTTAAATTTACCATTCTTTTCGCCAGCAGCTTTTGCCATAGATGGATCTTTTGATAAATCTGTTCCAGAATCTATAGAGAAACTTAAATAGAAATCAGGATGCGTTTTCTTAAATTTAGAGCCTTGATAATAATGTTCAACGGATGCCCATTTATGGTTGTCTAATGTAAAGGGTTGAACCCAGAAATTAGATAGCTTTTTACGCCATTGAGGAATAGAAGCTAATGTTGAGTATTCACGCAATCTATCACTTGGTATTTTCTCTCCACTACCTTTTCCAGGAAGTGGTTTATCAAGAGATTTTGAATAGAATTGGAATACAATATCATCATTATATAATCCTCTTAATTTAGATTCAGATAGATCCTCATATTGAGCTTCTTTAATTACAGTTTTTTTTTGACTTGCTTTAAATTTTAGAAAATCAGGAATAATAAAAAAAGGTCCAGCATTTTTTTCCATACACTTTTCGTAAATCATTTTCTTTATATCATAAGGTATTTCACTAAATTTAAAAATCATTTTTTTCTTATAACCGATTAATTTATAATGATTGCCAGTGTAATCAACAATTATATAAAAGTCTGGTGTAAATCTACCTCGTTGTTCTAAAATTTTGTCATTTAATTGACCACATTGTAGTACATTTTTTGTATCATCTGCTTTATAATTTTCACTTGACATAACAATAATTTTTATATTTAATATTCTCTCTAATGTTGATATTGCCCAAGTATCAGCCCAAAAATCGCAATGTCTTACAGCACGTTTAAATTGGTCAATATTTCCAATACCTTTCATAAATTTATATTCTTTTAATATAGCTGCAGATACTCTTTTCTCTTCAACCAATCTATCATGTTCCTTTTTAACTTCTTTTGCTTGAACTACAATAGTTTTTTGTTCATTCCTATCAATTGTTTGATGAATTCTTTCTTTATATAATAAATATTCATTTGCTAATTCTTTTATTTTATTTGTATCTCTTATTATAGATGCATTATACATATCATACTGCTCCTTATAACCATCAAAAATTTCTTGGGTAGCTTCTTCTGCTAATTTTTTTCTGATTTTATTAACACTAGTTTGTTGTGCTATACTTGAAAAAGCATCTCTAATTGTCGCAAATAAACAATCACCTCCACCTTCATTATCTTGTATATTATAATTATGATTTTTCATAAATTTATCAATCCAGGTATCCTTAGGAGATTCATGATATTTCTCTCGAATATCTTTAGATTGTTTTTGAGTTTCTTCAGGTAATAATGGAGGAACAGGAACTCCTTTTATCTTTACAAATATATCTTGACGTTCAGGTGAAATTTCATAATCAACAACATAATTGTCATCTTCATCTTCATCTTCATCATCTTCGTCTTCAGATTCAGTAATTTCACCCTCCTCTTTATCAATTCTATGTAATGGCACATCAGGTTTTAAACGCATTTTATTCAAAAAATCCTTAGAAACAAATGAGTATATTAAGGGCTCTTCCATTTTTTCTATATCTAAGTTATTATATTTATCAAGATAAGACAAATAATCAGAAGACTTAATTTCATACAACCCAATCTGGATTACTTTATTGTTGTATTTAACTAAATAAATCGGAAAGTACAATATATTTTTATCTTCATAAGTATTTTTAGAATTTCCAACAGCAATAATAATATCAATATCTTTTATTTCTAATTGGTACAAGTTAGCTTCCATTTTTAGATCCCCTGAATCAACACTTTTTAGTTCAGGATAACTTATATCACTATCTAGTTTTGATAATACCATTTATATATTTTATTAGAATATTTTATATTTAATTTAATATAACATAAAATATTCTAATATTTTACCATAATATAAATTTCTTCATAAATTTATCGTTTTTAAGTTCATCAATATAAAACCACAATTGTTTTCTTTTAAAAACTATAATTGTATTATCATCATCATTTTCAAATGATACTAAAAAATCTATAATTTGTTGTTTATTATATTTATTACTTTTTAATTCCTTAGCAAAACCATAATATTCACATATTAATAATAGCTCTTTTATTGTATAATTTTCACGATAATGCATCATTTGTGAAATAGATAAATTATAATTTACTTCAGTATTTTCAATTTCTAACATTAGTTCATCAATATTAAAATTTGTTTGATTATCGTTTTCGGTTTCTTGTATATGAAATGAAATTTCTATATCCTGCTCATCACTTGACATTGTTTTAATATAATAATTTTTGTTTAAATGTATATATAGTAATATAATTATTTATATAAAAAATAATTATATAAATCAGTATTTTATATCTTAAATGGTATACAATATTTACATTTCAATTAAATCCATAAACTTAAACAATGATTTATTAGTTAAACTCTTATAATCCTTAACCCTACTGTTTGCGATTTTTTCTGTAATTTCACTAACTGTCAATCCTTCAATTTTTTCATAATTTAAAGAACCTTCAGTATTATCGAATAAATCTTTTTTATATAATATCGCAATGATTTCAGTTAATTCTTCAACTTCATTTTTTTTATTTTCTAATGAAATATATTCATATACCTTTGCAAATAAATTTCTAATAATTAATATGATTTCATTTTTTGAAATAACACCACAATACATTAAATTAATATAGAATGCTGCCAATGATTTACGTTTTTCATTAATTTTATTAATTTCACAAAACTTATCATAATTTTCATTTGGGTCTACATATTCAATGTTATTAAATAATTCGGTAAATTTTTCAAAATGTTGTAGATATTGTTCTTTAATAAAATCATATTTAGAAGCCAAATTGCTATATAAATCAGCATAAATTTTAGAATAATATCTGTTTGATGAAGCAATTTCAAAAATATTCTCACCGATCATACTTAAATTTGTTTCGGAATTTCCATCTACTAATTTATCAATTATTTCAATAATTTTATTACACATAGTGGTGTAATTTTTATCGGTCATTTTATTAATAATTGATCTAATTGAATCAAAGTCCGCATCTATACCTGTTTTTGTTTCAATTTTAGTGGTTTGAAAAGTTCTAATAGAATTCCACTGTTCATCATTTAGTATTTCTATGTTTTTACTTCCTCTTTTCTTTTTAGGCAAATCTTTAGCGATTATAGAAGTTTCTGGCCCAACCTTCATAGGGTTTTCGCGCTTTTTGAAAACAGGTGTTTTAATATAATCAGGAGAACCAACCTGAATACTCAAATTAGAAATTTTTTCTAAAACATCATCTGGTATACTATATTCAAAACCTCTGAAAACAATATTTTCTATTTCTTCTAAAGTATATCTTAAGGTTACTGATGTCATCTTTCTAATTGTAATATAACTATTATTTTATATTTATATCAATTTTTTAATTTATATAATTATTAAATAAAATACACTTAAATAGATATCGTTATGTTATATACAATGACAACAAAAAACGACAATCTTGTTAGCGATAGTTCTGAGGAAGTAATATTTGATTCCAAAGAACAAGTAACACATAGTTGGGATGAATTAGAAATTGATAAGAATATTTTACGTGGTATTTTTGGATATGGATTTGAAAGTCCAAGTCCAATTCAACAACGAGCAATAAAGCCTGTTATAGATGGTAGGGATGTTATAGCTCAAGCTCAATCTGGAACAGGTAAGACAGCAACATTTACTATTGGAGCTTTACAAAGAGTAAATATTTCTGAACATTCTACTCAAGTTCTTATTTTATCGCCTACCAGAGAACTTACAACGCAAACTTCTAAAGTTATTTCTGGTATAGGTAGTTTTATGGATGGCTTAAAAATTCAGACGATTTTTGGGGGTTCTCGTATTGAAGAAGGTAGTAGTTTTTCCACTAAAAATATTCCACACATCATTTGTGGATGTCCAGGACGCGTTTATGATATGATGCGTAGAGATCGAATTAGTACTAATAATATTAAATTAATTATATTAGATGAAGCGGATGAAATGTTGTCTTCTGGTTTTAAAGAACAAGTTTATAATATATTCCAATATCTAAATTCAGATATTCAAGTTTGTTTATTTAGTGCAACTTTACCTGATGAAATAAGTATTATTACCGAAAAGATTATGCGTAATCCAATAAAAATTTACGTGAAAAGAGAACAATTAACTTTAGAGGGAATATCACAATATTATGTTGCTGTTAATGATGATAGAGAAAAATATGCAACTCTAAAGGATATTTTTTCATTTCTTACATTATCACATACTATTATTTATTGTAACAGCATAAAACGTGTTCAAGATTTATTTGAAGCAATGTGTGAAGATGGATTCCCTGTATGTCGTATACATAGTAATATGGATAAGAGTGAACGTGATAAATCGTTTAATGACTTTAGAAGTGGAATATCCAGAGTAATGATTTCTTCAAATGTTACAGCTAGAGGTATAGATGTTCAGCAAGTAAGTGTTGTTATAAATTTTGACTTACCAAAATGTGTACATACTTATTTACATAGAATTGGACGTTCTGGTAGATGGGGTCGTAAGGGTGTAGGAATAAATTTTATTACTCGACGCGATGTAATGCAAATTAAAAAAATTGAAGAACATTATTCTACTCAAATTACTGAAATGTCTGAAAATCTAAGTTTTTTAACTAAAATATAAATAAAAATATAAATAAAAATATAAATATAAATAAAAATATAAATAAAAATAAAAATATAAATAAACAAAATTTTATTAGTTTAATTTCTATTCGTAAAGTTAATTCATTATAATTTCTAATTAAAAATATAATGAGCTCTAAATCGAAAATAAATGAAATAAATGATCATTTTAAGATTCCTATTTTTTATATTAAAGAGAAAGTTGAATTAAATAAAAATATTATAAAAGATTTAGAATTAATTGAAACAAATGATAATTCTTGTAATCCTATTTATACATTTTGTTTTGATAATGATAATGATGTTTCTAAAAAACTTAATGAACAGATATGTAAATTTTATACTTCTAATGTTGATTTTTTAAAGGATAATCAAATACTTTTAAAAGAATACAAACCATTAGGTGTAAAATACACTGATTATTCAAAAAATTATAAGAATATTGTTGATATATGGAATGAATTAAAAATTGATGCTGGATTTAAAGAAAGATATTACTTTGTTGAATGGGACATCTTAGAATTTTTAAATAGATCAGAATGGTTTCTACAATTTATGAGTATATATAATCTTTTATCTCCTATAATTTCTTTATTAATTCCTATTATAATACTTATTATTCCATTTTTTATAATTAAAATGAAGGGATTACAAATTACCATAAACGAATATATTGATGTTTTAAAAATTGTAGCAAATCAAAATGCTATTGGAAAACTATTTGTAGTTAATTTTAATGAAATTACTTCTCAAGAAAAATTCTATATTTTCATTTCAGCAGCTTTTTATTTATTTTCAATATACCAAAATTTTATGGTTTGTGTAAGATTTAATAATAATATGAAAACAATCCATAACCATTTTAATGAAATCAGGATTTATATTGATCATACAATTAATTCTATGGAAAATTATCTTGAATATTCAAATAATCTACAAACGCATAAAGAATTCAATTCAATTGTTAGAGAGAAGTTGAGTATATTTAAAACAATTCAACAAAAAATCCAATATATTACTGATTATAATATGTTTAATTTTAGTAAGATAAAGGAAATTGGTTATGTATTTAAATGCTTTTATGAATTACATACAGATAAAGATTATGATGATGCTATAATGTATTCTCTTGGTTTCAATGGATATATGGACTGTTTAAAGAGTTTACAAAAAAATATTTTAGAGAGAAAAATAAATTATACATTATTTATTGATAAACAAAAACAAATGGTTTTAGAAAATAGTTATTACGCTACTCTAAAAAATTCTAATCCTATTAAAAATACCATTAAATTCAAAAAAAATATGATAATTACAGGACCAAATGCTTCTGGAAAAACAACTATATTAAAATCGACATTAATTAATATTTTATTATCTCAACAATTCGGTTGTGGATTTTATGATTCAGCAAAGATTAAACCATTTAAACACATTCATTGTTATTTAAATATACCAGACACATCTGGACGCGATAGTTTATTCCAAGCAGAGGCAAGAAGATGTAAAGAAATACTTGATGCCATTAATGTAAATAAAATGGATACACATTTTTGCGCATTTGATGAATTATATTCAGGAACCAATCCAGAAGAGGCTGAACAAAGCGCAACATCTTTTATGAAATATATAACAAAATCTAAGAATGTTTCATGTGTTTTAACAACACATTTTATAAAGGTATGTAAAAAATTACAAAAATCTAAAAATATTATAAACTATAAAATGCTCACAGAAAAAGAAAATAATAATTTGATTTATAAATATACTTTAACAGAAGGCATTTCAGATATTAAAGGTGGTATGATTGTTTTACAGCAAATGAACTATCCAAAAGAGATTATTGACTCGGTTTAATATTTCTAAAAATACTTAGATAAATCATATAAATCAATTCGTTAGTTAATAAATTAATTTATATAGCCTTTTTTTAATAAATGACATCCTTAGCAGATTTATTAAATCCAACATTTTTAGTATTTTTAGGAATATTAGTGCTTGTTGTAGCATTTCTTATTTTATATTTTGAAAGCAAACTGAGAGAGCAAAATCATAAAATTGCTTCAATGTTAAGTTTAGTTTCTACGTTAGCAGAGGATATGAATGGTGTAAAAATTGGGTTAAATCATTTATCAATTAGAGGAGGCCAAGGTTTTGAACAACCAATTGTTCCTATTCAAGAAAATTTAGGAAATTTACAAAAAAACAATTTGATTGATGTTTCAGATGATGATGAGGAAGATGATGATGAAGATGATGATGATGATGATGATGATGATGAGGCAAGTGAAAGCCAAGGATCAAATGATGTTATTAATGATGATTTAGATAGTATAGAAAAGGATTTAGATAGTGTAGATTTAGATAGTATAGAAGATGATTTAGACAGTATAGAAGATGATTTAGACAGTATAGAAGATGATTTGGATAGTGAGAATGGAGAAAATATTAAGATTGTTACATTACAAGTGTCAAATGAAAATATTGATGAAACTAACGAAGAAATTCATAATTTAGATTTCGATAATGAATATTCGGCTGATTTAGATGATGAATTTGAACCTGAAGTTAATAATGAATATGTTGAAGAAGTCCTTGACCTTAAATATAATACTGAAGCAAAAACTTTAGAAGAAAATAATATAGCAGAAAAATCTTCAAAAGAAATAATTGTTCCTACATTAGAATTAAAATCCATTTCTATTAATTTAGAGGAAGAACATGAACAATCTCATAACGATAATATTGATTACAAAAAACTACAAATAGCAAAACTTAGAAGTATTGCGATTGAAAGAGGATTAGTTAGTAATACCGAAGCATCAAAACTAAAGAAACCAGAACTACTTAAATTATTTGATTTCGAATAAGTTTTAGAAATTTTATTATAAATATAAAATATATAATATGAGCTGGGGTGTTTGTTATAGTGGTTCTAATAATATAAATTTTAATTTTCCACCAATTATGACTGACGGTAGAAATTATGCAACATGGCAACCTGATGCTGTTGTAAATGAAAGAATTCAAAGAAAAGAAGGAATACAATCTAATTGGCAATATCGTCAATATCTCCAAAAAAATGGTTTACAAATTATGAATTATAATAATGAGGAAGCTTGTTATACACTTGGTTTAAGTCCACATGTAAATACAGGTAAAACCCCTTCTGATAATGTTCCTTATACTTTTAAAGGGACATTTGATTCAAGTAAACCAGGTTTTGGATACTGTAATTCTGACCTTAAAAATCCATATTTATCGAGGGAACAATTAAATTCAAGATTAATTTCTCCATCGATAAACCCTACAGAGTTTAGAAACTAACTAATAAGCAAAATAATAATATAAACGAAATACAATATTTATATTATTAATGATATTTGAGAGAACAATTCAATTTGAACCAGTTAGTTTAAAACGCCATAGACATAGATTGAAAGGTGGTACATATGATCCGTCTAAAAAGGATAAAGATGAATTTATTAAAGTAATTGATGAACTACCTACTGATAAAATGACTAAACCGTTAAAATGTAAATTACATTTCTATTGTAAGAGACCTAAATCTCATTATAAAAGTGGAAAAAAATCAAATGAATTAAAAGATTCCGCACCAAAATATAATACTAATAATAAAGATTTGGATAATATGGTAAAATTTGTTTTAGATGCTTTAAATGATAAATTGTATACTGATGATTGTCTTATTATAGAAATCAATTGTATTAAATCATATTCAGACGGAGATGGATACATATATGTTAAATTTGAGGAAATTGATAATAATTTAGACAATATATTTATAAATTAAATTAAAATATATTAATTGTAATTCGTAATACTTAAAATTAAATGTTCTATTTAATCAATAGATATGTCAGATTTAATGGAAATTACTGAAATTGATATGAATGACGACGGATTCGGACGTTCTTCTAATTTTGGCGGAGGTTTAGAACTTTTAATGAATGATAAAGTTAGAGAAAGTAGTCAACCAACAAGTGATATTGAATTACAAGATTTAAATAAACTTGAAAATGACTTGAATGATTTAGTTGAAGAAATGCCATCCAATAGTTTTGCACCTAAATCCGATTTATTTGATAGCAAACCATCAGTATCATTTGAAGATGATACACCAATCAATATAAATTTTGATGATAACAATAACATTGGTAAAGCTACTTCACAGACTGAAAATAATAACCAAACTTGGGATGGTTATGGTAAATTCAATAATATTCCTTTAAACCCAGATAAATCATTTTCAACAGAACCAAAATTATCAAAGGACGAAATGCTTAGAGAGAAATTTAAATATTTAAGAAAGTTGGAAGGTCTTGAAAAGAAAGGTGTTGAATTATCAAAAAAATATTCAATGGATTCTTCACTTCAAGAAATGATGGGCGAATATGAAACCATCATGGAAGAAAAGACTAAACAAAATTCTGTAAAATTTCAAGGCAATATGTTGATGGCTGTTATAAATGGTATGGAATTTTTAAACAATAAATTTGACCCATTTGATGTTAAATTAGATGGTTGGTCAGAGCAAATTCAAGAAAATATAAATGATTATGATGATATTTTTGGTGAATTACATGAAAAATATAAGAGTAAAGCTTCGATGGCACCTGAATTGAAGTTGTTGTTTCAACTTGGTGGTAGCGCAATGATGGTTCATATGACTAATACTATGTTTAAATCGGCTATGCCTGGTATGGATGATATATTGCGTCAAAATCCAGACCTAATGCGTTCATTCCAAAGTGCGGCTGTAAATTCTATGGGCCAATCTAACCCAGGATTTTCAGGATTTATGTCTAACGTTATGAACCCTGATGTTCCTAAAGGTATGGGACCACCACCACCAATGCCTACACAAGGACCTAATTCTGTACCACCTCCAGTTGGTAGACCGGGTAACAATAATTTTGCTAGACCAGATTTGAATTTGAGTAGAAGTAATTTTGAAGACGGTATTAATCTTCGTGAGAATAATGAAAGACATGATATACAAGATAGAACCAATGGACGTGGTCAACCTCGTCCTGAAATGAAAGGACCAAGTGATATTACAGATATTCTCTCTGGTTTAAAAACAAAAACTATTAATATTCAACAACAAGGTACATCTACTAATCCAAATGATAATAGTACCATTAGTATAAATGACCTAAAAGAACTACAAAATGAAGGTAATATGCCTAAACGCAGTGGTCGTAGAAAGAAATCTGCCAGCAATACAGTGAGTTTAGATATTTAGAGTTATTAGATTTATATTTTACACCCTTGAAGATTTAAAATATAAAATTCACATTATTCAACAGTAACAACCTTAGCTAAATTTTTTGGTTTATCAGGATTGATACCTTTATTAATGGAAAGATAATAAGCGAATAGTTGCATAGGGATTATACCTAACAAAGAAGAATATGATTTATTTTCAGGAATCATTATACATTTATCATCATCATTATCATCATCATCATCATTATCATCATTATCATCATCATTATCATCATCATCATTATCATTATCATTATCATCATTATCATTATCATCATTATCATTATCATCATTATTTTCATTAAACATATTTATATGATTTGTAATAAAAATAATAGGAGAATTTCTAGAAGAAACTTCTTGATAACAATTCATTGTTTTTGTATAATGATTTTGATCTAAACTTAAAATAATAACAGGGAAATTTTCATCTAACAAAGCAAATGGTCCATGTTTTAAAGAACTGGATGAATATCCTTCAGAGTGTACATAAGAAATTTCTTTAATTTTTAATGCTCCTTCCTTAGCTATAAATTCATCAGTTCCCTTTCCAAGTATAAACATATTATCAGATTTAAATTTACTAACAATATCTAATATTTTATCACTACATCCGTCTAATGTCATTTGAATATCATTTGGTAAATTATGTAGGTCGCAAATCATTTTTGCTCTTTTTTGTTTATTAACATTATGAAGTTCTGAAAACCAAATTGCTGCCATAGATAGACATACAACTTGGCTAATAAATGCTTTTGTTGATGCTACTCCAACTTCTTTTCCAGCATTACAATAAATACCACAATCAACTTCTCTAGCTATTAAAGAATCGACGACATTTACTATTCCTATTGTTATCAAATTATTATTTTTCGCAATTTCAATACATCTATGTAAGTCTTTTGTTTCCCCTGATTGTGTTATTAATATTAACGCAGTTGTTCCTATTTTCGGAATATCATAATTATTAAAATCAGCACCATCAAATACTTGAACAATGTTAAAATTACATAATTGTTTAAAATAATACATACCATACAATCCAGCAAAATATGATGTCCCACAACCTAATAAAATAATATTGTTTATTTCTTTAAGCAAAATAGAATGCTGTTCTAGACCTCCTAATTTTACTTCGGTTTCATTTTTTATTCTTCCACCTTTATTTATAGCATTTAATATTACTTCTGGTTGTTGATATATTTCTTTTAAAGTCCAATGTTTGTAAGGATATGGAGTCATTTCTGACTCAAAAACTGTTACATTTTTCTTTTTATAATTTTGTTTTGTTTTTATGGATACTTTTAATGGATTAATATCTCTAGAAATAATACATATATCATCATTATGTAAGGTTATATAATTTGGTACCATACCACAAAATCCACTTTGTTCAGATGTTATTATTACTTTATCTTCATTTTGTCCAACTAATAGCGGCGAACCATTTCTTACACAATATAATACATTTGCTTCAAACGTAGATTGAATTATCAGCCCATATGTTCCTGTTAAGCTGTTAACTGTTGCTTTAATTGCTTCATAAACATTATTATAATTATTATAGTTAAATTCTATTAAATTAACAATTACCTCTGTATCAGTTTGTGATGTAAAAACAAACCCCTCTGATAATAAAGCTTTTTTTATTTCTTTATAATTTTCTATAATTCCATTATGAACAATAGCAAAATTACCGGAATTTGATAAATGTGGATGAGCATTTTCATCTGTTTTACCACCATGTGTAGCCCATCTATTATGTCCAAACCCTATATAAGAGTTTTCAAAATTATTAGATGTTATATAATTTAATTTTTCTATTGCGTTTATTTCAGCAGTGGAGGCATATTTATAAAGCTCAAATTTGTCTTGATATATTGTACACAAACCAGCAGAGTCATAACCTCTATTTTGAAGTTGAATTAAACCATTGATAATTAATTGATATAAACTTCCATTTTCTAATAATACTAAACCAAATATTCCACACATTTATAATATTTGAATAATATTATAAATTTAAACTAACGCGTATTTTAGCCGCATACGAAACACCAAAACTATATCTTAAATGCTGTCATATACAATATCAATATAAGAAAAAGCAAAAATAATTAAATAATCTATTACAAAAATAACTACAAGAAAATTGTTTATCATCATCTATATGTGATGTTGTTTCATCTAACAATTTTTTTGTATGATTTTTATCGTTTTCATCTTTATTTTTATATACATCTTCATAAGTAAAACTTATATCTTTCTCCATTATATAAAATTTATTAATATTATTTTTATAATATTTAGATTAATTCAATATAAATAATATTACTTATAAATAATAAATGAAGTCTAGAAATGAAAGAAATAACTTTTCCATGACAACTTGTGGAAAAACAGGAATTAAAATTAAAAATAATGGAAATGACTATAAGAATGATCCTTTTGCTGGAGTGGATCCTTTTAAAAATCAAATTCGTGAATCAGATAAATTTCAAGTAGAATATAATAAAAGTGGTTACGAATCCATTGATCTAAATGTTGAAAACTATTCGAGAGAAGAATTATATAAATTATTTGGGTTTAAAACTTCTGTTATTCTTACTGAGGAGTCTATGAAAGAAGCTAAAAAAATTGTTCTTAAAACACACCCTGATAAATCACGATTAGATAATCAATATTTTATATTTTTTGGAAAAGCTTATAATAAACTTAAACAAATATATGAATTTCAAAATAAAACTAATAAAAAAATAACTGATACAAATGAATATTATGATTCACAAAATACTCAAGTTTTAGATAAAATGTTTGATATGAAAAATGACCTTAAGAAACCCGAAAAATTTAATGATTGGTTTAATAAACAATTTGAAAAACATAAATTAGAAGATACAAACGAAAACGGTTATGGCAATTGGTTAAAATCGGATGAAGACATTATTTTTACTCCACAAAATATTAACAAAGATTCAATGGGGAGAGAAATGGAAAAAAGAAAAAAGGAAATACAAGCATTAACACCATATAAAGGTTTTAGCGATTCTTTTAACTCATCATCTGTTGGTGGTTCTTCGTTAATGGAATATAATAGTAATTTTACATCAGGGACTTTATTTTCTGGAGATGGTGGAATGGGTTATACTGATTTAAGACAGGCTTACGCTGAATCAGTTATTCCAGTTACTGAAGATGATTTTAATAAATCTCAGAAATTTAAGTCAGTTAATGAATATAAACGACATAGAGATACAGTAGATACTAAACCATTATCAAAAGAAGAAGCATTAAGACAACTATATCTTGAAGATAAACAGAAAAATGAAGAATCAGCAGCATTAGCATATTATCATGCTCAACAATTAGAAAAAGCTAAGAACAATAATCAAGAGTTTTGGTCTGGTCTTAAACAATTAACAAATTTGTAATCAATTTTGGTGTAAAATTATTTATATTATTTATATTATTTATATTATTTATATTATTTAATGCCTGAAGGACCAGAAATTTGGATGTTAAGCGAAGCTATTAATAATTTTTATTATTGTGAAAAAACAAGAGCATATGGCAAACATTTATTTGTATTTAGAAATAAAATAGAAGGTGAAAATTTTTCATTCGGACTTACTGGAAAAGTATGCATTTTAGATAATAATAAACTCATTAAAAAACATACTGGTTGGATATGTGGAGACCAAGTTTCGTTTTATAATTATTATGAAGAAATCAAAAAGCTCGGCATAAACTGGCTAACTGGTTCAGAAGCAGAATTACACAAAGAAGTTGACATGTGGATTAAATCCAAAAAGAAGTTGGCTTCTTTGATGCTTGATCAAAGCAAAATTTCTGGAATTGGTGTTGCGTGGGGTTCCGAAATCCTATTTAAGGCTGGATTAAATCCTGATATGAGATGTTGCGACCAAAATCTAAATAAATTGGTAGAGTCTATGATTGAAATTAGAGAGAAAATTAAAAAGAAATATAGCGAACAAATAAATGAAGATAATTGTAAAGAATTTGTTAATAAATGGTTTGACAATTTATATGAAGTAAGAGAGATGGATATTTATAAAAAAGGCTCTAAACTTAAAGTGTTAGGACGAATATGGTGGGTATAAATTTTATAATACATTTTAGCTTGTTATATATATAATGAGCAAAAAAATGGACAATGGATTATTTATATTTAGAAGAGATTTAAGAATTATAGATAATAATGGATTAAAATTTCTCTCGGAATTATGTAATAATATATATACAATTTTTATTTTTACACCTGAGCAGGTTGGTTCTGGTAATAAATATAAATCAGATAACTCAGTTCAATTTATGATTGAATCACTAGAAGATTTAGCATCTCATATTAGAAATAAAGGAGGTAAACTTCACACTTTTTATGGTGATAATGAGAAGATAATTTCTGATTGTATTAAGACTTGGGATATAAATGTTGTAGCATTTAATTTAGATATTACACCTTATGCTCGTAAAAGGGATGATAAAATCGTTAAAATGTGTCAAAAAATGAAAGTATTTGCGGCTTATTCGCCAGATTATTATTTATGTGAGCCTGGTGAGGTACTAAATGGGTCTGGAAACCCTTATGTTAAGTTTACACCATACTATAATAAAGCTAAAAATATAAAAGTAGAAAAACCTATTATACAAAAACTACATTTTAGGTCTTCAGAATCGCATATTCCAAACAAAATAACACTTAATTTAGCTATGAATAAATTCGTTGGAGAAGATAATAAAGATATTTTGGTTCATGGCGGTAGAACTGAAGCTTTGAAACAAATGAAAATAGCAGCAAAAAATATTAAACATTATTCACAGACCAGAGATGAATTATCTAAGCCTACTTCACAGTTATCGGCATATATTAAATTTGGAAATGTATCTATTCGAGAAGTGTATTATGCTTTCAAATCAAATCAATCCTTTATTCGCCAAATATACTGGAGAGATTTTTATGGTCAGGTGCTATATAATCATCCACATGTATTGGGTCATAGTTTGAATAAAAAATATGATAAAATTAAATGGCGCAATAATAAACGACTTTTTGAAGCATGGAGTAAAGGTATAACTGGTTTTCCTCTTGTAGACGCAAGTCAGAGACAACTTTTACAGTCAGGATGGACACATAACAGGGGGCGTATGATTTCTTCCAGTATATTAATAAAAATATTTTTAATCGATTGGCGTGATGGTGAACGCTTTTATGCTCAGAATTTGGTAGATTATGATGTAGCAAATAATTCGGGAGGATGGCAATGGTCATCAGGTGGAGGCAGTGATGCACAACCATTCTTCAGATATTTCAACCCATATACGCAGTCAAAAGAACATGACCCCAAATGTGAATATATTAAGAAGTGGATTCCAGAGCTTAAAGATGTTCCGCCAGAAGATATTCATAAGTGGGATACAGCATGGGAAAAGCATAAAGATTGTGGATATCCAAAACCCATTGTAGATTACAAAGAGCAGAGAGAAAAATCTATTAAGATGTATAAAGATGCTTTGTATTAAATTTAAGTTATTTATTTTAATTTTATTTATACATTAAAATAAATGACAGAGTTATATTCTAAGGAAGGTTTTATTTTCACCAAAAATGAAAAAAATAATTATAATTTATCTTTTGAAATGGAAAATAATAGTATAATATTATCAAAAATAATTGATTTTAATTTAGTAAAATTAATTTACGATTTAAATAATGATATTTATGAAAAGGTAAATTTAAAAATAATAAATGAAAACGAAGCAACAATTAACTTATTGATGAAAAATTTATTTGAAGATTTAGGTTTACCACAGCGTTTTTCTTACTTATATATTAAAAAAATATCTCAAGAAAACAATATTAAATTTGAATCACAAACAATCAAATCAGAAAGACCAAAAGATATGCCGGTAGATGCTGAGTTAATGGCTATTCAAACTATGATATGTAATTGTAACATTATTACTCCACATAAGGTAAGGTTTACAGTCAATGTTTTATTTGAAAATCATATGTTAATACCGGCAGTTGTAGAAAAATTAGTTGGATTAATTTTATATAAAATATTTAATAGAGTAAAACAATTTATAGAAAATGTTAGAATGTAATATATGTACAAAAATATTGTTAAAAATATTAAGTCAACTATTTTTTTGTTGAATATGTTTTTTATTTTTGGTAGTGAAATAATGTTATATAAGTTATATGGCAATTATTCTAAATTTATTGACAGATTAACAACACGTTTAGCGTCTATAAATATTCTTTATGTCAAAATATTTCAAGCATTCGCATCTAATAACAGCTTAATTGATAATAGCACAAATAATAAACTACTTAAATTTACTGATAATGCACCTTGGGATTTTTCTGATATTGATTTGAACCAACTGGTTGAAATGGCAAATAAATATAATATACAATTGCGTCATGGTTATGAAATTCCAATTAATTCTGGTATGATTTCGTTGGTTTTTACTGGTTATGAAAATAAATATTCTAATAAACAAGTAATAATTAAGATGAAACGAAAAAATATTCAAAAAAAATTGGATGATGCTATTAATAATTTGTTATTTTCAATGTATATTTTATCATTTATTCCTATTGTAAATAATTATCAATTAAGTGATGTTGTCACTAAAAATATAGAAATTATTAGACATCAAACAAATTTTTCAGAAGAAATAGATAATATGTATAAAATTAGAGAGAATTGTAAATATCTTAAATATGTTAAGATACCAACAGCAAATAGAAAAGTTACAGAGGAATTTCCTGATATCATACTAATGGAATATATTGAAGGACTTAAAATAAATCAAGTTAAAGAAGAAGATTACGAACCATTCGCAAAATTAGTGGTTAAATTTGGATTGGTAACAACTCTGTTACATGGTGTAACTCATGGTGATTTACATGGTGGAAATATTTTATTTATTAAAGATTATAATGATGTTAAATATAGATATAAAATTGGTGTTATTGATTTTGGAATTATTTATGAAGTTGGTACACAATATAAAGGATTATTATTTGATGTTTTTACTCAAATGTTTGATAAAACACCTCGTGAATCAGCTGAAAAACTATTGAATTCAGGTATACTTGATCCTCCTGGAATATTAGAGAAAATACCTAAGGATGATTATAATAATATTGTAACTTGTTTGGAAGAAATACTTTATGAAACAATTAATTCTTCTAAAAAAGCGAATCAGTTACAAATATATAAATTTCTTACAAAACTCAAAGAATATCTATCAAAAAAAGAACTTAGTAATATTGGTATAAGACCTAGTGATGATTTTGTTAAGTCACAACTTGTATTAGCAATGGCACATGGAGTAACATTAACTCTTTGTAATAATAATTATATTACATTAATGGATGAAGTAATTAATGAATTATTTAAAACTAATATTCTCCTAAAAGATTAGTCACCATAAACAAAATACCAAATCATAAACTTATAGACATTGTTTAAAAAATTTTAATTGTTTTTTATTAAATTTATTGTTAGCTATAGTACATTCGTTATATTCTCTAGCTAATTTTTGTCGTTGTTCAAAAGAACAATTTTTTAAAACCTTATATAATTTTAATATTGGATTTATTGGATTTAGTGATTCGCAATTTAAATTATTTACTTTAATTATTTCATGTTTATCCATTAATACATTATAAAGCACTTGACCTTTGTATTTAGTTTTATAAATATTATCTGATAAATTAACGAATTCAATAGCCTTTCTCAATTTTCCTTCGTAAAATACCTTGTGAACATGCGTCATACATGTTTTTTGAGAAGGAATGTTGTTTCCTAAAGCATTTTTTTCAAAACAAATTAAGAAATCATATGAACTTATTGATTGTGTTATTTCAACAATTTTTTTACCGTTTATAGTATGAATATTAGGATTTATTTTTTCTATAGCAATAATGCCTTGGTCTGTTGTAACAAGAGAACCAGCAATAAAACATATATTAGAAATTAATAAAGCATTTAAAGTAGTTGTAGCAGTTCCAGCACTATAATTTCCGGATGCGTCTTGTGTTGCTGTAATATTGGAAGAACCATCAGCTAAAACAGTAACATTATTTCCATTTATTGTAGCAATTAAAGTATTTGAACTAGTATAACTAAATGTACCATCACTATTAGAAGAAGGGTCTGTTAAAGTAAATGACAAATTACTATTAGGAGATTTATTTACATTAATACCATCAGGATAAAAATTTTCAATGGTTGGATTTTCAAGTATTATTAATGTATCTGTAGCATAATTAGTGGATATGGTTTGCCAGTTTTCATCTAAATTATTTAAATTACTTGAACTATCTGTAGTATAAAATGTAATGGAGGAATCTAAATTGCTACTAACATTTGTAAAAGAATTAGTATAAACAGTTGTTATTTTACTAACATCA
>Ga0208434_1000034_pt1 | contig 68178 bp, 61 predicted proteins | sample 13_taG_FD_184086 | JGI IMG/M metagenome (GOLD analysis project Ga0208434, IMG submission 184086) | Marine viral communities from the Subarctic Pacific Ocean - 13_ETSP_OMZ_AT15268 metaG (SPAdes) (version 2) | ecosystem: Environmental > Aquatic > Marine > Oceanic | place: Pacific Ocean | collected... | reverse complement strand
TGGACAATGGTAAGGTAACTGGGTCTAACGGTAAAGAAGCAGATGCACGTAATTGTATCTTAATTCTTACAACTAACTTAGGTGCCAAAGATGCTGAGAAAAATACTATTGGTTTTGACAATGATTTTGATGCTGACAACTACGAAGATAAAGAACTTAAGAAATTCTTTGCACCAGAGTTTAGAAACAGACTTGATGGCGTTGTTACTTTTGCTAAACTAGGTAAAGAAGTAATGATGAAAATTGTTGGTAAGTTCCTTGTTGAACTTAAGAATATGGTTAAAGATAAGAAAGTTAATATTGACATCACAAACGAAGCTCTCGACTACTTAGTAGACAAAGGATTTGATCCTAAGATGGGCGCACGACCTTTACAGCGTGTAATTGATAAAGACATCAAACGTCCATTATCAAGAGAACTGTTGTTTGGTAATCTTAAAAATGGTGGAGAAGTAACAGTAGATGTTAAAGACGGAGAACTTGTATTAAATACAACAAAGATTCCAGAGGAAATTACTGTTGCAGAAACGAACAACAACTAAACTATTTTGGGGACAATACTTATATAAACTTCATATCAATAACGGTATAGGTAGTATATTTAGAGACAAGAACCTTTCTTATGCTAGAGAGGTTCTTGACACACTCCAACAACAATATGAATCAGGTAAGCCTTTAATGCTGTCTAGTTTTTCTAGAGAAATACCTGTAAAAGAACTAAGTTTTCTAGATGCAAGAAAACTTTATAAATTCTTAAGTCGTACTAATGATTATCAACTTCGAATCGAAGGTTCTTCTGTAGCTATATATTCTAATGACAGAGAATGGTTACACACGCTAAAGAGTGCTATAAACAAAGCTAATTGGAAAGAATTTTGGGAGCCTGATCCTTGTAGTATCAGCCTCCTTACTCCTAACACTATACTAGTAGATAGTACTAATGGATACGAATATAAAGTTACGTTTGGAAGTAATTTATCAGATAATTCAGGATTTGCAAACTGGGCTAAGAGTAATACTAAACAAGTTAAAATAGGTCCTATACTAATGGAATCATTAGAAACTAACGGATATGTTTCTGATTTATATTTTTATGCTCGCGATGAAAAAACTCTGCAACTTTGTAGTTTAATGTTGTCTAATATTAGACGGGTCGACAAATTAGTTGTCAAGTCTAATTTAGATAAATAGTTATATGGCACAAAGTGAAACAATATTAACAGCAAATACACACGACGGTGATAGCACCGTCCAATCTATCACCGGTGAAAAATTTAAGGGTGACGGCTACTACGGTCGTAGTGACGGCTTACATACCGTTCAATACAATTTTGAAGGCTTAACTGGAACTATTAATATTCAAGCAACGTTAGCTGTTAATCCAGTAGATGCTGATTGGTTTACTGTGCATTCGTACACAGCGGCGCAAGAGTCTGATAATAAATTTGCTAACTTTGTAGGAAACTATGTATGGGTTAGAGCATATATTAGTAATTGGACAGACGGCACTGTTAACAGTATACAATTAAATCATTAAGGCGGAAAAATGGAACATTTTATTAGAGTAGTAATGGAAAAGCAAGATAATTTAAACGAAAGTTTAAACGAATCAGTATTTCCAGGTAGTACAATTTATGAGTCAGAGCAAGGTGCTAGTATATTTGAAATGCCGTTACCTACAGCATTAAGCGAAGAAGCTGCTGATGAATTTGCACAAAAAATAGCCGACTATGTATTTGAGCAAGGATATGATGATTTTGACATTGAAATTTCGTCAGACAATGAAATAGAAGAAAACGAAGAAACATACGAAGACGACGATGACTTTTATGAAGAATACGGTGTTATGTGGTACAACGAAGATGATGACCCGATAGACGAAGCAGAATACCAAGGCCGTAAAGTTAAATTAGGCAAGCCTATGCAAGGCGATGTTAAGAAGTTTAAAGTCTACGTTAAAGATCCTAAAACAGGTAATGTTAAAAAAGTAAACTTTGGACACGGCGGTAGCAGTGTTAAAGGCAAGTCAATGAAGATTAGAAAAAATAATCCAGCTGCAAGACGTTCATTTAGAGCAAGACACAACTGTGATAATCCAGGACCACGTACTAAGGCACGTTACTGGTCTTGTAGGAAGTGGTAAAATGAAACTGAACGAAGTACAAGAAAAACAACAGGATGAAATACCATTTGATGTAGCAGAAGATCTTGCTATTTTTATGCGTAACGATCCTATGTTTTATCGTAAAACATTTTTTCCAGCTATGGCTGATGTAAGTGATAGAATGGAGAAAGGAGACTCGATTGATCCTGCTATAATGTTAAAACCTATAGTTGATCAAGGTGTTAAAGGTTATTGTAAAAAATATATCAAAGATAAACGTGCTGAAGATGTTTTTACCGAAAAAGATAAAAAAGCCTGTGTAGATAAAATTAGTGCAGAGGAAATGCCTAATATTAAAAAAGGTATGTATAAGGTCGAAATTTAATGCTATTAAGAGAATTATATGAAGCACCAAAGAAGGTAGCAGTTGCGGCATTTGGTCGTATGAATCCGCCGACTATCGGACACGAAAAACTTGTCAATGCTGTTAAAAAACAGCAAGGTGATCATTATATCTTTCTAAGCCAAACACAAAAACCTAAAGACAATCCTTTACCGTTTGATGTAAAATTAGAGTTTGCTAAAAAGTTTTTTCCCGGTGTTAATGTAGGACACCCTACAGTACGTACACCAATTCAAATGTTACAGATGTTAGAAAAACTAGGTTACACAGATGTTATCTATGTAGCAGGTTCGGATCGTGTAGCAAGTTTTGATAAACTGTTTAACGATTACAACGGCAAAGAGTATAACTTTGATAGTATTACTGTTGTTAATGCAGGTGAACGTGATCCTGATGCAGATGGTGCAGAGGGTATGAGCGCAAGTAAAATGAGACTTGCGGCTGCTGAAGGTAACTTAGAAGCATTTGCACAAGGTGTACCTAAACCAGATCTAGCACAAAAAATGTACGATGCTGTACGCAAAGGTATGGGCATCAAAGATGAAGTTCCTGCACAAGAAGGAATGCGCCCAGAAAAACCTAGTAAAAGTTCAGAAGAATTAATTGCAATGGGTTATGCTCCAGATTCAGACAAAGTACAACGTGCAAGAGAGTATGAAGATTGGGCTGACGATCAACGTGCTAAAGGTAAAGAAATAGACGAAATATTAGGCTTTGCTACTAAAAGTCCAAAACGTGCAACTATAAAAGTTAAAAAGCGTCCACCAGAAGAAGATAGTGTAAAAGATAAAATTGCAAAACGTAGAGCAATGGCTGCTAAAGGCAATTCTCGTGCATTTAAAGCGGGCGCACTTGACGAAGGTGATTTAGTAGTAGACAAAGGTTCATTAGTATCATACTTACGTGATATGATACAAAAATATGTTATGGAAGAAAACGATGTTGAAAAACTTTCACAACTATTAAAATTTATGGTAGGCAAAGAAATTAAGCCACACGGTAAACAAAGATATCGTATAACATCTGAAGATATAATTAGGGCATTGAAACGTGGATGAGCTGTCTGACATCATACGTCTAGCCGGTGTAAACGAATTCAAAGGGTATACTGAATATACTTTAGAAAATATGTCACAGACTGCTACTGCTATTAAGCAGAAGGAACGTGACGAAAATATTAAGCCAGGTGATAAAGAATGGTTTGAACTTTGGTTTAGCAAGCCTTATATGACTGGACATACATTTAGAGGACGCACAAAGAAATGAGACTACGTCAACTATACGAAGATGGAAGAATAGTAAAAGGTGTTAATACTACTCCAGATGTAGATGTGAATTCTATTTCTAAAGAAGCAGCAAAGTTTGGATTTAAGGTAGACAAAGACGGCAGACCACAAAATCATCCTAAAAAAGTAAAAGGTTCTAAAACGAATGTTGCATTTAACTTAGGTATGACCGAAGGCAAAATGTTAGCTAATCCTAAAAACACATTCCTTACAAAAGCAGACACAGCATACGACTTTATTAAAGTGGGTACAAACCTAGCAAACTTAAAAAGTATGCCAGCAGGTTCAAATATGGACGAGCCAGACATAATGATTGCTCCATATGCAGGCGCTAAAGAAATGAAGTATCTTATGAAGCAACTTAATCGTATTGGTTATAAAACACAAGATGCTCAAGGCTATCAAGATGCGCACTACGACGACGAGCCAACTGGCGGAGAAGCACCTCCACAAATGAAGGCACAAGGTCCATTAGGTAAAATTAAAATATCTAAGTTACGTGGTGTACAAAAAGAAAGAACATACGAAAAGTTAGCAAAGCAACTTGAACGTGTATTAGAAGACGACTATGCTCCATTACAAATTGATCGTAAAGGCAGAGTAGTTAACGGACATCATAGACTAGATGCATTGCGTTTAGTAGGCGAAGAATATGCTCGTGTACATATGATTGATGACGTAGTCGAAAACATAGCAGAAACATATGCTGATGAAAAAAGAGAGAAAACAAAACGTCAATTAGCTAAACACGATAAAGCAATGGTTAAGTCAGCTCGTGATTCTATTAAAAAATACGAAAAAGATAAAGAACAAAAAACAGATGAAAACTTTGCTGATGGTAAGAAAAAAGGCAAAAGTCGCCCTGGTAGAGTAAAGAAGTCGGGTGCTAGTTGTAATGGTAGCGTAACGAGTTTAAGAGCAAAAGCAAAAAAAGCTAGTGGTGAACGTGCTAAAATGTATCACTGGTGTGCTAATATGAAGTCAGGCAAAAAGAAATGACATCAGCTGAACTAGAACATTACATAGCTAAGTATAAAGAACACGAAGCACGTAAAGCTAGTACAAATGAACGTAACGAATATTGGAGAAAGTATAATGAAAATAAGTGATTTATGTGAAACAACAGCAGGCGCAATAGCAGCCGTAGCAACTCCAGTAGGTGGAATGGTTAGTCGTCAAATGAAAAATAAAGATGGTACTGCAAAAAATGCTCTTGATATTGATGCAAATATCCTAGGACAGAAAAAGAAGAAGAAAAACAAGAAGCGATAAATACAGTATGCGTAGAAAAGATATAGTAGAAAATCCATTTAAAAAATTTAGACAAGGAATTGCTAAAGGATATCAGGCCACTCAAAAAGACAAAGGTGTTTTAGGACCTGATTCATTTCAACGTGGCCTTAAGGCATTTTTTACAGACACAGGCAAAGATGATAAAGAAAAGCCTACTCCTAAAGCAGGCGGTAAAGGTACTGAAAAACTAAAAAAGACTAAGTCTTCACCGCAAACAAGTAATGATAAGTTAAATCCAAAAAAACCTATTCCAAAACTTGCTACTTTTACCGATGGTAAAATTAAATACGAATACAATTCTAAAATTGCTCAATGGATAGGAAGCAACGGAAAAAGACTTTCATCTCAAGACGGTGTAAAAGCATATAACAAAGTAGATAAATCTAAACGAGAATACGTTATTGAAAACGGATTAAAGGACAAAACAATGAATAAAGCAATTAAAGAAGGATTAGCTGATTTAGCTGGCAGAGCAGAAGCTGATCACGAAGTACAAATGGCTAGAGCTGATCTTTATAAGATTGCTAAGTATGCTATTAAATTACACGATATGTTAAAAGATGTATCAGAAGAAAGAGGTATGGAGGGCTGGCAACAGGCTAAAATTACTAAAGCTGCTGACTATATCGGAAGTGTATATCATAACTTAGACTACGATATGAAGTTTGGTGATCAAACTGACGAAATTGGTCCAGATGCTGAGATGCAGATGGGAGAATCAAGAGATACACATTGTTCAGACAAATGTTGTGGTGCAGATGTTAAGAGAGAAGACTGTAAATGTGCTCCTACTTGCAAACATTGTAATTGTAATGCAACTAACGTAGATGAAACTTTTGATATGTATAAAGAAAGCATTGCTAAAAGACTAGCCGAGAAACTAGGTAAGTAAAAAATGGACTTTCACGATCTACAGAAAAAATTATTTGATATAGAACCAACTAATCCTGCAGAGGAAAGAGCAAAAATGGTGGCGGCGTTACAAGGCGGCGCAAGTGCTCCTGCTCCAGAAGTTCCGCAACACGTAGCTGAAAGTTACAATGTTGCCGAAGGTTCGTTACAAATGGATAAAGATTATTCTGTAAATGACTTTGCTGCCCTAGCAGGTGTTACTACTGCTACTCCAAGAGTAGCACAACCTGTAATGGAATCGGGGCCGGATCCAATTATTTTGCAAGATAAAGACACTCGTATTGCACAATTAGAAGAACGTGTTGCTAGACTTGAAGCAATGCTTAACGAACGTTCACTTACCAAAGGTGAAGAAAACAAAAAAGAAAAAATCGTCAAGGGAATGAAAAAGAACAAAGACGACTTTAAGAAGCGTTATGGCAAAGACGCAGAAGCAGTTATGTATGCAACTGCAACTAAAAATGCCAAAAAGGAGTCATTTATCAAAGATGAGCTCTATCGCAGATTAGCTGAATACGAATTCAAATCTGCCAAAAAGTAAAAATTTTACTTGACTTTTACCTAAATATCTACTATAATATAAGTTAACTTAACACAGGAGTTCAATATGAGCAGTCGTACCTACGGTGCTGAAGAAAAAGCAAAACTACAGAGACTAGTACAAGAAGGCGTAACAGTCTTACAAGAAGTAGAAGATTTAAACACAGGTTTAAAGGATACTGTAAAAGCAGTAGCAGAAGAATTAGATATTAAGCCTAGTCTTATTAACAAAGCAATTAAAATTGCACAAAAACGTGATTGGGATAATCATCAAGATGCCTATGACGATTTAGAAACATTGATCGTTACGCTCGGCTATGACAAGTGATTAATCGCATAAAAGACTTTTGGGTAGACAGTTATACTAGTGATAAAACTGCGTTCTATTTTGAACTAGTAAGTTTTGTATTCACAGTATATGCTAGTCTAACCCTTGCTCTAACAGCAAATGATCCTAATCTACTTATAGTATACCCTGGATTCTTAGTAGGCAGTGTTACACAATGCTATGCTGCTTTTAGACGAGGTGCTGCCTGGGTAATGTTACTAACTGGATACTTTGCTATAGTAAATGTATTCGGATTCGGAGTTGCTTCACTATGGTGGTAAAGCCTTATCAATGGTTAGCGTGGGTGGCTACAGTATGTTTACTGACAGCCGCTATACTAGCCGCATTTAATGTTTACCCTTTGTACATTTGGGCATTCATTATTAGTAACAGTCTATGGATACTTGTAGGTATTCTATGGAAAGAAAAAAGTTTAATTGTTATGAACGCAGGACTAACCGTAATTTATGTTGCGGGCTTGTTGTTCTAATAAGTACATATAACGCCAATAGCAATAGCTAGGCAAGAAGATGGTTAAGTTGGCCACAAGCAACGTAAGGAGAAATGAATGCCATATGTAGACGCGATGTTCGATCGTGATCAAGATATCATCCGTGTTGTCGAACGCAAAGATGGTAAAAGACACTATACAGAATATAGTGCAAAATATACATTTTATTATGAAGACCAGCGAGGCAAGTATAAAAGTGTATTTGGCGATCCGCTAAGTCGCATTGTGTGTAAGAACACAAAAGACTTTCGCAAAGAAGTTGCAATCAACAGAGATAAAAAACTTTTCGAAAGCGACATTAATCCTATTTTCCAATGTTTAAGTGAAAACTATCTTAATCAAGATGCACCTAAACTAAACATTGCTTTTTTCGATATTGAGACAGACTTTGATCCAGAGCGTGGCTTTGCTGATCCTGCTGATCCATTTATGCCTATTACAAGTATAAGTGTATACTTACAATGGATGGAGACAATGGTGTGCTTGGCTGTTCCACCTAAAACACTTACAATGGATCAAGCAAAAGCAGAACTTGAAGGTATCGAAAACGTAATGCTGTTTGAAAAAGAAGGTGATATGATTGACACTTTCTTAGATTTAATTCAAGACGCTGATATTTTGTCAGGTTGGAACAGTGAAGGTTATGATATTCCGTATACTGTAAACAGAACTAGCCGTGTACTAAGCAAAGATGATACACGTAGATTCTGCTTGTGGGGTCAACTTCCTAAGAAGCGTGAATATGAAAAGTATGGTAAATCAGCTGTTACCTTTGACCTAATAGGCAGAGTGCATTTAGATAGTTTAGAATTATACCGTAAATACACATATGAAGAACGACACACATATAGACTTGATGCCATTGGCGAAATCGAAGTTGGTGAAAACAAAGTCCCTTATGAAGGCACTTTGGACCAGTTGTACAACAATGACTTTAGAAAGTTCATCGAATACAACATACAAGATACCGCACTACTGGACAAGCTGGACAAAAAACTAAGGTTTATCGATCTTAGTAATAGCATTGCACACGAAAATACAGTGTTGCTACAGACCACTATGGGTGCTGTTGCTGTTACAGAGCAAGGTATCATTAACGAAGCACACAATCGGGGCTTACAAGTTCCTAACAGACCTAAACGTGACGACACAGAGAACACACAAGCCGCTGGCGCATACGTAGCATTTCCTAAGAAGGGTTTGCACAAATGGGTAGCGTCAATGGATTTGAATTCACTATATCCTAGTGTGATTCGTGCATTGAATATGGCGCCTGAAACTGTTGTAGGACAGATACGTCCTGAGATAAGTGATAGTCGTGTACACGAAGATATGACGCTAAAGAAAAAGTCGTTTGCAGGTAGTTGGGAAGGACGCTTTGCTACAGAAGAATACGAAGCGGTTATGGAGCAACGTAAAGATATTGCACTTACTATTGACTGGGAAGACGGCCGTACTGATGTATTAAGTGGTGCAGAAATATATCAACTTATATTTGATAGTCAAATGCCGTGGATGCTTAGTGCAAACGGAACAATATTTACAACTGCCTTTGAAGGTGTTATTCCAGGTATCCTAAAACGTTGGTATGCTGAACGTAAAGATATGCAGAAGATGTTGAAGAAAGCAAAAGATGCAGAAAACAAAGCAGAAATTGAATACTGGGATAAACGACAGCTGGTTAAGAAGATTAACTTAAACAGTTTGTATGGTGCTATTCTTAATCCAGGTTGTAGATTCTTTGATAAACGTATTGGACAATCAACAACACTAACAGGGCGTACTATTGTTAAGCATATGTCAGCGGAAGTAAACAAGGTTATTACAGGTACGTATGACCACGTAGGCAAAGCAATGATATATGGCGATACTGATTCGTGTTACTTTAGTGCTTGGCCTATACTTAAAGATGATGTAGAAAGTGGCAAACTTGAATGGTCTAAAGAAAAGTGTATTACGCTTATGGATCAAGTGTGCGAACAAGCAAATACTACCTTTCCAGACTTTATGTATAAAGCATTTCATTGTCCTAAAAGTCGTTCGGATGTTATTGCAGCCGGTCGTGAAATTATCGCACAGTCCGGCTTGTATATTACTAAGAAGCGTTATGCGGCATTAGTTATTGACAACGAAGGCTTTAGAACAGATACTGACGGTATAGGTAAGGTAAAAGCAATGGGCTTAGACTTACGTAGATCAGATACACCTGTGTTTATGCAAGACTTTTTGAAAGAACTATTAACAATGGTACTTACTGATGTTCCGCAAGCAGATGTACTTGAACGCATTACTGTATTCCGTAAGGAATTTCAACAGATGCCTGGATGGGAGAAAGGATCTCCCAAACGTGCAAACAAAGTTGGTCACTATGGTCGACTAGAACAGAAACAAGGCAAGGCTAATATGCCTGGCCACGTACGAGCAAGCATTAACTGGAATACGCTGAAGCGTATGAACGGAGACAAATACTCGCAAGAAATTGTTGACGGTATGAAAGTTATTGTTTGTAAACTAAAACAAAATCCGCTAGGTTACACAAGTGTAGCGTATCCAACAGACGAGCTACGTATTCCAGAATGGTTTAAAGAGCTACCGTTTGACGATGCAGCAATGGCGGAAACAATTATTGATAACAAACTAGACAACTTAATTGGTGTGCTAAACTATCCATTAGAAGATACTAAATCACACACAACATTTAGTAGTTTGTTTGATTTCGGAGAATAATATGAAAGTTAAAGTGGAAGTAGAAATAGATACTGATAACAATCAGGACCTAAATACTATTGAAGAATTAATTGCAATGCTAAGATCATTAGCAGAAAATTACTACGAGGACTGAGATGCTATTAAAAGTAACTGAAGTAGAACATTATACAGATACTTTGTTTAGATTTAAAACAGAGCGTCCGAATACATTTAGATTTACAGCAGGTGAATTTACAATGATTGGTATGGGCGACAATGACATTATGCGAGCTTACAGTATTACTAGCGGACCGTATGATGAGTTTTTAGAGTTTTATAGTATTAAGGTACCAGACGGACCATTAACTAGCAGACTACAAAAGATACAAGTAGGTGACGAAATAGAAGTCGGTCATAAGCCAACCGGAACCCTTACACTTGCTAATTTAGAATTAGGTAACGAATTGTGGATGTTAGCTACAGGAACTGGTATAGCACCGTTTATATCGCTTCTAAGAGACCCTACAACGTATGAGCACTTTGACCATATACACATTATATGGAGTGTTAGACAGCAAGAAGAACTATTAGCATATAATAGCTTTTTACAAGATCAAGATATTGAGTACTTACCAATTGTAACACAAGATCCTGAGTGGCCATTTGAAAACAGACGTATTACAACATTAATTGAAAACGGTATGCTAATAAATGATAACGTAAATTTAAACAAAGTTATGATCTGCGGCAGTATGCCATTTAATGATGATGTAAAAGAGTTATTAACACCAAAAGGTTGGGTTGAAGGTAACCGAAAAACCGCTGGTACATTTGTTCAAGAAAAGGCGTTTGTATTATGAAAGTAGGATTTACTTGTTCGACATTTGATTTATTACACGCAGGACACGTACAAATGTTACGTGAAGCAAAGGATCAGTGTGATTATTTACTAGTAGGATTACAGGTCGATCCAAGTGCTGATAGACCTGAAAAGAACCCACCTATACAAACTGTGGTTGAACGTTATACTCAACTTAAAGCAGTAGGATATGTAGACGAAATTATTCCTTATGGAACTGAAACAGACTTAGAGGATATACTTAGTATGTATACTATTGATATTCGAATTTTAGGCGAGGAGTATCGAGACAAAGATTTTACAGGTAAAGATATTTGTCGTAAGCGTGATATTGATTTGTATTTTAACAAAAGAGATCACCGATTTAGCTCTAGTGATTTAAGGGAAAGGGTAAAAAATGCATAAATTTATATTTGATGTTGACGGAACACTTACACCAAGCCGTGGCAAAATGAACGAAAGTTTTGTAACGTTCTTTTTTGACTTCTGTAAAAATAATGATGTATATCTAGTTACCGGTAGTGACAAAGAAAAGACTATTGAACAAATAGGCGAGAAAATTTATAATCGTTGTAAACGTGTATATCAATGTAATGGAAATGATGTTTGGATAGGCAATGAAAATATTCAAACAAATGAATGGACATTACCAGACCTAGCAAGAACATTTTTAATTAGTTGTGAATACGAAAGTCAGTTTAATATACGCACAGGTAATCATATTGAAGAAAGGCCGGGTATGATAAACTTTAGTGTTGTGGGACGTAATGCAAACGCAGAACAACGTGCGTCATATGTAACATATGAAGAACAAAACAGCGAGCGTAAGAAAATTGCTGAGGCATTTAATACAATGTTTCCAGACTTATCAGCAAAAGTAGGTGGTGAAACAGGTATTGATATTTCGCCAAAAGGCGCAGATAAAAGTCAGATCGTAAAAGACTTTGATAAAGAAGACACTTTATGGTTTTTTGGTGATGCTATTTACGAAGGCGGTAATGATTACCCTTTAGCAAAACTAATAAAGAATCATAGAAAAGTTAACGGATGGTCACAAACCAAGGAATATTTACAATTTTTTCAAGAACACAATATTGCAAATTAATGCTTGACAAACAAACATACAGACAGTATACTTAATATTAACATCAATGGAGAATCATAATATGAAAGACATTTTACAAGACGTAGTTGCACATACACACGCACTAGGCTTTTTAGCACTAGTAAAAGTTAGCAACGACGAAGGCACACAAATTGACTCAATGGCAGACGATAGGTCAGTTATTTTAACAGCAACATCAGCAACGCCTGTAGCAGAATTTAAAGGTACATTTGGAATGCCTAACTTAGATAAGTTAGCATTACACTTAAAGAATCCTGAGTACAAAGACAACGCAAAGATTGATGTAATCGAAGCAGAACGCAACGGCGAAACTATTCCAACACATATTCACTTTGAAAATGCGGCGGGCGACTTCCAGAATGATTATCGCTTTATGAACAAAGCAATTATTGAAGAGAAACTAAAAACTGTTAAGTTCAAAGGTGCTACTTGGGACGTTGAGGTTAATCCAACACAAGCATCAATTGCACGTATGAAACTTATGAGTGCGGCACACAGTGAAGAGCCTACATTTAATGTAAGTACTAATAACAATAATTTAGTTTTTGCGTTTGGTGACGCAAGCACACACGCAGGCGAATTTGACTTTGTAAAAGGTATAGAAGGTTCATTACAACATACTTGGAGTTGGCCTGTAGCACAAGTACAAGCAATCTTAGGGTTAGATGGTGATTTAACTATGAGTATCAGTGATCAGGGTGCTATGAAGATTAGCGTAAATTCAGGTATGGCAACATACGACTACATCTTACCAGCGCAGAGTAAGTAGAATATGCGTAAGGACTTAACCGCAGAACAAAAAGATTATGCACGTTTTTTACCTGCACTAAGTGGCTTTTATGCTACTTACGTAGGTAAACAGCGGTATGACGAGTATGTTGATAAGTCACGTATTCCTAGCAACTTTACACACGGTGTAGAAAGTCTAAACTATCTTAACCAGCAAGAAGGACAGTTTCAATATCAGTGGACATTGTATTCAGCGGGCCACGCCGAGCTTGATATTAACAAACATAGTCCTAAAGAAGATATGATCCGTAATAGAGATAGAGACAACTCTTGGATGCTTGGAGACTCAGGTGGCTTCCAAATTGGTAAAGGTGTTTGGGAAGGCGATTGGAAAGATCCTAATTGTCCTAAAGCACAAAAGAAACGTGACGGTGTTCTTCGTTGGATGGATGCCTATATGGACTACGGAATGATACTTGATATTCCGGCGTGGGTAGCACGTTCACCTGAAGGTGCAAAAGCAACAGGCATTAGTACATATGACGAAGCCGTAAAAGCAACACGCATCAACAACGACTACTGGATGAAACATAGAACAGGTGCTTGTAAGTTCCTTAATGTTTTACAAGGTGAGAATCACACAGACGCAGATGACTGGTATGAGCAAATGAAAGATTACTGTGATCCAGTTAAGTATCCTGACAATCATTTTAACGGATGGTCAATGGGTGGACAAAATATGTGCGATGTGCATTTGGTTCTTAAACGTATTGTTACACTACACTTTGATAACTTATTGCAAAAAGGTATACACGATGTAATGCACTTCTTAGGCACATCTAAGTTAGAGTGGGCTACATTGCTTACCGATATTCAAAGAGCTGTAAGAAAGAATTACAATGAAAACTTTACTATTACCTTTGACTGTGCTAGTCCTTTCCTCGCAACCGCGAATGGACAAATCTACATTCAGAACGAAACTGAAGACAGAAGCAAATGGACGTATCGTATGGTGCCATCAGTTGACGATAAAAAATATGCTACAGACAACCGCTTGTTTAGAGACACTGTTATATCAGATGGGATATTTAAAAACTTTGAAAACTCGCCGCTTACAGAGAAACTTAAAGTATCAGACGTTTGCACTTATGCTCCAGGAGACCTAAATAAGATAGGTAAAGAAGGAAAAACATCTTGGGATTCATTCAGTTATGCTATACAAATGGGTCACAACGTATGGAGTCATATTAATGCTGTACAAGAAGCTAACAGACAATATGATGCAGGTATTGTTCCTAAGATGCTTGTACAAGAAACATTTGATAGGGTATTCTTTAGAGATGTAGTAGAAGAAATATTTGCTATTGACAATCGTGAAGAAGCTCTAGCAAAGATTGACGAGTATTCAAAGTTTTGGATGGCTATTCCAGGTACTAGAGGTGCTATTGGTAAAAAGACTGTGAATGCTAGTACACACTTTAACGCATTATTTGACGTAGAAGAAACTGATGTAGTTGAAGAAGATGAATTAGATGAAACTAAATTGGAGAATCTCGAGGATGAGCAATTATGATTCAGTGGAAGACAAACTTCGTTCCCACTACGAAGAATTAAAACGAAAACATCGAGAGCTTGACATTGAGCTTGAAACCAAGTATAATAATCAAACAGTGTCCGAAGAAGCTCGTAGAATGAAAACTATGAAACTTTATCTTAAAGACGAAATGCATCGAATTAATGCTTACTTGATACAAAAAGGTTTAGAATGAAACGAGATTATGAAAGTGGTATACTAGATACACCTACTATGTTTACAGGTGTAGAAGTTGAAAAAACTCCTGCATTTGGTATGCAAACATTGTTTGTAGATGGTATTCAAGACATTGAAACTATACTTGAATACTATAACAAGTTAGAATGTAAACACATATTCTTTGGTGCAAATCATTCATACAAGCCGAGCAAAGCGGACGAGTTCGAAGCGTGGGAAAAATACATCCTAGAATTTGTAAAAGAAGGCTACTTATGTAGTTTAGATATTCCAAGTACTATTAACTTAGAATGGTTCTTGGAAGGCGGATTAGTAGAGTATGATAACTTTATTCCGCAAATACGTGTTGTAGTGCCTTATGTTAAACAGTGGAACTATAATACTATGGTTAAGATTGACGACAAAGACTTTAAAGCAAGTAACCCGGGTGTTTGGTGTCATAGCTTGCACGACTTAATGGATCGAGAAAAATTTACCGATTGGTCTAAATATGGCCTTGACAAAGTTATTAAATGAAAGTATACTAATAATATGGAACAACGTGAATCATATCATAACTATATGGGACGTAGAATGAGAGAGGAAGATGCTAAAATGGCAACTGAAAATGCACTAAATAAAGCAGACAGAAGTATTTGGGTAACCTTTAGAAAAGAAGGTGTCCATATGTATCCAGGAGCAGATAGTGATCCAAAATTGGCAACAGGTGATTGGGACGATGTGTCGTTTCTTGGTATTCCTCATCGCCATATCTTTCACTTCAGGGTGCGCATCGAAGTGTTTCACAACGATAGAGACATCGAGTTCATCCAATTCAAAAGATGGCTTGAAAGATTATATTCTGGACAGAGTACGACCGACGGTGAAGTGCTTGTTCTAAATCATAGATCGTGCGAAATGATTGCAGACGAATTATACGAAAAAATCGCTACAAGGTACCCCAGCCGCTTTGTAGAGATTGAAGTCGCCGAAGATGGCGAAAATGGCTGTTCAATTTACTATCCTAAATGCTAATAAAAGAGAGAAACTTAAAATGGCAAATAACTTCCCTCCAGTCAACAAGATTTTTGACGATTTGGACAAGTTCCGCGACTACTGTCGCTTTGAAGGTAAACCTTTTGATGAAAAGGATCTTTACAAGAAAGATGCTTGGGTGTGGCAAGCCTACGGCAAGTATCAAAACTACCTTCGTGCAAAGGCCCGTAATGGGGGCCGTGATTTTAAACAACGGAGAAACTAAATGACTATTCATATTGTAGACATCGAAGCAGTAGATACACGCTATACTAAGCAATGGAAAGAATTTCTTCCAAGGCAACTGCAACGAGCTACAAATGAAGATGTAAAAGTCATTAGTGGCGGAGAAACACCTCAGGCAACAACGCCTGGGGCTTTTCTTAACTTTGGCGGTACTAACGTTTATAAAAGTAAACAACTAGAAACTATTGGTGAAATGTTCTGTAAAGGACAAGTCAAAGACAATGACTACTTCTTATACACAGATGCGTGGAATCCTACTGTTATACAATTAAAGTATATGGCAGAGTTACTAGGTGTTGATATTAAACTTGGTGGCTTATGGCACGCCGGCAGTTATGACCCGCAAGACTTCTTAGGAAGACTTATAGGTGATAAACCTTGGGTACGTCACGCAGAAATGTCAATGTTTGAATGTTATGATGATAACTTTTTTGCAAGTGACTTCCATATTGATATGTTTACAGATGTAATGATGGAAGACTATAGTATTGATTATGATAAAATACATCGTGTAGGATGGCCTATGGAGTATCTAAAGAATAGTTTAGATAGTTACAAAGGTATGGAGAAGCGAGACTTAATTTTATTTCCACACCGTGTTGCTCCAGAGAAGCAAGTTGACATCTTCAGAGATCTTGCAATGCGTTTGCCGCAATACGAGTTTGTAGTATGTCAAGAACAACAACTTACTAAAAATGAATATCATAATTTACTAGGCGAAGCTAAGATTGTGTTTAGTGCTAACCTACAAGAAACACTTGGTATTAGTTGGTATGAAGGTGCATTAGTTGATGCTATTCCTATGGTACCAGATAGACTAAGTTATGCTGAAATGGCATTACCTGAGTTTAAGTATCCAAGCGAGTGGACTGAAGATTATGATGCTTATCTACATCACAAAGACAAAATTATTGCACAAATTGTAAACTATATGGAAAACTTTACTGATTTACAAGTGTCGTTAGAGAAACAGCGTACTAAACTAAACAAAGAATTTTTTAGTGGTGCAGAACTTTATAAGGCAATAGCAGATGAATGACGATTTTGTATATACGTTACCAGATACTTTTGAGTTAAGTGACGATCAAATTACACTAACAATTGATTCAGATTATACTTCTGACGGTACAATTACTATAGACACAAGTTCCTGGGATGATAGTTTTACTACTAGTCCTTCATCAATTTATACTACTGGTAATGGCAATGGCAATGTTAGTATCGAAGGTGAGTTAACAGTAGGTGGCGTAGACGTTATGCAGTCCATTAAAGACTTGCAACGTGTACTAGGTGTTGTAAGTAGAGATATCGAAAAAGAAGAAAAGTATGCAGGACTAAAACGTGCCGCAGAAGCATACGAACGTGAACTAGCAAAAATTGAAACATTTGAAACTCTAAAGGATTCAGTATAATGTTTAATTTCTTAAAAGATCGTAAACGTGTAATTAGAGACAGAGACAGTAACGAGCCGTACTTAGTTCGTTGGTATTTGTTTCTAAAGGACAGAAAGAACTTTCCTTTCAATATCACTTTGCACAAAGTACTAGTAAGTGATGAACCTACACTGCACGATCACCCTTGGAGTTATGCTACTTTTATTATTAAAGGCGGCTACTATGAAAATACTCCAAAAGGACGTTTTTGGCGTGGTCCGGGACATTTTCGCTATCGTAGTGCAGACGATTTACACTTTTTAGAACTTGCAAAAGACACAGAAGGTAATGAAATACCTTGTTGGAGTTTGTTCTTTATGGGTAAGAAAGCAACGGATTGGGGCTTCATTAAAGATGGAGAATGGATTCATAACGAAAAATACTTAGCTCGAGGTGCTAAAGAATGACAAATAAACATTATTATAATTGGCAGGATGTAGAGAATGCTTGCATCAACATTGCACTACAAATGTATAAAGACAAATGGCGTCCTGACTATATTGTAGGAATTACTAGAGGCGGAAATGTTCCTGCTACTATACTAAGCAATATGTTAGATGTACCGGGCCAAGCATTAAAAGTAAGTTTACGTGATGCTACAGACGAAAGTGAAAGTAATACTTGGATGGCAGACGATGCATTTGGTTATGTGAATGAAGAAGAACGTGTTAATACTAAAAGTCGTTGGGACATTAGTAAGCGTAAAAATATTTTAATTGTAGACGACATTAACGACACTGGCGCTACATTTAACTGGATCAAACAGGATTGGCAAGCAAGTTGTTTACCTGACGAATCTAGTTGGGGCACCGTGTGGCACAACAATGTTCGCTTTGCTACTATTACAGATAACTTATCAAGTGACTTTGATGGCACTGTAGACTATAGCGTACACGAAGTAAACAAAGCAGAACAAGATGTTTGGTTAGTTTACCCTTGGGAGAATGTAGGTGAATATTGATACATTAGAACAAGCACAACAAGACGGAAGAGCTCCGTGGACTAACGTAGAACTTGACACACGCGACTTTATTGTGTATAGTGACATTTATCCTGTAACCGAAGGACATACATTAGTAGTACCTAAACAGTCAACACAAGAAGAAATACTAAAATGTTTTAAATTTGCACTTGCTATGGGTAACGATAATGTAAAAGCATCCAGTAATAATATTACAGGATTTAATATTGGCCTAAATACTGGCGAAAGTGCGGGGCAAACTTGTATGTATCCGCACGTACATTTAATCTTCCGTCGTGATGGAGATATGGAAGATCCGAAAGGCGGCGTACGGGGCGTCATTCCATCTAAACAAAAATATTAAAAGGAAAGGAACTATGGACTTGAAGGAACAAATGATTAAAGCGGCAAGACTACACGCTGAAGCGGAGATAGAATTGCATAAGACTAACATCGAAGTTTATATGCAAAAAGTTGTAGGCATTGGAGAACACTCTGATATTATTGAAACAATTCAAAAAGAATTAGATGCAATGGCTACAGCACACGATCGTCTTGATATGTTAAACACATATTTTGTTTAATATACTTGACAAAAACCTAAATACAATGTATAATATAAGTTATATTGTGCATTGTATTATTAACGGCAATCCACTGCCTAAACATCGGAGATTAAAAAAATGGATAAATCCAAAGAGATAAAAGCCCGTTTGCAACAAGCAGACAAACGCTTCTGGGCCGGCGACAACATTTCAGACTTTATTAAAGACGGCGAAAAGCAAGTACTAATTGACGAGCTTGCTGTTAAGTTTGAAGACGTATTACAAGGTCTTGTAATAGATACAGAAAACGATCCTAACAGTAACGGTACAGGTAAACGTCTTGCAAAGATGTATATCAATGAACTAATGGCAGGACGTTATGAACCAATGCCGCCTGCAACAGCATTTCCAAATGATAGCGATGATCGTTATGAAGGTATGTTAGTTGTGCGTAGTGAACTTACAAGTATGTGTTCACATCATCACCAGATAGTTAGAGGTGTAGCATACATTGGTATTATTGCATCAGACAAGTTAATTGGGTTAAGCAAGTATACACGTATTGCACAATGGTGTGCTATGCGAGGTACACTACAAGAAGAACTTGCAAATGACATTGTACGTGAAATACAGAAAGCAACAGGTGCAGAACACTTAGGTGTTTATGTACAAGCAACACACGGTTGTGTTGAGAACAGAGGTGTTAAGGCACACAGTAGTCTTACACAAACAACTGTACTAAAAGGTGCGTTTAAGGATGACGCAGGTACAAAGAAAGAGTTTATGGATAATATTAAACTCCAACAAGAATTTGCTTGTGGGAAGTAGAGTATGAAACTTAGATATTCAGAAGCGTTTTATAGCGTACAAGGCGAAGGCAAGTTTGTAGGAGTACCTAGTGTATTCCTACGCACCTTCGGTTGTAACTTTCGTTGTATGAACTTTGGTGTTGATACTAAAAAGAATCGTACAGAGTTACACGCAGAAGGACAGAGATACAATGCAGAAGTTAAAGATTTAATCGATGCAAAGGTACACGAAACAACTGAAAAATTTGAAGACTTGCCTATTATTCATACAGGCTGCGATACATACGCAAGTATATATCCCGAGTTTAAACATTTTAACAAACAAGCAGAAGTTGACGAAGTAGTTGAACATTTGCTATCACTTACACCTAATGGTAAGTGGATACAAGATAATGGACAAGACGTTCATTTGATACTAACGGGTGGCGAACCATTGTTGGCGTGGCAACGATTGTACGTAGAATTATTTGAACATCCACGTATGAGAGACCTAAAAAATGTTACATTTGAAACAAACACTACACAACCTTTACACAACGAGCTCTACGACTATCTCAACAATAGCGACAGACTTACGATCACTTGGAGTTGTTCCCCAAAACTTAGCGTTAGCGGAGAACCTTGGGAGACTGCTATTAAGCCTGATATTGCTCGTGAGTATACTAGGGTTTCTGATAGTGAACTTTATCTCAAGTTTGTTGTCGCTACTCAAGATGACTTTGAAGAAGTTGAAAGAGCTGTGGACGCTTACAGAGGTGCCGGGGTACAGTGTCCGGTATATCTTATGCCGTTGGGCGGACGTAGTGAAGAATACGCCCTCAACGTTAAAGACGTTGCTGAAGCGTGTATGGAAAAAGGATGGCGATTCACGCCAAGACTCCACATTTCCTTATTCGGAAATGCCTGGGGTACTTGATTCAAATATGAATTATAAAAACGAACAACACGAACGAGCTATGAAAGCACCTATTAATGATGGTGGCAATTTAGAGAAACGTGCAAGGGAGGCAGGACTATGAAACAATTTATAAAAAAACTAACAGGACTTGATAAACTTGAGAAAGAAAAAGAAGCCCTACAAAAAGAACGTAAAAGAGTTAGTAAACTAACTCCGGAAGAAGAACGTCGAGAAGCACTTGATAAAGAAAAAGCACAAGCAACTAAAGACAATAAACCTTGGGTTGCTGTATTAGACACTCAAGTAAATGCAGATAATATTAAAAATGGGTTTTTTGAACTTGATTGGAATAACGAGTTTATTGAACAATTACTTGATGCAGGTTATAGTGGTGAATCAAACGAAGAGATTGTCGATCAGTGGTTTAAAACTATTGTAACGCAAATGCTTCAGGAAGACGGACAAGATGCCGATCGAGGTATGGGATATGTTAATGTCGTACCCATCGATAAAGGAAAGAGTGAAGTATCTTAATACTTGACAACAGCCAGATCTGGTGTTATAATAGTATTATAATTAACACAAAGGCAAAACTATGATAGAATTATTAGGCATTACATTACTTGTTGCATTCGTACAGAATGGCGACTTGTTCTCATTATGTATATCGGGGTGTTCGTAATATGACAACTTATGTATTAGTAGATACACTTAATACTTTCTTTCGTGCAAGGCACGTAGTACGTGGCGACATTGACACTAAGGTTGGTATGGCATTACATATTACACTTAATAGTGTTAAGAAGGCTTGGCAAGACTTTGATGCGGACCACGTTGTATTTTGTTTAGAAGGACGTAGTTGGCGTAAGGACTTTTACGAACCGTACAAACGCAATCGTAAAGAAACACGCGATGCAATGACTCCTGTACAAGCAGAAGAAGATAAAGTATTCTTTGAAATATTTGATGAGTTTAAAAACTTTATTGATACAAAAACTAATTGCACCGTTATACAGAATTCTGTGTTAGAAGCAGACGATCTTATTGCAGGTTGGGTACAATCACATCCTAATGATAATCATATTATTATTAGTACAGACGGAGACTTTGCACAACTTATTGCACCTAACTGTAAACAGTACAACGGTGTTAGTAATACTACAATTACACACGAAGGTTACTTTACAGACAAAGGCGATCGTGTAATTGACAAAAAGACTAAAGAGCCTAAGCCTGCACCCGAACCTGACTTTATGTTGTTTGAGAAGTGTATGCGTGGCGACACTAGCGACAATGTGTTTAGTGCATATCCAGGTGTACGTAAAAAAGGTACTAAGAACAAAGTTGGCCTTATTGAAGCATATGAAGATAAAGGTACAAAAGGTTACAACTGGAATAATATGATGTTACAACGTTGGACTGATCACGAAGGCGACGAGCACCGTGTACTAGATGATTATACACGTAATGTTACACTATGTGATTTGACTGCACAACCTGATGATATTAGAGAAATAATTAATAATACTATTGCAGAAGTAGAACCTAAAGAAATATCACAAGTTGGTATGAGACTTATGAAGTTCTGTGCTAAATGGGATATGCAACGTATTGCAGATCAGGCGGCTACTTTTGCAGAACCATTACAAGCGAGGTATCCTAAATGAGTATAAAAACAAAAACTATTCTTAAAGATAAATTTTGGATTTTAGAAGATGACGGTGTACGAATTGGTACAATATCATTAGCAGACGAAAACCGTTTTATGTTTAGTGGAGTTGAAGGTACAACGTATTTTGATAGTAAAAAAGCGTTAAAAAATACGTTTGGTGATAATGTATTAATTAACGATATTACTTTACAAAATGAAAAGACTGTTAAGGCTGATAAAGATGTACACGGGTTTCCGACAAGCACAATCCCTTACAATACAATGTTAGATGTAAAACGTAAATTACCATTATTTACAAAAAGTTCTAAAAGTAAAAGTTTATATTGTGCAGGTTATTACATTATTCACTTTGATAAAGGATGGGTTAAAAGTTTCTGTCCTAAACTAATTACTGTAGAACGTTATGATACAGAAGGTCCATTTAAAAATGATTTAGAAATGCGTACAGCATTGAGTAAAGCAAATGCAAAATGAACCTTTAAATACCTCTAGCATACAGCAATTTATTATGCAAGTTAAAAACGCTGATGCTAGTAATGCTAGAGAAGTAAAACTTACATTGCCGCAAGCTAAGAACTTAGCATACACACTGGGCATTGTAATGGCACGTCTTGAAGGCGACCTTGAAAGATACGTAAAGGACAACAGTAGCGGAGGCGATATTGAAGTACGTCTCGACGGCGGAAGCAACTGGAAGTAAACTACGTAGATAACTCAAAAAAGAGATAAATATATGCGTATATAATTTAAGGAGTATACGCATATGAGCAGGCCTAAACCCACTGTATTACTAGAATACATAGATAAAAAGACTTATAGAGCAGAACAAGTATTAGATGCTACTGCTATTTGGGCTGTATTTTATAATGGCAAACCATTTAATTTAAAAAGCAGTAACTCTATTACAAATTATCCTGGACCAAAATATAAGAAAGTTTCTTTTTCAAATCCTGGTCACGCACACAATCTAGCAAAAAAATTAAACGAAATGTTCAATACTGATGAGTTTAAAGTATATATGATGTCTAGTGGTGAAGTAGTAACTGAAGAATGAACTGGAAAGAAACATATACAAAAATCTTTCTTAATCAATTAGGTAAAACTTCAAATGATATTACAGTAAAAGAATATTTGCCCTTGTGGTGGAAGAACACTAGAGACAAGGGAGGACTGAGATTAACTGATACTGGATTTGACATCTTAACTGAAATTGAGTTAGCTTCATACGAAGTACCGTATCCTAAAGATATGCCAATGACTACTCAGGTTGTTATATTTTTAGATAAATTTATCGATTGTCCATATTATCTTACTAACAAAGCAATACACGTTACTAGTGAAAAGAAAGCAATGGAATTACACTTGTTTAGCGGAGATTTGCGCAAATATGGACTGGCAAAAGCATTAAAAAGACAAAATAATTAAAAAAACACTTGACATTCAACTCATTTGAGCGTATTATATATACATAGTAAGAAATTACTTAGCACTGATTATGACAATTGAGGAATACGAAATGGAAAATGTAGCACTACGCACAGTAAGCCCTAACAAGGCAAAAACATCAATTAAACACGCAATGAAAAAGAAGCGTCCAATCTTTCTTTGGGGGCCTCCAGGTATTGGTAAATCTGAGGTAGTTGAACAAATTACTAATAGTTTGCCTAACTCACACTTAATTGATATTCGTTTATCACTTTGGGAACCTACAGATATTAAAGGTATTCCATATTTTGACAGCAACTCCGGTACTATGGTATGGGGTTCTCCAGGCGAACTTCCTTCAGAAGAGTTTGCAAAACAATTTGATCATATTGTACTGTTCTTAGATGAAATGAATTCTGCGGCACCTGCTGTACAGGCGGCTGCATATCAACTTATTCTTAATCGTAAAGTTGGAACATACAAACTGCCAGACAATGTATCAATTGTTGCCGCAGGTAACCGTGACGCAGATAAAGGCGTCACATACAGAATGCCAGCACCGTTAGCTAATCGTTTTATTCACTTAGAATTAGCAGTTAGTTTCAATGACTGGTTTGACTGGGCTGTAGAAAACAAAATACACAATGATGTAGTAGGATTTTTACAGTTTAGTAAGAAAGACTTATACGACTTTGATCCAAAGTCACCAAGTCGTTCATTTGCAACGCCTCGTACTTGGTCGTTTGTAAGTGAATTAATTGAAGATGACCTCGATAATGAGACTACAACTGATCTTGTATCAGGAGCAGTTGGTGAAGGTCTTGCTGTAAAGTTTATGGCACACCGTAAAGTAGCGGCTTCAATGCCTAACCCAAGTGACATTTTGTCAGGTAAGGTTAAAGAGTTGAAACAGACAGAAATCAGTGCAATGTATTCCTTGACTATTTCACTCTGCTACGAACTAAAAGAAGCGTCAGATGCAAACGATAAGAAGTTTGATGATAAAGTTAATAACTTTTTGCGCTTTGCAATGGATAACTTTGAAACTGAATTAGTTGTTATGGGTGTTAAAGTAGCACTCACTCAGTATGCATTGCCCATTGATCCAGACGAAGTAGAATGCTTTGATGAATTCCACGAACGTTTTGGCAAGTACATTAAGGCTGCACAACAGTCTTAATGGGTGTGTTGGGTTTGGGCGATCCCGTAAAAAATCGCCCATTTTTCTTGACATTATTAGTAAATAGTAGTATAATATATGTATAGAATAACAAAGTGAGAGGCAAATTATGTTAGACTTTACACCAGAATATGTTGCAATGGCAGCTAAAGATACTGCAAGTAAACTAAAAAATTGGCAACCTGATCCTAATATTACTCCCGAACAACTAGAAGAAATGCGTGTAGAAGTATATGACCGCATTATTGTTGCTCGTGTAGGTTTGCTGTTGCGTCATCCATTTTTTGGCAATATGGCTACACGTTTACGTATTTTAGCCGCAGATGATTGGTTACCTACTGCCGCTGTAGACGGACGCAACCTTTATTATAATACTCAATTCTTTAACGCAATGACTAACAAAGAAATTGAGTTCGTTGTTGCACACGAAATTTTGCATTGTGTATTTGATCACTTAGAACGTAGAGAAGATCGTAATCCTATGATCTATAATATTGCGGCAGATTACAAAGTAAATAATTTGCTTGTAAGAGATCGTATCGGTGTTACTCCAAGTATTGTTGACTGTTACCAGGACTTTAAATACGAAGAATGGACTTCAGAAGAAATTTATGACGAACTGTTCGAACAAGCAAAACAAAATGGTGAAGAGTTCTTAGAGCAACTTGGCGAAATGTTGGATGAACATTTAGACGGTCAAGGCGATGAAGACGGAACCGGTGATGCTGGTGAAGAAAAAGATGCAAACGGAAATGGTGTTAGTAAAAAGAAACCTACGTATTCTAAAGAACAAATAAAACAAATTAAGGACGAGATCAAAGAAGGTATGATGCAGGCAGCACAGGCAGCTGGTGCAGGCAATACTCCAGGTGAAATACAACGTATGATTAAAGAACTCACAGAGCCTAAAATGAACTGGCGTGAGATCTTACAACAGCAAATACAATCTACTATACGTAATGATTTTACATTCCAACGTCCTAATCGCAAAAGTTGGCATACTGGTGCTATACTTCCTGGTATGGACTTTGACGAAACTATTGACATATGTGTTGCTGTTGATATGTCAGGTTCAATTGGTAATGTCCAGGCGCAAGACTTTTTAAGTGAAATACAAGGTATTATGGATCAATACAAAGACTATAATATTAAAGTATGGTGTTTTGACACTAAAGTTTATAACGAACAAGACTTTAGTGCAAACGGTGGTGAAGATCTTAGAGATTATGAAGTAGTTGGTGGAGGCGGAACTGATTTTGATGCCAACTGGATTTATATGAAAGACCAAGATATACAACCTAAGAAATTTATTATGTTTACAGACGGATATCCTTGGGATAGTTGGGGTGACGAATCATACTGTGATACAGTATTTTTAATTCATTCACACCACGATAAAAATACACAAGCACCGTTTGGAACTACTGTACATTACGAGGATGCAATTGGCGCTTAAACTAAAAGAACCTAATGCATTAAACTTCTTTAATATTAGAAGGAGTAAGGTATGTGTTCCTCATTATGAATCTATAACCATTCCTTACACCTATAATATCGAAGAATCGTTAAATAAGTGGGTAAAACATAATTTAAAAGGCAGATATTTTGTAGTAAAAACACTTAATATCAACAGTACTAATAGTCAAATTGAAAATGCTATTAGGATAGGTTTTGAAGAAGGAAAAGAATTAGCATATTTTATGCTTGCTTGTCCACTTTTAAAATACAAATAATTAACTACGCATATATACTTTACAAGGAGAAAAAATATGGCTGAAGAAAACAAACCTGATACAGTAGCACCAGAAGTAGCACCGGCTCAAGAGGCGGCTGCGGCGGCTGAACTTACTGTTCAAGATCTTACTGCTATCAAGCAGATCATCGATGTTGCTAGTTCGCGTGGAGCGTTTAAAGCAAACGAAATGTCTGTAGTAGGACAAACATACAATAAACTAGAATCTTTCTTAAGTGCAGTACAAGCACAACAAGAACCTAAGGAAGAACCTAAAGGGGAATAACTATGGCATTAAAACACATAGGAAAAGACGCTAAGACTAATCGAAAGGTTGTAGTAGCATATAGAATAGTTCCAGGAGAGCCTGAAAACTGTATTATTATAAAAAGCGAAAGTCTTGATGCGGCATCACACGATTCATTAATGGCAGCAGTTGAATCAAATGCTGGACAAAATGCATACGAATTTGCCGAAGCAATGTTTAGAAATACATTACCAGACGGATTAAATATGTTGCAAGGAATGCAAAAGTACGGTAAAATGGTTAAAGTTCCAACAAGTAGTATTATAATGACACCTGATACAAAAACGTCAATTAATCTTGCTGAACTTAACAAAGTTATTGCTGAACAAAAAGGTGTTACAATTTCAGAACTTGCTCTTAAAGATGCTAGTGGTAACACTATACAACCTGTAGACTCAGGACCTGCAGTAGATCCTGTAGCAACTTACAGTTCGGAAGCTATTACGTCGACAGAAGGTGTTCTAACCGACGAAGACCTAGCGGCACAATATCGTTCACAGGCTGATGCTTTATTTAAAGAAGCAAAAGCACTAAGAGAACAAGCAGAAGAATTAGTCCCGACAAAGAAGAAGACTAAATCTAATGCAAAAGAAACGGCCTAAAAAACTCCCAGACTCGGTTATCAGTCAATGGCCGGAGGTACTCAGTGACGTCGACATAGATGTTGTACCACTTGAGTACCTCCGTTCTATCCGTGTTGAGTTTACTGACGGTAAACTATGGGAAATCGATATTGACACTGAAAAAAATCCTGCAAAAGAGTTAGAAAAATCTCTTGAAGATTTATTCGAACAATACAAAGATCATATAAAAAATATTGACTTTAGGTTAGACACACATAAAGTCAAACAAGATATTACCAAACGAACAAAAAAATTCCTAAAGCTAAGAAGATAGCAAACAGTTCAATCGGATAAATACTAATAACAAATAAATATGTTATCAGGAGTTAACTAGAATGGCATTACAAATCAGACGTGGTACAGATGCTGAACGTACAGCAGGTGGCGGTGTAATGTTCGCAGAAGGCGAACTAATATACGTTACAGACACCGATGCACTATATGTAGGAGACGGTTCTACAGCAGGCGGCGTGAAACTAACAGACAATGCAGGAGCAGTGCTTGGCACATATATTACCGCCGATACAATCAATTCAACATTAGATTTACAGCAAAATTTAGACCTTAACGGCAACAACGTTATTGGCACAGGCAATATTGATATTACCGGAAACATTAATGCAACCGGAAACATTGTTGCAGGTGGTAATATTGATATCGGTGATGCAGATACTGATACACTTACAATTAGTGCAAAAGTTGACAGTGGAATAACTCCTGAAACTGACACTGCTTACGACTTAGGTACTGCTTCTTTAAGATGGCGTAACATTTATGCAAACGGTGCTACAATAGATGGACAGGTAGATGCTGTTGCTATTAATGCAGACGTAGTTGCAGATAATTCGACCGTAATGGTAGATGCTAGTGCTAATACATTTACAGGCGATTTAACAGGTAGTGTAACTGGCGATACAGCAGGAACGCACACTGGCGCAGTAGTTGGCGATGTAACTGGCGATACAACAGGTTATCACACAGGTGATGTCAAAGGTTCAGTATTTGGCAACGATAGTACTCCAATTGTAGATGCAGTTGCTAACACATTAAATGGAAACTTAACAGGTGACGTAACTGGTAATGTTGCAGGTAATGTAACAGGTGATCATATTGGGCAAGTTAAAGGTTCAGGCGGTAGTGCAGTATTAGCACCAAATACAGGTCCAGCAGATGCAGTTATTAGTGTATTTGATATAAACGCAACAGGTACAATTACAGGCGGGTTAACTGGTGATGTTTTAGGTAACTTAACAGGTAATGCAGCAGGTGATCATACTGGTACGTTTGCAGGTGTTCTTACAGCAACAGGTACACTAGACGGTGATGTAACAGGTAGCATATTTGCAGACGATAGTACACTATTAGTAGATGCTGTTGCAGGTAACATTCCAGCTTCAGTAGTTAGCGGTACATTTACAGGTAATGTAACTGGTGACACAGCAGGTGTACATACAGGAAATATTTTTACTACGTTAATTGATAGTGCAGATTCAAGTACTATTTCTTTCACTCCAGATGTACAATTTGATGCAAGTGTTAGTATTGATCAAGCAATGCAAATAGGAACTGGTGGTAGTTCAACTTCTACTATTATTACTCCTACTTCAATTACAAACTATAATGGTACTAACCTAAACGGAGCGGTATATACAAACATACTTGGATCTGATATTAATGATCCTAATGCGTTTCCATTACAAATAACTACAGCGTTTGAAACAAAAGGCGGCGCTGGCTCGTTCTTTAACGGCATACAGGTTATTGGCGACGGTACAACGGCTGCACTTCAATTCTTTGCTAGAACAACACTAAACGATACAAGCGCACTTAAATTTACTGAGTATTCTGGCGTTGTTGGTGATGAAGCACAAGAAGAAGATGGTGCAAACTATACTGATGTAACTACAATATCTAACTCAGTAGCAGACTTTGGTACTGCTGTTAAGTTTGCTAATATGACAACTGGGGTGCGAAATGCACTAACACCGGCGGCTGGTATGGTGGTGTTTAACACTACAGATACAAAATTACAAGTATACACAGGCTCTGGTTGGGTAGACTTACACTAATACTTAAATAAAATTTAGTCACAAAAAAAGGAGCGTTATTGCTCCTTTTTTATTATCTACTGTGTCTTATACTTTAAGAACACATTCAACTAGTTTTTCTTCTTCTGCACTATTAGTTTCTAATGCAATACCAACTAAACTTCCGCCGTTAACTGCTGTGCTTGCACAACCATTATCGTGTACATATACTGCTTGACCTTTGCGTACTGCTCCTGTAATACGTACCGGAACACGACCTTTAAGCGCAATGTATTGACCTTCAGCTTTACTATTCATTTTAAATGCAGGATCTGTTGAAACAACACCTATTGCTATACTGCCTAAACTGCTTGCTTCTACTTCAGCATCTTCGTTACTACCTACACATACAACTGTTCCAGATATAAGCTCTTCTGCTGTTGAGTATTTTTCTGCCAAGTCAGCAAATTCAGCGGCTGTAGCAGTACCAACAAACTCAAATCCGTCTTCTAGATCAATGCCTGAAGCTGTAACTGCTCCGATTGTTATACCAGCGTGTGTAAATGTTGTATCTGCATTATTTGCAACTGATACACTACTAGTACCATTGGATATTGAAGATGTACTTACACCCCCTACACCTGATGCAATTTGACTATCAACTTGTGCTTGTGTATATACTTCTGATTTAGCATAAACATCTAAATTGTTTCTTGCTATGGCTGCTGTAATGCCACCTGTACCACCATTTTCAATTGCTAGTGTACCCGATGCACCTGACAAACTAAGTGTGGATGCACTAAACGAACCGCTAACAGTTAAATTATTAAACCAACCATTATTTGCGGTGGCTGCTTCGTTAACATTTCCTACAAGTTTAGTACTTGCTGTAATTGTTGAACCGTCTACTGTGCCTGCTGAAATATTACCTGCGGCAAATGCACCATCTTCATCTCGTGCAACAAGAGTGTTACCACTATTTGCAGTGTCAGCGTCTAAGCCTATTTGTACACTACTTGATTCTCCGCCTGCGCCATTTTGGGTGCCGTCAACAAAAATGTTTATGTAATCACTTTGATTAGCTTTTGTTGCTATACTTTGTACATAGTTACCTGTTGTATCAGTTCCAAGTGCAATACTGTTGCTACCCGAAGTTACAGTTAATATAACACCAGTTGATCCATCAAATGATGCACTACCGCTTACATCGCCGTCTAAAGTTAATGTTATTGGTGCTGCCCATTTATCAGCTGTAGATGAATTTCCGTTCATAGAGCCAATAAATTCATTTGCGTGTAAACTACCGTTTTCATCTCTAATTGCAACACTATCTGGAACATCAGATATTCCGTTTGCTACACTAGCTGATCTGTACTCATATTGATTTACTCCAGTTGAAACTTGAACTGTAGCAGCTCTAGTAGCAACTCCATTAAATTGGTTAGCAAATAGGTTTCCGCTACTGTCTCTTAGTGCTAATTTGTCTGCTGTGCTTGTTGTAGTAGCGTTTACATAGGTGCTAGTACCGTCTACTTGTACACTATCAGCTTTAGTAACTCGCGCTGTAACAGCGTCTGCTGCGTTTGTACTGTTATATAATGCTGTTCCACGGAAGCTAGTACCAAATATATCGCCTACGCTGTCACGTGTTACAATAGTATCTATAGTATTTGCTTTATCAGCATTTTTATAAGTTCCGTTACTTAATAATTGATCAGCTTTATCTGCTATACCTTTAAAGTTTACAGAGTGTACTTCATTCCATCTTTTAGTACTGCTACCTAAATTAAATATACCACTTGAAGCATCTGCACTAGGAAGTATTCCTGTAGCTGTAATCTGTGCTGGAGTAAGTGTACTTCCGCCGCTGTCTTTTACTTTTAAATTTATAGCTGCGCCGTTAATAGTTGATTCAATAACTGGCTCATTTGAGCTAACTTTTAATAAAAATTCGTCGTTTGGTCCAATTAATAAACCATCATTGTCAGCAATATCAACTTGTGTAATAAACGTTGGATTTGATCGTTGTACAAATTCTGCCGCTAGTGTTCCGCCTAATTGTAATGCATTTGATGCACTACCGTGAAATCCATAATTTCCAGTTGTTACACCATTGTTTGCATTTTCAGTATTAACTAAGGTAATACCCTTTTTAATTCTATCAAATCCATTAATAGCATTACTGTCATCTAAGTCAAACTCGTCGTTACTCATAGTAAAGACTACAACATCATTAATAAAGCCTTTTAAAATTTTGTGTTGATATGGCGTTGGGTCTGCTTGTCCTGCAAATAAGCTATCGTAAACTGTAGCATCTTCAATTATAGTTTTTATACTTTGGTCACCTGATGGACCAACTAATACAAACGGATCACCTGCTAACGCACCATTATGTGCATACAACTGATTTGTAACATCGTCCCACCATAAGTCGCCTTTGTTAACATTTGCTGCTGTAATTGCTGCACCTGATGGTTTAGCTCCAATATGAACGTTTCCAAGGGGAACAAAAACGCTTTCATTGTTGCCGTCATATGCTTTTAATTTTTGATCGCCGGTATCAAACCACAACTGACCTGCAATTGGTCTTGGTGGTTGATTTGCTCCTGCAAAATTTTCTAAAAGATATACAAAATTTTCATTTTGTATTTCGCCATAACCAGCATAGTTTTTACCTATTAATTTTAAGTCTGTGGTATTATCAATTGTACCATCTTCAACTACTGCAAGCTCATTATTGCGAGTATTAAATATTGTGTAAGCCATTAGTTAACTTCCCCTATTACGATATAGTATTTATCGCATTTGCCTCAGTTTGGTTACGGTGTCCATCCTACTGGTGGAATACTATCACCCGGTGATTCTCCATAAGGTCCAATTGCAGAAGATTGCCAAACATTTGTTCCGGCAACATCTACAACTTTATAAAATCGTTTTACTCTAGTCGATGCCGGAGTTCCAGCACCATCGTCTGCTTTAATAGTAACAGTACCGTCTACCGAGCTAATAAAACCAATAGAGTCTATTATCTGTTGATTGTTACTACCATTAGAAGTTGGTACAGCACCATACGGATCAACAGTATTAATATCACTAAAATCAACACCAATACTTGATACTTGTATTGCATCTTGTACGTTAATTCCCGATACTTGCCCTCTCAATGCTGTTGTAATAACTCTTGCAAACGTATTTTCTCGTAGTTCATACGGTGGATGTAAAAATGTAATTGTGTCAATAATTTGTTCTTCAAGTGTTGAAAAGCCAGGTTGCGGCATATCAGTTACATCTAACTGTAGTGCAATAGTTTTACTTTCCATACGTGTGTCGACATAGTCTTTGTTAGCAACGTCAGCTGTATTACCAGTGTAATATTGAGTAGTTGCTGCACCAGTAAGCATAACATCACTTGAACTATTTTTAAATGTAATAGTGCCAGCACTATCAATTGTAAGAGGTGCTGATGTTGCAATAGTCGGCGTTCCACTAAGTTCGTCAAGTAGCATACTACTATGAATTCTTAAACGATCCATAATACCTATATCTCTTAATCCGGATGCTTCTTCAATTGCAGCACCTAGCTCGTGAAAAGTATTGCCACTATTCTCTTGAATCATTGTAATGTCATTAATTTTAAATGCTTTACCATCGACAAGATTTATATTATCACTAAATTCCCAGTTAGTTCCGTTAACTGTATCGTTAATCCACTTAACGTGTTTATCGTATAAATTTGTAGTAGACGCAGGACCTTTAACAATTATACCAGCACCGTCTGCTGTTGCATCAGTTCGTTGTGCAACACTGCCAATGTTAACTTCAGTTGCTCCGTCTGCTTGATATAATACTCCGGCACTTGCCGCTGTTACTGTATTTGTACTAGCTGTAAAATTACCGTCTCTTGGTTCCATTACAATCTGTGTTCTATCTGTAGAAATACTCTTAAAAAATCCACTTGCATTTGTTGTAGATTGTGTAATAATCTCATTAACAGACAATTGCGATGCAATATTTGAAGCTACAGCAACATCTAATGTAATTGTAGTGTCACCTGCTCCCAGTTCAATATTATAATCATCAACAGTAAGAGTACTTGTTTCAATTGTAATACTACTACCTTGAACTGTTAAGTCACCTCTAATGATTGTATCACCGTTAACTTCTAAATTTGCTGTTGGTAAATCACCTGCACCTAAGTTAATACCAAATCCTCTATTTGCTGGATTTATTACTATGCCGTCATAGTCTGTATCTCCTAACAGTCTATATCTAAATGTATCATTAATGGCATTGTTTTGTATTACTGTGCCTTCAGCAGTAACAAACATTCTAGTTTGTCCACTGTTACCAATAGTTAAACCTGACTGATTTTGAATAAACAACGATCCTGTTGTTGTTCCATTAGATCCTGATGGTAAAAATTGGCCAGCTGTTTTTCTAATTCTTAGTCCTGTGTCAGGATCTATTTGGTCAGTAATTAATGAATCAGCAGCGTCAGCAACACCATAAATTCTAAAATTATCTTCATCAATAAAACTAATACCTTTTCTAATACCAGTTGTTATTCCTAATTTTGATTGTTCTTCTAATGTAGGAGTATACACATCATTACTTACGAATGCTACTAGTACTCCGCCTACATACATTTTTAATAGAGTATGATCAACTGCTGATCTATCTCTAACTGTGTCAACTTCCCAGCCGCTTAGTCCTTGTGCATTTTCCCATACAGGTCCTACTAATACTAAATCTGTTCCGTCAAAAAAGTATAACTTATTTGTTGAGTTATTAATCCAAATATCACCAGCAACCATTTGAGGTTGTGTGTTTTGTACTATAGGACCATTTGATTTGAATGCAGAGCCATCATACACTTTTAGTCGTGCTTCTGACGAATCGTACCAAATTTGTCCTGTAATCGGTGTAGACGGAGCGCCAGTACTAGCAAAATTTTCAAGCAATTTTATTAAGTTTTCATTAAATGCTTCGCCAAAGCCAACATAATTTCTACCTATAAGTGTTAAATCGCAGGAAGTAGTGTCTATTTGTCCGTCTACTAATTCTGTTAGTAGTGTTCCGTTTGTTTTATTAAGTTTGTAAGCCATTAATTGTCTTCTCCTGCATAAATTAGATAGTTTAGTGTTACAAACGGATTTAATATATCAAACGGTTGACCAACTGTACTCTGTGAAAGTATTCCGCCTGTACCTGCATATAATGCACCAGTACTAGTACCAATTAAATCAGCATCTTGTACTGTATGATCTGCTGATAAATTTTGTACTGCGGCTGTCGGGCTAATTGCATAAAATTGCGAACCTGCTGCTTCTGCACCTGCTCTATCGTTTACCATATCGTGTTCGTGTTCTGGTAAGTTAGTTATTCCAAGTGTTACTCTTTCTAAACCACTCTTACCACCGTGTTGATCAGCAGCGTCACTATCTACAACATTTGCTGATCCTCTGCTACCCATACTGTCATTACCTAGTGGAAATCTTCCACGCATATCTGGAACAGCAAAATATTGATCTGCTACTCCCTGTTCTGTATCAACATCGCCTTTTGGTTTAAAACTATATCCAACTCTACTAAACAATGAACCAAAAGAACTAATTAAATAGTTTGATCCGTCACATATTAACCACCCTGCAGGCAATGGAATATTAACATCGTCAGTTATTCCTGCATAAGGCATAATCGATCCAACTGGAACAATTGCTTTAATACCTCCTAGTATTCTATCTCTAGGCATTTGAAACAATCCAGCAGGTTTGCTTATTAAAAATAAATCTGTTGCTTCTGATGCAACTGGTTGAGCTGCATCTCCAACTCCTGTATTTGCTGGTGCTGTATTAATAAATGCACTATCAATTACAGTATTAAATGTAACTGTACCTTGCTGACCGTCAAAACTAATATTATTTGCTGAAACATCTCCAGTCATTTGGAATACAGTTGGTGATGACAGTCTATCTGATTGTCCAGATCTACCTGATACTGATCCTTGTACGTCTCCTCGTAAACTTCCTACAAATTCTGTAGAGTATACTGCACTAAAAACTTTATCAGGCTGTCCAATAGTTCTTAAATTATTTAAATCCGGTAAAATTGCTGCTGATACAGGATTAACTGATCCAGTATCTGGATTAATAAGATTTGGTTTACCTATAACTAGGGGTCCGTCTATATCAGCAATGCCGCCAACGCTTAAATTTTTAGCAATACCAGCGCCGCCACTTGTTATAATGCTTCCGCTACTAACACCGCTACTATCTGTTAAGCTAGTAACACGTATTTGTTCATCTGTTTGTATTGTTCCGTCAACATCTAATGCATACTGCGGGCTTGGATTGTTAATACCAACCTTTTCAGTACTATCAACAGTTATTACTGTCTTTGTAGTGCCAGCATTATTCATTCTTATTTGTAAATTAGAGCCGCTTATATCGTGCTGTAGTACACCTGCAAACCCATCTACATATAGTTTAAGCTCGTTTGTAAGACCAATATTAACACCTGATGCGTTTTTAACTTTAATAGGCCAATTAGTAGTGTTTTCTGCGTCTTTGCGCATAACATTGCTTGCTGTAATTAACACATCATTTGCTGCAGATAGTCCTGGAACAACTAAATTTAACGATTTTTCTGAAATACCGTTAAACTGCGGTGTTCCGTCACCTGCTATATTGTTTGCTGATAGATTAACCCCAGGTCTAACTCCATTTGGAAATCCTTCTATTGAAGATTTTGGTGTAAACGCTTCACTTGCAATTACGCCAAGTATTTCACCTTTTACTTCAATATATACAACATCGTATTCGTTATTGTCAATGGCAACAACTTTTCCTGGTCGTGTACCAGTTGCTAAGCCTTGTGCAAATTCTGGACCTACTAGCACCCATCCTGAGCCTGCAAACAAGTAAAGTTGTGAGTTGTCTGTATCTACCCAAAGATCTCCAATAATACTATTTTGTGCTTCTGGTGGAAGATTTGATTTTTTTAATCCTCCTGCTGCTACCCAAGTTGTACCATCCCATAATTTAAGTTGATCAACTCCTGGGCTATTGTCGTACCACAGCTGACCTTCTACTGGATTAAGCGGTTGCGTTGAATTAGCAAAATTTTCTAATAGTTTTAAAAAATTGCCAGCAATACTAGCACCGTAAGCAGTTGTATTTCTTCCTGGTAAATCTAAGGAAGTATCTTGGTTAATTGTATTGTCTTCAATAACAATACTACCCTTGTTTACAAAATCTGAATATCTAATCTCGTATGCCATCTATTACACCTCGTTAAAACCGGTTAAACTTTGCACTCTTACAGTGTAATCAATCTGGATAAGTCTATTAAGACTCTTTTGCACAGGATGGAAAATAACGTGTGTTAGTAACCTACCATCTGCGCCACTAGCGCCTGCACTTATTAAGCCTAATTCGTCAAACACATATAAATTTTCTGTATTTGTTGTAGTATCAAAAGCATCTTGTCCACTAGGTTCGCCATAATCTAGCAAACAACTAACAAGAATGTCTGTATAGTTAGTACCACTTACGTGTCTAGTTTCAATTTTGTTTCTTACAGGATCTGTATTATTACTTGCTTGATCATCTACTACTTTAGCAAAAGTTTGATTATACAGACTTGCATTTGTACCAGTTGAGTTTGGAGTTAAGTAAGTAATAATGCCAGTTGGATCTACTGCCGTACCGCCGTTACCAAATGCCATTTTATATATGGGCCCTTGTCCTGCGTTCGCCAACGATTCGGCAAGTGCTATACTCATATTCTCATAATGAATAGCATTTCGTTTGTCTATTAAAACTTCGCCACTTTCAGGATCAGTAATCTTGATGTGTCCTTGTAGTAGTACGCCGTTTAAGTCTTTAAAAGTATCTGTCATTTTATCTTCCTGCTAGTGTATTTATTTAGGTAAGTCAGTTGTTGCTCCGCGGATGAAATTCGCAATTGAATTATCTGCATATCTTAGTTGTTCTCCTGGCAATTGCCACGTTTTTCCAAGTTTTCTTACTACTAATATCCTGCTATTCTCAGCTGGAGTTTCTACAAGACTAACTGTAGCAACATTATCGTCTATTGCTAGTGTAAATTCTGGTTGTAGTACAGTATCTCCTTCTGGGCTATTTTGATCAATAAGTCCTGTTGTTACGTTTCCACTTGCATCAACTTCTTGGAACTGGTATGACGGTATTGCATTTTTACGCAATCTACGTCCACCAACGAATATTTCAAATTCGTTAACTCCTTTAGTTGGTACCCAATCAAGTACCACCTGCGTTGACTCGTCATCTAATGCAATTAACGAAACCATTTGATCGGTATAAGGTATAGTTTCAGAATTACTTTGATCCATACATTCAGTGCCGGCTTCATATGTATCTTTTGGTCCGGTTCCTAATGTTCCTCTATGTAACTGACCTAATGTATTATTAGATACAGTAAAGTATTCTATACGTTCACCTTCTACAAATAACACCCCCGGAACATTAAGTTCTTTACTAGGTTGCGTAATATTTGTTGTATCATCTAGTACTATTGTCTTATCAGTAATATTTAATGGTTCTGCAAGTGTATAAACATTATCTTTGTTCAATCTCTTATAATGAGTTCTGTTAAGCATATCTTTAAACAATCTAAATCCAAACTTTTCGTTTGACGGTGTTGCTGCAAAATGTATAACTTGAACTACATCATTTGTTTCTAATTTTCTAGCAATATGTATGTATGTATCTAATTTTACTAATTTATAGTCTACATTAGGTGTTAACAATTCTCCATTTAAACTTACCCAAACATATGCAGTATCAAGTGCAGCCGATCTTAGTTTAACAAGACCTCTACCTAATCTATGAGCATCATAATAATCTTCGCTGCCAACAGTAAGAGTACTACGAATTACATTTGTTCTTGTTTCCATCTGAATGTCTTGTATTTCGTGTCTGCTAAACTTATACACATCAATAGTATCGCCATCATTTGGAGCCTGTGTAAGTACTAAACTATCGCCGGCTTCAATTAAATCTACTCCCAGTATAGTTTCTGATGTTGCTCCGCTAGTTACACCAGTAACTGGTAAAGTATTATCGTCATCAACTGCTTCAACTAGTCCAGCAAGTGTTCCTACAATTACTAAGTTTCCAGCTGCATAAGACTTAACTACAGCACTATAAACTGTACTATCACCTGTTCCAACGTTTACAGTTTCACCTACTTCAAAAGTACCTGTAACGCTTGCAAGACTTATTCTAGTATTTTGTGAAAATTGATAGTCTCTATTCTTTGGTATAACTATTTCAAGATCATCACCTGTTTCACCAACATTATCAAATAGTACTACTTGACTATTAGCAAAATCCCAGTTATAATCATTAAGTAAGAGTAATTTGTTACCATTTAAGTATACGTCAACTTCATCTGGACTTAAACTACTCGGAGCTTGCTGCGAAGGATCTAACGGGTATTCTCTAGTAGGAACTACATACCAGTGTTGAGTGTAACCTGGGTATAATATTGTATTATTAACTTTAACAATAATATTATGACTCAATGGCAACTTCGTAAATGGTGCTGGATCTAATTGATACCCTACTGTACTACCGTCTCCAACAAATCTATTAACAGTTACTTCACTGTAACGTTGAATATCTTCTTCATTAGTGTCATACAATGCATAAAATATATGTGAATTTTCTTCTGGTGGAACAACAAATTCAATCCCAACCAATCCTTCAAGCTCACCGTAAGTACTATCTGTTTTAAATACTTCAACTTTTGCTGACACACCGTCTACTGTAATATATGATTGTATTCCGTCAATATGAACAACATTAGTTACAAATATTTTAGTATTTCCGTCGCCAGTGAAGTAATCTATATCAAGTATTCTTTCTCCGTTTCCTGCCATTGAAATTATGTTTACTCTATCTCCTAAAGTTAGTCCAGTATTAAGAGTAACAATTTTTAAGTTATAATCAATTACATAATCAGTTTCAACAAGTAACGCTCCGTTTACTTTTACTAACAGTGAGTAAATGTTATGTGGTAGAATATCAAGAGCAAATATTTTTTGTGATTCTGTTGCAACATAATTTCGAGTTGATATTGCGCTGCCGCCAGCTGCTGCTCTGTCATAGACTTTTAAGTCCAGTGTATCGTGTAATTGTCCCGGAACTAGTTCTTCCGGTCCTTTTGATGTTGTCGGAGTAACAAATCCATCACCATCAATATTAATGTCTCCTGCATCTAATCCTGTTGCAGTACCATACTGTAAGTTACCACCTTCAATAAGACTGTCAAAACCAGCGCCACTTGGTAGGAAACTACCGTCACTTGTTGATTTTCTAATAGTAATAGTTGGATCTGAAGCAACGCCTGGTATTGCAGGAATTTCTGGTGATCCTGCTGACAATATGTCTACAACATATCCTGACACACCTGCCAAACTTGGGTCGTCTTGTGCTGGTGTATTGCCGTCTCCAAATATGCTTCTAATAGTAGCAAGTGATGGCTTACTAATAACTGGAGCAATATATGTGTTATGGAAAGCATAACCTAATGGGTTATTTGCTTGAATTCCTGCTTGAGTACGCACACTATCTGCCCACTCAGGAGCAAGACTGCCGCCATCCCATAATTCTGTATATTCAAACATACTGAAGTTTAGCAAGAACAAATACTCTTTTGCTGCTACTTCAAATGCCTCTGAATCTGTTTTCCAATCATCTGGATTTACTTGATAACCTGTGGGATCCCAAAATCCGCCGTCAAATGCTTCTTCCATTGCTGCATATAAAGGACCAGTTGCCCAATCTGCACTAATATAAGAATACAGTTTTATGTCGTCTGTTAGACCGTGCATATGTAGCGTGTGGAATACGTGTTCAATAACTTCTTGTGCGTCTATATCACCATCGCCGTAGCCATCGCCAGTTGAGTTCAAGTACCAAACCATATCGTTAGCAACGTGAGTATCAAACAAGTTTGTTAGGTTCCAACTAATAACGCCTGCGTCAGTTAAGAAGTTTGGAGTATAATCTGCTCCTGCACCTCTAGCTACTCTTTGTAGTGTTGGTAACCCTTCGTGCCAAGTTCCTGTATCACCACTTAGTGTTTGGATCATTGCTCTTTGATACGTTTCGTTAATGCTTGCGCCATTTGGATCTAAGAATAATTCAAACATACGTGCTACTTTTTCTAACCACGCATCTGGAACCGCTGTTTGTCCACCTACTGTGCCAGCACCCATAATTCTTACACCGTTGGTTGTAACTTCACGTTTGAAGAAATCACTACCATCGCCTGTAACATCAATAATTGCACCATTGTTGTATTCCGGATCTGCAACTACTGCCGGTACTGCCGGTACTGCTGGAGTGCCTTCAGAAGCAAAAAATTCTTCCCAGTCATCAACATTTTGTATATTAACTTTATAAACAGGTAATCCGCTTGCATCAGTAGTTACTTCATATTCGTCGCTTTCAGTAGTAAGCGTTTTCATCATTGCATTAGGATTTCCTAATGCAAGTATTGTGGACCCATCATCTGATAGATATGTTTTTGTACTACCATCATAATTTGGATCATCAACTCGTGTAGTGTTTACGTAGACATTATATAATGCCTCTTCTTCTAACGGTTTACTTAATGTAAATGAAGTTGTTAATCCTTCAGTAACAAAACTTTCATCATCAAAGTTTTCATCGTAAGTGTCCCAAGCAGACGTATACCAAGGTTGTGAATCAAATCCTGCATCTTGCCCAAATTCAAACGAACGTACTTCTACTCCGCCATAGTCGACTCCGTCCATTAACTGTCCTAGGTCTTTACCATACTGCCCTGTTTCAGGATTGTATAACAAACTAATTCTGTCTGCAGCATTTAAAAGTTCATAACCTTTATTATATTCTACTTTAATAAGTGTTCCTGCAATCTTACTGCTGTTTAATAAAATATATCCAACTTCTTTTGTATAAGATTTATCACTAACTAGTACTTCTTCATTATTATAAGTAAATTCGCTACTGAGTGCTTCAACATTATTAAAAAATACTCTAATATTAGATCTAGTTAAATCCATTGGATATTTTAAACCTAATTTTAATTCAGTACCAGTGCTTGTAAATGTTTCAGACTCTGGTAAATTAAATAATTCAAAATTTGGTGTAATTCTATCGAATTTTTGTTTTACATTAAACGTTCTAACTTTTTGATTTTTAAGTATTACCGAAACAGTAGGAAGTTTACTATTTTCTGCTTGTGTTCCTATAATAGTAACTGTTGGAGTACTTGTATATCCACTACCTGGGTCAGTAACAACAACCGACGTAACACTTCCGCTACCAATAAATGCTCTAGCTTTAGCGCCAGTGCCGCCGCCTCCAGCAATAATTATCGACGGTGCTTCAGTGTATCCTGTTCCGCCATCTTTTACAATAATTTTATCTATGCCATATGTAAAATTATCAATCCAATGCTTTTGCGGATATTCAGTTTCGTCAAAATTTATGCCCGATAGTACGCCGTCAGTTATTTGTACTTGTGGCGATACTATTTTTCCTAACTGTACACTAAAGAACGGTGATAATTCAAAATCTGTTACAACACTCTGTGTATTATCTGTTTTTTCATATGCAGACAAATATTCTCTAATTTTAGTTTTATATGGTTTAACTTCGTTTGTGTATTCTTCAAAACTAGGCAAGTTATCATTTTGATATGTTGTTTTTTCAATTAATTGGCCAACATTATGTTTTGCTTTAACAAAACTAGTTTTGAATAACCAATCTGCATAATTTTGTTCTGATAATACATATCGCAAACTTGCAAAGAACAACTGGTTGTATTCATTTGCTAGTTCGTCAACAAACAAGTCATCTCTAATAGTTTCTAATATTTTTCGTAATTCTGTTTTTCCTTCTTCAGAAGTATAAGTTTTCTCTAAGAATTTAATAGTTCCGTTTTGTCTAGCAACTGTCTTATACCCTGTTGTATAATCCGGAGTATCAATATTAATAATTTTTTCTAATAGAATCCAACCACCGGTACCAACATTAGATATTTTTACAATATCGCCAATACTATCATTAATAACATTTAATTCATAATAATCGTCTATTAAATAATCAAATGATGTTAACTCGCTGTATCCTGTAGCATACCAATCTTTGTATTCCCAATATTGAGATACATCATAATACTGTTGTTTAGATACTGTCCAACTTCTATTAACACTATCCCAAGCATATAATGACCATATGCCCCCTAGCGTAGAATCAGCACGTACAAGCGCCGTTAAGGGTCGTACAGCAAGGGTAATGTTGTCTTGGTAGTTAGTACCGCCGTCAATTATATTAACGCTAGATATAGCTCCGATGTTGTTTAAAACAACTTGTAACTCTAAATCTTCGCCTGTACCAGTAACTATAATATTAGGAGGATTACGATATCCTCTACCTGCATTAACTATATTAATTTTAGTTACAGTACCGTCTACAACTACTGCTTCAAGTTGTGCTTGCGTTGCTCGCACCGTACCAACTAGTCTTAATTCAGCCTCAGTATCGATTGCTTCATCATATTGTCCTGACAATAATGTTGGGACTGGATCTTTTTCAGATAATTTTGTAAGATTAAGATTATCAATAGCAAGCTGAGATTCTAATACTCTGTTAACTCTTTCAATAACTTCTTTTAGTGCTTCAACTCTATTAACAAACCAACTCTGTCTAGGTCTATTTAAATTACCGTATTTTTGCTTAACACTTAGTGTTGGATCAGGAACTGGTCTATGATATAAATCTTGTCCAACTAAACTATCAAACCATTTTTGTTCAATTATGCTCTTAGGTCGACTTGTTTCTAACCCATCAGTAATAATTTGATATTCTGTATGAATATTATTATCTTGATTGTCAATAGTCCAATAACGGAAATTGATTGCTGTTTCTTTATTTTCAATTAAGTTGTTACAGTTATAAAGGATAAATCTATCGCTACCAAGTATATTAACAAATTTTAATTTTTGTCCTGAAGGATCTGCAATAATATTTGCAATATCAAAACCGCTGCGTATTCTTCCTTCTACACTTGGAACAATCTTTTTGTTTTTAACCCAGAAATAATAACGCTTGCTAAACGTTTGTGAAATTTTATCATATATGTCTTTTTCAACATACTTGCTATCACCGTATTTTGTCTGTCCACTATATCCTCTAGAAGTGCCTTCATTAGTATCGGCTTGATTATCCCAAGCACTTGGAAGTATTTTTGATTCAACCCATTCGTAAACATCTACACTAGCACCTTTTGCTAATGTATTCCAGATATTTTGTGCAAATGTAATTTTACCTTGTCTGTAGTCTAGGAATTTTACTGTGCTTAAATCCCACCATAACTTTCCTACGTTTTGATCATTCCAGGCTATGAACTTCTCTTTAGTATTTGCAAAACCTACATTATAACTTGCAGGATCGTAATATGTCTTATAAGACAATTCTTGTTCTGCAATTCCTGAAATCTTTCCTTGTAAAGGATCAATTATGTCAAGTCTTGTTAACATTTTGTTTTCAACAGTATTATAAAGGAACGATCCTCTAAATTTCTGCATTGTTATAGGATCAACTGGACTTCTTAGTACACTCCAAGTACTACTATCTGCATCTTTAATATATACAGCAACTTTACCAGAAAGTGTATCGTCAACACTAAGGTTTGGTAATCCTATCATAATAGTGTCATTTTTAACAAGAATATTATCACCAAAATCTTTAACATCAAAATTATTATATGTTAGTCGTTGACCAAATATTAATGAGTCATTTATATTTTCGTATATGAAAACAAGACCACTATCTTCAATTCTTCTTGCATAAGTTGTAAAGCCACCGTCAAATACTGTTTCTCCAACCTGCAATGCACTTCTTGGATCATTAACATACGTTGATCCAGGTTTCTTATTTTGATACCTATCAAAAGTAGTATCTAAAACTATATCACTAGTAGTGCCAGTGACTACTAACTGATTACCGTCAAATCCTAATCTAGAACCAAAACCTTCAGCAAGTTCTTTATTAGGACTGTTTAATGTTTGAGATAAAGTAAATGTTCCGTTAACATTTTTATATACAAAAATTTGTCCTTGTTTTAACTGCTCAGTATTTGTAGAAGATGCTCCAACTGCAATTAAGTTACCATTATCAGATACTGCAATAGCATTTCCAAATCCAGTACTGGTCGCTGGGGCAGTAAATTCTGTTACATATTCAAAATGCGAGTCTTTTAGGCGATAAATTACTAATTTACTAGTTCCGTCGCTGTATTTTGCAATAGTTGCAAAAATACTTCCTGATTCGCTTATATCAAATACAGTACCAAAGTCACTAGTGTTTAAATTAACTATACTTGAGTCGTCTCCAGGGAATACAAACCCAGATGTATTCGGAACATATCCAACAAAATCAGCGTGATCACTAACTAGTTGCCATTTAGAACTATCAAATTCTTCATTGTTTAAATTAGTTAATGCTTTGTAAAAAGAATCTTGATAAATTACAATTTGGTCAACATAATAAGCCGAAGTATTTCTATAAATTCCTTTAAAGTTTTTGTTACGGCCTTGTTCCCAATCATATGTGCCAAACTCGTCTTGACCGTTAATAACAAAATAAATTCTTCCTTTACCTGCAGAACTTACTTCTTGCTTTTCGTCATTTGCGTGTGACTCATTACTGTTAATTGCTAACTTATAAAAATTTTCGTTATTAATTAATTTTACTTGTTTACCTAATTGTCTATTAGTTTCTCTGTTAGGTAAAATATAACCATTAACTAAATCATATTGATCAGTTTCATTATTGTGTTTATATACAAAGAATGCTCCTTCTCTAACAACTGTACTTGCATCTCTGCCAACGTTTATTGGAATATTATTTACTTCTGCCCAGTCATTGTTTTCTGTACTAGGTACTAGAGAAACTCTCGAAGTGCCTGGTTTAAATTCTTCAATCCAAGTTTGATATTCAACACCTGTTATAAATTCTACTTCATAGTCTGCAATTTCATCAGTCTCACTATTAATTGCATAAGTTAATGTAGGCGGAATTGTTAAGTTTTCTGTATGTTGGAATACTGCTAATTTACCTATGTCGTCGTCGGCTAGTTGTCTTGATTCAGTAGTACCAATTCTTGTTAGAACAGCACCAACTTGCTTGTATATAAACATAGAAGCTGGAGCTACACCTGTTATATATCGAGTACCAAATGTAAATGTACCTGCAACATTTTTAACATAAATTCTAACTTGATCACCGTCACGTTGATAGTAAACTACTTCTGCTGTTGCGCCTGTTTCGCCTTCTCTAATAATATCTCCAACTTCTAAATCCAAAGTTAGATCAAACACATCATAATCAATATATCCGTCCCATAAATCTACTGGAACTTTTGTTTGATTTATAATATTGAAAACATCTGTACCAAATCCTTTGTTTGTCAAGTCTGGAGTGTTTCCATCAGATGATGGAAGATCGTTTAAGAACACACCAACATATGGATTAGGAGTAGACGCATTAGCAAATGCTGATGTTGCTTTATCAGATACTGCTTTAGGTATTCTAACAACATAGCGTGAATCTAATACATCAGTCTCAGTAACTACTCCTGCAACACCTTGACTTTTATGACTTAACACTCTAATTAAGTCAACTTCTTTTTGGAATGGTTGGTCAACACCAACAAGTATTTGAACAGGATTATCTAATGCATTTTGTAAGCTACTTTTGTACGGTAATAGTGCTGCACTTTCAGTCCAGGTAGCGTCCGGCGATGAATAGTTGCTAGGATTATAATTATTTTTTACATCTCTAATAACTAATCCGTAAGCATTATCTGTATGACTATTAGTAGTAGTTACTGACTGCGGAAGTGCTATTTCCCAGAAGCCGCCTAGTACACTACTTCTATCAATTTCGTCGTGCAATGGACGTTCATAATTACCAATTTTAAATTGATCGTTAATAAACAATTCGCCTGTTGCATCAAATACACCATTTTTATCGTTAGCATAAATTACAAGTTTACCTAGTTCGTTACGTGAATATACAACTGTAGCGTTACCAGTAGAAGTAGTTACTCTTACGCCTTCATCAACAATTGATGTAACTGCTGAAGGTATAGTATTGCTTGCTACTACTGTCGTTTCTCCGCTAGTATAAGTAATATTTCCGCCACCGTCGGCACCAGTCTTAAATATACCCGAAACATCTATAACTTGTATTACGTTATTATTAATTTGTTTTACTGTTCCTACAACAGTATTGTTTTCTTGCCTTATAGTATCACCAACATTTATAGCATTAGGAAGATTTCCTGCTAGTGTTAATTCTACAGGAATATCAGGAATGTTTACAGGATCTAAAACATAAAATACATCAGTAATCTTACGTCTAATAGTATGAACATCAGACGTTAAAAATGTTTTCCAAGGAACGCCAGGTTCTGTAATATTGCTAAACGGAGTTTCAATTTGTCTTATTGTTCCCTGTATAGTGCCGTCACCTAAATTTAAGTTTCCGGCAGCAGCTCCAATTGGCTGTCCTGAAAATCCTATATTTGCATTTACTCTTTGTAATAATGCAGAATCTTCGTATAACTCAATTTGCTGTGCTGAAATAACTTTAACAAAATATGTTCTGTTTTCTAAGCCTTTAACACCTTGCTGTTGAATAGTATCATACGGAACATTAACATCACTATTATCAAATTGTCCAGTATCTGGTAACACAATGTTATCATTTGGTACGTCGGTAATTATTATCGTATCAGCATCAGACAAACCGTGATCTGTTTGTGTAATTAGTTTCATTGGCGATGTCATATCAATTCCAGTAATATTAACACCAGAATTATTATCATAAGCATTTGATAAATCATTCCAATCTAAATACAACTTGTCTCCAACATTACTTCCTTCATAAGAATCAATTGGAGCTCTTACTAAAATATGATCAGTTGACACTGCTAATGGTAAATCGCCTATTGCAAGTGTAGGGAAATCTGCATAAGAATTATGAACTTTGTATAGTTCTGAGCGCCAGCGACTTGCGCTGTCAAAAGAACCAAATACTATATTATCAGTATTACCTTTTACGCTTCTTCTTGATTTATATAATCCACCTTCATATTGTACAATAGCACCTAATTTATAATCACTTGTAAATGTAAAGTTGTCTTTAAATGCACTTTTAACATATGTTGCCTCTGGAGCACCAACAACAATATATTCTCCATCTGGACTCATTGCAACACTAGATCCAAACTTACTTGTGCCGTTGTCAAAGTTTGTAATTGGTTCTAGTGTTTGGTGTGGTTGCAGTGTTCCATAAACTGTACTGCCATCTTGCTGTCGCTTGTATACGTGAACTTTGCCTTCACTATTTTCTGGAGAGCCAATAGCAACAAAAGTGTTTGTAGTATCAGCAGCAATTGATTTACCAAAACTTGTATTTGATTGTGTTGGATTTGTAACATCTTCATCTAAATCGTATGCAGGGGATGATTGTATTACATTCCATCTACCTTTATCGTCAGCACTATCAATCCAAATCTTTTCTTTAGTTGCAACATCTCTTTGTGCGTACTCATTTGCATCTTCTAATTTAGAAACACGATTGGAAACAAATGTTGTTAAAATTCCTACTGTACTGCCGTCTGATTCTTCTACACCTGTAAAAGCTACATCACCTAAGTCTATATCAATTCTATTTACAGAACTACTTAATACTTTATAAAATCCGTTAAGATCAGTAATATTTTGTATTCCAATAAAGTCGCCTTCTTTAAAGTTGCTTATTTTATCAAGAACTAATGTGCAAACATTTCCATCAGGTATTGCATCTATTATAGTATAGTTTGTATCGATATGTTTGTATACATTCCATTCTTGATCTTCAAATGTTACCCAAACATATTCATTTCTGTCAAAATCTGTTATATCTAAATTTAAAATTTCATCTTTATTAGTTACAATAAAATCAACATCATCTTCTCTTACATATCCAGCAGTTTTAATTGGAGTTTCTTCAACATATGCTGTTGGAAATGGATTTCCGTTATAATCTTTAGGAGCAACATATACACTAGACGGTAATTGACGGTATATTAAATCTGAAACATCATCAGGTATTATACTTGTTAATAATATTGGCTGAGGACTTAATCTAAATTGTTCTTCGTCTAATAAAAATTCAAGTTCTTCATATCCGTCAGCTGCACCGTACTGTCCTGTTCTAACAGCCCACTCTTCATAAAAGTTTAAACTTTCTTTATCTACTGCGCCGAGTGCATCAAACAGTTTAGTCAATGCGTTTTTAGTACCTTTATCAGCAATAAAACCTTGATAAAATTTATACTGACTAACATCGTCATTAATAATATTTGCTAGATAATCACGCTTTTGATAACCAATTAAATGCTGTGCAACTTCTTGCTGACTAACATCAAAGTTATCGGTGTCTAAATCGTAGAAGTCTGCAAACTGATTAGTTTTGTATTCTAAATTAGTTAATAGTCCTGGAGTTGGTTTTTCATCCAATCTATACCAGTTCTTAGAAACAAATACTTCGCTACCAGTTATTTTTTTAGTTGCAGTGTAATAGTATTCTTTGTATTTAACTACGTCACCAATTGCATAATCTTTCCAAGGTGTCCATTCTGTTACTACTGCCTGATCGTATATAAATCCTGGAATGTTTAATCCACCAGACCAATCAGCAGTTCTGTATCCTAATACACGAATTCTTTCTTGTCTATAACCAGGTTCTAGATCGTAAATAGTGTCCTTAAACGCTGTTTCATTATCTAAAATTACTACGTGTTCTTTCTGGACTAATGGAAGTTTTATTGCGTAAATTCCGTCAGCAGTATTTTTAACAGTGAATAAAAACTCATTGTCGTTAGTTCTTAAAATATTACAAAATTCTGATTTTAGTTTAGTTCCGTCTGCCTTTACAAGTCCGTAATCATAAAATGTATCAAATACGTCATCAACAACTGCATCACTACGTTTAAACTCAATTCGCTGAGCTGACGGGCTTACTGTAAGTAAGGATCCGGTATCCCAGTTCTGTAAAGTCCAGAATAAAAATTCTTTTGAACTTAATTTCCAATTTTCAATTTGTTCTAAATTACTATTAAAATTGTTAAAAACAAAACCTTGATCTGATAGATGCTCGCCGTATCCTAACAAAAAGTCTACAACAGCTTGACTATCAGGTAGTACAGATCCGTATGGTAATTGTTGTACAAAAGTTTTATCAAACTTTGATCTAAATATTGCAGATCTTCCGCCAGTAACTGGCAAGCTAGGCAATCTAGCGAATTTAGATGTATCAAAGTTTCCAGTACTAGTATGTGTTTCTTTAGTTCTATAATAAGCATTATTATACTCAACTATTGAACTTTCAGTATACCGTTTTCTTTCAGCCCATTGAATATACGAAGCACTAATGCCGCCAACACTGACTATTGGGTCTTTTTCGTTTTTATCAAACTTATAATATTTAAAAGCAGGGTTAGTTACATCATATCCTCTAATAACATATCCTGATGATATTTTTTCTACAACAACACCGCTATAAGTAACAATTTCAATAGGACTACTTGTTTGTAACGTTACATTATAATTTTCTTCTGGAATAAAAACGTTGCCTTCATTTAAAGGTGTTCTAGAATCAAGTATTAAATTAAATTTAGACTTATCAGTGAATCCGCCTATTTTAAATGCCATTTGATTTGTAATACTTTTTATATTATTTTGATAATTTTGATAGTTAACTAAAATATTACTTGCAAGGTAATTTGAAATAAAGTTTATAAATCCAGAACTATATACACGATTAGTAGTTTCTTGCGCTGAGTTATTAGGAAATACTAAGTCTTGAAGACGCAGTCTTTTGTTAGTTTGAGAATAAACTAACTGTCCAGCACTATTTCTAATTGTGCGCAATCTATCAAAACCTAAACCTATAATTTTTGAAGGTTGATTTAAAATCCAAGATTTAAATAACGAGAAAGGATAATCTGAACTTTTCCTCCAAGCAGTTTCAACAGGAGCTTCGTCACCAAACTTAAATGGTTGACGAGTTAAAGCATTTACATAGTCACGAGCATAGCCGCTATCTAAAGGACTTAATAACTCTCCTTGTCCATTAACTGGTAAATTCAAAGTTAAGTTTGGTCTAATGTATTTTTTTAATATTACTTTTGCTTTGTTAGGCTCATTAATTATACCTTTTTCTAAATCAGACCACATAACATCATTATTACTAGTATAAGGAGCAGGCCCATATTGTGATTCCCACCAACTTGGTTTAATATTAAAACCTAACATTTCCCAAGGATGAGTATGCGGCCTATCAGTATCATAAGCCTGATTATATATTGCTCGCCAGTAGCCTGGTAATATTGTTCCAGTTGGAGACGTCATTGAGCTATAGTTATAAGTAAATCTGTCTTCTCTATTATAAAAACTCGAATCAGTATAATCAACATTGCCAACAGTGTTTAGCCAAGATGCAAAATCTTTTAACATTGTGTTGTTTATAGAATCAAAGGATATTCCGGTTGTTCTAGCTGCTCCTGGAATAAAACTATGTATATCAATTAAATTGCTGTTATACTGTACTTTTAAATTGTTATAAATTCTTTTTTCAAGTTCTAGTATTAAGTCATCTCTGTAGTCATTAAACGCAGCAGTAATCGACCCATCGTGACCTTGAATAACTGTCTGGGGTGTTGCATAAGAACTGTCAACAAACATTTTTGGTTCAAATTTTGGATATAAACCTAACTTTGTTGGAGTTGGTGGAACATAAGAACCGTCAGTTGTTTCGAATTCAAATATAGTAATTTTATCAGTAGATTCTAGTGTAGCAGTAATTTCACAAAAACCATCTGCATTAAATGTATAATCCTTATCGTAAGTTAATTGTATATCATTTAAGTAAACGTTAACAGCTAATATGCTAGGAACAGTGATGTCAAATGCTTGTGTAAGTGCATAATATACATTACCTGGTATAGCATCATAGTCAAGTCTTCTTGCTGCGCCAGTTGGAACCATATCACTAAAGTAAAATGGTAAGTTACTTGTTTTGTTTTTGTTTAACTCTTTAAAAATTAAATCAACGTGTGCTTTAGGTGTACCGTCAAATCCTAATCCTAATGATGTTTGTAAAAATAATCTTTTAAATTTTGCATATTCTCTTCTGGCAAAATCCATAGATTTAATAATATTTGCACTTTTATCTGTAATATGATAAAGTGATAAATTAGTAGGTCCACTATGTTGCAAGAATCTTCTACCATACTGTGAAGCGTTACTAATATCACGTAAGTTTCCTGGTCCAGGATAAGTTCCAAAAAACTCATCTGTTTCTTGTACTATAGTAGAAACGTGTTCGTTAACTTCACCTAATGTAAATGTTGTTACATCGTTGTTTAATGGATTGCGTTCTAAGTTTCCAGCAATTTCATATATACCATTTTCATTTTTAGTTGTAGCAGAACGTGTTCTTAGTACTACAATATCATTTTCATTTAATGGATTATTAAATCTTACTGTTGCGGTTGTTCCTATGTTTACAATTTCATAGTCTGTGTTAACAAATTTAAGATCGTTATTTACTGTAATTCGAATATTTAAATCTTCAAGTGTACTACTATTGTTGTATACATCTACTGCAAAATCTGTTTGATTTGTATTAGCAACATACTGACGTAACACACGCTGAGTGCTTTCAGTATTTGCTTTGATCCATCCGTTAACACTATTGTAATTATTTCTAGACGAATAGTTATGTAGCACACATACATCAGTGCCTTGTGTTACTGTTGCTAAGGATGTATCTGTATATGTAAACGTGTCTAACAATAAATCAAAGTTAAAAACTAGATCTCCAATATTTTGTATACTTTTATACGATAACGGAAATCCTAATTCACTGTCGGCAATTCCAGTACCCGCTTTATAAGAAAACAATTTAGTTCCGCTAAATGTTGAATTAGGATACATTGTTGAATCTGAGTAGCTATCACCTACATCATCAAATAGATCAAATAGTGGCGGCTGATTAACTTGTGTTTTTTCTTGCGTTAAATTCCAGGAAGTTCCGTTGTAGTAAAACATTTTTCCTTGGTATGCTTCACCTTGTAATGCTAAAACTGTTTCGTTTTCTAAAGGAATAGAATCAGACTCTTCAACTAAACTTATTTGCCTACGACCTTTATGTGTGACAAATTTAATTTTATAAATTTTACCTGCTTCGCGAATATCTTCGTCAGCAGTAAACAATACACGCATTCCATTTACAAGATCTATTCCGTCAACATTATATCCTAAAGATCCTTCAATTATAGAAAATATATCTTTAGTAAATGTATCAATAACGTCCACGTTCTTTTTGTTGCTTGTTCCAAAATTAAATAATTTTAATCCTGCTTCAAATTCAACAATTGGTCTAGTAGCTCTAGCACTTTGGTCAGCACTTACAGTTTGTCCATTTGCTATTGCAGATGCTTCAATTACATCTTTATGGAACCATCTATTATATCTAGTCCACATATTTTTATCAAGACTTCCGCGATTAATTACGATATAATCTTTTGCAGTTGGGTATCCGTTAGCATTTGCAAATGGTAATCTATCAAATGCATTTGTATCAAACGGAACGTCTTTATTGTCTGCATACGATCCAGGAATTTCTAAACTAGACTCTTTTATTAATTTAATAGAACTGCCAACGCCTTCTACATACCAATCACCTTCTGCATACTCTGCAGGAGTTACAAATCCTGCAAAAGATATTTTCATACCATTTGAAAGTACTGTGCCTTGAGACGACTTATATGTTGTTTTACCTAATACTTCTTTTTCGACATCAATTTCTGTATTTTCTTCAATATCTTTAATTTGTATTAGACCAGTATTATTAATATCATTTTCAGCAACATAGTATAATACTTCAGGAGTAGAATTACCAACTGTAAATGTTATTTTTCCTTTTTCTACGCCTTGCGCACTCACCCCATCATCATAGTTAAAACTTTCTTCTAACGTTCTTTTTGTTTTAATAGTAATTGGAGTACCGGTTGTATCTACATCAAATGTATATGTTTGACCTCTATACAAAATTAGTGTTGGATTATTAACTAATTCATCTGTACTAAAACTATATGTAACATTGTCTACATTATTAATAAGTTTAACAGCAATAGTACTTTCAACGCCGCGTTCTTGTCCTGCAATTCTTACAGTTTGCGGACCATATGGTAACCAATAATACTCACGAAAGTTACTAAACTTATCCCAATCAATATGAGGATTCCACGCATAAAATTCTTGTGAATTTAATATATCTTGATTTTGAACGTTACCGCCAAAACTACTAATTTGATTTAAGTAGTCATTGTAATCTTTATAAAAAGTTACATTGTCTAAATTGTCTTTAATTATTGTTGCTGGTTCAAACTGATAGTTTTCTCTGTTCGTTGACACATCGCCAACGTAGTTGTCGTCGGCATTATATGCTTTTGAAATTTGTCTGCCGTAATAACCATTTAGCTTTTCAGCAACTCCTGGTTGAGTAAGCTGATCTAATGTTGCTTGTAAAAACTTTTTATTCGTTTCTGTTCTAAAAAATCGAGGTAGTAAAGATTCACTTTTTCTGTTATTATTACCTTCTGCTGGCAACGGATATTCATTCTGATCGTTGTCGTATGACATTAGTAACTTAGTCCTCCACTTGATGAGCTACTGCTTGAGATATTGCTCGAGACATTGCTTCCTGAAGCACTAACTACTCCTGATGCTTGTGTTGCATCAGCATATATTGCTCCAGTTGCTTTTAATTTTGACGCTGTTAATGACGATACTACTTCTATATTTTCTACAGTTGCAGAGCTAATAAACACTTCGTCGGCTTCACTTCTTACTTCAAACATACTACCAAAAGATAGTGATTCTTGTATTGGTACAATTACAAATGCTGCAAGATCAGGAGCAAGTTGTGTCATTACATAATTACTAAGTTCTGAAAAGTAAAATGTATCTCCAAACTCCCAATTTTCAATTGCAAAAAATTCATTTATTGCTGCAATTACATTAGCTTTTAATTCGTTTTCGTTTACAACTCTATCCGGGTTTTTAACTATTTTAAACATTGCTTTTAAATCATCCGATGCTTCAGTACCAAATAGTACTTTGTACTTAACCGGATGATAAATTACTTCATCTGATATCGACTTAATTTTATTAATTTCTTCTCCAAAATTAACATATAAAGTATCTGAACTAGGTGCTAGTGGTCTAGTATCTATTGCTCCTTGCAAATACTGTCGATATAATGTATCGTATTGCTTTGTAAGCATATATACATCAATAATATTAGAACTACTAGGATCAATTCTACTACTTTCGTCAGCAGCGTGTTCGTATTGGAAAATAATTTTATCTCTTCCTGAATATGCTCTATAGTCAACTGACAATTCTAATTTTTCTGTTGTTACATTATAAACTTTGAATATGTTTTTATCTATCTGATAGAAAACAGAATTATCAGGATAGCTACCTATACCATTATCAGTTATTTCTGCTTCGTTATCTACTACTTGTATGTTTTCAGTTGTTTGATCAACATATCTAAAATCGTCAACATTGTCAGTTGTAATATATTTCTTTAAGAATATATATTTCTTACTTGCATTAGTAGTAATAAATTTGTCAAATATTTCTGGATCGTCAACTACGCCGTCATCGTCGCTATCAAAAAACCCTACTTCTATCTTCTTAGAATCAACATAACCTTCGCCGTCTCTATATTCTTTAACAATTTCCCAATTGAACGGAACTGTAAACGGTGTTAAGGCATATCCGCTGGCGTCTGGTTGAGTATTAATAGACATTAACGATATTTTGTCTTTTATAATTTGATTAGTTAAAGGATCATATACTTTATCTGAACTATCATAATAGAATCTTATTTCTTTATCACTTTCAAATACATAACGCTGACCTCTATAGGTTATTGTATATGTTTCGCCGTTGGTTTGAAATAATAGTACCCAACTTGCATCTAAGTTTTGATTAGATAAATCTCCAGTTTTACCAGTACTAAAGTTTGAACGTATATCAAGATCAGCTTCTAATATAACACGCCAAGTATTTGTTTGGAAGTCATATCGAAGTCCAAATGTTTTATAAGTAAATATTTGGTCAATTATTTGTGTTTTAATTTGTGTTTCTACTTCTGTAGTAAACAACGGTTTAATTTCTGTTAACTGAGGAGCTGTTGTTATATCATTATTAATAGGACCTGGAATAATATCGTTTAGAACAATAGCACCTTGTCCGTCATTTGTATTGTTAACTCCAGAACCACTAACGCTTACAACTTTAGTCCATTTATAAGTTGTTGCACCAGGATGATCTGCAGAACCTGCCATTATAGTTCCATCAGGCATAAAATGATATCCGGACGGAGCTTCAAATTTAAGCATTGCTCCGGGTTCCAAGTACTGCAACGTTGATGCTGTAAATGTTCCTGTTTTTAATTTAGAAAAATCTGCATCTGTTAGATAACCTGTAGTTATATTTTGCGCTCGGGTAACTTGATTCCATCTTGCTCCAATATCGCTAACTAATATTTTTGCAAACTGTGCATAGTAAAAGTTTTTAACTTTGTAGTCTTTTAAAATTCTTTCAATTTGAGTTTTAATAATACCTTCAATATCTGTCTTTGTATTAAATGTAAATGTCTCTTTATTTGTTAGCGTTTGTGTATAAAGTATTCCATCTTTACCGTATAAGTTAGTTTTACTGTATTTTCCAGTTGCATCTAGCAAATCGTAATATCGTGATATTCCGCTCGACGTTCTGTTTACACTTTTTACTTTTATAATTTCTTGACTAACTGCTAGTGGTGCTATCTGATAATCTTCGCCTGTAACCATTCTATTTTGTGTATAGTATGTTGCAGGTGCATTTGCTTTTATTTCATTATTTGACTCGGAAGTAGTACCATTGTCAACAGTGTATTTTAACGCTAAGCCAATTGTAAGTTTTTCGCTTGTTCCTGTTTTACTTTGATAAGGAATGCTAATTGTAATATTAATTAATTCGTCTGGAGTAATGACGTAATTTCTATTATCACTAGTTCTATAATATATTTTAAAGTTTCCTTTTGGTAAAGATCCAAAAGTTCCGTCACTAAAAACTAAACTAACTCTATCTTCAACACGAGTTAATACACTATAAATGTTTCTAATATTTTTACTTAAACTATTATACACAATATTGTTGCCTTCTACAGCATCAACCTTTGTCCATAATTCTGATTCGTTGCCAAGGTTATCTAATTTATATAACCAAGTATCTGAATTGTTAACATTAATTGCATCAATAGCAACAACTTGATTAGCACTTGGTTTAGAAATATTAAAATCGCCTTGATCTAATCTTCCTTGTCTAAAGTGTGCAAAAAATCCTGTGTTATTTGATCCAGCACCCTGACCGTCATCTCTATACAAAAACGCAAAATTACTTCCTGGTAGAGGAGCTTCTTCAATAATGTTTCCAGAACCGATATCAGTACTAACTATTTCAAACTGTGTAGACTTACCGTCTACACTTTTACTAAAGCCAAATACTGGAATATCAGTGTTTGTGCCATTTACTCTATACTGTTCTGCACTTATACCATTAACTGTATCAGTTTTGTTTGGTCTTCCAAAAACTCCATTTGCTGGTAGTGCTGAATTTAATACTTTAACAAACTGCTCGTACCAGTCTTGATTTGAAATATCGTTCCATACAATAGTCTGTCCTGATAAATTAGTTCCGTTAGAATCAAATAAATCTTCAGTTGTACTAATTGTTTCAAACTTTAATAATCCGTTAGATGCTTGATTACGTTTAGGATTATAGGAAAGCAATCTTGCTAAACGTAATACGCTTTCACGGCGTTCTGCTAATTCTAAAAAGTTTTCACGGGCATTTAAATCAATTCGAAAACTAATATTTTGACCTAAGAAAGCAATAAGATCAATTAATGCCAAGTATTCACTTGACTCTACATAGTCATTAAAATCTTCTGGATAGTTTTCTCGTAAATATGAGATCATTGTTCTGCGAAGATTGTCAAAGTCATAGCTTTGAAAATCCGCATTGCGGAATGACTGGTAAACACGCTTCCAATCTTCTGCTAATAATAGTCTGTTTTGTCTGTCGGTTGTTGACATACTTGCTTTCCTTTATGTGTAACAGTATTTATTAAGATTAGATAAGTGCGTATATAATTCTTTAAGTTAAAATTGAGTTATCTTCGTCAAATCTCATACGCATACTTTCTGAGATATTATACGGCAAATACAGTAATGTACACTCTATCATAATGCCGCTTTCGTATGTATCTACAGTAACTTGTTCTACTTGAACACGTGGATCATAATTAATAATTTCTGTAACGTTATTTGCTATTGCTTCTCTTAAAAGTTCGGTCATTGGTTCAAAAATAACGTCCCAAATAATAGTTCCAAATTCAGGATTCTCAAGTTTTTCACCTACACGAATATGAAAGTGATTAATAATATCTTGCTTTATAAGAGCAATGTCATAAAGATTAAAACTAGTATTTTCTGGATTTGTTGTTGAAATGCCTCTGTAAGCACGACTTTCGACTGGGGCGGAAGGACGTTTATTTCCTTTTACTGTTACTTCTTTGTATAATTTTTTTTCTTGTGTGCTCATAACGTATTTACCCTCTATTGTGGACCTGCCGCAGGATCTACACGATTACCTGCTTCAATGTTTGTTCCTGCAGGTTCTGTTGTAATACTTGCTACAGGAGTTAAGTCGCCAGTTATAATTTTGCTTGCAAAACCTCTACCAAGTCCAATACGATTAGCAGTCTCTTTACCGCCTTGATCAGCATAACCAACTGCTCTACGGAATTGTTGTCCTAAAGCACCGAAGTCATAACTGCTCCAAGTTACCTTTTTAGATTGAATGTATGCACAAGCAATTCTTACAGCAATTTCAGGATCATTAACTAAATCTGGATTTTGAACAATTTCAGGGTGTCCTGCTTTAGGGCCATATGTTTCGTAGTTACCTTTAAACGTTAACTGTATTAGTCCTCTACCACGGTACTTGTAGCCTTCGTTTTGTGCGTTGCCGTATCGATTTCCGTAAATAGTGTTACCAATAGCAGCAGGACCTGCTGCTGCAAGTTCTTGTGCAAACGCATCTGTTTTAACTCGCGTTGGGAATACTCTACGTAATGTACTTGCTCTATAATTTAAGTTTTCACTTCTTGGTTTGAATCCACATTCTGCTTGTATCTGTGCCATTGCCATACCAAGTGCTTCTGCATTACCTGGAGTTTCTCCTTCGGCAAGTCTATTAGGATCTGCTGATTTAAGTGCATTTGCTGGATCTAATCCAATTTTCTTAATTAATTCATTTAAGAAAAATTGTTGCAATAATGTAACTTCAACCGGTTTGGCAGGTTGATCTCCTGTAGGTCCTACTTGTCCAGGTATAACTGTTTGAGGACCATTTAAATTTGCTGCACTAACAGTTGCTCCGCTTGCAGCGCCAGCACTTGTAGTTAAGTCACTATCGCTACTTAGTAACGGTGTAGATTCTCTTAATGCTGGACTCGGAGAACCGCTTGCTTGTGTAAATCCTGGAGTAAATGTTCCAGGGTCTAAATGCTCGTGGCCTAGCCACGGCTCGTGTACTGGAACACGCACAGGCCACAGAGCAGGGGCTGCAACTTGTGCTTGAGCTGCACTTCCTGCCGTTGCTGCTTCAGTCGCTGCTGGACCATTCATATGAATTTCAGTGGCTGTTTCGTTATGATTGCCGCCACTCAGAATATCTGTATTTCCGCCTGCTGTGAAATAATTATATCCTCCAGTGTTTAAGTCTAAATTTGCCTGTGTATCTTTTCTGTTACCTTTAGTATTAATGTCTAGTGTTGCGTTATTTGTAATAGTATGAGCACCAGTTACAATTAAATCTCCAGTAGCGCCAACAAATATTTTCTGTGATGCACCAACATAATGATTTTCATCAGCGCCAATCTCCATATTGTGTTTGCCGCCAACTTTATAGTCACTGTTATTACCAACAGTAAGTTTATAATCTCTACCTGCATTATAGTTAATATCACGTGCCGCTGTCATATTAATATCTCTGTCAGCACTTATATTAAGATCATTTTGAGTCCTAATACTAATACTGTCTTGTGCATAGATATCAATTTTGCCATTGGCAGTCATTTCTATCCAAGAACTGCCTGTTGCATTGCCAATATAAATTAAGTCTTCTGAATTATGTAGAAGAATTTGATGACCGGTGCGTGTTCTAATCCTAAAAGATTCACCTTTAGGTAGTGTCTTAATGCCGGTAGTTGCTTGAGGGTCAGCAACTACATCAGTATATAACATTGCGTCTTGTCCAGCGAAACTATTTCTTAAAAATTGTTCGTCGCCGTCATCCATAACAATACTAGAACCACCTAGTATACTTGTAAATGTTTGTGTACTATACTCCTTTGGGCCAACTGAACTTTTAGGAGCTCCGTTTCTTTTGTCTCGAGGACCCGGAGTACTAATACCAAATACACTACTAGGTAAGTTTCGTCTGCTAGTACTATTAGCAGGGCCTCTAATATCGTCATCTACTAGACCTTGTCTTCCAAGTATAGTATAAAAATCATTATTAACAGGTTTAATATATTTTGAAGGATCGTTTCCGACGCCAGATGAAAGTCTTTTATTGTACTCCCCTGTAGGAAGTTTTTTAGAACTGTCAGTATTATTGTATTCAGTGCCGGCCCACGGATCTGGTGTCATATGATTTTGATATACGTCCGGAACACATCCTATCCAATAGCCTCTTGCTATGTTACCTTCTGCAAACATAACAAGTACCTTTGTTCCTACACTAGGAGGTACCGCCCAAAATCCGTAACTTTTCTGTGTTCCTTGAAAGTCGTCTTGACTGGTAGTTCCGTCAATTGGCGTTACTCCAGCAAATGGACTCATATATTGTACTGTAACAATTTGTCCTGATCGTTCAGGCTGATTACCCGAAGTGCTATTTTTTAATAGTTCAACTTGTATTGCACCCATTCTTTTTGGATCAAGTAAGGATACAACCAACGCTTCATATGGCCCTGGATTGATTACTAGCGTTTTTCTCGCTGAACGTCCATCAATTGCCATTACTGCTGATTCCCTGTATTATTTGTAATTTGTTCCTTACCTGGATCGGTGTTTTCTGTCGACTCTACTGCACCCGGATCACTAGATTGTCCAGTAATTGGTGAGTCGTCTTGTTTTGGTCTTCTGTTCATACTTAACACCTGTGTAAATTTTCCGCCACTAAAACTGTTTTCAACAGTGTTTACTTTGTATAATCCACTAAATGCCTTTACTGGAATGGTATCCTGTGGGAATATCATTGATCCTTTTTCACCGTCATAATCAATAGGTGTACGGAAATTAACATTCACTTCAACTTCACTTCTTTGATAATCCATTGACCCGTCAGCAGTGTATGCTTTCGCTGCAACTGGTGAGCTATAATTTCCAACTCCACTATCTGCTAGGTAATAAGGATCTCCAAGAACAGTAAGATCCATAACAATCATATCAACATTATTATTTACTATTGCTTCATTGAACATTCTAGCAACCTGAACTGCTGGAGAATCCATTGTCGATCCTCCTCCTTTACCTGTGCCGTTAGCATCTCCTACGTCAGCTACATTAGGATTAGAAAATCCACTGCCTTCAGAATTCCCTTCAGATGCATTATAAGATTCTTCAGTTGACCCATTTGATCCGTTTTTTGCTAGAAGTCTAGAATCACCACTACCGTTTATATTTGTGTTTAATGCTTTATAAAATGCATTATTAAAATTAATTTCAAAGTCGAGTATATCGTCGTTTTTTCCTGTATAGATATAATCATATGTTTTAGCTGCCTGCTGTTTACGTTTTTCAATACCAACTGATGGTTGTGAAGCATTATTAAAGACTGACGAATGAACTTTATAAGGAACAACAGCATATACAAATACTTTTGGATTTTCACCGCTTACACTTCTTACTTGTTCGTCAGGTACTAAGAATGTTTGAGTATGAATTCTAAACCAGTTTATCATTCCGTCTGAATCTGGAGTAAATTCTGTTGCAGCAGATTTACCATAAGAACTTAAGATGACTATTTCTTCAATAATTTGTTCAACACTAGTACCTAGCGGAAATGTAAATTCTCTAAAATCATTTGAAATTGTAACTTTTTCAGAAACATATACATCATTTTCGTTTTTTGTGTATGCTTCAATACCAAACGGAGTATTGCCGCCTTCAACCATTGACTTTGCAATAGTTCCCTTGCCAATTGGATTAGCTAATTCAGAACTTTCTGCAATCCTTCTAACAGCCGAAGCTACATTATTGTTAGTTACATATAATTCTTTATACTGATCAAAAGCAGTTTGTACTTCTTCTTGTCCGGCTTTTGGTAGCTCACTATAATTTAGTAAACCTTGCGTCTTTCTATAAAATTCTTCTACTGTCATTGCTGCATTATCACTAGTACCACTATCGGTTTGAGTGTCTAATCCTAAACTAGATGTTAGTTCTTTCGGAAACATAATAACATATTCATCTTTGTTTATCGGAGCAGGTTCTCCTTCAGCTTTTTCTCTTATACGCTTGTTCATAATAGTAGTCAAACTATTTGGACCTTTTTGTAATAATTCAAGAACACTGTCGCCACTAATTTTTATATCACTTTTAGTATGCTGTGCAATGTTACTTAATGCGCTTTCGTTAAATGCGTGTGCTGAAATATTATATGCCGAGCCTCCAGCATTTACATCAAAATCCATTTTATTAATTTTTATTGGAAATACTCGTCTACCTAATGCTCCTACACTGTGCGGGTTTCCGTTATCATCAAATCCTTTAAAATCAATAATAAGAGCATACGGTGCTTTTAAGTAATCAGCGTGTCCTGCATCTAGTGCTGCAATCATTAATGTTTGTAGGAATAATCCCATACTGTATGGTTCGTGAACTACAAAACTAAAAGTAGTAGCATTTGATGTTCTAGTTGCTGTTGTCGGAGCCATAACTGAATTCATCTTTAGCTCATCAATAAAATATTCTAATTGTGCATCTGATGTTTCGTATGCTGTTAGTGCCTTTCCTGGAGCTCCGCCACCTGAACGCAATACTGTTACTTGAGGTGCTTTGACACGATATGTGGTGTTAGGAAAATTTAATTCATTAACAGTTAAACAAGCAAGGGTTATGTTATAGTTATATGACGCATATTTTTTTAATACATTATCAGTAGAACCTAAAATTAAATTTGGATTTAGTGCTGTTTGTGTTATTACTTCGGCTGCTTGTTCAAATGATGGTGCTGACAAACCTATCTTATTAGCAACATCAATTGTTGAACCAGTTAAGACATCTTCAACACTATCTTTAAAACTGTCAATAACTTTAATACCGCTATTAAGAGCATTAGATCCTTGGCGAAGTAAGTTTTCAGCTTGCGCAGACGGATCTGATAATAGAGATTCTCCAACGCCTTTAGCACGTTCAAGACTTTGCTGGGCTATTTTTGTTGCTCTAGGGATTGCCATTTTAGTATCCTAAAAATTTTTGTAATTGATCTTGCTTTGGCAAATATATTTTTATACCAGCAACTAAGTCAAATACAGGATCTTTTAATATGTCCATATTTCGTTGTGCAAAGACCCACCAAAGTTTTGATGTTCCGTAAACTGAATAAGCTAATAAGTCAGGTCTATGTGTAAACTGTGGTTGTACTTCATATAACACATCGTCATCTTGTTTAGGCACTGGACGAATTGTTAACACATCTAAGTATTGATTATTTTGTACTTTTGTTCTTCCCCAGGGACTTTGCGATGAATATGACATTAAATAAATCCTCCACCATTTCCGCCACTGCCTAAGTAATCACCTTTAACAAAAGAACCTAAACTAAACTGTGATACTTTTGCTCTTGAGAATACCGGGGTAACAGTAACAGAAACTTGACTTTGTGCCGGTGCCCATCCAACTAAATCGCCAGTACCTGGATCGCTAGTTGTAACGTCAACTCCTACATCACCTTCAACTTTTGTTTTGATATAATCAACATCTGCAGGCAAGTCAACAGTAAAGTTTCTAATTGCAACAGGAACTTTTGGAAATACAAAGTCTCCGTAACCAGATAATTTTACAAGGGGCGGAGGTGCTCCGGAATTATCATCTGTTCCGTAATTCATTTTTGTTATACTTCTTAAGTAGTGTACCATTGCTGTCCAATACTGTGCGTCTTTTGCGTTTTCGCAGAAAAAGTCTCCAGTAATAACAATATCTTCAATTTGGCTGTTTTGGTATTGCGGAAAGGGATAATTACTATGTACAGGCTGCAATGCATCATAGTTAGCAGTATGTTGAACTAATATTGTAGGAGTATAAGGAAAAACTAATCCGTTAGTTTCTATTAAAGGATCAAAAATTGTACCAGCATCTTTTCCAACAAAGCCCGGCGGCAAACTTAATTTGACACGCCAGTCGTTACTGCCACTAGGCTCTCTAGCAACTGTCTGTGTTTTTAGTGCAGGCATTGAACTAGGGCCATTTAGTAGTGCTTTTAATAAGCCGCCAGCTGGGCCTATAGCGTCAAGTGCAGAGTTAGCAAGTTTATTTCCTAAACCCTTAGCCGTATTTTCAACAGAGCTTTGGAGGTTTTCTACGTTTGATTGTATTATTTTCTTTAATGCCATTTTGGTAATCTCCTATAAGTATTTAGTTGACAGAATTAAGTATGTAGTTTATAATAGAGTAATAACCTGGAGAAATATATGCGTAGAGTAAATTATCTTAATAATAAAGATATGTTAAAAGAGATACACAAATCAAAAACTAACTTTTGTAGTTATATTGAGCCCGAATATAATCAATATGACATAATTTTATTAGATATTGATAAAATTAACATAAGAACCATTGCAGAAGCTAAAAGAAACAAAGCAAAAAGATTAACACTAGCTGATTTTGAAGCACGTAAATTAGCAGGTGAAAAGGTTAAACAAGCCGAGTGTGAAGTTGATTACAAAAAAATTACAAAAGAAGAACTAATTTTTAGAATTATGACGTTTGATCACATTCCAGAAGAACCTGGTCGTAAGAAAAATCCTAAAACAATAGCAGACACAAAAGTTAAGTTAAATTTTCCACCATTTGTACATTACAAATTCAACGACGACGGTGAACTAGTGTTAGTCGGAAAGAGTCACTGGGAAGGTGGTATGGAAAACGGAAACTTTAGTATGAGACACGCTAAAGCAACAGACGAGCTTGCTCGAATGTGGATTAAATTATGTGAAAGATATGCAACAAGGGGAAATGTACGTGGATATACATACAATGACGAAATGCGAGGACAGGCAATCTTACAATTATCACAAATTGGTCTACAGTTTGATGAATCAAAGTCCAACAATCCATTCGCTTATTACACAGCCGCCGTTACCAATTCCTTTGTCAGAGTTATTAACCTCGAAAAACGAAATCAAAACATTAGAGACGACATACTCGAAATGAATGATATGAATCCTAGTTACACTAGGCAGCATAATGCTGAATGGGATGCCGCTATGAAAAGAGAACAAGCCGAAAAAGCCGCAAAAAACACTTGACTTTAAGATATAAAGATAGTATTATATTATTGTATATTATGGAGAACTTAATTTGTTTAAGAAAGCAGCCGTCTTTACAGACATCCACTTTGGATTAAAAGGCAATTCAAAAGTACATAACCAAGACTGTGAAGACTACATAGATTGGTATATTGAACAAGCAAAAGCTAACGGTTGCGAAACTGGTATCTTCTGCGGAGATTGGCATCACAACAGAAATTCGCTTAACCTTACTACTATGGATGCAACAATTCGTAGTATGGAGAAACTAGGTAAAGCATTTGATCAGTTTTTCTTTTTTGACGGGAATCACGATTTATATTATAAAGACAAAAGAGATGTAAATTCAACAGCATTTGCAAAACATATTCCAGGCATTACATTTGTAGACGAAATTACTACAATTGAAGATGTAACTATTGTGCCGTGGCTTGTAGGTGATGAATGGAAAAAACTTAGAAAATTAAAAAGCAAATATGTGTTTGGTCATTTTGAATTACCTAGTTTTTATATGAACGCTATGGTACAGATGCCTGACCACGGAGAGCTTAGAGCAGAAGATTTTGCTAACCAATCATATGTATTCAGTGGTCATTTTCACAAACGTCAACAGCAAGGTGTTGTACATTACATAGGTAATGCATTTCCTCATAATTATGCCGATGCTTGGGACGATGATAGAGGTATGATGATACTTGATCGAGAAAATAACAAAGAGCCCGAGTATCTTAATTGGCCAAATTGTCCTAAATACCGCACAATTAAACTTAGTAAACTAATAGACGAAGCTGATTCTTTTATTAAACCTAATATGTACTTGCGAGTTAACTTAGATTTGCCAATTAGCTACGAAGAAGCAAGTTTTATTAAAGAAACATTTATTAATCAATATAAATGTCGTGAAATTAGTTTAATTCCACAAAAACAACTAGAAGAAATTAGCACACAACTAGATATACAACAGTTTGAAAGTGTCGATCAAATTGTTGCTGGCGAAATAGCTGCAATCGACTCAGACAACTTTGACAAAAAGATGCTAATGGACATTTATAACGAACTATGATAAAAATTAAAGACCTCACAGTACGAAACTTTATGAGTGTAGGTAATCAAACTCAGGCCGTAGACTTTAATCGAGAACAACTTACACTTGTACTCGGTGAAAACCTTGATCAAGGTGGTGACGACAGCGGAAGTCGTAACGGTACTGGTAAAACTACTATTATTAATGCACTAAGCTATGCATTATACGGAAAGGCACTCACAAATATTAGAGCTAACAACTTAATTAATAAAACTAATAGTAAAGGTATGTTAGTTACGCTACATTTTGAAAAAAATAATGTAGATTACAGGATTGAGCGCGGTCGTGGACCTAATTTATTAAAATTCTTTGTAGATGAACAAGAACAAGATTTAACAGACGAATCACAAGGTGATAGTCGTAAAACACAAGAATTTATTAACGACCTATTAGATATGAGTCACGATATGTTCAAACATATTGTTGCACTAAACACATATACTGAACCGTTTTTAAGTATGAGGCAAAACGATCAACGTGCAATTATTGAACAGTTGCTTGGTATTACTATTCTTAGTGAAAAAGCTGATCATCTTAAAGATCAAACTAAACAAACTAAAGATGCTATTACCGAAGAAACATTAAAAATTAATGCTATTCAAAGTGCAAACGAAAAAATTCAAACAACTATTGATAGTTTAAGTAGCACACAACGTGCTTGGCTATCTAAGAAAGATCAAGACTGTACAAAATTACAATTAGGCATTGCTGAATTAGAAAAGTTAGATATCGATGCAGAGTTAGAAGCTCACGAAAAATTATCTAACTGGACACAGCACAATAACGCTATTTCTGCTCTTAAAAAAGAATTAAGCACACTTGAGCCGGCATTAGTACGTGCTACTAGGAGTGTTGAAAAGGCACAAAAAGATATTGCTGATTTAGAAGATGCTACGTGTTATACTTGCGGTCAAGAGCTTCACGCAGATAAAAAAGCTGAGATTGCAGAGCGCAAATCTAAAGAGCTTACAGATGCTACAACATATCAAGCAGAAATTGAAACTAAAGTAAATGATGTATTAAAAGGTCTTGAAGATATCGGCGATATTAACGGTAAGCCTAGTGTATTTTATGAGACTGCGAAAGAAGCATACGATCATAGACAGAATGTTGACAGTTTAAAACAAGCACTTACTAATAAGAAAGACGAAACTGACCCGTATCAAACACAAATCGACGAGTTAACTGCAACTGCAATGCAAGATATTGACTGGAGTTCTGTTAATTCGCTTACTGAATATAAAGAGCACCAAGAGTTTCTAATGAAACTGCTTACAAACAAAGATAGTTTTATTCGTAAAAAAATTATTGATCAAAACTTAGCATACTTGAACAACAGGCTTACATATTATCTTGATAAGTTAGGTTTGCCGCATCAAGTTGTATTTCAAAACGACCTTGCTGTTGAAATTACCCAATTAGGACAAGAATTAGACTTTGATAACTTGAGTAGAGGTGAACGTAATAGACTTATACTTGGTATGAGCTTTGCATTCCGTGATGTTTGGGAAAGTTTGTATCAAAAAATTAATTTAATGTTCATTGATGAACTTATTGACAGCGGTATGGACACTGCTGGTGTTGAAAATGCGCTAAGTGTTCTTAAAAAGATGGGAAGAGAAGGTGACAAGAATGTTTATCTTATCTCACACAAAGACGAACTTGTAGGTCGTGTTAACTATGTTATGAAAGTTATTAAAGAAAACGGGTTTACAAGTTACGAAAATGATATTGATATTGTAGAATGATAGACGACGACACACACGATAAGTTAACAAAGGCGTATATAGAATATTTCAAGTCTAACGAATCGTTTGAGTCTCGCAAGAGTCATAGAACACACGCTGCCAGTAGGCGTT
>Ga0208434_1000033_pt1 | contig 68362 bp, 72 predicted proteins | sample 13_taG_FD_184086 | JGI IMG/M metagenome (GOLD analysis project Ga0208434, IMG submission 184086) | Marine viral communities from the Subarctic Pacific Ocean - 13_ETSP_OMZ_AT15268 metaG (SPAdes) (version 2) | ecosystem: Environmental > Aquatic > Marine > Oceanic | place: Pacific Ocean | collected... | reverse complement strand
ATTTGTATATTTTTATATTTTTATATTTTTACACCTTTGAAAATTTATATTATATAATATTTTTAACTGTTAAGTTCGGGAATATTATATGACTCTCCATTCTTGACATATTTTGCGATAATTTTAGGATTAACTTGATTTTTAATAATATCAGATGTATCATAAACGTTATTTGATCTATCAATATAATAAATAATACCTTGAATATCCTGTGCCCAAACTTCAACCTTATGGGTATTAATTTTCGGTTCATTTGAATTTTCAACAACAATGCCGTGCGGTGTTCCTTTAATATGAGTTCCACAGTATTCACTCCCTTCTTTTCGTCGTCTTGTACACTGTTCATCATTTGCCCTTTTTGCGCAACATCTATCATAAATTGGAACAAAATTTTTAACACGCTTTCTTTTTTGAAAATCCTCTTTATTAAATGAAAGTCTATCGTAATCGCATATGTATTGTAATAATTGAGTACACTTTATATCATTATTTAAACCCAAATTAGTAGCCTTATTTAAAATTTCATCTTTGAATGTAGTAATATAAGTTTCAGTTTTCTTATTTAGACGTTTTTCCATTTCTTTATATTGTTGTATTTAATATATTATTTTATATTTATATCAATTTTTTATATAATTATAAAAATAACTTAAACATATCATGTGTAAATGGGAAATGTGTTATCAAACTTACATTATTATTTAGTTTCAATTATAGTTATATTTCTTCAAATTGTTCTTCAACTATATCTGGATTTTTAGTGTCTACATTTTCTTCAACTATATCTGGATTTTTAGGATCTACATTTTCTTCAACCGTCTCATTTTGCTCTGATTTTTCTTCAACAATATCTGGATTTTTAGTGTCTACATTTTCTTCAACTATATCTGGATTTGTAGTATCTACATTTTCTTCAACCGTCTCAATTTGCTCTGATTTTTCTTCAACTATATCTGGATTTTTAGTGTCTACATTTTCTTCAACTATATCTGGATTTGTAGTGTCTACATTTTCTTCAGACGTGTCAATTTGTAATGGTTGTTTAGATTCATCTTCATTTTCAAAACTTAAAATGGAATGTTCATCAGAATCTTGTATAGTTTGTTTATTTTCAGGAAGTAAAAATCTCTTTTCGCTTGGTTTGTTAATTATTGAATCACATGACTCTTCAATACCATTAAAAAAATCTTCTATATCTTTATCTTTATAATTTAATTTTGTTATATTTTTATCTTCACAATTAATGTCAGTATTATCTTTTGTAGTAGATTTATATATTTTTAACATATTTGTTACCTTATTAATGTTTTTCTTAAATAATTTTGTATAATCCTTTTTTTCTTTATCCACATGTAATTCACCTATATTTTTTAAATTTGGTTGTGGATTTATTTCATTATTTTGTGATACAATAAAATTACGTGATATTACAGAATCAGGAGTATTTAATATTTTATCACTTGGTGTAGTTGGATTGCTTTTGGAATCACTAACATCACTATTTGTTTCAGACCCAATAGATGTCTTCAATTCTTTTAATAAAGTTTTATCCATATTATCGGTTGAAAAATCATCTATTAATTCTTTTTTCTTGTCTTTAGATATTTCTACCGAATCATCAAATTTAATATCATTGCTAATATGAGTATACATTAATTGAATTTTATTACTAAAACGTTTTAAATATTTGGAATGCATTTTGTGAAAAAATTCAATATATGTTATAAACATCATTATTTTCTCTCTTATTATATTTATACTAAAATTAAATGAAGTAATAAAGTTGTCTATATTCAAACCAATATTTTGTTTAACCTTATGAATGCTAAGTTCGTTTTCTCTATTATTAAGAAATGATATTAGAATAGAGAGTAAATTTAGTATAGTTTCATGTATATCAAGTATTATTTCAAACTTATATTCCTTAAAGGGCTCAAGATCTTTATATACTGGAAACTTATTATTTTCAACTAAGTCTGTTACCATTTTATCAGTTACATTGGTTGATATATAGTCGACAATAATTTTGTGTAATTTAAAATATTGACAATACATTCGGTTATTTATAGCCAAAAATAATCGTCTCATATCGTTATATTCTATATCAATTAATTTACTTTGAAAATGAAATGTATCTAAACCAAAAACAAATGTCTCGTTTTTATTTGTTTTAATAAATTCAGAATAAATTTCACGTAAACTATCGATTCTAATTTGTAATATATCAAATACATTTTTTACATTATTACGAATATTAATTATACCATTAAATTCACCTTTAAGTTTTACGAGCGTTATTTCCATATTATTTAAAAATATATTAATTTTATATTTTTGGGATTTTGTTATTGTATTTTATTTTATTGCCTTATATATATTAAATGGACGTTGAAATTGATGAAGATAATGAAACTGTTATTGAACAGACAAAGATTGAATGGTCTCCTGAACATGAGCAAATACTTGTAGAATGGGCTGATAAAGCAATGTGTTATAGATGGCTTCATTCAAAAGCAAATTTAATGTATGGAAAACTAAATGCTTGGTATACTGTTCCTGTAATTATAATCTCAACTTTAACTGGAACAGCTAATTTTGCTCAGCAAAGAGTTCCAGTATCATATCAAAGTTTATTTATTATGGCAGCAGGAGGTTTCAATATTTTAGCAGGTATAATAACAACTATACAGCAATTTTTAAAAATAACACAATTAAATGAAGCTCATAGAGTTAGCACAATAGCATGGGATAAATTTTATAGAAATATAAAAATTGAACTCGCTAAACATCCTATAGAAAGAATTGATCCAAAACATATGCTTAAAATGAGTAAAGAAGAGTTTGATCGTTTAATTGAAACAAGTCCAAGTATACCTGATAAAATTATAGAGGAATTTAAAAACAAATTTGAACAACAGGTTTTATTTGATAAAATAATAAAACCTGAAATATGTGATATATTAATACCTACTTCAGAATATAGAAATCCTTGGTATACAGAAGAAAATCAAAATAAAGTAATTAATGATGCTATTAATAACCAGCTTATAAAAAAAAATAAAACAAAAAAACAAAATGAGTTAGATAAGAAACGAATTACTGAATTTATTATCCTATTTAATAATTTAAATAATCGTGAGCCCATGGAAACAGAAATTATAGATAATCTAAAGGATAAAATAGACGTAAATAAAATTAAAACAATTATTGAACAAAATAAAGTTTTAGATACAAAAAAAGGTAGTATAGATGATTCAAATGATAATAATATTGTCTAAACATTGAACATTAAACCTTTGGATAATCATTTGGTAAAACTAAAATACATAATATAATAAATATGTAAAATAATATATATACACCATATATATCTTGACCAATTCCATAAAAATTTAACACTTGAGTTAAACTATAAAAAAATATAATTGATAAACCTATTAATGTTATCAGATTCATATATTATTATTTAAGATATTATTATTCTAAATTATTCTATAACTATGATTAGTTGAATCATATTTATTTCCAATACTATTTTTATCTATAAAATGACAACTTAATGGAATTTGTTGATTATAGTCTTTCAATACAATTAAGGGTGTTTCTTCTATAAAACTACCATCATCTAATTCTATATTTCCTAAATAAACGCTATTATATGTTCTTGACCAAATACCATCATGATCTGATATTCTTAATGTTTGAATTTCATAATTTTGGTTTAATGATGGGTCAAGCATTCTCTGTTTTTTAATTTCTGATTCGTCAATTGGAGCATTAGGGACATTGTCAACATATTTTGTATTACCAGTAAATAAAGCAAACCTAACTATTCCACCTTTTAAATATCTGCCATACTTATTATCTGTTATGAGTTGATTATGTCTATATTCAGGCTTATAATCACAAGACCATCCACCTTGTCTTATGGCATAATTCATATTTGTAAAATAATAATAAGGACCTAGAATAGCAGATTTGTTTCTCGGGCTCTCTCCAAATATATAGGTAAAATTAATTTTATCAGGTGTCGGTTTACCAACAAACCCAACAATTGGGTGTTCATATGGTTCATTATTTTCATCATATAAATAGTTTACTGAATTATTAGTGATAAAAAAATTTCTGGTGTCTTCACTTATTGGCATATTACATATTTTACCATTATTTATTATTTCATATGTCAAAGCAAATAATAGAGGACTATAACTATATATATCATCAATAATTAATTGATTATTTGTTGTATCAAAAAATAAATAAAGATTTTTATTATATTCATAATATCCATCAAATACTATTTTTTCATTAAATTCTTCAAAATTTTCAGTATGAAACATAGCAGATAAACACACTTTTGAATAATCAGTTAGCTTTTAACGGTTCAATGTGGTAAAAATAGATAAAACTGGCAGATGAAAAGTATTAAAACCATTATTTGAGAGAAGATATTCAATAAATGGTATTTTTCCTGATATATTAATCCTATAAATACATAATATAATTTGCTGATATGAAGTTGGTTCAAAAATTTGCGATAAATCTTTTTTTAAAAAATTTTTAATAATATAATTATAATACATTGGTTTTTCTGGGATATATTCATCGTTTTCCATAATTATAATTATAATTATACTATAATGATTTGTTTAATTTATTTTATTATTTGTTTATTTGTTTATTTGTTTATTTTCTTTTAATTGTCTCTTTTATTTGTTCTTCACGATTATCCATTACGTGTTTTGTTATTTCTTCTGCTAGATTATTATCATTCTTATAATAATTTTGCAATGCTGTCAAAAGAGTTTTACCATTAATAGGTTTTTTAATCTTATTCTTTTTATATACTAATGCACCTCCATTAATATCGAAACAATCAATGCTATTTGTTTTCATTACTGATACTAAACTTTCTGTTAATGTTTTCTTTTTATTATTTCTTGCTTTAATTTCAGTCTTTAATTGTGTTATTTCATTGTCAATTTTAATCCATTCTTTTATATTATTTACTAATTGTTCTTTTGTATTTGGTTGTTCTTTTGTATTTGGTTGTTCTTTAATTTCCATTAACTAATAATATTATATTATATTTAAATCTTTAATTCTTTAATTATTTATCTTTATTATGTAATACAAAATGACGCTTACACATATTTTCTGAAACGATTTTGCATCCACATGAGTTTCCTTTATTTATTCCTGATTTTAGAATTTGAATACATCCAGATTGGCTCTCCAAATTTAATGGTCCTAATACAACATTTTCTATTATTGATGTTGATTTTGATTTCTTTTTCAGTAATTTTGCTTTATTCTTTTCTTCCTTTTCTTTTGCCTTTAATTTTTGTTTTTCTAAAAGTTTATTTTCTTTTTCTAACATTTTTAATTTTTTCTTTTCATTTTTTTCATTCTCTTTTTCTAGCATTTTTTTCTCTTTTTGTTGTAACTTATAATTCTTTATCATTTCTTTCTTATGTGTATAACAATAATATTTTGTATCATCATATGTTATTGGTTCGGATGGTTTTAATTTATTGTAAATGTTAATCTTTGTTCCGTGATAATGACATGTTTTTTTTAGATATTTAGAATTTGTAGATGTTTCTGGTGTGCTTATATCATAAATTGGATTAGGATATTGATATTCACACTTATGTAATATATAACTACCATTTGGATATGTTGGTTTTAGATTTGGGTCATAGAAATTTACACCATTTACTTTTTCCAAACCAAATTCTTCGTAATATGGCAATAAATAGTTTTGTTTTGTACGACAATAAGGGCATCTTATTTCATTTGTTGTTAATTTACTAAATGTACCTTCCATAAAATTAAATTTTGTCTTATGATTTACTAAGTCATTAAATAAAGGAATGTAATTAAACTTATGACCACATTCCATTTTTACATATTTATCTGTTAATGATTGATTCGTTATTAAACACTTATTTTCATCTTCTTCACCCTCTTCAATATCAAATGACTTATATAATTCAGCATAAAAATCTAACCCTCCTTCTATATTATATTTAACCATTTATATTTATTATATTTATTATATGTTATATCTTTATATTTTTTATATTTATTTAAAATATAAAATGAGTCCACCTGAAATTTGGGGTCCTGCTGTTTGGACATTATTTCACACATTAGCAGAAAAAATAAATCAGGATGCTTATCCTCATGTAATCCGTTCTATGTTTGGAATAATCGTGAGAATATGTAAAGTATTACCTTGTCCAGATTGTTCAAGAGATGCTAGCATTTTTTTAGCAAAAATTAATTTAAATAACTATAAGACTAAGAATGAATTTAAAAATTTTATGTATTTATTTCATAACTGGGTAAATGCTAAAAAAAGAAAACCACTTTATAATTATTCTAAGTTATCAATATATTCTCGATTAAATTTAATACATGTAATAAATAATTTTACAGCAAAATATAATACGAAAGGTAATATGAAATTACTTGCTGATTCTTTTCAGAGGGGTTTTGTAGTAAAAGATTTAATTACTTGGTTTAAATTTTATTCACAGTCGTTTATTCAACCAACAATTGTCAATTCTCCAAAACAAGTGAAAGAAGATTCTGATGTAACTGAAGAACCTAATGTTGTAGAAGAACCAAAAGTTGTAGAAGATTCTGTTGTAACTGAAGAACCAAAAGTTGTTGAAGAACCTGATGTAACTGAAGAACCAAAAGTTGTTGAAGAACCTGATGTAACTGAAGAACCTGATGTAACTGAAGAACCTGATGTAACTAAAGAACCTGATGTAACTGAAGAACCTGATATAAATGATGAACCTGATGTAACTGAGAATGAATAAGAAAATTTGATAATAAATACTTGATTCTAATATTTATACCCTTGAAGATTTAAAATGGTACGCTTAATGCCATTTTAAATTAATAAGGTTTTATGCTTGATATAATAAATAGATAAAAATTATATTAAGCGTACCATTTTAAATCTTCAAGGGTGTAAATAATATACAATTTTAATAGTACAAAGTCTGCGTTTAAAATGTTCAAAGGTGTACACCTATTTTAACCACTTCCAAGTAGTAGTCCCCACGCCATTATTTATTTCATCAACACTATTATCGTCGATAGAAAAACAATCTATTGTCGCATTTATTAAATAATCATCTCTTACAATATAAAGTAATTTTGTATTTGGGTCCCAATCACTTATATAAGTATTGTGAGCATTTAAGGATCTCATATGTGTATTATTCCTATCATAATACGAAACAGCATCTTTTTTTGTTTTGAATTTTCCCTTCATATAACCAATATGTTTAATTTCTCCACCTTGTGCTAACCAACCATTATCTCCTTCTTTTTCCGTTATAAATTCTAAAACTTCTAGAACATATTTAGCTTTTACCATTATTTATATTATAAATAAACATATCTTTATATTAATTATATAAATCTAAAAAATTATAGTTCGCTTATCAATGTTCCGTCTTTGTACATTTGACACTTGAACGTTTGTTTGCTAGGTTGGTAACACATTTCTTTATTACTTGATACCTCATTAAAGAACAAATATTTGCCAGAACCACCAGCATACATTAAAGTAACTATTAAAGTAGCAGATGTAGCACCAAGCAATACATTTAAAAACAAATCACTCATTTGTAGTATACATTTTTTGTAAATCTTTATAAACATATCTAAAAAGAAATAAGTAATCAAAGAAATAAATACCCAAAAGTTAACAGAGCCATTGCTAAACATAGGAATGGACAAATACATTATTGAAAAAGCAAAAACAAACGCACTAAATGTTGGGTTACCATATTTAGTATATTGAACTGTACTACAAATGGTTTTATCATTTACACTAGGATTTGACCCTGATATCATGTAAACATAGCTTCTGACAAAACAACAACCTACTAAAAACCCTAAATAAATCAAACCCTTAAAGTTTTGAAATATAAATGAAAGACCTGTTATACCTGCTGCGAGTATAAATGGAGAGAAAAATGAAGAAAAAACTACTAAATTCATTGGTTGAAATAAATACAAAGGTGAATCCTGAACACCTCCAATTTTGTTTGTTGTATCTTGACTGCTCATATAATAATTGTAAATAATTTTATTTTTATTATTATATTTATTTATCTAAAATCAATTCCAACACATCTTCAACTCGTTCGATTGAATGAAATTTAATACCCTCAATAAGTTTATTATTTTTATATTTTTCCATTATTTTATTAAAATCATTTTCATTTTCTTTTGGAAAAATAAATTCTTTAATACCAGATTTAATTGAAAAAATTAATTTTTCTTGAAGGCCTCCAATTTCAGTAAGAGCTAACCCAAAATGTGTCTCTCCAGTTATACCAAAATAATTCTTAATTTTTATATCATTTAATAAGCTGTATATTAAAACTGTAAAAGCTGTTGTTGCTGATGGGCCATCTTTTTTCGTGCTTATATCTGGACAATGTATATGAATTCCACAAATAGCATTATTTTTAATATTATTAAACTTTTCAATTAAATAGTTTTGTCTGGTTGAAGATGTTAAATTCCAAGCATTTGTTAAACTTACACTAATTGATTCTTTCATGACATCACCCATAGAACCAGTCAATATTAAGTCTAAAAATTTATTTGATGGCACAAAACTTGCTTGAATAGGAAGAACTCCACCTTGAGCTATTTGGTTCGCCCATAATGCATTTATCAATCCAACCTTACTTTCACTATGAATTTTGTATAATTTTGCGGGTTTTTTATCCTTAAAGTATTTTGTTTTAATATCATCAATACTTATTTTAATGGGTAATTCAAAATTAACATCCGAATTCTTTAATACATCTAAGTTAATCTCTCCAACTATCTCAAAAAGAATCTCTTTCAATTTACGAACACCTGATTCAGCGGTGTATTCGTCTATTATAAATTTTAACACTTCATCAGTAAAATATATCATATCTTCTAAACCCATTTTCTTATAAACTTCCGGCAAAATATGAGTATTACATATTATTATTTTATCTTCTAATGTGAGACTATTAAATTTAATTCTATGAACACGATCTAATAAAATCTTATCAATCGCTTCAACGTCGTTATATGATAAAATAAATAATGCTTTTGATAAATCTAAATCTATTCCTGTAAAATATTTATCTTGAAAACAATCGTTTTGAGCTGGGTCTAATAAATGAGTAAGAATGCCAACTATTTCTCTACCATTTTCAGTGCGACTAATTTTGTCTACTTCATCAATAAAAATAATCGGATTCATACACTTATTATCTATCAAAATTTGGACAATAGATCCCCAAGTGCTACCTACATAAGTGTAGTTATGTCCATGTAATGTGCTACCATTACTATCGCCACCCATTTGTATCATTGAAAATGGTCTTGGGTTTCCATTATCGTCTTTCAAACAATTTGAAATTCCTTGTTTTGCTAAACTGGTTTTGCCGCAACCAGGAGGTCCTTCAAATCCAAAACAATAACCATCTTGTTTACCATTTATCCATTGTCCAATTATTCTCTCAATTTGGTTTTTTGCTTTTTCATGACCATGGACTGCTTTGTCTAATGTTTCCTTTACTCCTAAAATATAATCTGAAATGGATTTTATATTTTTATTTATTTTTGCTATATCATTCTTTATCTCAATATTTTTTAACATAGGGTTCATACTAACATAGGATTCAAAATGACTTATTATATCAGCTATTATATTTTTGCTATCTTCATCTTCATTTTTTATATAAGAATCCACTATATCAAGTATATGTTCAGATAATTCTTCTTTATTAAGATGTGAATATTTCATTCGTTTCTTTTTATATTTTTTATTTATATTATCCAAAATTTTAATATTATGTATCAAGCTACTTTTATTTCCCGAAACCAAATATGCTTTTATTTTTTCTATTTGTGGTTCATTATTGGCATGGTTATCGTTTGATTGTATTTTTTTTAAATTTTTAATTATTTCGATACTTGTATAATTGTCTTTCTGCTTTATTTCTGGAAATACTTTTTCAATATTATATTTTTTATGTATATCCTTAAAATTATTTTTAATAATTTCCATTACATTTAATATCGATTCCTTTTTATAACTGCCAAATGGGATTTTTAATAATCCATCAAGATATTGTCGTGCCTTTGAACCAGAATCTTCTGATTTTGCTTTAACCTCTTTCAATTTCATCATAGCCTTTTCTTTAACAGTATCTGATGCCTTCAATAAACAAATTTGTTGTTCTAATGGTATTTTATTTACATCAAAATTTGATAGTTCATTTGTGTATTGTATTGTTTTTTTCATGGCTTGTTTAAATGATTGCTTAATTGTCCAAGGAAAACTATCAAATATCATAATTTGGTCTTGTGTATCTACATTTCCATTTGAATAATTAGAGAGAAGATCATATAATAAATAAGCTAAATACTGGTTTTCACACTTAATTGAACATACCAATAGTATTACCAACGTATTTCTTTTGTTATATGTATTATCGCTAATGAATTCTTTTACTACTTGAGATATTTGTGTTTTGATTATTAAATTATTTTGACTAATTAAACCATAAAATTTGTTATAAATATCATCATAATTTTCATAAATTAAATAATCCTTTAAAGTCAATGATGAAATAAATTTATTAAATAATTCTGTTTGAAAATTTGGTTCATTCGGAATATTTTCCTTTATCAATTTAATTTTATTTAAAATAAAATTATTATTTAAAAATTCAATTATAATATTGTCTACAATTCCATATATTAATAAATCCTTTTTAAGAGGTATAGAATAAACATAAATTTTAATACCATAAACTTTCATATGAAATTGCTTATAAGATGATGCTACATCCAAACAAGCTAAGTTAGTGGTATTTTTTTCATCTATATCATTTTTCTTTTTTGTTTCATCTTTTTTTGATATAACTTTATAGCTGGTTGGATGAAAATATTTTTTTAATAATTCAAATTTATTATATTCATTTTCATTAGTGGTTATTTTGTTATTATTACCAAAACAGACTAACAATAAATCTTCAAAATTTTCTGTCCCAAAATTTTTGAGAAGACTAGATAATTCATTGTTTATTATTTGTAAACTATTTATAATATTATCAGATTGCGTTGATTTAATATGCGATATTTCTTCTATTTTTTTGCTTAATTCACCAAGTTTTTCTATACATGAATTAACATCGTTTATTCCTAAAATATTGAGAATCTTATTTTTTTGAACATGGATAATTGTTTTTTGAATTACGTCTTTAAAAAATTCTATTTTTTTATCAACTAATACCAATACATCATTTGATGATTTTTTATGTGTATTTTTTTTACTAACTTGTGGTTTATCTGACATCAACTATATATTATTTATATTTAATATTTAATAATTAATATTTAAACCTTTTTACTTTAAGTATGTTTATTAATATATTTATTAATACTATTTAAACGCATTATATTATGTTATATAACACTAATCATGGGAATACCATCATATTTCAGTTTTATTGTAAAAAACCATATCAATACGCTAAGAAAACTTTCGTCTAATCCTATTAAAGTTGATAATCTTTACTTGGATTGTAATTCTATCATTTATGAAGCATTTTATAAAACAGATGTTGCCAATATAACTGGTGAAATTTCTAATACAATTATAACAAAAACTATAAACATTATAAAAGGATATATTGATTTATTAAAACCAACGGAAAGATTAATGATTGCTTTTGATGGTGTTGCACCTGTCGCTAAATTAGAACAACAACGTTCTCGACGATTTAAATCATTATATCAAAATTCTTTATCTAGATCAATATATAAAACAACTACACCGGATCCTTGGAATACCACTGCAATTACTCCCGGAACTGTATTTATGAAGATGTTAGATGAAAAGGTTACTAAGGCATTTTCAGAACCATCATTATATAATGTAAAAAATATTATAGTTTCTGGAAGTAATATTCATGGTGAAGGAGAACATAAAATATTTCAATATATAAGGGATTATCCTAAATATCATAATGATTATAACACAATTATTTATGGTTTAGATGCTGACCTTATTATGCTTTCTATAAATCATCTACCAATTACAAGAAACATTTATTTATTTAGAGAAACACCTGAATTTATTAAGTCTATTAATTCCGATATTGAACCAAATGAATCATATGTCTTAGACATTCCGGAATTAGCTAATGCTATAACATTCGATATGAATAATGGAAATGAATTAACAACCGAACAACAAAATAATCGCATTTATGATTACATATTTTTGTGTTTTTTCCTAGGAAATGATTTTATGCCACATTTTCCGGCAATTAATATAAGAACAGGAGGTGTTGATAAAATGATACAAGCTTATAAGGCTACAATTGGAAATACAAATGAAAATTTAACTGACGGCAAAATTATTTATTGGAAGAATGTGAGAAAGTTGGTTGAATTTTTGGCTAAGAATGAATTTGATTTTCTGAAACAAGAACATAAATTTCGTGATAGAAAGGAAAAACATAAATTACCAAATATTACTTCTGAGGATAAGATGAATAATTTTATTAATATTCCTATTTATGAACGCTCAGTAGAAAAGTTTATTAATCCATACAAAGATAATTGGCAAAACAGATATTATAAAACGCTGTTTGATGTTGAAATAAACAAAGAAAGATGTAAGCAAATTTGTAGTAATTATTTGGAGGGATTAGAGTGGACTATGAAATATTACACAATAGGATGTCCTGATTGGAGATGGTGTTATAATTATAATTATCCACCTCTATTACAAGACCTTATTGAGTTTATACCATATTTTAACACTGAATTTATTGAGAATAAGGTTGAAAACCCGGTTTCAGAACTAGTACAGTTATGTTATGTAATGCCAAGGCAAAGTTTAGAATTTTTACCTGAAAAGTTATATAAAGCTTTGATTAAATGTAGATTGCAACAATATAGAACTGAATGTGATTTTTCGTGGGCTTATTGTAAATATTTTTGGGAATCTCACCCGAATTTGCCTCATATAGATGTAAACGAATTGGAACAATTTGTCAATAATAATAAATGAAAAGTTTGAAAAAGTATATATGAATCAAAATATTTATTTATATATACCATAAAATCTTAAATCTTGAATAGTGTAATATATTTAATATTTTCTTGTTCTTCTTGATTTTCTTGTTCTTTTTGTTTTTCTTGTTCTTCTTGATTTTCTTGTTCTTTTTGTTCTTCTTGTTCTTCTTGTTCTTCTTGATTTTCTGCCTCCCATATATGGTCTATCTTCTGGAGTTAATGCTTCTCTATGTTTAAACTCATCATCGTCCAGATTTTTATCATTATTTTCTGATAATGCTTCTCTTGGTTCTAATACTTTTTCATCTAACCATTCTGTCGCTGTTTGTAAATCATTTATATCTTCTTGAGTATCTAATAGTTCCATCAAATCATTTTTTGTTATATCAATGCCCAATTGTTTTTTATTGTTTTTATTGTAACATTTGACTATTTCTTTTATTTTTTCTTCTTGAAATGGACAATTATCATTATTTATGGTTTCATGAAATTTTATGATATCATCATCACATTCACCTAAACCAGCACAATTTTCTACAATGGCTTTATGGTCATCAGTATTTCCTCCATACAATTGTATTCTTTTTCTATTTTTACGAGTCTTTTTACTTCTGTATGTCATCTATATAAGTATCATATTTTTTATTATAGACTATATATTATTTACAAAATTCTTATACTTTTTCTAAATAAAAATACGCATACATACTAAATGTATTTTGGTTCTTTAAGTTATAAAATTTTATATTTAATAACTTAACTTAAAGGTTGATTTACTACATGATGAAGGGGAAATCAATATTTTCTTAAAAAAATCAATTTTTTTATTCCCTACATATGAAGGAAAAACACCCGTTTTCAAAAAATGAAAAGTGTTTTAACTTTTTCAAAATGGACAAAAAAAATGTCCAAATTTCAAAAACCCAGATATTTTATGGAAAAAGCGTGGATTGTGACGATAAAAAAATTTTAGCGTCACATGACAAAAAAAAATTTTTTAAATTTGTGACGATAAATTTTTATAAAAAAAATGGGTGGGATTTTCTTGTTAACTGCCCTGGTTAACAATCGTTAACATTTGTTAACAAATTTGTCCCCAAAAATCCCCATATTTTTCATTGTTAGCACTTTCAGTAAGATATTATGTATATAGTTTTTAATTTTTATTAGCATAAATAATATTTGTTAACATTTGTTAACAAAATTTGTCCCAAAAATCCCATTTATCCCACCAAAGAAAAAAATTTTTAAGTTTTTCCTAAATTAAATATTTTATTGAAAAACTATTTAGGGATAAATAATGTTAACTAATATTATAAATAATGTTAACAAAAACCCCTCTAAAAAATATTAAATTTTTCTGTAAAAAATGTCAATACAAAAGCAATAATAAAAAAGATTATGAAAAACATTTATTAACATCCAAACATATTAAGTTAACAAATGTTAACGATTTATCCTCTGATATTTCAATGATTGATAATGATTTCAGATGTTTTGATTGTGATAAAATTTACAAATCACGTGTTGGATTATGGAAGCATAAAAAAAATTGTAAAAAAATATTTGATGAAATTGATGAAGATAATATAATTTCAAATACTAATGTTCAAAACTTATCAAGTCAAATTACACCTGATCTTATTTTGAGTGTCTTAGAACAAAATAAAGAATTAACTAATTTAGTTGTAGAACAAAATAAGACGATAATGGAGTTGGCAAAAAATGGTCAAGGTAATACTATTAGCAATAACAATATTAACAGTAATAATAAAACTTTTAATCTACAATTTTTCTTAAATGAAACATGTAAAGATGCAATGAACATTACCGATTTTGTTGATTCTCTCAAACTTCAGTTATCTGATTTAGAAAATGTAGGTAAACTTGGATTTGTAGAAGGTATTTCTAGTATAATTGTGAAAAACCTACAAGCTCTTGATGTACATAAACGACCAGTACATTGTGCAGACAAAAAACGTGAGGTTATTTACATAAAAGATGAAGATAAATGGGAAAAGGAAGACGAAGAAAGAAATAGAATGCGCAAGGTTATTAAAAATGTTGCCTATAAAAATGAAAGATTACTACAAAAATACAAAGAAGTACATCCAGGCTGTAATTTTAGTGAATCAAAATATTCTGACCAATATAGTAAATTAGTAATAGAGGCTATGGGAGGAGCTGGTAATAATGATACTGAAAAAGAAGATAAAATAATTCAAAAAATAGCTAAAGAAGTAGTAATCGATAAAAAATTTGAATGTAATGAGTAATTTAGAAATGAATTTAAAAGTAAAAAAAATAATATTATGAATAAATATGTCTAAACAGATAATTTCGGAAATAGCGAACAGAGATGCTTTTTTTACTCTTTTACAGCATAATCCAGGACTAATTATTATAAAGCTCTCGGCGGATTGGTGCCAATCGTGCCAGTTAATCCAAAAATCTGTTCATGGATTTTTTGCCTCATCTCCCCCAGAAGTAGTTTGTGCTGATATTAATGTTGATAAATCATTTGATTTTTATTCATTTTTGAAATCAAAGAAGATGGTAAATGGTATTCCAGTATTATTGTGTTATAAAAAAGGTAATAATACATATATTCCAGATGATAGTATAACAGGAGCAGACCCAAATGGTTTACATCAGTTTTTTACAAGATGTGGTACTCATTTAACAGATGTTGTAAATAGATATCCTGGAAAACAACCATAAATAATAAAATTTAATTATAAACTTTTTGACTATACTTAAATACTATACATACTCTAAATACTTGTTCTTATGTTTAGTGATATATATGATTTAATTATTTATAAAATTGAATGACTTTTATAAATAAATTACTATCATAATAGAATATAGAGAAATGGAACAACCAACGATTAGCGATAATAAAATTGATGAAACTTTGGAAGAAGAAATATTTATTATACCAAAAAAACATAATAAACACAATGAAACTAAAATAAAATTAAAACAACTTTTAGATAGTTCTCGTTCAAATAAAATTCACACAGAAACAATAATGAATCTTCCAAATTTAAAAGACGCACATATTTATTGTAAATATAATAATTTATCAGGTCAATTTACAGGTCCAGTATTAGAAAAATTTATAAAAATAAAATATAATATGACAAAAAATAATGCATCTTCTTGTAATGGAGATTTAAAATGTAATGAAATAAATCTTGAAATAAAAGCATCTAACGGAGGAAAAGAAAATAATAAATTTAATTTTGTCCAATTAAGAATGAACCATAATTGTGTATATATATTGACAGCATATTATCTTGATTATACAAACTTAGAAAAATTAGGTGAGTTATATATTTTCAAATTAAATAAAGAAAATATAAAACCACTTATAGTAAAATATGGCGGTTATGCTCACGGAACAATTGGAGAACTTGGAGAAATAACAATTGAAGATTTAAATGAACCAACAAATCAAAAAGAATATGCTCTTCGTCCAAAATATGGTGATAAATGTTGGGTTGAATTATTAAATTTTAGAATAGACGAAATCATTATATAATCTAACCAGTTCTCCTCGTCCCATTGAATTTTGTCTTGCTGTATTTAAACTATCAGAATAGTCTAATTGATTAAATCTATTTATTAATTCTTCTTTGTTTATATTACTTTTTATCCAATGCCAACTTTTAGGTCTTAACTCATTTAATTTTATTTTTTCTATTTCACCAATTTTACCCCCATATGCTCTCATCGCAAAATCAGCACCATCTGGTGGTGTAGGTTGTCCATGTTCGTCAATTGGGCCAAATGGTAAGAAATCCCAATCTTCGTGTTTTGTTGGTAAATTTATAAAAGGTCTTTCGGTTGCCTTTTTTTCCCATATTTGAAAACAACACTTAACCATCATTTTAGGAGTAAAACAACAAGGTTTTATAGAAACATCCTCATCATAAATTAAATGAAACATTTTATTAAGTTTATTTTGAACACTTGGTCTTCTAAAAGTTCTTGGAATAATAAAAGCAACAACTTTTGCCCATTTTGCAGAATGATTAAAGAATTTTATTGCCATTGAAGAAATTTTCCCAAATGGAGGATTACCAATAACCAATACATTATTTATATTTAAATTAGGTGTATAATCAAAGAAATCCATTTTTACAATATTTTTATTTTCAGGAGATATATCTATTCCTATTTTATTATCACATTCTAACTGATTAAAGAAACTTCCATTTCCAGCACTTGGTTCAATAATTAAATCAAAACTATTTTTATCATATAAATCAAATACTTTATCAATACATTTTTTTGAATAACTTGGAATTGTATAAAATTTATCTAACCCTTCTTGACGAACATCTTTAGTGTTTTTAGTTTCTGACATATTTATTATATCTTCTTCATTTTCATTTTCAATTTCAAAAATAATATTTTGTTTAATTTTTGAAATTTTATCTTCAACTGCTTTATCAACTATTTCTTTAATTTTTAATTCATTTACACAAGGATTTTTTTTATTTAGATGAGTTGTGTAATGACATTTTTGTTTAAACACTTTACCACACTTTTCACAAGTATATTTGCTCATATTGTATTATAATATATATTAACATTAATTTTCTAAATCAATTTTATTTTAACTATTTTTAACCAAAATAAGTTAATGATACAATTTTAGTAAAAATATATAAATTGGAAAAGGCCAGAATTTCAATAATTTAGGTTTTCATAAATTTATAATTAAATAGTATAAAATGATAATTAAATAATATAAAATGATGTCTGAAAGCGATACGTTATCTGAAAGTGATACGTTATCTGAAATTGATACGTTATATAATATAGTTAGAAATTCGAATAATTCTGTTTTGGTGCCACCATCTAAAGATAAATATCTATTATGTTGCTGTATAAGTGAAAAATGGTGGTTTGATCATACCAGTATACCAGTTATAAATGAATATGACAAAAATGACCATAATTGCTGTATATGTTTAGATTGTTGTACATGGTGTTTAGAATTTCGTGTTAAAAAAAAGTCAATATGTTCAAAAAACATAAATTGTTATTTATGTTGTTGTGTAATTTATTTTATATAGAGTAGAAAAATTTTATAATATTATAATATATGAAATTAGGTAATATACAAAATTTGTTTATACTTTTTTTTATTTTAATTGTATTAGGATTTTTGTACAAAAGATTTGAAGATAAAATTAGAAGAGAAGAAAATAAAGATAATTATGAAGCAGTTCAAAAATATTTATTAGATGATGTAACTTTAGGTAAGAGTAAAAAACCGATATTATGGATTCATGTTCCATACGATTATAATTCAAGAAAATGGTTAAGCTTTGGCTCTAGAAGTTCATTTGATTTAAATCAACCATATTTATATTTAACGGTTAGGAGTATAATTAAACACTGTGATAAGTCATTTACAATTTGTATTTTTGACGACAATTCATTTAAAAAATTAATTCCAGGATGGGATATTGACATGTCAAGATTAAGCGACCCAATATTATCAAATATAAGAACATTAGGAATGATGAAATTATTATATATCTATGGTGGTATGATGTGTCCTATTTCATTTTTATGTATGAAAGATTTATCTGGATTATACGCAAAAGGAACAAGGGGAAATAAAATGTTTATTTGTGAAACAATTGACAGAAACTCTACATCTGTCAGAATGAATTTTTACCCTAGCATTTCTTTTTGTGGTGCTCCAAAGGAATGTGAAACAGTAGCTAAATTATGTAATTATATTCAAACAATTTCGTCTCATGATCATACAGCGGAATCAAAATTTTTAGGTCAATATGATAGATGGTGCATGAAAAATGTTGAAGAAGGTAGAATAAATTTAATAGAAGGACTTGAAATTGGAACAAAAACAATTGATGATAAACAAATTATTTTGGATGATTTAATGTCTAATCATTATTTGGATTTATATAAGGGAACACATGGTATTTTAATTCAGTCAAATGAGTTACTAAGCCGTTTACAATATGGTTGGTTTATTAGAAGCTCACAAAAACAGATATTAGAATCAGATACTATTATTGGTAATTATTTACTTCTCTCTATTGGTCTTCAAGAAGAGCAAGGAATTTTGGAACCATTAGAAGCCAAACCAAACTGGGTTTCATTTTGGAAGACACCATTACAAGCACCTGTGTGGGGTTTAACTCCTAAGTACTTAGGTAATAATATAAGCAAGATACCATATCCAGGTAGATGATTTACTGAAAATATTTTGGAAAATAACTTAAAAACAATACTACAATAATCGTATAATGAGTGAATTTATGGAAAACACACCAGATTGTCTAGTATTAAAGTTGGAAGAATTTGATGTAGATAAGAAAGAAATTGATACTACATTATATATATTATATGATAAAAGAAGAACTAGATATCTAGTAAGAGGTCAACGAAAATGGAGTCCAAAACATCGTTCATGTACATATTCATTTGAGTGTGAATTTACGCATGATTTAGTTAATTTTATTCAGTATATAATTTGTCCACATAATAAAGTGAATGAAATTTTGTATAATTACGACAATCTATCAAATGAACCAAATGAAATTACCTTTAGTTTTTTACATGACTATGACCACTCAGATTTTGAAATATCTGGATATAATAATATAAATTTGAATAGAAATAGACTTATAAAAAATTTAAGAATGTTAAGAAATATTTTTAATTATTATTGAATAATTTTCTAATATAATTATATATGTCCTTCAATGCAAGCGCATTTACAATAGCAGGAACAGCAATAGCTATTGCTGGTGTAGGGTTATATTTATGGGATACAAGAAAAGAAAAAGTGATGAATGCTTATAATCAATATGCCCCAATAGGAAATAATCAGGGACCACAAATAGCAGGTTCCAGAAGACATAAAAAAAAGAAGCATAAAAAAACAAGAAAACACTAATTAGTTTAAAATATAATAATTAAATTACTTATTATATTATAATTATGAATGATCCAATGTCAGTTCTTTTAGCAACAACCATTTTAACTTTTGGTGGTTTAGGTTTGTATATGTATAAATCAGCAAATAATGCTGATGAAGAATATGAAGATAATTACAATGAAGAGGGTCTTTTTGGTGGAAATTTTTGGAGTTCTAAAGATGATAGCAATGAAAACCTTGATGATTATTCAGAAGAGGAAGAAAATATTAAACCGCGTAAAAAACCTGCGAAAACTCAAAGAAATAGAAAATCAACAGGAACTTCAAGACGTAAATATTAGTGATATATATAATAAATAATATCATATGTAGATTTGCTATATTTAATTTGAGATGTATATATTATTTTGTTAAAGTTACAAATCTGTCTTAGAACAGTAATAAAACTATTATGAGTAAGTTTTTTTTCTAAGTATTTACGTTTAGATAAATGATAATATGGGATACAAATTTTTAAAAAATCTTGAATTTCTTCACTATAAACCCCTTTTTTAAAAGATCCAATGTTAAATGTATAATATTTATCATTTTTTAAACATATTTTATCGAGTAGTTCAAATAATAAATTATTTGGAACTTTATTTTTAAATATTTGTATAGACATATATAATATATTTATTATATAAATTGAAAATAAAATTAGACAATATTATTCTAAAATACAATATAAGTAGATTTATGTCCAAAGATATATATTTACTCACTTAGTCTTTATTAGTGTCATTTAGTATCTTGATTAGATTATTTGTAAATAATGAAAGTTCAATTTCATCTTCATGTATATTATGAAAAATTGTAATATATTTACATAAATATGGTATGATTTTATATTTTTGTTCTTCCGTCAAAACGTTAGTTGATTTTATAAAAATAAAATAATTATCAAAAATATCCATTACAGAATAACCTTTATCAAAAATATCATAAATAATTTTAATTGCAGATACTAATTCATTATTTAAGATTAAATTAGTATATTCTTCAAAAATTATAAAACTAATATTTGAACACAATTGTATAGCTAAGTTGAGTGTTATTTTTTTATTAAGAAGTTTAAATTTTTCCATATAATTTATAAGAATTTTAACAGTATTATTAGATATATTTACTATAAATTCTTGAGCATCATCATCAATTATTATATTTTCATTATGTTTAATATTATTAATAATATTATAAATATTATCTCTTTGTAATGGTTTTATTTTAATAATGGTAAATCGAGATTGTAAACTTTCAATTACTTTTTGATTATTACTACATGAAGATATAAAATTAACATTATGACTAAATTTATCAATACAATTTCGAAATACTTGCTGACTTTGTTCATTAATAAAATCAATATCATCTAGAACAACAAATTTTTTTTTACCTTTTATATTTGAACAAGTTTGACAAAAAGTTTTAACATCAGTTCTATAATAGTTAATACCTTGTTCTTTAAGACTATTAATATATAAAATATTATCTTGATAATCTTTTAGAGGGAATCCGGAATAATATTCTCTAATTAAAGCGTTAAGTATAGATGTTTTACCTGACGCCATATTACCAATTAATAATATATTGATATCATCAATTAAAACAAGAGTTTTTAACATTTTTATAATCTCATTATTTTCTCCAAAATCTTTAAAATAAAGTGGTTGATATTTATTAATAAATAATTTATCTGTCATAATTATTATACGTTAATAATTATTTAAGTATATCTTTTATTATAATATTAAATGTCCGAAAATTTTTATAATATTTTGGGTATAAATGAAGATGCTACAAAAGATGACATTAAGAAAGCTTATAGAACTTTACAAATGAAATATCACCCCGATAAAAATTCCGGCAGTCAGGAATCAATAAATATGACACAAAAAATAAATGAAGCATATGAAACATTATATGATGATGATAAAAAAAAACAATACGATATTACCAGAAATAATCCATTTATGAGAATGAATAGTCAAGGTCCACATAGTCAGGATATACCAATAAATGATATATTTAATATGATGTTTGGAATGCCTGGAATGCCTGGAATGCCTGGAATGCCTGGAATGCCTTCAGGATCAAAAATACACATATTTCATGGAGGGCCAATGAATTTTCAACAAGCAATGAATAAGCCTATACCAATTATTAAATCTTTACAGATAACTATGAAGGAAGTATTTTCAGGAGCATCAATACCTTTAGAAATAGAGAGATGGATATTAGAAAATGGAACAAAGGTTTTTGAAAAAGAAACTATTTATATAGATATCCCTCAAGGCATCGATGATAATGAAATGATAATATTAAGAGATCGAGGAAATATTATATCAGAACAAGTTAAAGGAGATATAAAAGTAAATATTTTAATACAAAATAATACAGCATTCAAGCGTTCAGGGTTAGATTTAATTTTTGATAAACAGATTTCTCTCAAAGAAGCTTTGTGTGGATTTTCTTTTGAATTAAATTATATAAATGAAAAAAAATATACTTTAAATAACAATAAAGGTAGTATTGTTCCTCCAGAATATAAAAAAATATATCCAGAAATGGGATTAAAACGTGGAGAACATAAAGGTAATATGATTATAATTTTCCATATTGATTTTCCAACGAGTTTGACTACAGAACAAATTGATAAATTGAGTTCTATTCTTTGAACAAAATATTTACTTTTGAATATTTATATATTTTATAAATTAAACAACTTAAAGGTATATTATATTATTAATATGGTAGGATTTGTAACAACCTCTGCTATTTGGTTTAGCATCCGTTAGTCATACAATTCTAGGTATTATGCGCGCATATTGTATGTCTATTAGGTGTTTCCCGGATGAGCTCTGTTTTCAGTCAGAGTAAATTGTCTTAAAAATTGGTGCATCAGTTTTTGGTTTTTAAAAGTATAATTGGTTTAGTTTGGTATAATAGTGTCGTTGTCGTATGTTAAATGTTTAAATTATTGTTCAGTTTGTTTCATTTAGATTTATGTAGTGTTTGTTTATAGTGAATTAAGTTCTTCTATAAAATTATTTATAAATTTAGACAATTTATCAGTGTTAATTTTTATATAACCCCAAATAGAGTTTCATTTTCCTACCATTTTGTGATAGCAATTAAATATGATGATTGCTTTCACACAAATTGACGTCTATTAAGATGTTTGTAATAGGCCTTTTTAGCTTAGAGGTAGAGCACCAGTCTTGTAAACTGGAGGTCCTGGGTTCGATTCCCAGAGAAGGCTTAAATTAATTATTTCATTATTTTTGAAATACTTAATTATATTTTTAGCTGATTTTATTATTTTTTAAACTACATATATATAAATGGCAGGTAGATCAAGAGTTATGAGATTAAAACAATCAATTGTTAATAATATTGACGCACACACATTTTCAGGACCAATGAAAAGCGGTACATCACCAAGTATTGGAGTGACACGTTATTATTGGTATAACTATGCTACACAATGTAACCAAAATCCTAATCAAATTAAGAAGAGTTATAATAATATGGTTTTCTTAAATATAAATCCAGCTCAAACTCCTGTAAGTGCTGGCTTTAGACCAACTACTAATTATAATTACTCTTATATTGGTCCCAAATGAGTAGCAGTTTATGATGCGAATGCCAAGTATGACAATAATTATTATAGACCTCGATACCCTATTCAACAATCAGTAGTTATACCTATTTATATAAAACCTTAAAGACATATGACCGGGATTCCGTCTAATTAAATATTTGTAAAATTTGAAAAATTATGTTGATTGATTTTGTGGATATGGAAAATATCCATTATTACTATTATATGAATAGCGAGGATAACGTCCTAAATAAGTATAAAATTGGCCACATTTTCCATTCTCTCCATTACAAACACTTGCTAATCGGTTTCTAGCACGACGATTAGATATGCTTGACGCACCTATCCCACCTTGTCCGGGTGTATATTTATTATATAAGTATTGGTGTGTATTACAGGTTGTATTTCCTCCGGGTGAAAATTTGGTTGAACGTCTTGCTCCTACTCCAACATTTTTCTTATATAAAAATCCTGGAAAATTAGTGGTACTTCCATACCAAAATTGTCCATTTGAATTGCTTCCTGTTCCGAAATTTGACATTTATATACTAAATAAATAATTTAAAATTATAAATTAAATTATTATATGTCTGAGATTAAATATATCAAATTAAAAGAATTATTAAATTCTAATCCAAATATTATTGAAACTATAAAAACACAATATCTACTTCTTCTCTCGGAATTGACAGTTACAAATTTTATTGAAACATCTTTGTTTGTAAAAAATGTAGAGAGAATAAGCGATACGGGTGCTATAATTGTTGGTGTTATAAATAATTCGCCAAATGATATTGAGATTATAGCATCAGGAACCATTATTATTGAACCTAAAATAATAAGAGAAGGTAGAAACGTAGGTCATATTGAAGATATAGTAGTTTCAAAAGAAATGAGAGGTAAAAGAATAAGCCAAAAAATATTAGATATATTAAAATCAATAGCTAGAGAGAAAAATTGCTATAAAGTAATTTTAGATTGTGATGAAAATGTAAAAAATGTTTATATCAAAAACGGCTTTAATATAAAGGGTTTTCAAATGGCTGAATATTTTTAACAAATTTTTTATTACAATTCATATATCAAATCACCTTTATCTATATAACTTTTACAAATATTACAATCATTATTAGTACCTAAATAATGGTCATAATGATTGCTACAAAAACTAGGCAATGTGTAATCTTTTGATAACCAAAAATCTTCTAGTTTATCAAGACCATTATCATTTTTATTATTACAAGTGAAGTAAGTAGAACGATATCTCTTGTTAAATTCAGGATATCCTAATGTAGTTCTACATAATGGACATCTGGCGTGTGATGTATAAGAAGTTGATGACCACTTACTCTCAATACATTTAAATATACATTTTTTATGGAAAGAATGACCACAATTAGAAATGAATGCTGTAGATTTTGTCATTATTTTATCAAAACATATAGGACATTCTTCACCTGGTTTTATATAGCATCTTCTTTCAAAGTTACATGGAACATCTTGGTCTCCAATTGTAAATGGTTTAACTTCCTGTTTTAAGTGACAATAGCATTCATTATTCAAACAATCACTACAATGTTGTATACAATTTCTTAAATTACAATCATAATAATAACGCGAATTGCGTTCATATAAATAAAATACATCTTCTGCTGTTGACATTTTATAATAATATTGTTATTATTATTAAATAATTAATAGTTATCAATTTTTTTATTTTCTTCTTGTTATATGCTTTCTCTAAAAATATTTAAGAAATCTTTCTAGTAGGAATATCACTGGCAACAACATATATAGAGTTTTCCGTAATAATAATATACTCAGTTCCAGACTTATAAAACTTCTGGATAGTCGAAGTATATTCGTCTTCTGACTTCACTAATAGCTTCTCAGAATTATCTTTAGCTCCAACAAGAGCTTTTTTATCAAGAGAAGGAGTCCAATAATCTAACATAATTGGTTTATCTTCAACGATAGCAAGTTTACTGGCGTGTTTCATGGTTACATCACTTGGTAATCTATAATTTAAAGGGGCAGCAGCTCCGCTGTCAGTCTTTTGACTATTTTTTTGTTCAGACATATTATATAATAAAAATATATTAGTCTTTAAATACTTATATATTTAAAGTATTTTAATTTAAATAATATAAAATTATAAATATAATGGAAACTCTTGGTAATAAAGAAGTCAATTATTCATTACATAATAATGAAAATTTTAAAAAAGAATTAGATACTGATATAAGTGATGTTACAAAGAAAATATCTGAATTATTTATTGATTATTTCAAATTTATTATAGAAAAAATCAAATTTGAAAAATCAAATATTCTACGATTTACTATAATAAGAGGTTTGGATACAATTATTAATGTATTCAACCATATATTATTTTACACAAAAAATCTTGACGTAACATATTTTCATTGTCAAAAAGCATTCTACTTTTATGTGGAATTTGTAGGTCAAATTTATGGTGATGAAAACACAGTTTTACAACTTAGTTCAAGAGATGTAATTACATATGTTTATAAACAAACAATATTTAAAATTAATTATGAAAAAATGAAAGGCAATAAAGAAATGTCTGATGATACTCGTTTAAAATTAGATATTATAAATTCATATGTTGATTTATACAAAACAATATTATTAAAATTAATTAATTATGATTTGTTAAATAATGAAAAACTAATAAGTATTAAAAATATATATACAAAATTAAATAAATTAACAAAAAATCCAAAAATCAATTTATTAAATAAGTTGATAGAAAAATTTTATTACTATATTGATGATGATATATTCTTTTTTGATTCATGTGAATTACTAATAAAAAAAATTCATAAAAATAAAAAAATATCATATGATGATTATTTAAATAAATTTTTATCTCAAGATTTTAAGGATAAACTTCAGCAAAGCCCCAATAAATTTATAAGTTGGGTTCTGAATTAAATTCTATCATAATAGTCTTACGTCTTATTTTTTTAGTTTTATCTTTTAGAGAAACTATTTTTTCAAAATCACCAGGTAAATTTTGGCGAATATTATTATATTCATTATTAAGAATAATTTTAAGAAATTCATATATAACTATTAAAACATTTTCATCACATTTTCCAACAATTAAAACACTACCTGTTCTAAATATCATAAATGATACTTCTTGTATATTTTTATATAATTTTTTATTTTCCTCTGATATCTGACAACCATTTTGAATGCTAACATCAGGATTATAATAAAATTTACACTGAATACCTGGATATGAACAAGGATCATACATAGCTTGAATTTTGTATTTAAATTTTAATAAATCACTTAAAATTTCACGATTAATAAAGAACCCGCAATTAAAATTAGAATTTATGAGAACAGTTTCATTAGTGTTAGGTTTATATCCTAATCCATAATCAATATAAGGTTGCAAGGTTTTAATAACTTCTTCTAATATAACTTGAAATATGTGTTCAGATTGAACTCCAGGAATTTCAAGTTTTCCGGTATTAAACACTTTAACATGAAATTCCTTAAATGTTTGTTCAACCTTCATACGAAGAATGATTACAAAACAATTATAAAACGCACTCTTCTTTTTACATCTATAACTTAAAATATCCTTTTTTGAAATCCCAATGCTAATTTTGCGAACATCTTTAAACTTAATGCGACCTGTTGGATTATCAATATGAATTATAATATTTTCTTCATAATAAGGTTCATCTTTAATTTTGTATTGAATAAAATCAACTTCTTCCTTTTCAGTTGAATTAAATTTCATTTGTTTCTTAATGACACCATTAGAAGCTTGATGATATGGAATAATAGGAATATCCCAAAATATTTTTTTTAAATCAATTGTCTTGTTTAAATAAGCAATTTTTGTCTTAGTGCTTATATATATATTTGTAGCTTTAGGAGCAGTACTTTTTATATCCATTGAAACATCGGCAGAAACAAAATTAGAATCATTTTTAAATAAATTATCAGTTTCTGATTCTTCGTCATCAGATAATATATCATCATTATTTGATGATATAAAATTTTCCCATTCAATATCAATATTATTCATTGTTGTAGACATTACAAGATATTGGCAATTTATCTTTATATTCTTTATATTAATTTAATTTCAATTATTTTCTTTATTATATAATATAAAGAATGTTAACAGCAAGTAAGTACGTCATCCATGAAAAAAGCGAATCAATTCCTATTAAGAAAAATTTAACTACATCCATGAAAGTAAATTCTCCAAAGGGCGAGTATAGTCTTAAACAAAATTTTTTTGATCCTTCTAAAAGTTCACCACCAAATGAGTTTATGATTAACCTTCATATGAGAATGAATAAATATTATATAGATAATGATGATACCATATTAGATATTAAATAATTTATATATATATTGTCATTGTTATTTTGAGAATGCATTAAATTTTCAGCGAAATCTAAAAACTTACTATTAATATTTTTTGTATATGTTTTGATAACATAATTTAGGAAATCTTTAATTATATTCTTTTTATCAATATTATAATTTATACTTATAAAGTTAATAAATTTTTTTATATTTTCTATTTTTTCTTTTTGTAATATTTTTGTATAAAGATTATCCCATACTTCATTATCTATTATATTAAAGAATTCATTATCTAAATTTTGATTTGATTGTATAAAATTTATCATACTTCTTATATCTGATTTATATAGTTTTTGAATACTTGATAATGTTTTTTGTGATAAATTTAATCCTTCATATAACGAAATATTATTTAAAAATGTTATTATTTCCTCTTTTGGTAATTGATTAAACCGTAAACGTATAAATTCATTTTGAAGACCCTCATCTATTTTGCTAATATAATTACAAATTAAACAAAATCTCACATTACTTGTATAATTTTGTAATAAATATCTTAATGCTTGCTGAGCATTTTTCGTCATATAATCTACCTCGTCTAATATTACAAATTTTGTTCCATTGTTAAATAAAGGTTTTGAGTTAACAAAAAAATTTATTTGATTTCTTATTATATCAATACCTCTTTCATCTGATGCATTTAAATGTATAATTAAGTCCTTATTCTTAACACCAATTTTATTTTGATATGAGTTTATTAAATTAATTATTGTTGTTGTCTTACCTGTTCCAGGCGGCCCATAAAATAATAAATTTGGAAAATATGATGTTTCTATTATATTTTTTAAAATTTGCTTATTTAAATGGTCTAGCACTATATCATCTATATTTTTTGGTCTATATTTTTCAACCCAAACATAACCTGTATTCATTAATTATATAATAATTTTGTATTTAATATATAATTATCATAATTATCAAAAAAATTAAAAATTGAAATTAAAATATTAAAGATATTTAATGGATAAAAATAATACAATGACAAACTTTACAGGATATCTTGAATTAATTATGGGACCTATGTTCTCAGGTAAGACGAGCCGCTTGGTAGAAGTCTATAATCAATGTAAATTTTGTGATATTCCTGTTGTAGCAATTAATCACGATATTGACAATCGTTACGATGGTGAAGCAACTATTGTAACACATGACAAAAATAAAATACCATGTATTAAAACTAACATATTAAAAAACATTTGGAATCCTGATATAAAAGAAGGGGTTGATAATAGCAATTATTTGATTACAAAATATTCTGAAGTTATTTTAATAAATGAAGGTCAATTCTTTAATGATTTGTTTGAAGTTGTTAATGATATGATTAATCATGGAAAACAAGTTTATGTTTGTGGATTAGATGGAGATTTTGAGAGAAAAAAATTTGGACAGATGCTTGATTTGATTCCTTTATGTGATAAGGTTACAAAATTAACATCACTATGTTCAAAATGTAAAAATGGTACTCCAGGAATATTTTCAATGAGATTAACTAATGAAAAAGAACAAACTATTGTTGGATCACAAAATTATATTCCAGTATGTAGAAATTGTTATATATCTTCAAAAGTGTAACAAAAACGTAAAATATATTTAAAAACAATTTAAATTCAAAATACTATATTAAAGTATAATAAAAATATGTCTATAAAAATTGGAAATGTTGAAAATACTACAAATATTGTATCAAAAAAAAGAGGAAGAAAGTCTAAAAAGGAAATTGAAGAAGCAAAGAAAAAACTTTTAAGCGACACAATTAATATTACAGAAAATGTAGTAGTCAAAATGGAAGAAACACCATTAGAGTATCAAAATAATAATAATAATAATAACAATAACAATAATAACAATAATAATAATTGTGTAGATGAAATTTTAAATTCTAATGATAATGATAATGATATTACGATATCTAATACTGATAATAAACCCGTTGCAAAAAAACGTGGTCGCAAACCAAAGGGTGGTAAAATTATTCAACAAATTGTTTCTCCAAATAAATTTACAGAAACAAAACCTAATGTAATATTACATCTTAAGTGTTCTTTAAAAGATTTAAGCTTATCCTCTAATTTGGCTGGATATGATTTAAATTCTTGTGTATTTTCTAATTCTAAAGTTTATCATGATGGTATTAATACTGAAAATGTTCCCTATACAGATCTAACAGAAAAATTACCTGGATATGAAATTGAAATTGATAATGATAATGATAATGATGATAATAATACAGAATTTGATATTCAAACTGATAAAAATAAAGAAAATGATATTAAAGTAATTTGGAAGAAATTAAAGATTTTACAACATAATTTACACATTAATAATACAAATAATAAAAAGTCCGCTTGTTTTTGGGACACATGCGAATTTGACAATCCACCTGTTTACATTCCAAAACATTTTATAAATGATACATATCACGTATATGGATGTTTTTGTAGTCCAGAATGTGCTGTCGCTTATTTAATGGAAGAAAACATAGATAGTTCAATCAAATTTGAAAGATATCAAATGATAAATCATATTTATTCAAAAATATATAATTATAACATGAATATCAAACCTTCTCCTAATCCATACTATATGTTGGAAAAATATTATGGTAATTTAACTACACAAGAATATAGATCACTATTAAGAAATGAACGTTTATTTTTGATTGTAGACAAACCATTAACACGCATAATGCCTGAACTTCATGAAGATAATGATGATTTTATAATAAATAACAAAATTATTCCGACAAATAATATTAAATTACGAAAGATACAAAAAAAAACTAAAAATAACATATTAAATGAACATTTTGGGTTTACAAAATAATCAAATAATATATATATATTATTTTTAATATCATACTATTTTTATTTTATTATATTATATTATGGATAATGAAAATTTAGAAAATGAAAAAATATTTAATATTCTTGAATACGTAAAAGATAATTTTATTGGATTAATTTTATTGTTAATTGCTTTTTTTATTATTTATTTTGTTGATTATATAAATAAATTGAATATTATGATATATTCAACGCCATTACCAGTTCATGGATTAACATCTGTTATTTCTTCTCACCAAAAATTAGACAAAAAAAAGACTAAGAAACGTTAATTTTGTATTAAATCAAGTAAAATATAATATAAAAATATTATATTTTAAAACCTTAAATGGAATAAATAATATAATTATGTGATTTTTTTAATCTCACCTTTATCGACACTTTCTCTGTGATTACGCATGGCTCCGTCCAAATAACCCCTTAATTGTTTATAAATTGCCTGATTTACGGATGATACTTTTTCTGGTGTTTTTTTTTCATAAATACCAAAATAGTCTCTGATTACAGCCATTTCATCAAAACTAAATTCTCCTAATTTCTCTCTAGCTTTTTCTTCTGTATAGTCTGTTTGTCTCATTACAATTTGAATTTTACAATCTATTTGGTCTGTTTCAATCAAAGAAATGTTCTCCATATATAAATAGATAAATTATTTTTTAAATCATATTAAACGGATTGTTATATATTAAAGTATCTAAATATGACAGAAAACACCAGATTTCATTCATTTGACATTAAACCTATTATGTCTGAAATTGAAAAAGGATTAAATAATTTGCTTAATAATTATCTTGACAGATATGAATTATTAGAAAAAACACATCAACAATTAATTAGATTACCGTCTATTGTTGATGAGTTAAATAAAAGAAATGATAAAGATTGTAGTAATCGTAGTGAATCAGTATCAGTACCAGTACAAGTTATCCAAAAGCCATGGATTTCTGATTTTATGAGCATTAAAAATATGACAGAAGATATTGTGCGTATTGGTGTTTCTAGTTTAGAAAATAAACTAAATATAATGGAACAAAAATATGATTCTATTATACCTATATTAGATAAGTTAAATGATAAAATTGTTAATTTAAATAATGATATTAAAGGATTACAAAATGGTAATAGCGATAAAAATAAAGAACTTGTTTATGGTGATATTGCTGAAAAATCATCTGTTGTTGAGAGTTGTGAAAATGAAAATATTAAAATTTGTATAGAAGAAACTGAAAAAAATGAAAAAAATACTGATGATATTGTAGTTAAAAATAAAGAAACAAATGCTATATCAGATATTAAAGCAATTGAAGATAACAAGGAAGAGAAAGAAAATGTTGTATCGGATATTGAAGATGATGAGGAGGAAGAAGATGAAGAAAATGTTGTATCTGATATTGAAGATAACAAGGAAGAGAAAGAAAATGTTGTAGCGGATATTGAAGATGATGAGGAGGAAGAAGAGGAGGAAGAAGAGGAGGAAGAAGAGGAGGAAGAAGAGGAGGAAGAAGAGGAGGAAAATGTTGTAGCGGATATTGAAGATAACAAGGAAGAGAAAGAAAATGTTGTAGCGGATATTGAAGATGATGAGGAGGAAGAAGAGGAGGAAGAAGAGGAAGATGATGAGGAGGAAGAAGAGGAAGATGATGAGGAGGAAGAAGAAGAAGAGGAAGAAGAGGAAGAGGAAGAAGAGGAAGAAGAGGAAGAAGAGGAAGAAGAAGAAGATGATGATAAAGCAAGTGTTGTAGCAGTTATTGAAGATAATGAAGAAATAAGTATCGAAACTGAGAGCAAAGAAGATGAAGATGAAGATGAAGATGAAGATGAAGATGAAGAAATCTTCGAAATAGAGATTGATGATAAAAATTATTGTACTAATAATGATGAAAATGGATTTATTTGGGAATTAAGTGATGATGGAGAACAAGGAGATAAAGTTGGATATTTTAAAGAATCAGAACCTTTCTTTTATGCTGAGGAAAATTAAAATATTAATATAATATAAAATGATAAATTTATGTTCACCAGCTATAATATATTTAATATTTTCAATTACTCAAATACTTATTGACACATTTAAGGGTCTTTATAATACAGCATTTGTAAAAGTTATAGTAACAATTATGGTAACATTATTGTTAAATATTTTATGTGAAAAAGGCCTAAGTGTGGTTTCATGGATTATAGTTTTTGTACCATTTATATTAATGACGGTAATAGTAACCATGATACTATATGTATTTGGTTTAGATGCTGCAACAGGAAAATTTGATCAGACATGTAACGAAACGAGCTCAACAAGTAATTGTGGTAACAATGTGACGATTGATGGTTCGGGAAATATAATTATTTATGATCCTGAATATAACTCAACTGTAAATCCTGTTTATTATCAATCACCAAATATTATAGTTCCTAATCCAACAGCAAATGATTATACAACTACACAAAATACTGTTATAATTCCATACGGTTCTAGTAGTCCTGCTTATCAAAGTTAGAATAACATATTACGCTTTCTGTATAGAAAAAAATTTTGTAAACAACTTAAATAGATATCATTATTAAATATATTAATAATGATATTAATAATGATATGTCACTGTATTAAGATTTTTTTAATTTGTTTTACATGTTTTAATTTAGGTATTCTAATAAATGATTTTTTTGATATACATTATCCAGATGAGTACAAAATATTCGGTACCCATATGAACAATTTGATTGTAAATATTTCATATAAGAGCATTTATTATTATAGTAAATGTCAGATATTTTGTATGAATATAAGAAATGATTTAGATTTATTTGTTGAAGAAAACCCAATACTTTCAAAAATTAAGAATGGTATAAACAAATTACATATTTATTCAAATAAATACAATAATAATGTTGAATATTATAGTGATTATGGATTTTGTATATATAATTATAATGATAATAATATTATAAATAAACAACTTTTTTATGAAAATAGTGATCACAAAATTAATGAAAAATCAGATGTTAGATTTATGCTTATTGAATTTAAAAATGGAGAGAATATCTATAAAATAGATTTAAAAACAGATAAATTTAACTATTATTTAGTAGGGAATAAATTTACTAAGAATTTTTTTATTTTATATATAAAAACACATATTAACAAAAATAGTGAATTTAGTGATGACAACAATTATACACTTAAATTTATAGATCATGATGTTAATATGGTCGGAATTGATTTTACTGATAATAATGAGAGCATTTTGTTAGAAAAGAATGGATATAAAATAACAGGTACTGATGTTAATAATAATATAAATATTTTAAAATGATTTAAAAAAAAATTGAGTTAATTAAATACAATATGTTATCCCAACATACAGATACAATGGAAACAGCAACTTCTTTAGAGTCATTTCATCAATTGTCAGATAAATGGACTTTATGGGCACATTTGCCTCATAATACAGATTGGAGTTTAAAAAGTTATATTACTATTTCTACATTTAGTAGCATTGAAGAAACACTTGCTGTAACAGAGACGTTGCCTGCACACCTTGTAGAAAATTGTATGTTATTTATGATGAGAAAAGGTATAACTCCTATGTGGGAAGACCCAAAAAATAGAAATGGGGGTTGTTTTTCATATAAAATTTTGAATAAAAATGTTGCAAGAGCTTGGAGTGAATTGACATACAGAATTGTTGGAAATTCCATTAGTAACGAATCTACATTTGTTAAGTCTGTAACTGGGATAACTATTTCACCTAAGAAAAATTTCTGTATTATTAAAATTTGGATGACAAATTGTAACCATCAAAATCCAGGGGTTGTAGTTCCAGTTAAAGGATTACAATCACAAGGTTGTTTATTTAAGAAGCATACACCAGAATTCTAAATAATATTTAATTAAATTAATAAAATATTAAAAGTTATTTTTTTATATTTTATATTTTTTATTTTTTTAACAAACAAAAGATGGAAATTTTATAATTATTATACCTGTTCCTCCACCACCTCCAGCTCCAATATCATCTGCTCTCATACCACCTCCACCACTTCCTGTATTTTCTGTTCCAGCTGTTGGAATAAGTGTAGGAGCTCCAGAACCTCCCCCTCTACCTCCAATTACTACACCTGCTGGAGTTGAACCACCATCAAAATTTGTTCCACTATCGCCACCGCCACCTCCTCCAGCACCATAACCTGTTAATATTCCACTAATTTGACTTGCTATTCCATAACCACCACTTTGGTTCCAATTTGTACTAGGTGGGCGACCAAAATCAGATGCTCCGCCACCACCTCCTCCTGGATTTGTGCCATTAGCACCATTTGGAGCATTTAAACCTCCTAAAAACCCATTTCCAGATGTTCCACCAAAACCAGTTGTTGCTGAAGGATTCCATGATGTAGGAACAACTACCGAACCATTAGGACCAACTGAACCTCCATTTCCCCCTTGACCACCAGATGAGTCTAAACCAAACGCAGAACTATTTATTCCGTTAGCACTTAAACTATAATATACTCCAGCGCCTCCACCTACTGGTATTGTAGATGTTCCGTTTGGATCCATTACTCCCCCACTTCCTACTTTTATTGTATAAGTTGTTCCAGGTGCAATAGATGTTGTTCCTGCTAATATTTGTCCAGAACCACCTCCGCCACCATATGTAACAGCTCCAGTTCCTTTTGCTCCAGTTCCACCTCCACCTACTATTAAATATTCAATTTGTGCAGGAAATGGACTTATAGCATTAAAACTAAAGTCAGTTGTATTACCGTATCTTTGAACTTGATTTGGAACAGCTACAAAACCTGGTGAAACAGGGGTTGTTGTCAAAAATGTAACAATTGTAAACCCCCCTGTATATGCACCTGATCCCCAACTTCTAGGATTTGCTCCATTTGAATCAACATATGTAACTGTTGCTGTGCCTGGTGTAGTATTCGTTCCTGGTTGATAACCTGAAGCAGTTCTATATAAACCATTTAAAGGCGTTCCTGTGTATGTTACTCCATTGATAGTAAATGATGTAGGTATGTTTAAAGAAATAATATTTGTTAAATGTCTTAAAATTACTATTCCAGAACCACCAGCGCCACCAACTAAAGAACCTGCTGAAGATCCGGATGCGGTTCCACCCCCACCTCCACCAGTATTTGCTGTTCCAGAAGTTCCTATAGTATTATATCCGACTGGAATTGTTGTACCTGTACTTCCTGATCCTGCACCACCTCCACCACTTCCTCCAACACCAAATAATCTATCATAACCACCAGCACCACCACCACCTGAATATGTAATTAATCCTGAACCTCTTATATTATTGGTTATACCTGAACCACCTGTTCCACCAGGACCAACAGCAAAATTAGAATTTAATTCACTATTTCCATATCCACCAGAACCTCTTGCTAATGCTCCACCACCTCCACCACCTCTACCCGTGCTACCAGCATTTCCAAATAAGGTTGTGCCACCAGCATTTCCTTGAGCAGGAGTTGTAGAAGGAGTATTACCAGTTCCACCTGAAAAATTATTTCTTAAACCACCTCCACCACCAGAACCACCCGCTGCTCCAGCTGTAAAATTATTTGCACCACCACCACCACCTGCAGCTGATAATGAAATTCCAGTTCCACTTATAGATGATACTCCACCAGAACTACCTATGGTTGTAGTTCCTGTCCCTCCAGCACCTACTGATATAGTATATGCTGTATTTGCGGTTATAGCTGTATAACCAGATAAATATCCACCACCACCACCACCACCACCAGCGCTGCCACCACTATCACCAGCACCACCAGCACCACCACCACCAACTATTAAATAACTCACATATGGAGGGAAATATTGGCTTGTAGTAAATGTAGCAGTTCCATTTGTTAATATATAAACTGTATATCCACCAGAATAAGGTGGATTAGACCTAAAATTGTTACCTTCTGAGTCAGTATAACCTATAACTGATGAACCACCCGCAATAGTTGCTAATGGTATCGTAATTGTAAAGAAAAATGTTCTTTCTGGACTTAAAGCACCAGATGCATCTTGGACTATCGATGTAAATTGATATGTTGATGTTACGGATGATGTTATAGTTGGTGTTGTTCCATAAAAATTACCAGAAGGGTCTAATATCATACCTGGAGCTCCAACTGGTGCACCTCCTGATATGTATGAATATGTTAATGGTAAATTTGGAGGAATATCAGAAGCACTTAAATCTTGAAAAGGTGTATTTGATTCTATATATATTGATGCACTTATACCTGTTCCTAAATTAGTATTTTCTGGTGTATTCCAAAAAGGACCTTTATTAAAACTTAAAATTGCTGTTGGAGTAGTATATGATAATCCTGATGTTGTATTAGTAACTTTTACAAAAAAACCATTATTATTAGACGCGTCTGACATTGTTAATGTATTTCTTGCTTGTAATGTTGTATCTGATAAATAATTTGTTGAGCCAAAGACATTATATGTTACTAAATCAACATTTCCAATAAATTGAATTATGCTACTTGTATTAAAATTTGAACCCAGTATTGTATAATTAAAACTTGAATCTTCAGGAACATAATTTGGACTTATACTTATTATTGATGGTGTTGGTTCTGCTATAGGTACCCATGAGTTTGTATTACCATTCCAGAATTCGATATAATTTGTATCTGTATTATATCTTATATAACCGATTATACCTGTTGGTCTATTATTAGATGAATCAGCTGGTATTTGAATAGCTGAAACACCATTTGAGAAATAAGGTCCATTAACATTTAAACTTTTATTATAAGTAGTGCTGTCTATTATATTTGTTCCAAATACAGCAACATTACTACTATCTGTATTTATTACTAAATTAGCATTGCCTGAAATATCTAAAGTAAAATCGTCACCAAAATTACTTGTAATATTATTAACACGCATTGATATTTTATAATTATTATTTGGTGTAATATTAATATTGCTCATTAATATTATAATACAAAATAATATATTAATTTAAATTTAATTTATAATATAAATTAAATTTATAAAAATACATTAGCTTAAATATAACTAGGAAATCTTACTACAACAATACCTGCTATACCATTAGCACCATTTTCACCAATAACATTTCTTCCACCTTTACCACCACTACCTTGAGTACTATATTGAACCTCTGTAGGGGCACCACCACCTCCATAACCATATATTATACTTGTTCCCGTAATTAAGTTTTGTAATCCCAAAGTAGGTGTTGTAGAAGAATTTGAACCTGCTCCGCTTGCTCCACCACCAGGAGCACCTTGACCTCCTGTATTATAATTACCACCATTATAACCTTCAACAGGGGTGTAACCACCAGTATTACCTGTACCACCTGTAGTTGAATTAAAACTTCCACCACCTCCAGAACCACCTGATAAAGCAGCTGATCCAGCTGCCCCACCCCCACCCCCACCACTTGATGTTATAGTAGCAAATACAGAATTTATACCCGATGTTCCACGCACATTATCCGAATTAGCATAAACACCACCTTGTCCTACTGTTACATTATAAGATATTCCATCTGTTAATGATAGTGATGGTGAACCTCCACCACTATAATTTGTTCGGTAACCACCTGCTCCACCTCCACCGCCATAATATGACCCTGGAGCACCAGTTCCAGCACCTCCACCGCCACCTATAACTAAGTATTTTACAAATCTTGAAAAATTAGGTGTAAATGTTCCAGTTGTTGTATTTGTTGGATAAAAACGATATATAGTATATCCACCTAATATTGGCGAACTAATTACGTTATTATTTGGTCCAACGTAAATAATTTCATAATTTGTATTTAATATAAATCCTGTAACAACTGCTGATGCTAAAGGTTGATTGATATTACCCCATACACCATTATTATAATATTGTAGAACGTTATGATTTAATAAGAAACATAACTGACCATAGTAAGGTGAAGGTATCGTTATATCTCTTGCTGAACTGTCTGTTGCTATTCTTACAACCGTAAAATTATAAGATGCGTCTATTTGAGGTGTTGCTCTTGAAACAGATAGATTATTAACATTCAATAACGGAATCGACATTGTATCTGTATTTGGATTTAATGTTATACTGGTTGTGTCACAATATAATGTCTTATTATTTCCAGCTCCATCTACAAATGTTGGATAATATATTCCATCTGTATTATTATCTGTTATATCAATTGTTGAACTATTTGTTGGTCCTGTTGGTCCTGTTGCTCCTGTTGCTCCTGTATTTCCGACATTTGCTACACCCGACGCATTATATTCTTCTAAAATTATACAGTTGCCTGCTGAGTCTGCTGTTGAATTTCCTATAATACCAAGATTTGTTGATGCTGTAGCCCCAGGAATATTTAATTGATAAAATAGAGCATATGTTACTGGTAAAGTAGTATTTGGAGAATCTATAAATACAAAATTATATACATCTATTAATGGCATTGAACCTACACCTGTTCCTAAAATAGTATCTCTAGCAACTAAAGTATAACTACTATCACCTTGGACTAATCTACCAACACCTAAAGTTAATGATTCGTTAGCAGCATTTGATGTAAAATATTTTGCTTTAAATGTAGTTTTTATTTTATTTTGACTATTAATTGGTGTTATTACAAGGGAATATCCTGGCGCAGAATAGTTTGTAAATCCTATTCCAGTTAACCCAAATTCTGTCGCAGCTACATTATTAGATGAGTCTAAAAACCCTGTTGTTTTTGATGTGTATTGAAGTATAACACTTCCAACTCCTGTAGGTCCTGTAGGTCCTGTAGCACCATCTTGACCAATGTAACCTGGTGGTCCAGTTGGTCCAGTCGGTCCTATAGTTCCTCCATTATTACATGGTACAAAGCAATCACATTCATCTGGAGTATATTGTTCTTCATCACACAAATCACATGTATTACCACAATCACAATTATCTGAACCTGTATAATCACAATCAGGACATGGAACATAATATCCTTTTTTACATGGGTCATTACATGGATTAGCAATATAAGGTACACCATTTATATTATTTACAAGCAAATTCGTAACTGTTATATTTTCACTTACAATATTTCGTGCGTTTATATTATTACTCATTATATAAATGATAACATATTTTAAATTAATAAAATTACTTAAATAATTTAAAATTTATTAATTTGGAATAGGAAAAGGTCGTTGTTTTTTTTCAATCACTAAAGGTTCAGGCATAAAAATAGCATGTTTTTCATAAATATTACTCGAATCTAATTTAGCAATTTCAGGAATAAAACATGGTGCTGGATTCACTAAATTAGTTGAATTAATACCCAATAAAAATGATTCAGTATCAGCAGCATTATATGATAATTTATTCCAAGGTATTTGAGCGGGTAATAATCCATTACCTGGCAATCTTGTATTATAAGCAGCACCATATTGTGAATTTGGATATAATGTATAATTAGAAGAATTTTGAAATTGTCTTTCTTCTAAACAATAATTTCCTGGAGTATTTCTATTACGGGTAGAAGCCATTTATATACATTTATAAAATATTATTTAATAAAATCTTTGAACAAATTAGTATTTTCTTCACATATATTTCCAGTGTCTAAATAGTCAGATACACATTTATGTGTCATATACATGTAATCATAAGAATATAAAACACATAATCCATGTTTAATATCGCTCGAGAATATAATTGAGGACGCTTTTTTCATCAATTCTTTTAGAAATTCACAATCTTTAATTTTTTCGTATAATTCAGAAATTGATTTTCCAAAAACTTCTTGGTATTCATTATACTCAATATAAAAAATATTTAATAAATCTTCTTTATACAGATAATTACGTATAAAATTTATTTCATTTTTTGTTACATTATCAGTATCTAAAATTACATCATCTTTATGGTATCTACATTGAAATTTACTATTATACATTACTTAGTGTATAAAATAGTATTTAAATATATTTTACACCTTTTAATTATATTGATAAGTAGAATGTTTATTAAAATAATCGGTATCACGAGTTAATTCTCTTGAAGGAACACCACCACGAACCCATCCATCAGAAGCAACACTTTCAATTTGATGAGCGGGATTGTTGATTTTTTGTTTAACAGCAGGTAATAAAGGTGTTTGGTGATATTTAATATAGCTTTTCTCACTTAAATTAGTAACACTGCGTTTATTAACAATTTGCTCTCCTTGTTGAATTTGAGATTCCATAATAGGATTTACAGCACCACGTCCTAAATAGGGAACTGTAGCAAATGGTCTATGAAATAAATCAATACGGCATTTAGGATGTGTTTGGATTGTGCCAATTTGGAGTTTAGATGAGTCATTAATATTGCACCCACCTGCGCCGATTTGATATCCACCATTATACATAATACCTGGTTGTGTAGTAGCTAAATCTATTGGTTTTTTCATACTACAATCAGAAGCAAAATAATTTTGAGTCATATAATTACAAGAAGCAACATCTTGAATTGTATCTTGGTCAACACAACAAGAATCTAATCCAATTCTTGACATATTAGAAAAAGTATATCCTGAGTAAGTAGCCATTTATATATTATAATATACATTATTTTTTAATGAATATTATATTTTACTAAACTAATATTTTTATAAATTTTTATCAAGTATAACAAGTTTTGAAATAGTCCTAATTATTATATCTTTTCCTTTATTATTGCCTACACATTTCATATTTTCAATAACTAATTTGCTATACTGAACTGAATTTTAGATAAATAAAAATAAAGACAATTAATTAAATAATTGTCATGATATATTCTATTAATAAAGCGTATATCTGTAATTGTCTTGTACCCTCGCCAAAGCACCTTCTGGAGTGTCCTCTTTTCCTGATGGCATTGAACCATATAGATAATCACCATAAGCACCTTGGTCATTCGCTACACGTGTATTTGGACAACTGTTAAATGGTCTCAAAAAATTATCAAGTTGAAAATTTTGCCAAAGATCTCCAAATAATTGTTTATTTGTATTTTTAATACCAGGATTCATCATCTGAACAGCGCGTTTGACATTTTTAGTTATATCCTCATCAACATCAACATTAAACGCTGGTGGTGCTGCTTTTCTCTCTGGGTCACCATTTATTTGAGTTAATAAAACATTGCTAAATGGATTCTTTTTGTTTCCTTCTTTAAATTCTGTTCTTAATACAGCATCTAAAGTTACGGGATTAACAAATGATTTGGACTTATTATCAAACATACCTGTAACCTCATTGCCTTTTACTTCAAAATTTTCCAACATATCTTTTGTTAGCTTCTGCTTACGCATATTGTATAAAATAAAAATAAATAGTAGTGTTAATACTCCAACTATTAATATTCTTTTTGACATTGTTAAAATATATCCTAAAATAGTTAATAATATAATTAATCGAGTAATAGCATTTAATTTCTGTTCATAACACATAGATGTTGTAGGCCATAATTCAAAAATATAATCTTTATTGAATAAAATTGTAGGATCATTTGACCAAAATTGTATTGTCATTATATATATATAAATCTTTTAAAATTTTCTTAATTTTTTCTTTTTATTTTTTCTCATGAAGTGAATTCCACTACTTTTACACCTTTTACTTATTTTATCTCAATAAACGAATATTTTATATCCATTCCACAGAGTTATATCTAAAACAAACCTATATTTTTATGTATTTTATTCTATCAGATCATATAATATATATAAAATTTGATATATATATATTATAGTTATTTTTTTCCTTTCTTTTTTTTATTTGACCTTTGTGATGGGTTTGAACTTTGTTGTGGTTTAGCTATTCTTGGTGTTCTTTCTGGTTTTTCATCACCTTCAATAAATTTTAAGATTTCTTCATCAGTCATCATTTGTTTGGCAGGTTGTTGTAAATTTTGTGTTTGTAATTGAGCAGCAGCTTTAGCTGCGGCATTAGCTTCAGCCTTTGCTCTAATTCTTTCTTTAGTTTTTGCCATTTTTAAACGTTGATTAAGTTGGGCTTCCATTCCACTAGTATTTACTTTGGCTCCACTCATTCCACCCATTCCAGCCATTCCACTCATTCCCATCTTACTTAACATTGATTGAATATTTCCCATTCCTGGCATGTTTTTCATCTTATTCATAAGTTCAGTAGCCTCTTGAATCATTTCAGATTCTTTTAAGTCACCAGATTTAATTTTAGAATCTAATTTATTTCCCACGGTGTTAACCAAACCCATAAGTTTTGTAGGGTTTTTCATGAGTTTACTAAATACATCTTTCATATCAGTTGCGTCATCAAAATCTATATTCAAATTTGCGGCTGTTTCTTCGGCAATTTCACGTGCCATTTGTCCTAATTTTCCGTCTAACATACCAGTAATATGTTCATTTATTTGCTCAGCATTAGGCAAGTCAGATTGGTTAAATCCTTCGCCCAAATTCTCTCCAAAGTTTCCACTCAAATCAAATAATCCTTGCATTTGAGCTAAGGTTTCTTGAAGTTTGGATTTAAATTCATCTTCATTAATAGCTTCAAATAACTTAGCAGTATCTCCAAATGCGTCCTTATTATCTAATGTACCAACAATTGAAAATAAAATAAGTTGAAGATATTTCCAAATGGTTTCGCGTGTTTTTTGTGAAATATCACATTGCCATAAGTTTTTAAAATGAATGTTTGGTAAAAATTCGGTATCAAGGTCTGATTCTTCCTTGAACATATCTTCATTTTGATATAAAATATCGAAAAACCTTGGTGGCAGTTTCTTCTTACAGAAATCAAAAAGAATTTTTACTGATAATTTTTCAGATTTTTCATATGTGTTATTTCTTTCTTCTTCATCATCTATATAGTTAAAATGTTCTTTAGTTTTTAACCATTTGTCGATAAATGGAATATACTCGGGAAAAGTAGTTTTCAAATCTCCCACAAAATCTCTAATTACTTTTACAAACTCTTCAGGAATTGGTTTTTCTGTTGACATTTTATTTAATATATATTAAATTTATTTAAGTCAAACTTAAAAGAAAATATATATTCCAACTTTTATAAAAAAGTGGGGCAAAATTAAATATATTTATATTATTGTAAATATAACTATATTTTAGCTCCACATTTATTACACATTAATTTATTCACACATATCTGATAATTTAGTTAAATTTTGAATATATTTCATTACCTTCTCTTGATTATCTGGACCCATATTTCTGATAGGTTCCCTCAATCTATTAATAGATTCCATAATCTTATCTGAATTATTTGATGCGGCTATATCTGACGAATAATCCTTTTCCAAAAAGAATGAAATATCGTTAGCTTCAATTTGATTTCTATATTTGTCAGCAATAAATGTCTTCCAAATTTTTACTATCATCTTTGGGTTTGCTTTACGAATCATTGTAAGAGCATTTTTAGCAGATAAAATATCAGGATCATTTGGAAATACAGCTTGAATATCATTTAAGAATTCAAGAAAATGGTCATTAAACGCAGTTAATATATTAGACATTAAATAATTTTGGTCAATTCTTTTTAAATTAGTTTTATTATATATATATTAAATATTTTTAAAAACTTGTGGGTGGCCTATTTCCATTAATAGACCTAATATCTGCGTCTCTTTGTTCTTGCATTTGTTTTAATCTTTGATCCATTTGTGTATTTGCTACATCATCACTCATTTTTTTTACTCCTCTAATTGTAGTATTAAAATCTTCGTTTGTTTCATGATTGTAAACTTGTCCATTGAAAGCAGTATTTAAATCAACATAATTATGCATTTGTCTCATACCACCATTACCATCAGCCTTCAATTCATCTGGATCTTGATCTAAAAAACTATATTGATCTGAAACAATATCACCAAAACTACCTCCTCCCCCTAAAGCAAATGCCATAGGTTCCATATTATTTTGTGTAGCTTGTTTGACTTCTTGATGTTGTTTGGGTTTTAAGTGCTCTACAATTTGATCACCATATAAAACTTGATATCCTTGGTTCAATAATAATAATGCGGGAACTTTCGTAATATTTTCAGGTAGAATAATTTTTTGTCCATCATCTAAAATAATATATGTTTTATTATTAGAATCTTTTACTCTTTTATCAATACATATAAAATGAATATCACTCTGAATATTAGATTTTGATAAAAGCTGTAAGTATTTTTTAGAAACTTCACAATATTTGCTATAATATAAAATACAACTCATCTTAATATATAATTAGTTTATTCAAAATTATATTTAACTCATTTTAAAAAAAAAATGATTTAAATTAATAATTTAAATATAAATGTATATTAGATAGATATAATGGATTCACAATCAAATATGACTCATTCTTATTCCTCAATTGATGATACACCAGATGTTAACCCACTTGTAGAACTTACATCTAAAATAAATGAAGATGAACTGCTATTTACAATTAGTGGTATAAACGTAAGTTTTGCGAATGCGATTAGAAGAGTACTTTTATCGGAAATTCCTATGGTTGTTTTTAGAGTTTCACCAAATGATAAAAATAAATGTAATATCATTTCAAATACTTGTAGTTTAAATAATGAAATTGTAAAACACAGATTAAGTTGTATTCCAATACATATTAAAGATATTACAGAATTTCCGTTAAAAAATTATATTATGGAATTAAATGTAGAAAATAATACAGATACAAATATTGTAGTAACAACCGAAGATTTTGTTATTAGAGATTTAGTATCAAATAATATTTTGCCAAAGGATAAAATTCGAGAAATTTTCCCAGCAAATGACCAAACATCTGGTTTTATTGATTTTGTAAGATTGAAAGCTAAAGCAGCAGAAGAATTACAACCTAAAAAAATACATTTAACTTGTGAATTTGATATTGGAACTGCAAAAGAAGATGGTGCTTATAATGCTGTATCAACGTGTTCATATGGTAATACAATTGATCATACTGCCCAGGAGATAAAATTAGCTCAACTAAAGCAAAAATGGAAGGACGAAGGGAAAAAAGAAAAAGAAATTGAATTCGAAGAAGCTAATTGGAAATTATTAGAGGGAAAACGTATTTTTAAGAAAGATAGTTTCGACTTTATTATTCAATCTATTGGTGTTCATACAAACCCAGAATTACTTAATATGGCTTGTTCGATTATGATTGATAAATTATCTAATTTAGATAAACTTATAGAAGAAGATAAATTGGAGATTAAAATAGCTGATAATACGATGAAAAATTGTTATGATATTACTCTTGATAATGAAGATTATACTATTGGAAAAGTAGTTGAATATTCGCTTTTAACATTATTTTATGAATCAACTCATTCATTACAATTTTGCGGGTTTAAAATGTTACATCCACATGATACATATAGTTTAATTCGTGTAGCTTATAAAGAGACTACTGAAAAAGCAACTATTAAAGGTGATTTAAAAAAAGCGATCACATATTCGAATAAAATATTTATTAAAATTAGAAAAGAGTTTTTAAAATTAGTTCCTCGTTAAACAAGTGGAAAATTATAATTTAACAATCCAGCAACTGGAACACCAAAAACCGTTGAATATTATATCCCAACATTTTGAGTAAAACTAAAGCTTGACTACTTGTATGACCAACATAAGACATTAAATATTTCTTTTATTTTTTTCTTTATTATCTTACGATAATATATATAATAAAAACATTTATATCTTTTTATTATATTTTCAAATTAGTTTGTCTCATTTTTCTTTTCAGTCGGTGTATTTGACATTAAATTATCAGCAACAATTGTATCCACATTTCTCTTTCTCATTTGAAAATTTAAACAATACATTAATAAAGAAGGATGAATCTCATTAACATATTTTTGTACAAATGTATTTGTGACTGATTGTTTATTCTCTCTAAGTTCATTCATATATAATTGGTGAATATTGAACATATGAGTTCTGTATTGTTGAGAAAATTCAATCAATGGTTTTTCTTTTTTGATATAACATGAAACATAATTGCTATATAATGTGTTAGTAAAAAGATGAATCTGATCTCTAAATACAGAAAATTCCTTTTTATTTTCGGGATAAAACTTCAAGAAATCTTTAACCTTTCCTTCTTTTCTTAGAGAAAGATACTGATATTGTAACTTAGGTTGATTACCTCTTAAATTTCTAACTTGTTCATATACAGGATTTCTAATTTTAGTTCTTTCGCCAGTATTCTTATTATGAATGACTACACCAACTATATCATATGATGTATTCATTGATCCATACTTTTCAATTAACTCAGAATATTTATTGAATTTATAAATTTGCGGAAACTTCACAGATGTTCCTAATTCACTAAAAAAATGTTGATATTCATGTACATCAAATGAATCAACAGTAATATTATTAGGAATGTTATTAATTTTGTATACACCGACTAAATATAATTGTGGTTTACTGAATGGAACAACAATTCTATTTTCGGGATGTTGAACTACAAAACTATAGCATAATTCGGTTTCTAACTTATTAATATCTAAATTACATTCATTAGCTGCTTCCATAAACATCTGCCTGAATGTCTTTGAATTAGCCGATTTAAAGAAAGCAGATGTAGCACCAACTGTATTGCGAGTTGAAATTTCCCAACTACCAGTAACTCCAATAGTTGGATCAAAGAAAACATTTATCATAGTTCCTTCCACGAATTCTTCAGCAATAATACCATCAGCATTTTCGTCATATTTTTGAATAAAATAATCAGCGTAATAAGATTTTGGTGGTGCAAAACTAACAACCTTGTTTGCAGAATTTAATACAATTGATCTACAAATACCAAATGACGGTATAAGGTCAATACATAATAAATTCTTATCATATCTAATAACACTATATGTATTATTATTAGTTCTACTGTCAGTTTTATTTAATTTTAATATAGATGGATTTAGTGTATTTTGAGTATAAACATAATCTGGTTCAATAAAATTGTTGAAACCTGTAATTTCAGACAAATTATAAGTATATTTACTCATATTTTCTTGGTTATAATTATTAAATTGTCTTTAAACTATAATTTATATTGATTATTACTTAAGTATATAAAAATATCTAATATATTTATAGAATAAATGTCTGAAAAAAAAGAAACAGAACCTCAAAAAGAAGATATACAACTGGACCTTCAAATAGGTGATATAATTCATATTAGCAATCCAGTAAACGATATTTTAAATGACCAAACATTTATTATTGATTATATTGATAGTTCAAAAACTTATTTAATTAACACTGATACATTAAATAGAATAAAACTGAAAATATCAGAAGATGGAATTTTAGGTGATGGGAATATTACAAGAATTGAAATACTTCGTAGAGCAGATACACCAAGTTATGCTAGACAAAATGGATTACTTACTGGCAAATGGATTAAAATATTTTTTTCTGATCCAAACCCAGCTATTATTGTTGGAGAGATTACAAATTTAGAAGAAGATATGATTGAAATTAAAACAACTGACAAAGATATTATATATATTAATTTTGACTATAAAGGAATCCCTGAAAATTTACCAATTGATAACATTGAAATAATCCAAAAACCAATAGAACAAAAATCTGTAGTAGAGAAAGAATTAGAAGAAGGTGAAGAATTGGAAGAAGGTGAAGAATTAGAAGAAGGTGAATTAGCTATTCCTGAACTAGAACAAGAAAAGGGTGTTATAGAAGCTGAAAATATTGAATTAGTTATTCCCGTTAAAGATGTAAAGGAACAATTGAGAGAAATTATTATTAAAGCGGATCAAGTAGTTTTTGGTGATGAACAATTAGGAAAGATTGTTGAATTAAAAGATGTTTTAACAAAAAGAAAAAAATACAGTATTGAAGAACAAGTAAGTGATTTATTAGATGATCTTCTCTCAACAGTTCCTGACACCCAAAGAACGCCAAAAGTTTTAAATAATATTCATATAATGATAGAGAGATTTAAACAATTGAGACAAGAATTTTCTGATTTTGACCAGTATGGTAATGTTGATGGTATATTGATTAAAGAAGCAACTTGGAAACCATTAACAAATTGGTTACAAAATTTTAACAAAAATTTGTATTGGATATTGCCTGTTGTAAGAAATATTAAAAAGGTGTATAATGTTTCGGATATTGATGAAGAAAATAATGATATTATCACTTTAGATTTCAATAAAGATATAAATGACATTATTAGTTTGATTAAAACATATAAATCAAGTGATTTACCAGCAGAAAGTAATAAATATACTGCTCTCTATTCAGATTTAGCACAATATTTTAGACCTTTTGAATATCCAGATGAAGACAGAACAAACGATGTTATTGGTGAAAAATATGTAAATTCAAATCTTAATGTAGTTATAGAAAATTTAGAAGATTTATATTCATCAGTATTTAGCAACAATATGATAAGAAATAGACGTTTTGTAATCTCAAAATATTCACTAGCAAACACAAAATTAGAAGCAACTGATATTACATCTTCAAAAATGACAACAATCAGACTAAAAATTTCAGATGATGATTACATGTCTATTAGATCAATAATGACTCTTCCTGAGCCTACTATTCGTTTTTCAAGAGTAAATTTACCAGGAACAGATATATTAACTAAATCAAATTTAAGTCAAATATTTTTAAATTATTGGGAATTATTAAAGAAAAAAACAAATGTATCAAACGTTTTTATTGAATCATTTGAAAATGAATTAGAATTAGATGAAAATGAATTTGTAAGTGGTATAAGAAATTATGTTACAAATATACCTTCTGAAGAATTAAAAGGGTTAAGTAAAAATGATATTTATAAAAAATATATTGAAGCAATTGTTCCAAAAACTCGTATTTTATTTAATTTGATGAAAAAATATATAAATGGTAAATTATCTATTGTTGATGTAGTTGGTTATTTAGAACCATTTTTAATTTATACAGATGATTTAACGTATAATCAATATAAAGAAATAGTAGAGTTTATTGATTCAAAAATTTCAGAATATAATAAACAAATGATAGAATTTTCTAGAATTTTTAAGATGATATCAAATATAAAACAAAATTCTTTAACTCAATCAAAAGCATTTAGTATATTAATGATTTTATCTAAGGATTATCATGATGAAGTTTTAGAAACAGGGTATCAATTAACGATTCCAACAGAAAATACGACTAATTCTGAAATACTACGTAAATTAATATTAAAAGATTATTCCAGATTATATACATCAGCATTATCACATCAAAATTTAAAATTAATGTATCCAGCAGATGTTAGTGATATTTTTGATGATGAAAAGAAGAAAAATGATAATAAATTAAAAGAAGATGAAAAAGAAGATAAATGTGAAAATATTACAATTGCGAAATTCTATACATCATTAGAAGAATTAGAGAGTGATAATGATACATTAATTTATTTTGATAAAAAATATGATAAAACAAACTATGGACTAATGGAAGAGGACAATAAAAAAGGTGGCTATGCTCAGCAATTAATAAATTTAACACCTGAAAAACTAAAAGAATATATAATTGAAGACCAGATAAAAAAAAATAATTTGACAGAAGATGATGCCATATACATAGCAGACACATTAATTGATGGAAATAAAAAGGTAATTGATGGTCAATATGCTATATTGTATAAGGGTTATTCCGAAAATATTTCTGATGAATCAGATTATTATGTTAGAAAAAATAATAAATGGGTTATAGATGAAAAATTATCAGATGACCAAAAGGTTTCAAACGAATCTTCTATTATTTGTGATTTACAAAAAAAATGTATAAGTGTTCCAACCGAGACAGGTGATAATTGTGAAAGCATGAAAACAACCGAATTAAATTTACAAAATTCATTACTTAAAAATATTATAAGCGAATTTGATACAAAATATAAATTTTCGAAGGAAAACTTTGAAAAGGAAATTTCAGATAAATTTAATTATTTTTTATCAATCATGCCTATTATATCAAAAATAGAAACAAGCCTTTTTTTAAAATACAATAACCAAAGGTATAAATTAGGATTTAATACAGAAGATGATATTAACGAACAAATAGTATCACCGTTTACTGGAATTCTTAACCTAATTTTACGTCAAAGTGATTTTGTCAAAAAACAAAATGATATAATTAAATTTACAAATATATTTACAAGACCATTTATACCAGGTGTTTCTCCAATTGGCAAACAAGAAACTGAACACTGGTTATACTGTATAAAAACAAATGTTCCTTTATTACCAACATTTAAAAAGACATTAGCTTCTGCTTTTATCGAGTCGCATAATTCAAATTATATGTATATATCAGCCTTAGATAGAATTAAATCAACAAATGGTGAACTAAGTGATGATGGTGATTGGTGGACAGATAAATATACAGGTTGGCCCATTTGTCCTGGTGATTTTGATGTAGATGAAGGATATGACCAAGGCTTCCGTGTTGTATCTAAATCTATTATGGAAGAAGAATCAGGAAATAAAATTATGGCTACATCTACAGAAAAAACTATAAAATATATAACACCAGAATCTATTATGATTAATAATGTTGTAAATGCTTTGTCAGTTGCGATGGGAATCAATATAGAAACACAAAAAGAATTTATAATTAATTCGGTTATAGAAACAATTAAAACAAATATGGAAAGTGAAAGTGATTATAAAGAAAAAATTAAAACTGCAAAGAAAGCTATACCATCTTATAAAGATTTTTTCAATACATTTCTTCTTTATAGCACATTAGGTATGTATTTAATTGCCGTACAAACATCAATACCATCAGTTAAAACAAGAAAAACACATCCCGGTTGTGTTCGTTCTTTTGAGGGATACCCATTCGATGGACAAGGAGATTATAGTAGCGTTACTTATTTATCTTGTATAACATATGATATAAGAAATTCCGGTGAACCCTGGAATGTATTAAAAAAAACAAACGCTCAAAAAATTCAGTCAAAAATTCAATCATTTATAGATTCTATACTTATTCAATTACCAGAAGTACAAAGAAAATTTATAGAAAAAACAGAATATTTATTGACAAATCCAGCGTCCGATATTCCAGCAGAACATGATATTTCAAAATGGTCAGACTTTCTTCCTCCTCTTGTTCCATTTAAAATTAGACATTTAACAAATATTTCTAGAGAATTTAAATCCAGTCTTGTAAGTGATTTAAGAAATGGTTCTGAAAAACAGAGAGAAAAAATACTAGTTGTTGAGTCAAAAATCGTACAATTCTCTCTAGCTATTCAAGAAATAATTCAAGATATTGTTAAGAAACACAAACTTCTTCTACATACATCAAATAACGAACCATATCTAGAAAATGCTTGTTGTGACAGTAAAGAAAACGAAAGCACGTTCAATTATTTTAATAGTCGTAATAATGAGATATCAGAATTTAACAATATAGTAGTTGGTCTCTCAAATATGTTAGACGACATAAGAAGTAATACAGAATCATCATTATTTTACAGTAATATTAATACAAAAAATGTATATCCTCAAATTCCAAATACATTCAATGAGAAAACTATTTATTTGGCATTTATATTTTACTGTAAATTTAAATCATTACTTCCAATTCCAGAAGATTTATTACCTATTTGTACAAGCAAACCAGACACAGAATTATTTGATTCATCAGATACAATTGAAAGAATTATTCAGAAACTAAAAGAAGACGGCAGAAATTATACAAGTGAACAATTTTTGAGACTTATTGAATTAGTAAGTAGAGAGAATATTATAAAAATTGACATTTCAAACCCGGTTATTTCTTGTATAGCTAAATTATCAATATTATTAGAAGCTATAAAAGACGAAGATAATGAAGACGAAGTTATTGAAGTGGAATTGAGAGAATTAATTCAAAAGTCAATTGATACATTTGATATTGCTTCAGAGACTACAACTCCTCAAGTCAAAGATCTTAATAACTATTTGTCTGAAACAAATGAAGAAATGTCATCAGAATTAATAGATTTTGTCAAAAAAAATAGCGGTTCAAAAGTGACACGTAAATCAATAAAACAATTTGAAAATACAATACAAAATTTGTCAACTTGGGTATGTGATAATTCAAGTAGAAATGAAAATATAAAAATTTCTAATGATAATATGTATAATGTAACTAATTTTTATAAAACATTTATTGACAATTTTGTCAGCATATTTCCGAATATTATAATCAATAAAGTAAATTATGACAACATACATATTCCCAATTATCATAAATTTTCTAAATTTCATTCTCAGAAATTGACAAAAAATATAGCTGAATATTTTGATAGTTTAAAACCATTTTATGGTGACAATTCAATATCAAAAATATTAGTTACAGTTCAAAATATGTGTAAAAATATTATCAAATTAGCAGAATCTACACCATGTTTTTCTAGCATTAAAAATAATGATAAAATACTTAGAGGAATAATAGATGAAAGAACCAGTAGATATTTATTTGAACACTATTTACTCAAAATTTTATTTACATACATTGAATTAGCAGATGATAGTGATATGATTGTTACTGAAACCAAAACAAAAATGGAGGTAGCAGAGCTTTTTGAAGTAGATTATATTGATGATATTGAGGTAAAAATGGATGTAGGCATGTCATACAAAAGTACAACTGACACTAGAATTCAAACTGGAAATTTAAAACAATTAAGAGAAAAAATTGCTAGTTTGCTTATATCATTTATTGATATATTCACTACTGAAAAAGATATAATTGATATATCATATGAAGAAATACAAGATAGAGTCTTTAAATTAAAAGAACGAGAAAAAGATATGGTAACAGATAAATTAAAAGCAATGACTGATGAGGGAAGAGACATAGATACTATTTTAAAAATTACCAAACAAGGTCTATATAGTAAGGGTTTACAGAAAGGTTTAACAATATACCAAAAAGATTTTTATGAAAGAGAAGAGGAACAAGATTTGAGAGATGAAATGGAAAAGGCAGAAAGAACAATTAGACAAAAAAATAAAAATTCTACTGATGAAAATATTGATATTCTTGTTGATGAATATTTAGAACAAAAACGAGTAGTTGCTGATATAGAGGATGATGCTTATGATATGGATTATTTAGGTGAAGATTATTATGATGGAAATTATACTGGTGTAGATGCCCCAGAATATGAAACATATGGAGACGAAGAATAAGTATTTATACAAATATAATTATAAAAAATAGTTTATAATTATATATTAGATGCATAAAACATATATTAGAGAAAATATAACATTAGTATCAATAATCTTATTTATTGTTATTTTTGGTTTAATTCAAATGACGAAACCATTGTGTTTCTACAATAAAGATGGTAGTATTAGAGAGTTTGGTATTGGATATAAAAATAAAACAATTTTACCATTATGGTTATTATCATTAGTTTTAGGTATTTTGTGTTATTTAACTGTATTATATTATGTAAATTCACATAAAATTTTTTAATAAAACTTGTCTTCATATTTAGAATACTCATCCTTACCTTCTTCAGCCTCACCATATAATTCCTTTTCTCTCACTCTTTTCAATTTATCTTCTTTAATTTTTTGTGAAAACTCTTTTTGTTTTTCTTCATTTGTTTGTTTGTTACTGACTTTTTTTGACATTTTTGATTCATTTATTTGTAAAGATTTTATTACACTGTTTTGTTTACTATTGTTTAATTCGATTTGTGTCAAGTCTTCTTCATTATTAAACAATGATTTAGTCAATAAATTATCGGATTTTTCAACTAATTTTCTTTCTTCTATTCGTTTTAATTGTTCTACATTTAGAGCGCTTGCAACTAAAACAACAAAATCTTCATTTTCCCAATCTTCCCAGTTATCAGTCATTTATATTTATTATATAATAAATATTTTATATATTTCTTTTAGTTTATTTTTCTTTTAATTTATTTTTTTTATATATTTCTCTTTGTTTATATTTTATTAATTGGTAACTGTATATGTTGTGGATGTATTTTCTTTCTGTTCTTTAGCAGTTTGTTCTTGTTTTAAAAATTTTTGGTAATTAGCCTCCATAGTTGCTGGATTTGTGTTACATCCGCGACTAGTTATTTTAAGTTGAACGATTGCGGTAAGTAGTAAACCAGTGTAAATATACCACATAGATTCACCAACATTATCTCTTGTAACAACTAATTCAAATAAATCATTCTGAATTTTGTCCGTTTCAGGACCAGCTACTTTATATTTATCCTTCATTAATGGAGTGAGTATTGTCCAATATTGACTAAAATTACTTGGAACTATTTGATTAATTAATATGGAATTATTTCCACATATTTTAATTATAGCATCAGCAGCAGATTCAAGACCCTCCCTCTCTTTAGGATTCATATTAGGTTCTTCATCCATTTTTTTTTCGATTTCCTGGTTTTTTAATAGTTCAGTTAATAATTTAGTAGCTTGACCAGAAACATAATAATAACCAACAACATCAGAAAAAGCGCTTTTAAACCCAGGGTAAATAGTTAAAACCATAACTAAAACACCAAATATTAGTATCCATGGTAAAAATGTTAATACACCAGCAGCACCCATATTTTCGGTGATATTTCCTCCACATGAATTAGTAATAATTGACGAATTAACTATAAATTGTATTACTATAACAAGTAATACATATATAGCTAAATACATATAATTATTGCTGATATATTTTTTATATTTTTCTTGGTCAATATAAGTCGAAAAAGGCAAAGCAGGTTTTAAAGCCAAATAATAAAATACAGTTGTTAATAGAAATGTTACAATATTTAAGTATGAATTAGTCATATAGATAATGTGTATAATTTAATTTAAAAAATTAACTATATTAAATATGAATTTCCAAGATTTTACTGCTTCGCCTAAACCAATATTGACTGAACCAGGAGTTAAATGTTTTTTAAATAATGCTTTAAAACAATCACATATAATTAGAGAGAAATTTCATAATACGATTTTCAACATTGGTATGTTTATTTTTTTCGTCCTTATTTTAGGAGGTATTTTAGTTTATAAATATAAGGGTAAATTAACACCTGTCGAAATTGAGACAAAAAATAAAGAAAAACAGCAATATATACTGGAAAAAATAAAAAGTTTTCAAATAGCTAAACAAAAAGCACAACAAGAATTAATTACTGGTTTACCACATTGGGAAAACGAATACAATATAATTAATTCCAGACCAAATATTTAGTTTTATAATATTTATTTGCTTAAAAATTAATATTGACTATAATATATAATGTCAGAAAGCAATAATACAATAAATTTAAATAGAGAAAATTTTTCAGATACAGAAAGTGATGAAGAAAATAATAATCCAATTAAAATTAATATTAAAGATAAAACCCCTAATTTAGAAACTAGTGATTCAGATTCAGAAAGCGAAGAATTTGTATTAAAACCAAAAAAAAAATTAAAAATATCTATTGGAGATAAATCTGGTGATGAAAATAGTGAAATACTGAATCCAATTGATGTTGTGAATGAATATTATAAATTAAAGGAAAAATTTGAAAGTGAAATTAATAAAAATAAAAGAAAAATAATAAACAACCCTACTCTTAGTAATAGAGAGAAACGTTCAGAATACCTTAAATTAATGCCAAAATGTGTGAATTGTAAACGTCCGTCTAAAAAAGGAACTATTTTTTCGATTACATATTATCCAGCTGACGATGCGGTTTCTGAACATAAAGTATTTAAAGCAATTTGTGGTGATTTAGCTAATCCATGTAATTTACACATTGAAGTAAATGTGGGAACACATCAATTACTTGATAATGAATTAGATACTATATCAAATGAAATAAAAGAAACAAAAAATAATATTATTAATGATAAAAATAAATTATTATTTGGTTTGCTTACAACTGAAACAGCTATTGAAAATTTTGATAATAATAAAACATATATTTCTGAATTAACTAGTATTTATGAAAATTACTTGGATATATGGCATAAACAAGTAGATAATCCCGTAAAAAAATTGGAATTAGATGAAGCAATGGTACAATCATATGAAAGTATTAATAGCATAAAGGATTGTATAAAAAAAATGAATGAAACTAATGACAAACAATTTGCTGTAGATGCTGCTAATATTTATCATACAACCTTACAACCATTATTGAATAAAATTAGACGACTAAAATACAGAGTCAATACAGTTTTTTATGATGAATATAATTCTTGTAAATTAATTCAAGAAAAATATAATATAGATGATATATTGATTAGCGGATATAATCATAAAATAGTAGCATATGATGTAGGATTAAAAGTGAAACAATTTAATAAAAAACAGCAAGATTTATCAAAACCAAAAGAATTATCAATTAAAATACCTAAGATTGGAGAGAATAAACAAATTGATGATGAACCAATTATTGGTCAGGGTGTAGACGGAATAGAATGGCATACTAATGAATATAAAGAATTATGGAGTCGTTTACCTACATCATTAAAAACAGAGTTTAAAACAAATATTGATTGGATGAAAGAATTTATGCATAAGTGTGTAAATGAGAAAATAAGTCATGGACCACAATGGAATGGTTGTAAATTAACATCTCCACCAAATCTTGTAATTCCACCAAGAAGAATGGAAAATGGTCAATATGATTTTGGCGTTTCAATTTACAATAAAGTGTTTAATAAATTACCAAAATCATTACAAGATACATATCTAACAATGTATAAAGAAGACCCACAGACAAAAGACAAAAATTATAATATGTTAATAGATGCTATGAATAATTTAGTTGAAAAAGAAGTAAACTTTGGTACAGGATACTTTTAATAAGATTTTTTCTGATGTAATAATATATGATATTAAATTATATTTCTTTTCCAACATTTTTAATAAGTTTTTTGGTTGGTCTTTTATTTGTATATTTAATAGGTCCCGAAATGAAAAATATATATATTTATCCCAGTCCTGAAAATGTAGATAAGATTTTATTTAAAGACAAAGCGTCTAATTGCTTTTATTTTGAAGAAGAATATGTAAAATGTCCAGAGGATGACAAATTAATTTCAAAAATTCCAATACAAACTTAGGAATATTCCAATACAAACTTAGGAATATTTATTATGTTATAATATTTATAACATTATAATATAAAATGGGAATACATTTTGGAAAATTTATTCATAGTGAAAGAGGTAATTTAATAATGTCAATGTTATTAGGTTTAGGTTTAGCAACTTTATTTAGAAAAGTATGTAAAGATAATAATTGTATCGCTTTTTATGCTCCACCTTTAGAGAAATTTAAGGAAAAAATTTATAAAAATAATAGTAAATGTGTTAAATATGTACCAATTGCTACAAAGTGTTCATTAAGTGCTAAAACAATTACATTTGAATAAAAATTGCGTAATTATTGTAATCAATCATTCTTTATAATAATTATGAGTGATTCAACCAGTATTTTAGATTTGCCAACAGATCCTCTTGGAGGAGGAAATATTACTAATAACATTACTGTATCAGCTCAAGAGAGCCAGACAAGTAAATTACCACAACAAGGACCAGGACCAGAACCAGGACCAGTACAAGGACAAGGTTCAGAACCAGGAACACAAGGTATGAATTTAGATCAGACTACAATTAATCAAATTATAAATGGATTACAACATGCTAGTTTATCAGGAACAACTCAACTTCCATCAAGAGATATACCTATGACAACAAATAACATAAGCGCAGACCCACAAGTTATGCCAAATTATGTCCCACCACCACCAACTCAAAATGAAGATTATATTAAAAATTATGAACACACAACTGATATGGTAAATAATTATAATAGAGAAAAACAAATGAATAATTCATTAGATGATATGTATAATGAAATACAAACACCTATATTGTTAGCCGTTTTATATTTTTTATTTCAGTTGCCATTTTTTAAACGTTTTTTTTATACATACATTCCATTTTTATTTTCAAATGATGGAAATTATAATATAAATGGATATATTTTTATTAGCGTGTTGTTTGGGTTATTATTTCACTTTTTAATAAAAACAACTTCTTATTTTGGAACATTTTAGATGTAATTCTCGTTATATTAGGTAAATTGATTTTATAAGTTATTATATGATTGATGAATATGTAAATAAATTAATACAAAATTTACCAGAAGAAAAAAGAGTACAACATTTGGATTTAGTTTTAGATGGAGGAGCATTTAATGGTAGTTATCTTGTTGGTGCACTTTATTTTTTAAAGGAAATGGAGAAAAGGAAATATATTAAAATAGAGAGAATATCCGGGTGTAGTATAGGTTCTCTGGTAGCATTATTATATTATATTGATTCACTTGATTTAATGCCAAAATTATATGAAATAGTAAATCATGAATTTAAGACAAAACATACATTAAATGCTATAAAAACACTTAAATCACATTTACAAGAACGAATACCTGACGATATATGCTCTAAAATAAACAACAAGTTATATATTTGTTATTATGATATTAAAAAACAAAAAAAAATAGTAAAATGTAATTATAAAAATATTGATGATATAATTAATACAATAATCAAATCATGTTATATTCCATTTTTAATTGATAATAATATGCTGTATAAAAAAAAATATATTGACGGAATAAGTGCTTATATTTTCAAGCAACAAAATAACAGAAAAATTTTATATATGGAATTATTTACTTACGATAAATTTATTTATACTTTAAATATTAAAAATGAAAAAACAAATTTTCATAGAATATTATCTGGATTATTAGACGTTCATAGTTTTTTCATAAAAAAAAGCAATACATCTATGTGTAGTTTTGTAAATGACTGGAATATTTTTAATAAATCTGCTTATAAAATAAAACTTTTATTTGAATATTTATTTGTAAATACATTTTATCTATTTTTTTATTTGAAAAAATATATTCCAAAAGAATTTAAGAATAATTTGATTTTTAAAATAATTTCAAAAATTACTTTTGAAATATTTAGTATAATTTTAGAAACTTATTGTTTATAAATTTATAAGTTTAAATAGTTATTTATTTATAAAATAACTATTTAATAAATGGATTCTATTGATGTAACAGATTCAGTATTTTCTTTAAATGTTCCTGATTTAAACAAAGTTGTTGACGGTGTTGATGATGTGGTAAATAATGGTTACACATCATATATTTATATTGGAATTTTCATATTAGTTATTATTGGTATATTTGCTTTTAAATATTATCAAAATAAAAAGAGCAAACAATATGTAAATGATTGTGAAGGCGGGTTCTGTACAATGAATGAAAATCCAAATCAAAATCCACACGAAAGCCAAAATCAAATTCTAAATCCACAAGAAAATCTAAGTTAAATCCCACATCAAATTTAGTATTTTTTATTTTTTCGTGTTTTTGAATTATTGTTATATGGATTGAAAAATTTTATTTTTTTGCTTTTGTTTTTGCTGTTAACTTTTCTTTTACTTTTTTTCTTTTTATTACTAGCTGGTTTTGTTTGTTTATCATCTGGTTTATAATTTAAAAACCATTCTTCAAACATTTTTTTATTATTTGATTGTTTAAATTCTTTATATTTTTTTGCTTTTTCTGCTTTCATTTCTTCTATTGATTCTTGATGTCCATAACATGTTATACTAAAACGTTTTAATAAACCTTTTTGGGACAATCTATTTTTTTGTTGAACATCAAAAAGAAATGTTGACATACAAAGTATTCTATTAGTAAATTGATTGTAATAAGCCTTATCAGTATATAAAAACGCTAAATACAAACTTAACATAGTATCTATCGTTGCCACCTTTACTTTTTTACCGTTCATCATTAAAATATTATAACTATGACATCCAATGGGTTTATAAATAAATAGAACACTATCTTTCTCTATTTTAACTTCATAATGTTCAGGAACAATCTCTCCAATGGCATTATGTTTATATATTTTAACATTTTTTATACCATTATCATGTAATCGCTCCTTAATAATATCAGCTGTTCTTTCAGGAGAATTAGACAAAACATCGAAATCAGCAATATTTTGTAGTCTTTTTTTTAATTTTTTTGGCATATAATGAGAGTAAAGAGTATTAGCAAAACCGCCAAAAAATACAACACCTTGATTTATTAAAGTATTTTTAGTGGTTTCATAAATTTTATTTTGATCATCTCTATTTTCCATTTCACGTTGAAATTCAACCTCATTACAATTAATATCCGTTATAGGATAATTCTTATTTAAAAGTGCTAATCTTTTCAATACTTTTTCCCATCTGCTAATATCACCTGCTGGTCTGGATAATTCAAGATACATAGACATTCTTAAAAAATTTGGAGGAGCATATAATATTCCATCAACACTTATAGCGTCTCTTTTAATAACACCATATATTTCTTTTTGTATATGAGTAATATCCGCAACAGCCATATAATTTACAAAAACTTTGTATGTTCCATGATGTTGTCCAGATTTTGCTTCTACATCTAAAAACCCTTTTTTATAATAGATATCAGCTAACTCCTTTGCATCATTCAAAGCATTTTGAGAGAAAAAATCATAATCTGGAACCTCAGCTTCTTTATTATAAAATCTATCTTCTTCAGGTAAGATATTATTAATAGCTGTTCCACCATAACAAACCAATTTCTTATGTCTTATAAATTCTTCAACTATATCTATAATTTTTTGAACATCATCTGAATTAACTACGCGTCTACCCATTTTATCTTCAGCTTTATCTACTGCCATACGTAAGATTGCTAATTCGCAATCAGAAAATGATAAATTTTTACACACATTTTTATCTTTAGGCATTACTATATTATTCAATTAAAAAAAATTAAATAATATTAAATTAATCTAAATTGAATTAAATATTAAATTTATTACTTTATTAAATTAAAATATGGAAGAATCATTATCATTACTTGGAAATGTAAAAAAACGAATTAAATATGAAACTAGAACTTTAATCAAACAAAAAATATGTGATGAAAATAATATTAAAATAGGTAAATATAATGATGTTAATTATTTTATAGAATTTAAAAATTTATTAGATAATAATAATTATAAATTTATAATATCAGATTGTTATCCATTTGTCCCTCCTAAAGTATTTATAAATAAAAAATATATTTTACATTATTATAAAATAACTAATAGATATTTTAATATATTACTTAAAAAATATACGGAAATGGATTGTTTCTGTTGTAACACAATATTATGTAGTAATAATTGGAAGCCAACATATAAATTTATTCACATATTAGATGAATTTAATGAATATATAGATATGCGTCATCAAATAATAATCCGTATATTTGTTGACGTAATTAAAAATAAATATTTGACATATGATATAAATATTATTGAATGGTTATATTAGATAATATACACCTTTGAACATTTAAGTTCACACCAAAATATGAATTAAAAATTAAAACTATAGTAGTCGGTTGATACATTTCTTGTAGCATAAGAATAGTCAGAGTTTTGTGGTGTTGGTGCTGGAATTGTAACAGGTTGGTATCTTAAATCAGCAGGTTTAAGCGCAAAAGCATATCCTGCCTCATCAAAAAATAAAGCGTTTTCCATAAGGTTATTATCAACATATTGGAATCTCATTGCTACCATTTGACAACCACTTGCTCTACAAACCATACCACTTGGATTAGCAGGATTTATTTCGTTATTAGGGTAAACTATAGTCATTCCTTGTCTGTTAAAATCTGTTAATTCATTTATGTCAGGATTATTTTTAATATTATAATAATCATACCCTCTCATAAAAACAGAATTACTTGCTAAATTAACATATTCCAATAAATCCGCGTTTTCTACAAATGCTGGATTACTTCTATCCATTATTAAAATTACTTTACTTTGGAGTGACATTAAGGGAATGTTTCCCAAATTAGTACCAGATGCTTCATAACTATATTCAGGTCCCAACATAATATCTGTATTTGAACTAAATATATCTGCTAATTTAGAGTACATTTCTTGGTTATTACTTTTGCATCTTAAATTTATTAAAATTGGGTCTGTTGGATTTGGACATGTTGAACCAGAAAAGGCATAATTTCTTATGGTATCCATAACAGAACTGAAATTAACTGAATTAAATGTTTCTTTAACATAATAACTATCGCTTGTGCTAGTAGAAACAACTGGTTGATTATTAACAGAATAAATTTCAAAATCTAAACATCTGACACCCTGTTTTATAACTGCTTTTAAATTACATATATTAACAAAATCATTTTTATAGCTTCCGCCAGAACAAGCATTGTAAGCTGTTTTAACATAATAATCTTGTAAATTACCAGAGCAATCAGGGTCTGAGCTGGTTATAGATCTAATATTGCCATCTACACTTGAATATAAATTATTCATATAATTACATTCAGAATTTTGAAGTCTACTAAGATAAATGATATAACCGATGAAAATGATTAAAATTATTCCTATAATCATCATTATCATATATGATTGAAAATTTTCATCCATATTTTTAATGGTGCTTAAATAATCTGTTGGTGAATTAGAAGACATTACTAATATAATATATTATTTTTAATTTTAAGAAATTGTATTTTAAGTTTAAATTATATTATGATGAAATTAAGAATTAAAAAATAATACTATTATATACTAAATATGGCTGGAGGATTAATGCAACTTGTGTCGCAAGGAAATCAAAATGTAATTTTAAACGGAAATCCAGAAAAATCATTTTTTAAATGTACTTATAAAAAATATACAAATTATGGAAAACAAAATTTCAGACTTGATCATGAAGGTACTCCTACCTTAAATTTAACTAATGAAAGCACATTTACGTTCAAAGTAAAACGATATGCAGATTTACTTATGGACAGCTATATATGTATAACATTGCCAAATATTTGGTCACCAATTATGCCTCCTCAAGAAGTTGTTCAACCAGATGGCACAACTATATATACAGATTGGGCGCCATATGAATTTCAATGGATAAAGGATTTAGGTGCTCAAATTATAAGCAAAATAACAATTAATTGTGGTAACCAACAACTACAGCAATATTCAGGACAATATATTCTTAATTCAGCAAGGAGGGATTTTAGTAGCCAAAAATTAGCACTTTTTAATGATATGATTGGAAACATTTCTGAGTTAAATGATCCAGCAAATGCTGGAGCTCATGTAAATTCTTATCCAAATGCGTTTTATACAAAAAGTCCTGCTGGTGCTCAACCATCAATTATGGGTCGAACATTATATATTCCACTTGGGTCATGGTTTAGTCTTCTCTCTACTCAAGCATTTCCATTAGTTGCTCTTCAATATAATGAATTGTTTATAAATGTTTCATTTAGACCAATAAATGAATGGTTTACAATTCGCGATGTAATGGATTATACAAATAATTATCCAGTTGTTGCACCAAATTTTAATCAGTCTTATATGCAATTTTATAGATTTTTACAAACGCCACCAGATGAAAGTTTAGATACTACATCATATATAGATACAAGAACGAACTGGTTTGCCGATATAAATTTAAATTGTACATATTGTTTTCTCTCGGATGATGAATCTACAGTTTTCGCGAAAAATGAACAAAAATATTTGATTAGACAAATTTATGAAAAGCCTTACTATAATATTACTGGCGCAAATAAGATTGATTTGGATTCATTAGGGATGGTTACAAGTTGGATGTTTTATTTTCAACGTAGCGATGCTAATTTAAGAAATCAATGGTCAAATTACACAAATTGGCCTTATGATTATATGCCGCAAGATATAACACCTGCACCAACTGCGGGTGCTTATCTAAACCCAAATCCAGCACCTCTACCTGTTCAGAAATTCTTAGGTCCAGGATTAAATCCTAATGGAACCTTATCAGGATTATATTATACGGGAGTATATAATCCGCAAAATTTAAAGGAAATTCTGATATCAATGGGTATTTTATTAGATGGTCAATACAGGGAAAATACTTTGCCAGTAGGTGTATACAATTTTGTAGAAAAATATACAAGAACTAGTGGATTTGCTCCACCAGGGTTATATTGCTATAATTTCTGTTTAGATACAGATCCATTAAAGGTTCAGCCATCTGGTGCAATGAATATGAGTAGATTTTCAAATGTCCAATTGGAATTTAATACTATAACCCCTCCAGTAGATCCATATGCTCAAGTATTAACTATTTGTGATCCAGATACTGGTGATATTGTAGGTATTAACAAGCCAACATGGAGAATTTATGATTATAACTTTAATATGTATTTAATTGAAGAGAGAGTAAATATGGTGATATTTGTTGGTGGAAATGCTGGCTTATTATATGCTACTTAATAATATATTAAATTAGTTTAAATAAATTTCAATTATTATATCATAAATGATGATAAGATATAATAATTTTAATAGAATAATTAAAAGAAGTTTATTTAATTATAAAGATGCGTTTCTATTTGAAAATCAATTATCTCAAGATGAAAAATCAATAAAAGAGTTAGCACACAACTTTTCGAGAGATATTTTACAGCCAAATATTGTTTCTTCATTCAGAAATGAACAATTTGATAAAAATATTATAAAAGAAATGGGAAATATTGGTTTACTTGGTCCAACAATAACTGGATATAACTGTGCTGGTGTAAATTATATATCATATGGATTAATTATGCGTGAAATAGAGAGAATTGATAGTGGTTATAGAAGTTGTGCTAGTGTTCAATCTTCTTTGGTAATGTATCCAATTGATAAGTTTGGCACTCAGGAACAAAAAGATAGATTTTTACCTGATTTAGCGAAGGGCAATTTAATAGGTTGTTTTGGATTAACAGAACCAGACCATGGAAGTGACCCATCAGGAATGAAAACAAAAGCAACATTAAAAGGTGATCATTATATTTTAAATGGGAGTAAAAATTGGATAACAAATTCACCAATTGCAGATTTATTTGTTATTTGGGCAAAAGATGATAGTGGAACTATTCGTGGTTTTTTATTAGAAAAAAATATGTCAGGATTAAGTGCTCCTAAAATTAATGGTAAATTTTCGTTAAGAGCATCTAATACAGGTATGATTTTTATGGATAACGTAGTAGTTCCAAAGGAAAATTTATTACCACTTACAAAAGGTCTAAAGAGTCCATTTATGTGTTTAAATAATGCTAGATATGGAATAGCATGGGGTGTTTTAGGAGCAGCAGAGGATTGTTATTTAAGAGCTAGAGAATATGCTTTAGATAGAAAACAATTTAATAAACCATTAGCGAGTAACCAGTTAATTCAGATAAAATTAACAGATATGTTAGCTGAAATAACGTTAGGTCTTCAATCTGTTTTGAGGGTAGGAAGAATGATTGATGATGGAGAAATGATTCCAGAAAATATTTCTATTATTAAACGTAATAATTGTTTAAAATCATTAAATGTAGCAAGAACCGCTAGAGATATATTAGGAGGAAATGGAATTTCAGATGAATATCATATCATAAGACATATGTTAAACCTTGAAGCAGTAAATACATATGAAGGAACATCAGATATTCATGGTCTCATTATAGGAAGAGGTATAACAAATTTAACTTCATTTTAAAATAAAATTGATTAAATAACTTTACAATATATTAAAGTTATTCAATAACTACAAATATGATTCGAATTATATCGATAATTAAAAATGCTTTACAAAAGCCAAATCTAAAACCTCCATTAGGCAGATGGAATATTGAACAATGTCATAATAAATTAAATAATAAAATAGATTTAGCTAATGAAGATAATTGTGGACCTTGTGGTAAATATGTAAAAAATATATTAAATAAAGACCATAAAATTAATAATATAATTTAACGAGGTGTTTGAGGAGCTCTTAAGTCCTCTAAATCTAAATCATGAGCTATAAAATTTTTAGGGTCGCCAATATCTTCATTAAACGCAACGACAATTGGGTCGTTAATATTAGGATAATATAAAGGTAATTTAGTTTTATCAACAATTATTTGTCGAAGTTTAACACTCGAATCTTCTAATTTTTTTCCTTTCCAAAATAATGTAAAAGGTTTATTAATCCCATTTGAATTAAATTCATCTTGTACAGCATTTTTCAATTGTTGTATAGTTGCTGAATTAACATCTCTTTCTAAATCACTTCTTGCAAACAATACATTTAATTCTTTACTTTTTCCGCTTGGAAATTTTACAAATAAATGATAATGTGGTAAACCTTCGTGTTCGTGTCCGCCCTTTTTATTTCTTCTATTTTTTCTTGTTTTTCTTGTTTTTCTTGTTTTTCTTGTTTTTCTTATAAGACTATTTTTCTTTAAATACCCTTTCTTTTTTAAATTCTTTTTAGATTTATATTTTTCCATATAAAATATACATATATAAATTTTATCACAAAAATAAAATAATATATTATTTTTACTACTTAAAGACCGAATACTTCATAATGAAGGGAAAATCTTAAATTTCTGAAAAAAAGGGTGAAAAAACTTCCCTACATATGTAGGAAAAGTCATCAATTTCAAAAAATGAAAAGTGTTTTAACTTTTCAAAAATGGACAAAAAAAATGTCCAAAATTGACTTGTCCAAATACTCCTTACTGACCGAAAATTTTGACTTGATAATCAAAATTTATGGTCTCAATTTTTACCATAAATTTTTATTTTTGTTATGATAATTTTTTATTAAAAAACTTAAAACTAATTTCTGTTGTTAATTTATGACAACGTTTGACAACGCTAATTTAGTAAAAATTAGCAAACAATTTAATTGCGATTTTTGTAATTATACTACATCACGGAAACATAATTTAATTCTTCATTTACAAAGCGAACGACACAAAAACAACGCTAATAACAACGATGACAACGCTAATTTAGTAAAAATTAGCAAAAAATATGAATGTCAAAATTGTTACAAAATATTTAATGATAGAGCTGGATTATGGAGACATAAAAAAAAATGTAATCAAGAAGAATCTAAACATGAACCAACTAAAAAACTTACTGAACTTGATAAAGATGATCTCATAATCACTCTTCTTAAACAAAATGCTGAACTTATTAAAGGACAGCAAGATATGGTGATTAAATTAACAGAGAATGGAATAACTAATAATTCACATAATACTCATACCAATTCACATAACAAAGCATTCAACCTTAATTTCTTTTTAAATGAAACATGTAAAAATGCTATGAACATCACTGATTTTGTTGATTCCATAAAACTACAACTTAATGATTTGATGGAAGTAGGTGAACTTGGATATGTAGAGGGCATTTCCAAAATAATAGTGAAAAACTTAAATAACTTAGATGAAACAGAAAGACCAGTACATT
>Ga0208434_1000032_pt1 | contig 69917 bp, 62 predicted proteins | sample 13_taG_FD_184086 | JGI IMG/M metagenome (GOLD analysis project Ga0208434, IMG submission 184086) | Marine viral communities from the Subarctic Pacific Ocean - 13_ETSP_OMZ_AT15268 metaG (SPAdes) (version 2) | ecosystem: Environmental > Aquatic > Marine > Oceanic | place: Pacific Ocean | collected... | reverse complement strand
TGTATGGGTGTAACAGGCACACATCCACATACACCTACCTCACCCCTACCCTACACCCCTTTACACCACATACCTACCCACCTACCCCCCTACCCCTCCAAACGACTTCCTACACCCCTTAACGGAGACCCTATGAGCATATCCAAAATAGGCACATTACATACACATTTCTTCTTAGATGGGCTATTCATTGTTGTCTATCACTCGGACAAACGACTAGGGCTTAAGTCCATAGACACAGGAGCGATACGCTACATAGACCACAGGTTGTTCATGTCTCAGTACGCGCCCTTACACAGGAGTAACAACTGATGGGGTCTCGAACACATGAGGGCGCATCATGCTACATTCACAGCAATGTCAGCACACTTGCTACATTCGCAGTATTGCAATCACAGCATACGACCACACGCGATTCACACACATACAAGCCCTTACACACATATTGCATACACAGCATGACACATTTACAGCATAAATGCTGTTCGCGCACATGTTGCATTAGCAACAAAGTTGCCGTTTAAGGCTCTCTATTCTTACCCCCTCCCTAAGGGAGAGCAAAAGTACCCACGAAAAAAATCCCCTTTAGGGGCTCAAAAAACTTTACATAACTATAAAAGATCAAAACGGACAGAAATTGACCGAAAAAAACTTTACATAACTATAGAGACAATCTCATTTACTTTACATAACTATGTAACTAAATCCAAAATCAGCTCCCGCTACAGCTCCGAGAGCACCGGAAGAAATCTTGGAACGGTCAAAAAATGACCGGCAAAGTAAGAGAAATAATTTGACAAACATATCAGAACGGGATACATTGATAAGGAGAGGGGAAAAACCCCAACCGACCAACCATCCAACAGGGATTGACACCATGACCACTCATCCAACAGTTAACACCACAGGACAAACCATGACCAACGAAGAACGACTACAGATTACAAGACACAGACTAACCTGTCAAATCAATATCAATGAAAGAGTATTGGCTAGTGGCAATCTTGACGATAAACACACTCAAAGAGTAAAGGCTACAATCCTGTGGCTACAGGAGCAGTTAGCAAGAACGGTCAAAAAATGACCGGAAAAGTAAAAGAAATTACTTGACAACTTATTCCCAACACGTTACATTATAAACAAGAGGACAATTCTGTTCTCGAAAACCCTCGCTCTAGGAGAGCCCATGTCATACAAGACAACTACACTTAAATCATTCGTTGGAACATCAGAGCCTACTTTCGTAGGTAACACACAAATCGACGGTTACGTCAAAGGTCGCCCAGTCGTCTTGAGACGCCTTAAGAACGGTACACTACTCCCAGCCATAGGTGCTACCCTACCCAGTGCTATGGGTACTGCCACAGTGCGTGGTTACATGGATGGAAACCTTCTTATGGACTTCGTGGACTTTAACGAGGACTACGAGTTCGAAACTGCCGATGGCAGGGACATCTTCGATGCAAGCGAGAAAGTGGCAATGCTTAATCGCATGCTACAACTATCGTTGAACTCGATGGCAATGGACTATAGTAGAGTCCACAAGTCCGAGACCACTGGTCTTTTATCCAAAAATCGTCAAGCGTTGCTAGATGCCTACTTGCCTGAGATTGGCGAATACACAGTCGCAATGACGTTTAGCCCTCGAGTGATTGGGATGGATACCCCAATCATGTATGATGAAGTCAAGACCCCGAAACTGTCACCTGCTGAGCGTCGCAAGCAACGTCGCTTAGAGATTGCTGAGGCGAAACGAATGGCTGATGCAATGTTGGCTGATGAGGTCGTTCCTACCGACGTGCAAGACGAGTTGGACGAAATGTTCGGTGAAGATGGAGAGTTCTAATCCATCGCCCCACAGGGGCTTATAGCATGTAAGGCTCTATGATGTCGGTAGCCCCGGCGTTGTAGGGCTTTTGTCATTTAAGGTTCAATTTACTTTACATAACTATAAGCAACTAAACCCAAAACGGTCAGAATCTGTCCGTTTCGAGAGGAGAAAAAAAATAATGTTGCAAACGGACATATTCTGTCCGAAAAGGTAGCCTTTCGATTTGACAGGGGGGTCAAAACGTGATACATTAATAGTACTCAAGGAGACATTATGAAAAATCAAAAAATTCAAGCCATCCTCACTATCGCCATTTGGGTGGTTTCAGCGATCTACTTCATCGACTGCCTATTCAACACCCTCGAGAACCTCGAACTCCTAGGAGCATCTATGCTAGCCTTCAAACCATCTTTCTCAGTTTCACCCCTTGTCACAAAGTCCCGTAAGTATGGGGAGACTAGCAGGGCTCGTTACTTCTGTGGTCTACACACCCCAGCCTACCGAGTGCTTAACCATGTCTCTAAAGCCCTGCTAGACGCGAAGGTGTTTGATGCCTGCGTTGTGATGATTTCACGTGGCTATCACAAGCACATCTCCTACAAGTCCCATTTTAGCGTGACTATCTCACATGGCTACTCGTCCGTTACTATCGGGGCTAGACAGATTTTCGCAGTTGACGAGAACACCCGAACCATCTATCACATCGACGCTACCGGGGCTCTACGGGTGTCCGACTATACTCAAGACTATGACATGTCAGATGTAATCGCTCAAGTGTCCGAGGCCATCGAGGTTCTAGCAGATTGCTATGTCGCCCCCATCGTCGAGCGTGTAGAGACACCACCTATTCGTTGGACGCTTAAGCGCGTTATTTTGGACCGACCTTATCATGGGCCTATCAAGGGTCGTAAAGTATCGGTAGTAGCGAAGTTTTTGAGAGCATCGAAAAAACAGGTTCGATGGTGCGTTGAGTGGATGGACAAGGATAACAACGAGAAGACAAGGATGGAAAGAGGTGGATGGAACACTGCCTACAAGGTCGAGATTGACGGCATCGTAGCGTGGTTGCCACACTCCATTCTAGGGGGCTTGCACAACATTCCATTCACTGAGCGCAACCAAAATGCCTGTCGTCTAGACGTCCCTGAATGGTGGGTTCGTAAGAACATTACCGAACACTTCGTAGCACCGTTCTAATCCATCGGTAGCCCCGAGGTTATAGGATGTTCTATGAGACCGGTGCTACCGGTCTTGTTCGAGGTCCCATTTACTTTACATAACTATGAGAAGAAAAAAAAAGATTTCATTCGGACATATTCTGTCCGCCAAAGTGACCCTAATTGTTTGACAGATAGGTCAAAACGCGTTACATTATTACTATGGAAACAATGTTGTTTTCACTTCGATCGGGAGATCACCATGGACAATCAATCAATCAACACAATCCGTTTCAACGCCAACATGATTCTTAGCACCTCACGCGCTACCAGCGCAACCCTTCCAAACTATCGTTACCTTTTAAATCTTGGTAAGCGCATGGATGCGATTGCGTCGAACATTGGCCACGACTTTGAGAATGAGCCTTGTGCCGTCATTGTTGCCAACTCTATTCACAAGGCTATCAGCAATTTGATCCCCATCGTTCCTGTGTTGGACTTCGACTATGATGGAGAGGGTGAGGATCTCCACATCTTGGTAAACAAGGCTTATGCTATCCTTCAATCCTGTGACGAGGATGGGTTGGCTGTAAACCTTGTCGACAAGTTCAACACCTTTCTGCGAATGATGGAAGTTCATGAACAGTTGGAACTAGAATGGTTATGGTTGTTAGCAAACGATTAAGGTTTGTTGCCTTTTGCTTTTTTGCCTGCGTTTTTTAACGTGGGCTTTTTTGTGGGTCCCCCTCCCCCTACACCGTCGGCAGTAGCGGTGAAATAAGTACTTAATCCCCGTTTTTGCGGGAGGAGCGCAGCGAGGTACATTCACACCGTCCCAGAAATTTCCCAGATTTTGCCTTTTTCCAAAAATTTCCTAAAAAAATTTTATAGATTTTATATAAACTACTTATAATATTACCAAAGGGGAAGTTTATCATGAGTGTTAGTAGAACAGCTTTAATTGTAGTAAGAATTATAAACGCGTTGATGAGGTCAGCTGATTTCAAACCACACATATTATCTGATAAATTTGGCCAATTTGCGCAAAAATCAAATTTAACCGACGATGACATCAAAGCCATAGGCGAAGTTCTCATTGCCATTGCCCTTATGACCAACGCAAACGTGGCCACCGTGCGCGACCCATCGTTGTACAACCGGTTTTTAGCAGAAAAGATCTACAAGGCAATGTCACCTAAACTTCATAACCTTGCAGTAGATCAACTTGGATTGGATATCAGCCATGTAGCGTCCAAAAAACATTACGAGATTGCCAACAAAATCTTTGTAGATTCAAAGGACACGATAATCACAAACAAAGACATGCAAGACTTCCTAGGAAAAATAAACGCGGCTTCGAATCCTTCAGACTTGATGACGGACATTGGAAAAGCAGTAAAAGATGACAAAAGACCAGATATCCTATACAGAGGACTGAAGAACATGAGCTGGGGAGTTTGGAAACTCCTTTTGGATTGTCACCATGAAGGATTTGATTTTGACATAGGTAATGGCGCATCATCATTTTCGCGTGATAGAAGTGAGGCATACCAATTTGTGGGCGGCATAAGACCCATTCTAATGATTGTGAAAAATCCAAAGAAAAAAGGAATTCCGGCAGAAAAACTTTCTCACTGGTCAGAGGAAGAGGAAACCATTATTACCGACGGAAAAATTCGCATAGATAGCTATAAAATGACCGGCACTTGTCTTATAGAGTCATATCATCCAGCAGTCCAAGGAATGGACACCGCGCACTACACAATATTGTCAAACGACGAAATTACAATTAAGCGATCAACCCCCGACGGTGTGGGCGAGGAAGTCTATAAAGCGCAAACTCCGACGTCAAACGAGGAAGGCGGTGCTGTGGACGGTCGATGGTTTGTCAACAACATCGTTTCAAAAATCAAGACCGATGGCGTAAGTCGACCTAAAGACACAACAGTCCCTCTTTTCGACGCAAAACAAAAATGGGATCCTGATTACTGGGCAAAAGTTTCGATCATAAAGAAAGACTGGATGTTGATAGTCGAGTGTACACTACTATAAAAAACAAATTAAAATAGGGAACATATTATGCTACTCACACTGCTACTGGCGTGTCAAGATTATACAATCAATGAAAAAATGCAAGGGGAACCAATAATTGCCCCAGACTTCATTGACTTTGGCCATTTAAATTCAGGACAAGAAACTGGTCTTCGGCAGATTATTTTTTCAAATGGTGGGAATGCAACTCTAGAGGTTGACTATATCGAAATTGATGGCGAACGTTTTGACATTGATACAAGCGGATTCGACGTTGCTCCGTTAAGTTGGCATGCGCTTGATCTTAGTTATACGCCGGAAACTTTTGAATTCAATGAAGGCTACTTAGATGTTTATTTAAAGGGGCAACAAGACCCTGTAGGGTCCGTTTGGTTTGAAGGGTGGGGCGATGCACCTGTATTAACTGTAACGCCTCCAAATATCGATTTTGGGACTTTGTCGGAAGATTGCGATATTTCTCAAGAAATTCAAATTAGCAACGAAGGAAACATAAACCTAGAAATCACGTCACTACAAGAACTAGCTAGTTTACCGCAACAAATACAGATGGAGTTCGGATCACTATCATCTCTGCCATGGTCATTGCAACCAGGAGCTCGTATTTCATTCTGGACAGAGTTTGAAGCCGTCGGGCTATCGTTACACTCAATGGAACTTAAAGTGTCCTCAAACGATCCTCTAGAGCCAGTAAAGAGCATTCTAGTTAAAGGTGAGACTATGATATCCACTACAATTCTCGAAAGCTTCACTCAAGGTAATACAATATATGTTGACATTATATGGGTTATCGACAACTCGGGCTCCATGTCAAGCTTTCAAAATAAGCTTTCTACAAACATTAGTGACTTCTTGAACATGTTCATGCTATACTCGCCTGATTTTAAAATGGGGTTTATAACTACCGACGATTATAATTTCGTCAATAATGCTTCGTTTAATCATTTAGATCCGGATCTCATATCTGACACTTCTGCACTTATAAACTCTATCGGTACTCGCGGGTCTGCGAATGAGATGGGTCTTGATATGCTTAGTGAAGTTATTCAACGCAACCCTTCTTGGTTTAGACAAGGAGCTGCGATGGTTGCTATTTTCTTATCTGATGAGCAAGATTGGTCGTCACAAAATGTGCCATATTACACTAATATTTTCGATTATTATTATCCTCAAGGATCTTTTCTACCTTTCGCAATTATCGGAGATGTGCCGGGTGGTTGTACCGGGGCTTTTCCTGGATGGGGATATTATGAATTAGTAAATCATTACAATTCTCAATGGTGGTCCATTTGTGACACTGACTGGGGAACTCAAATGGAAGACATTGCTCTTGCTGTTGTTAATCTCACTTCTTACAAACTAGATCACCCAAGTCCCAAGGAAGATTCCATAAGAGTATTTGTCAATGGACAAGAGTATATTGGCGGGTGGTCTTATAGTCCGGGATCCAATTCCATCATGTTTGATTGGACTAGAATGCCTGAGGCCGGAGATACTGTCGAAGTTTCGTATGAGATTTGGGAATGTGAATGAGGTCCTAAAATGCACTGTTGTCCGGTTTTTTGGGGAACTTAGCGTTTAAGAGCTTAAAAAGAAAAAAGTTACGGTCGCCGAATTTTTATAAAACTACTTAGGTAGTAATGTGAAAAATATAAAAGGGCTGTATGACATGGACATTAAAAAAAGTGTAATTCTAACTTTCCGGATTTTTGAAAAGTTTTGGGGAAACATCACAAAGGAACAATTCGACAACATCGCTGTTGAAATGGGATTAACGGACAAGGACTTTAAAGCCATGGGAACCATTCTAAAGTCAATGATCTTAATGACTTCTGGTAGTGTCGCAACTGTTCGGGATCCCGACAGCTTTGATCCTCTCAAAACATCTTCTTGGTCAGAAATTACTAGACCGGGGCTTGCCAATCTTTTTATACTCTTGGGGTTAGATATTGCGGAACAAATATCCAAACAGGATTATAAGACAGCCAACACTCTGTTGAAAAAAATGGGATCATCCAATATTGAGATGAGCGACATTGAGGCAAAAATCGGACCGAACGGCTTTAATACAATGAAGCCAGAAAAGATACAAATCTCGGAAACGCTCTGGAGAGGTTTGAAGGAACTGAGCATTGACGCCATAAAGCTCGTACTAAATAAGAAAGATAATTGGGACATAGGCAGAGCAGTTTCAACATCGGAAATTAAGGATGTAGCATACGAATTTGCCACTGACGTTCCACAAGGACAAAGTAACAATAGAATTCTTCTAGAAATCAAGAATCCAAAAAGAAAGGGTTTTCGAGCTGGAAGGTTAAGCAAGTTCCAAGAGGACGAAGTCATTCTTGCCGGACAATTAAAAATTTTAAAATGGTCCTTATCAGCTGAAGTTTCTTGGGCCGGCAAGAACATAAAAGATAAGTCAATGACAAAAGACGATTGGTTAGACATTGTAGACGGAAAATTAGGACTGGCTGATGCCGGTATTCAAGTTCCATGGGACATGGATAGTACCTCGAAGTTTATTGAAGATGTTCTAAGTACGGGATATACAATATCGGATCCAAAATCAACCGAAGTTACAATTACAAACATATTCAATATTCATCTAGATATTGTTTGCGAATACATTTAGGAGACACAACATGAGTGCAGCAAAAACAGCTATAATCGTAGCCAGAATATTAAACCAGATATATAAGTTTATGCCAAACGTCAGCCCAAACCAAATGAAGTATGTTCAAAAACAAATGACTAAGAAAACTTTGGCAAAATTACTCAAGACAGAGGAAGAAGAGCAAGCCTTCATCAACACTATTTTAACGATGACACTCTTGACTTCCGGAGCTGTTGATTTTGTAAGAGATCCTGAGGTTTGGTCTCCGGACAAAAGTGTAAATAAAGACGGAACAAAGCGCAGATGGAGCCACATATTATCAGATGGATCAGATGTTGCCCTGTCTACTCTTGGCTTTGCAACATATGAACTAGTGACGAAGGAGCAATATCAGCTGGCCAATAAGTTGTTGCCAATGATAGGTTCAACAGTAATCAGTTCAAAAGAAGTTATGGAAGCTTTCACTAAAGCTGACGTAGGGTCAATCAATCAAGACTTTAAGGCCAAGATGACGGGCGACAAAGATCACCTTGGAGCCGAAAAAGTACTTTATAGAGGGTTACATTCTATGTCTCCGGAAGTTGTGAAGTTTTTAGCAAATCCGGGAGCTTCTTGGGATATGTCCAGGGGAGTGTCCACCAGTTATGATTACGGTAGTGCCGAGGGCTTTATGAACAAAGGAGGTAATGGCATAATTCTTCATATGAAAAACGAAACCGGACGAGGGTTCACTGCTGATGCTCTTTCGAAGTACAAGCCAGAGAGAGAAGTCATTCTAAGTGGGACAATAGTTGTCGAAGACTTTATGCTCACCATGTACGCAGGAGAAGAGTTTGATCCAGATAAAGGATTTAACGATGAACTTGTAAAAATTGAATGTAATAAAAGCTTTATTTTAATGAGAAAAGGCAATAAAATGATTTACGGAAAAAGAAATGTTGACTTTGATTCTGAGATAAAACCAATGCTTGACGCAGTGCTTGGCGGACAAACATTTGAATTTGAAAACAAAGGAAAGGTTTACAAGATAAAGATGCTTGACAAATCAGCAACTCTAAAAGTAACCGCAACTGTATCATAGACTAATTATAAACAAAAAGGAGTATGTTATGAAACTTACAAAAACACAAATTAAACAAATCATCAAAGAAGAACTCGAGCAAGTCATGAAGGAAGAGGCACTAGCTGAAGAAGAAGCCTTGAGAGAGGAAGCTGAAGGAGCTGCCAAACAAGAGCTTATTGATGCGCTATCCCAACCAATGAAGTAACAGAGTTTCACATCATGAAAAAATTACAAGAAGATGACACCACAACAACGATGAATCCAAAAGTCCGCAAAGCATTTGCAAAAGTAAACAAATTCATTGCAGGCATGGAAGGCGAAGAAAAATCTGAAGGAGTTCCTGATGTCGCCTTTATGATCTTAGAAAAACTAACACCGATTGAGAAACAAGGATTTATAAAGATAATAAAATCTCTAACACTATTGACATCTGGTAATGTTGAAATGGTTCGGAATCGAGGTAGAACGTGGGATAAGAAAAGAGCTAGTAGGTGGAAAAGAGTTGCCTCTCCAATTTCTAGAAATGTTCTAGACATGCTTGGCTTTGATATTAACTCCATCGTAACAGCAGAAGATTACAGGTTGGCAAGTATACATCTGAACCAAATAGCTGATAAATCAAATATTGAATTCGTTAGTAGATTTGATCACCCTATGTCTCCCGAAACAGGTATCGATCCCGGAACCAAACAGAGGTCCACTAAGAGAGACAAAATGAGATACGATGAGAAAAACATTAGCATCCTATATAGAGGTCTCAATAATTTACCAGAAAGCGTAATAAGATATATGATTACAGCCAAAGAAATAACATTGGGAAATGCATGCTCCTCCTCTACAGACATGGAGGTCGCTCAATCTTTTGCTGCAAAAAAACGAGATGGGTTTTGCGTTCTGTTTGTTATCGACAATCCAAAAAAAATAGGATTAGATGCGCGACAGTTTAGCGATTTCACCATTGAGAAAGAAATAATAATAAAAGGCGACTTGGTCGTGAAAAATGTATTTTGCAAAACGATAAGCAGAAAATCGGATCCCTTTGCTGATGTAGCTTTAGTTGCCGATGGTCAACAGTCTATATTTGAAAACCAACCGAAAAAGACAATGATTGATTTGGTCCAAATAGGACACACCGTAACCGATGAACATTTGGATTTGATCGGTCAGTTTGCAGGCAGAAACCTTAAAAAAGGAGATAATCTGTATTTTATTTTTAAAGGAACATTAAAATGAAAATTAACAAAAATACATTGCCAACGGCGATTGCTGTATTAAAACTATTAGAAATACACACAGGGAATGTTACGGATGGGTACAATAATAGCGAAGCATCTAGAAAGCCAAAAATATATGTAAAAAAAATACTATCTAAGCTAGACAAAAATCATTTAAATTCTCTCAGACAAATACTGTTGGCTATGGCAATAATGACAGCCGGGAACGTTGCGACAGTCAGAGATCCTAGTAAATTTTCAAAAGATCTTGCAGGGCCAGTCTCAGATGTAATGAGTGATTCAATAAAGGATATATACAAAATGGCCGGTGGTGATTTAAGTCAAAAAACTACCATGAAAGATTATCGACTATCTAAAGACCTATTACCTATTATATCTAGTATTAAAATGAGTAGAGAAAAATTAATAAGTCTATTAAAGGGCACAGGAGTTGACTTGACTGGGAAAGATGGTCCAGGTGAAGCTAATATCCACGTATCAGATGTGCTTTATAGAGGACTGGCTAACATGTCGGCCAATACAATTATATTCTTACTCTTTAATCCTAATCCAACATGGGATATGACCAGGGCAGTCTCCACCAGTGACTCTGAAAAGGTTGCTTTGGGTTTTGCTCGCAAACAGAACAAAGGGTGGAGCATTTTATTCAAAATTGGTAATGCAAACAAACTTGGATTTCACGTAGGTGACTTATCACTATACAATGGAGAGAATGAATATTTTTTAGCAGGAAAATTAGAAGTAAAAGCTGTCAAAATGAAATTTGCAGTCCAAGATTTGGATCTTGGTCGAAATGTTAACATATGGGTTATAGAAAGTAGAGGTGGAGAGGTAACAGTTAGAACAAGTGAGGAAACCTTGAAAGGAAAAGAAGCCTCAAACCTTATTTTAAAAATTATGTTTGCAGAATCATCAAAAGATAGAAAAGACAACAAAGTTTTTGATCATAATGGCAAGTTGTGGGAGTATTACCCGGGACAACAAATATTAGATGTGTACTCAAAAATTGAAACAGAAAAAGCAAAGGAAACGCTTGACGAGATGAGCTCTATGGGTGGAAATAGTGGTGGTGCCGTACAAGGATATGGAGCGCCTTTAGGATCTACAAAGGGTAACGAAGCCTTCAACAAGAAACAAGAGCGTGAACAGCGTTTAAAGGGCGATAAGTTAGCCGAAATGTACAGTTCTCAAGGTCTATCTGGTAGAAATAGACAAATGGCGGTATCTGCTGAGAAAATGAAGAGAGCAAGAGTAGAAAGAGACAGGCAAAGAGGCCTCAAGAATGTCATGGAAGATGACGATAACAATAAATAAATAAATTTGTTGACAAACCGACGAAAATGTTGTATAATACATAGAGGTGTTAGATGAAAAAATTATTTGAAGCAATGAATGCTCTTAGTGGAAATAGAAATGGAGACGTTGTTACATTTGATTTCGATCAAACTGTTGTAAAGTCATTTATGAACGAAACTATTGATGGCGATGGAGGATATCAGTTTGGTGGTATCAACAAAGAAATTATAAAACGCATAAAAACATTTAAAAGTTCAGGAAAAACAGTTTTTATTGTTACATCTCGACAAAAACACTTAGAAAGTGACGACATGTCGGTAAAATCATTACTAAATAAACTAAAAATTGAAGTAGATGCAGTGTTTTATACCGATGGTGAACCAAAAGCTCGTAAATTATACGAATTAGGGTCTACATTGCACTATGATGATGATCCCGAAGAGCATGATGCAATCAAGGCATTCAAAAATCTACACAAAGACTTTGAAATTACGGTAAAATATCCGGATGAACTGTTAAAAGACATTGAAGCAATCGCAAAAGGTGTAATTTTAACGTCAGATGGTAAAATAATTATAGCCGAGCGTTCAGATTCCCACGAGTGGGATGCCCCAGGTGGACACATGATGGAAGGGGAGGAAGCTAATTACTCTTTTTGGAGAGAAGTTAAGGAAGAGCTTGGCATCGAAGTGAAGGAAGTTACCTTTTTGGACATGTTGGAGACCACATGGGAAGGTGTAACTAAAGATTCTTACTATTTTTTCGGTCGTATAGACTATTCATCAGAAGAATTGGAAGGTGTTATCAACTTACAATGGGAAGTATCTGATTATTTCTGCGGTGACTATGACGAAGTTATGAGAAAGATTGGCAGAAACTCCACACAAAACTTGACTAATGTAATGAAGATGTTAGAAAGTCAACAAGAGATAGTAGAATCGTACCAACCTCATTCAAAAAATCATAAATCTAAAAAACAAATGTACATAGGAATGGGAAACTCAAAAACAACTGGTGCAACAGGACTAGAGAAGGTAAAAGACTTTACTAGATCCAAATCTGCACCAGTGGGGTTTGGAGTTTTAGAAGAAACCGATGAAAAAAATAAAAAAACTTATAAAATTAAAATAAAATCGTCCATAAAAGAAAAGAAAAAGAAAGAATATTACGAACTCAGCCTTTTGGATGGTGTGACACAGGAAAATCCTGGGGAAGGTGAAGAATAATGTTCACTGAAGAAGAAAAACTGTCTAAATTAATGAAATCTACTGTTTTTGTGCTAATTATGTTGTCACTTAGTTCATTTTTCGATTCCGATGTCGTATTTGTACTACTATTAAGTCTTATTTATCTAAAAGAGGGATAGAAATGAAAATATCAAAGAAAAGATTGTTAGAAATCATACAAGAAGAGTGTGGAGCAGCAAACATGGCCCCACCACGGTTGCCAAACGGCGAAATTGACCTAGAAGGTCGCATGGCAAAGAGACAATTGTCAGATATTGCTGATTATGCAGCAGAATTAAGTCAAATGGTTACAGATGAGACACAATTGGAGGCATGGGTACAAGCAAAGCTTACAAAAGCGGCTGATTATATCAAAACTGTCAAACATTATGTCGAATATGGCATGGAAGAAGGTGCTTACGATCAAGTAACCCCAGAAATGGAGCCTAAAATAGGTGATATGGTCGATGGAGACATGTCATCTGCAAAATTTCCGCTCGAAACAGCGATAATAGAACCTCAAGATGAAGATATTTACGAATATTAACAACAAATGAGTGAAAAAAACTTCAAAACTCCCAAAAACAGGGCACTTGGGGCTTCAAAAGAGCATAAAATAGTACCCGGAGACATAGTTTCTTGGAAATCTTGGTCAATTGACCTTCTTTCTGAGAGTTTTGAGACTAGAGAAGGCCTTTTATTGGAAGTTATAGAGGAAAATAGGCTTCAAAACATCGTTTTAATAGCCAAAATCATGCCTTTTGGGGCCTCTGAGTATGAATTTATACCCCTAATATCAGTGAAAAAAAGCCGAAAAGGAGACTATTTATAGTATGTCATGTATAATAAAGAACCCAGCTAACTACGATATAAGCGATCTAGAGTCACACGTACAGAATATGTACGATCATTTTAATGCCAAATACAGCTTCAAGAAGCCACCTGTGATGGTTTTTGACACAGACCCTACTAATCAGTCTAGTGTGCTCGGTAAAACAGCTTACTATGACCCTCAGAGCCTTGAAATACACATATTTGTCGACGGTAGACATCCAAAAGATGTTTTGCGATCAATCGCCCACGAATTAATACACCATAGACAAAATATGGAAGGTAGATTAGATGTAGGAGGTTATAATGGACCGGGTTACTACTTACAGAATGATGACCTAAAACAGGTTGAACACGAAGCAATGCTTCATGGCAATGCAGACATGAGAGAATACGAAGACACCGTCAAATATAAGGAGAAAGACAAAATGTCACTTAAAGAATGGAAAAACAACGAATTAAACAAGCAGTTGCTTAAAAAATTTGGTATCTTGAAAGAGAGCAAGAAAAATGGCGAATATGATGATGGTGACGGAAAAGATGAGAAGTGTGACCACGTTGATTGCGAAGACAAGAACACTACAGAAGAAGAGTTGGAAGAAGGTCGTAATAACCCTAGAACTACAAATTCTGATAGATTTACTAGTCACGAAGATCGATATCATGTCGATCGTATTCACGAAGGTGAAGAAGACAGTGAAGAGGTTGTCGAAGAAGGTGAATTGCCTGACGGTTTGAAAAAGTTTATGAAAAATAACAAGAAAGGCAAATATGACAAAAACAATGATGATGACAAGCCTCCAAAGGGTGCTCCACCTGCAGCTGCAGAAACTGAAGAGCCTAAGGAAAAGTCTCTACAAGAAGCAATCAGAAAAATCGCCAAAGCAAAAAAAGTATTTTTAAATGGAAAAAGGATTAAATAATGAATCGTAAAGATGAACAACTGTTGCGAGAATTCTTAAGAAAGGAAGTTCTTCCTACTGTGAAAACATCACAAAGGCAAGAATTTATCAACGAGAGAAAAGTCAGGTCTTGGGTCAGAAGTATGATTTCTGAAGTGCAGAACGAAACTGTATTAAAAACATTGTTTGAAGCAAAAGATATGACAAACCCGCATCCAAATACAGGTATAAATAAGTTGAGAGACGCTATTAGAAAAGCTAAGCCTTCAATTAAAACAAAATACCAACAGTTGACAACAGATCCTAGTCAAAGAGAATCTTTTACAAACCATTTCCTTGGTGCTATGATAAGAATGTTTGATGAACTAGACGCTCTTAGTGCCCAAGGTAAAGAAGCTGAGGATGTTTCTAGTGATTTTGGCAGTGGACAATCTTCAACTGGTCTTGAGGCACCACCTACTGAAATGACATCCGATGAAATGGCAGATGATCTGGAAGATGATGGAGAGTTCAGTATCGTAGAAAATATACTAAGGGAAATTGAAGTAGATATTCAAGATGATGAAGCTGAGAAAAATGACGTAGTATCTGATGATTTCAAAGACGAAGACGACAAGGAAAAGATTAGAAACAAATCTCAAATTGAAAAAGACTTTGAAAAAAAATCAAATATTGAGAAAGAAAGACAAAAGTTTGGAGATGGTATCGAAGGAGATTCTACAGGTAGAAATCAATCATTCGACGCATTTAACTTAGTTCAATCTTACTTCTCAGATGCCTATCTAGATTTGAATAATTCAGAAGATCAGGAAATGTACAAAAAATGGTGTTTATACAATACGAAACTTCTATTAGACAAGTACGAAGAAGAATTAGCTAGTAACCCAGATGCACCCAATATTGAAAATCCAACATAATACCTCCTATTTTTTACAATTATAATCAAACACACTTAACAACACATAATCATTATACCATAAGGAAAAGGGTTTGTCAAGTCATAATCAAGAAAAAAGATCATTTATTTTATCTTTAAAGAAAGAAGGTCGGATTAATGAGGAGTTTCTCAATGTTATATCTGAATTAACTTTAGAAGAAATAATAGCTGTAAAGCTTGAATCTAGTTCCAAAGAGATGAATGGTAAGCTTTACAATTTTCCTCTATGGTATGTGATGCCTAATATTTGTAGAGATGCTTGTATGCTGTTTGCTAGGACATGTTGCAAGACTAAATCAGACATGTCTTCTGTATTAGGTATTCCTTATGAACATTTCTTAACTGTATATAAGAAATATTATAGAGATTATTGATAGAATACTATAAAAGAATATTAATAATATTATAATATATATATATAAATAAAATATGCTCAGATTTTTTCCTTTTTTGATTTTTTTAAAAAAAGTTTCATCTTTTGCTTGACTTTCAATTTCGGATATGATATAATAGTAATACACAACAAAACACACACACTAAATGGAGCGATGATGGACAATAAATATTTGGATAACGCTGTACAAGATAGTTCTCCTTCTTTGTCCTCCCATCGTGGAGAATTTATTTTTTATTCATCACGTTCATCATCCTCTCCATTTTTTACTTACAGGAGCAAAATATGAAAGATAAATTTTCGGATATGTTAAAGTTTGGCATTAATCTCAAACTCTCAGGTCCCAATGAAGAAAAATACTACGCTCAACGTTTAAGGTTTTTCATTATGGAGCTCGAAGACTTGGATGCAACATCTGAAGATGACGAAACAATAGACATATGGTTAGTAAACGAGCTGTCTTTGAGAGTTGTGGTGAAAGAATCAACATTGACATTTGATCCAATTACTGAAACATCTTATGATTGTATTATGGCTGTGTTACAGTTCATAACTCTCTGTCATGACGAAGTTCAAAAAGATTATCTTAGGGAAGAAGAAATTATACCTTCTGAATTACCAGTTGTAATTGAAGAAGAGCCCGAAGAAGAAAGTGACGATTTCGATTGGATTTGATTATGAAAATTTTTTATTTAAAAAGAACGGAAGATGAAAGCGGTGTCTCAGGCACAGGTCGTGTTGCACAAGGATTCGTTTTTGACAATGGAAAGGTAGCGGTTACATGGTTGTCGGATCATCCGACCGTGACCATATACGATAACATTGGAGAGGTTCATGCAATCCATGGCCATGGTGGCAAAACCGAAGTGATCATGGAACCAGACTATAAGAAGGCATTTGGTGAACTAAAATCTTTTGTTGATAATTTTTCACTTACCGATGTGGTAAGTTCAAAAATACCTCAAGAAGGAGCAGCTTCGAAACTGATGACTAAGAACTAGTTATAAATGTGACTAAATTATATACATTAAAGTTAGATGCTGCATGGCAACCTATTGAGATCATTGATGCGTTCAAAGGTTTTTCATTGGTATACTCCGAAAGGGCACAAGTCGTTGAGAATTACTCTCATTTGGCTTGTGCCCTTTTTTATTTTCCATCGGTAATCGTTTTAAAAAAATATATTAGAAAGTCTGGATATCAAGTACCTGTCTCTAGAAAGACTGTATTTTTCAGGGACAAGTATCGTTGCCAATATTGCAATAAAGAATTTTTGAAACACCGCTTAACCCTAGATCACGTAATTCCAAAGTCCAGATTGGGCCCTAAGAGTTGGGATAATCTTGTGACCTGTTGTGTACCTTGCAATCAAAAAAAGAGTGACAAAACGCCTTCTGAGGCTTCTATGAAACTATTTAGTACACCAGTAGAGCCGAGCTGGAACTTATGGAGCTCACCAGAATGGATGATGAGAAAACATGGTACAAAAGAAATACCAGCGAATTGGAAAAAATTTTTAGGAGAAAAATATGAATGAAGAGATAATGGATAAAATCATTGAAAAATGCAAAGATGATGCAAAATATGCAGAAGCATTTGATCACTTGTTAAAGGTATGTCAAGCAGCTGCACAAGCGGGTTTTACAAATGATGAGTTGGCCAATACATGTTTAATGGGTTGGATGATTGGCAAGGATCCTTCTTTGGGTCAAATGATTGAAGCAATGTCTAAAATCTCAAAAATGGGTCTCGACATTATAGATAAGTAAACTAGTTAATTTCAAACAAGCGAGGCTACAAAATGAAAATAACAAAAGAGTTGATTAAAGAAATGATTGAAGAAGAAGTCTCTTCATTGGGAAAGACAAATGTTTCAAAATCAGATGCAAACAGAGATCTTAAGCAGAGATCTATGGATAGTGCTGGTCAACAAGATATTGACAATAAAGAAAGAGGAATTATTCATCAAATTGAAAAAAGCTTGTCTAAGTTAGCTAAGATAGGCAACCTAAAAGACCCTGGAATTTTTACGATCTTGAAAAAAGTAGATTTAGTCATTCAAAAAGAGATACAAAAAATAGAGGGAAAAAACCCTAACGAACAACAATAGCACCCTGTGCACAACTTAAAAAGGAGCCATCATGGCAAAAAAAAACTTAATCATCGATACAAACGTTTTCCTTTCGGATAGCGAGTGTTTCGAGAAGTTCGAAAATAACGACCTGTTTGTACCTATCAAGGTCTTGGAAGAATTAGACAAACATAAGACCCGCCAAGACTCCGTGGGGTTTCATGCACGACAAGCTATTAGGCGATTTGACGTTTTAAGAGCCTCTGGTAGCCTCTCAAAGGGTGTTAGGCTTGGTAAGGGATTAGGAGTGCTTCGATTTGTTAAAGCGGAGGAGAACGCATTGGAGGAGCTACCAAAAGGTCTCTCTCATAAGTCTTCGGACAATCTTATTCTTGCAGCAGCCCTAGCGATTAGAGCTGAGAGTCCAAAGAGAAAGACAATCGTTGTCTCTCAAGATGTTAACATGCGAGTTATCGCCGATGCTCTTGGGTTGTTGACGGAAGACTATGTCTCCTCTCAAGTCGTTGCATCTCGAGATGTTATCTATGAAGGATTCTCAAAGTTTCTTGTGGATGACTTTATGGTTGACGAGTTTTATGATAATCAAGATGTTTGGCTCTATGAGGAAGACGCATTAGAACAAGGTATTGTGTTGTACCTAAACCAATACGTCATGCTTGTCTCAGTCGAGAACGAAAAGAAAACAGCAATAGCTAGATTTTCTGGTTGGAGTAATCCAATCAAACCAATAGCTCGAAGAGACGACACATTCTCTTGGGGTATCAAGCCAAGAAACAAAGAGCAAAAGTGTGGCTTAGACATGCTTATGAACGACGATATTCCCTTTGTAAGCATGATTGGGCGTGCCGGTAGTGGTAAGACCCTCATGGCAATGGCTGCGGGCTTAGAACAAGTCCTAGGGCTCGAGAAGGGACGTTACAATCGCATCATCATTTCGAGACCGGTTCAACCATTAGGTAAAGACATCGGTTTCTTACCTGGAACAATGGAAGAGAAGATGGCTCCTTGGATGAAGCCTATCTTTGATAACATGCAATACATCATGGGATCTGATCGCACAATGCTTGATCTCTATCTTGAGAAAGGTGTTATTGAAATTGACGCAATCACTTATATCCGTGGACGCTCCATTTCAGATGCCTACGTCATCATTGATGAAGCACAAAATCTCACAGCTCACGAAGTAAAGACTATTCTTACTCGCATCGGAGAAAACACAAAGATTGTTTTAACTGGGGACATCGAACAGATCGATAACGTCTACACTAACGAAACATCCAACGGTTTGACTTATGCAATTGAGAAGTTCAAAGAGTCTCCACTGTCCGGACACATCACCTTCAAGAAAGGCGAGAGATCTAAATTGGCAACTGAAGCATCAAAACTTCTTTGACATATTATGACTTATATGCTATAATATATAAAAAGAGGTGAATATGTGGATATTGGAATCAGCAAAAAGAGGTAAGCGAATGAAAGATAGATATAGTATCAACGGAATATCTGTCATCATAAAAGATAGACTACCTGAAAACGTAGATCCAGATTTTATCTTCAATTATATAAGCACAAGGGTGCCATTCTTTTTAACTTCGAATGTTGAAATGGTTTATATTGGACAATTTCCGGAAATGAAAGAACGTGACATAAACGCATTTTTTGAGAACGATGCAATCTATGTTACAAATGAACAAGACGATGAAATGGACATGATCGAAGACATCATTCATGAAATTTCGCACGCTGTCGAACACTATAATCAGGAGTTTATTTATGGAAACGGAAACTTGCAAAGAGAATTTGTCGCAAAAAGGAAGAGGTTGTCTGCACTGCTATCGCAGAAATATGAAGTACCTGCTGATTTTAACGTTAACTTCGAGTATGATAGGGCCATTGACGACTTTCTTTACCGAGACGTCGGATATGACGCACTTAATCAGATTTGCGTTGGTATCTTTTCTTCTGCTTATGCTGCTACGTCGATAAGCGAATATTGGGCAAAAGGTTTTGAGGAGCTATTTATTGGAGACCCAAGTAATTTAAGGCAAATATGTCCTGTGTTGTATAAAACACTTGCTATATTAATAAAGGAACTTAAAGATGAAACTGACTGAACAAATTTTAAAACGAATGATCAAGGAAGAATTGACTCGCGGACAACAAACTGTGCAACGGCTTGAACAACAATTCAGAATAACACTGAATCACGAAGGCGTTGTTGCTGCCTCCAAGAAATCCATGAAAAACAGAGATGATCATGATATATCTTTTCTGGAAGAATACATCGACCCATGGGACCACGGGGTGTCACCAGATATATTTTTTCACCCATACGTCAGAAAACAAAGAAAGATAGTTGGAAAACAAATCTATGATAATTGTAACAGAATGACTAGGTCATCAGACCAAGCAACACCGCATGAACAATTTGACAAAAGAGATCAGCACCAAGCCGAAATGGCACAAATCAGAGCAAACCAACGCAGAAATGCTCAACAAATTGAAAATCTTAGAAAAGACAACTACATTGTAGATGGTATTATATCTGGAACTCCAGAAGCAAAACAAAAAATAAAAGAACTTATTAAATACGATACCGAATTAGCACTACGATTACAGGATTTAAGAGCCAAAGATAAAGAAAATTATAGAGACTTTGCCAACATATCTCAACAAAACTTCCGTGATATGGTTGATTCAGCCGAAGAGGTAAGTGCTGGTCACTATATTTGTAGAAAACAAATATTTGTAACAGTGCCTTTTGATAAAATATTTAAGGCATTCGAAGAAGATTATGTAAGAGAAAATAGTAAAGCAATAGAGAGGTATGTAAATGAAACTGACTAAGCAAATAATCAAGAGATTAATACTAGAACAATTAAATGAAGTAAGCGACGAAACCTTGGATCATAAAAAATTTGCTATGTTTATGTCAAATCATATGAATACAAGTTCATTCAATACATTGATGTCCGGCTTAAAAAAGAGCGTCGAAAAGAATCCTGAGAAGCCATTTGGTATAAATGATACTAAATCATTTCAGGTTTATTTAAATGCTTTCAAGAAAGCAGCGAGCGATATTTACGACGTTAAATTTATGGGCAAATCTTTTGCCAATGATATAGCTATTGCTAAGAGACTAATTGAGGTTGGCGAAGAGTGGCATGGATATTCCATGGAAGAAAAATTTGATGATGACAAAATCAACAGGACAAAAGCTCAAGTATTTGGATTAATTCCACTTCTATCTCCAATGATTGATTTTAAAGATTTGGAAATAAATATAAACAAATAACTTGACAAACATTATTCACCGTGTTACATTATAAATACACGGAGGATATATGACAAAACAACACATTTCTTATTCAGAATTAAAAATCTTTACGGAGTGCCCATACAAATGGAAGCTTCAGTACGTAGACAAACTCAAAGGCTTTACGGGCAACATTTACACAGCATTCGGATCAGCCATCCACGCAGTATGTGAACAATCGGCACTCGGCAATCTAGAGCCAGAAAATTACGCAGAATACTTTGATATTGCGTTCTTAGAAGAGTTGAAGAATCTAGATGAGAAGCCAAAGAACAAAATGATAGTGGAGATGCGCGAACAAAGTCGTGAGATCTTCCACAAGGTCTTTCCTGCTCTTCAAGAGATGTTTCCGGACTATGAGGTGTATTCATCAGAAGAAGACATCTACGAGCCAATACAAGAGCTTAAGTTCACACGTTACCTCAAAGGCTTCATTGACCTTGTTATCAAGACACCTGATGGAAAGTTTCATATCATCGATTGGAAATCTTGCTCTTGGGGTTGGGACATGAAGCGCAAAAGCGAACCAATGACCACTTACCAGTTGACGCTTTATAAAAAGTTCTTTTGTGAAAAACATGACGTTGAACCAAAGATGGTTGAGACATATTTCGGACTTCTAAAGCGAACAGCCAAGAAAGACAATGTTGAAATATTCCGAGTAACATCTGGTCCCAAGAAGACAACAAACGCAACAAAGGTCCTAACAGACGCTTGTAACTTGATCAACAAAGGAATAACAATTAAGAACAGGGCCTCTTGTGCCAAATGCCCATTTAACAACACAGAACATTGTACAAGATAGGAGAAACAAATGCAGACAACAGAATCATTAATATACATAAGAGAAGACTTTATTAGACTTTGGAGAGATGAATATATAACTATAAAGAAAGGTTGGGTTTCGCATAAGAAAATATCTAAGCAACTCAACTACAATACAAATTTGATAGATTTGTGTGAAAAGAATTATGGAGTGTATGCATGGGCACCTGAGTTCGCAAATGTACACTCTACCTTTCCTTATGAAGAGAAGCCGATTATAATACGTGGAGAGACTTGGCCACATTCAGAAGGGTATTTTCAAGCAATGAAGTCGTATGGTAGCTCTGACTTTGGTCAAATCAAGGGCAAGGTGAAATTATCAGATCCAATGACATCTTGGTCAATTGGACAATCTTGTAAACTGAGACCTGATTGGGAGAATGTAAAAGATGAAATAATGATGGACGCCTTGCGTTCAAAGTTCCGAGACCCTTTCCTTCGCGATCTTTTATTATCAACCGGAGATTTGCCTCTCGTCCAGATCAAAAATTGTCCTTATTGGGGATCCGGAAGATATGCCAATGGAAAAAATATGCTTGGAGTTTTACTACAGAAATTAAGAAAAGAAATAAAAAAATAAAAAAAGATTAAAAAATACTTGACAACCTCATTCTCTAATGCTATAATGGTACATGAAAGTGAGGTTGTCTTTTTTTTTGACCTCCGAATAACAAAATCGTCGGTAAGGATTTAACATGACAAAAAAAATTAAAGTATTAACATTGAGCGACCACCCTCTATCTCCATCCGGTGTGGGAACGCAAACAAAATATGTAATGGAAGCATTGTTGAAAAGTGGAAAGTTTGAAGTATTGTCCTTAGGTGGTGCAATCAAACACAATGATTATACTCCTCGTGCCGTTGAAGAGTGGGGAGAAGATTGGAGAATTATTCCTGTAGATGGATATGGAAATCAAGAAATGATCCGTTCCATTATAAGAAACGAGCGTCCTGATATCCTGTGGTTTATGACAGACCCTAGATTTTACGGATGGCTATGGGAAATGGAGAATGAAATCAGACCTTTGTTGCCAATGGTGTATTACCACGTATGGGACAACAAACCTTTCCCGATGTTTAATAAAAAGTTTTATGAATCAAATGATCATATTGCCTCAATCTCTAGAATTACTCATGAGTGTGTAAAGGGTGTAGCACCAGAAGTTGACGCTACATATTTACCTCACGCTGTTGATTCAAAGTTTTTCAAACCAGTAACTCTAGAAGAAAAGAAAGAAATTAGATCAAAAATATTACCAGAGCAAGATCAAGATAAGTTCATTGTTTTGTGGAATAACAGAAACGCTCGTCGTAAGCAATCTGGATCTTTGTTGTGGTGGTGGAATGAGTGGATTAACCTCAGAGGCCTAAAGGATAAAGCACAGATGATTATGCACACAAACCCTTTTGACGTACATGGTCAAAACTTAAACCAGATTGCGAAGGAACTGGGAATGGTAAATAGGGAAATTGTTTTTTCCACTAAAAAGATTGCTCTTTCTACTCTACCTTCTTTATATACAGCGGCTGATTGTACCATTAATATTGCCGACGCTGAAGGCTTCGGACTTGCAACATTGGAGTCTTTAGCTTGTGGTACACCAATCATTGTTAATATGACAGGTGGCCTGCAGGAACAAATCATGGGTGTAGATGGACCATTCGGTTTTCCAATCTATCCTGTTTCAAAATCAATAATTGGATCTCAGCAAGTGCCATATATCTATGAGGATAGAGTGTCTAAAGAGCAAGTGTTCACAGCGCTAGACAAAATGTACGCTTTGAGTACAGAAGAGCGCCATGACCTTGGATTGAAAGGTGCAAAGCATGTAGAGCAGAACTATAATTTTGAAAACTTCTCATCTAGATGGGTAAATCTAATGCTCAAGGTTCACGAGAAACATGGATCTTGGGAGACTAGAGTTGTTAAAAACTCCATAACATTTAAGGAAGTCGCATGAGATCCGATAATGATTTAAAATTTACACCAGATAATGGTCAAATGAAGATGTGGGCATCTCAAGGCTATGCAAACATGCTTGATGACTTTTATGATGGTGAAATCACATATAATGTAAATATGCACTGGCTAAAGCAAGTCAACAAGGTGAAACCAGGAAGCCTGGTGATGACCACTGAAGAAGAAACTGCTTTGGTATTAGAACTTGTCTCTCGTGACATGCAGGGATTTGACATATACAAAGTCTTGATTCAAGGAAAAGAGTTTTTATACTCAACATTAGAATTAGTAATTATTGGAGAATAAATGAAAAAGAAAATTTTTGTAAGAGCACCTGTGCTAACAGCAACTGGTTACGGAGAGCAATCACGCTTTGCACTAAGAGCACTTCGCTCTAGAGAGGATTTGTTTGACATCTACATCCAACCTATCCAATGGGGCAAGTCGTCATGGATCTGGAAAGATGATGAAGAAAGAGAGTGGTTAGACGCACGCATTGGAGAGACGCAAGTTCTCCTTCAACAAAAAGCATTGCAACCTGATATTTCTTTGCAGATTACAATTCCAAATGAATTTAAGAAAATGTGTCCAATCAACATTGCATACACAGCTGGAATTGAAACAGATCGTGTATCACCTGTGTGGTTAGAAAAAGGGAATGAGATGGACAAGATTCTTGTTGTATCCGAACATGCCAAATCGACATATGAAGGTACAGTTGCAATGTTGCAAAATGGATCTCAATATAAGCTAGAGACACCTATCGAAGTAGTTCATGAAACAACTCCTCTAGCAGTAGAAGCTGAAGAAGTTCCCGGGTTCAACCCTCGTCATGATTTTAACTTTTTGGTTGTGTCTCAATTTGGTCCCCGAAAGAATTTTGAGAATACAATCAAGTGGTTCGTTGAGAAATTTGAAGACCAAGAGGTTGGCTTAATCTTGAAGACTTGTTTTAAAGGATCATCGAGAATGGATTTGGAAGCAACTGAGGGCCACCTGAGTGACGTTCTAAGCTCTTATCCGGATCGCAAGTGTTCTGTGTCTCTGCTTCACGGAGATCTCTCTGAGGGGCAAATGAGGGCCCTTTATGAGCATGACAAAGTAAAAGCTTTGGTAAACATTGCACATGGAGAAGGATTTGGGCTTCCATTGTTTGAAGCTGCTCGATGTGCGCTACCTATTGTTACCATTCCTTGGTCTGGACAGATGGACTTCCTAAGTCATAATGGCAAAAATTATTTTGCATCTGTACAATATGACCTTGCCCCTGTTGGCCAAAAATCACTCTGGAAGGGTGTCATTGAGCCAAATGCTCAGTGGGCATATGCGAAAGAATCTTCTTATAAGGTTGCATTGCAAGTTGTCCATGACCGTTGGAACGAACATAAAGAGCAAGCGGTTGAATTGCAAGACATTGTTAACACAAAGTTTAGAGCCGAGAAGCTTTATGAAGGATTTTGCAATGCTATCATGGGAAAGTCCTACATCGAACCCAAAGAGGTTAACTCTATTTCTTTCTGTATCTCAACCAATGGCGCCAAACCTGAGAAAACAAAGTTGGAAATCCAATCGATCAAAAACACAATGGGGAATGCAAAGATTCCATTTGAAATCATTCTTGCTGGAGACACTACAAACTTTGCCGATATTGAGGGTTTAACTCTAGTAGACGCTGCTGATGAAGCCCACAACGGTCGCTTAGCTAAAATGAGAAACCTTGCAGGCGAACATGTGAATAACGAAGTAGTTGTGTTTATTGATGATGATCTTATTTTTGAAGACACTTGGGCACAACGTTTAATTGAGTTCTCCGAGATCAATGGTTGGAATGTTTTAGGAAACAAAGTTCTTCTGCCTGATGGCGGTAGATATTGGGATAGAGCAACTATTAACCCACATAAGATGGTTGACTACGATGATCCACTACCAGCAGGAACTCTTTATCAATCAGGCTGTTTTTGGATATTGAGGACAGATGTTTACAAAGAAACATTGTGGGATTCATCAATTGAGTTTTATGCGGAAAAGAATGGTGGTATCAATGAAGATGTTGAGTACTCTTTGAGATTGCAAAAGCTAGGATACGAGATATCATTTGATAAAGACAATCTTGTTTGGCATAATGATGATTCTTATGTGCAAGTAGGAGATAAATGTTTGAAGAAATCACTTCTATCAATTGAGGATGTTGGTATAGATCTGGAGGGATTATGAAAATAGGAATTCTATGTGAAAGATTTCATCCTTTTATTGGTGGAACTGAAACATTGGCCAAAGAGCTAGCTGAATACTTAAGTACAAGAGGAGCAGAAGTTGTTGTTGTTACTTCTCCGAATCTTGATAGAAAAAATCTACATTATGATTATTCATTTGAGGATACCGGCAATTTTGATATTAAAAATTTAAATAAATTGATTGTATTTGCTGACCCTATGAATCCAAGTTTCTTAAAGATAGATGTATCAAAAATTGACAAAAGCATAGTTGTAATTAACATCAACGAAGATAATATGAAAATACTAGATTCCAATCAAGGATTAAAGTCTTTAGTCGTTCAAAAATTAAAATCATTCTCTAATGTAGTAACTTTCTGTAGAAACTCCTCAGTCAATAAATTTTTGGAAGACAATCAAATAAAACAAAACTTTATTAGCAATTTTTCTCGAGATGTTGCAATTGGAGAATCTTTAGATACAATAACAAAGGAAAGGTTAGGCATTTCTAAAAAAATAATTCTATATCATGCAGCAGTTGAACCATCCAAAAATCAAATTGCTTTAGTCAAGGCCTTTGTAGAAAGCAAAGCCAAGAAAGATTATGATTTGGTCTTAATTGGGTCAGCTAGAAACATCTATTCTCAAAAATACTACAATGAATTGTCGCACATAGTCAACAGAAATGAAGGAGTACACCTATTCAAAGGAACTAACAATGAAAAGGTTATAAACAAAATGTTGAAAATTTCTGATGCATTTATTTTACCATCATTATCCGAAGGATTACCAATAACCTTGTTGGAAGCAATGTCTGCAAATCTTTTTTGGATAACAACACCGGCCGGTGGTATACCTGGTACATTGAGTCATTTGTCCTCTGGTACAATCCTAAAGAGCTTCACAATCACACCAGAGGTCATAGATAGTGCATTTAAGAATAGGATTACCTCAAGCAGCAGAGAAGAGTGGGAGCGAGAATTCACAAAAGAAAAGTGCTGTGAAAAATACTATAATTTAATAATGGAAGAGGTATAAAATGTTTTTTAAGCAACTTGTTGAAAATAAGCATGTTCTAATATTGGGCCCTGCCGATTATCTATTCTCTTCTCAAAATAGAATAGATCTAATGGATTATGAGGTTGTCGTAAAGATCAATAGAATGCCAGAAATGAAAACATCGGATATATTTAAAAATGATCGATGTGACATTTTATATCACTCTTTGAGCGTACATCCTCCAACCGGAGACCTTCAGTATGATCAGAATTTGTGGATTCGCAAAGGGATTAGGCACATCAGAGCAGCTTATCCGCCTATAGAACATAAGCAATGGTATGCCGGTAATATAAATAAATTTTTAAGAAAAAAAGATGATAGAATTAAATTCAGTATTGTTCAACCAGAAGATTACTTAAATTTTGAAAAACAATGTAACAATACTTCCCCAAACTCTGGAACTATAGCAATTTTAGATATTTTGCTAAACAATCCTAAATCCGTAACGGTGAAGGGAATAACTATGTTTTGTGGAGGGTATAATAAAAATTATAAGGATAAATTTATTACCGAAAAAGACTGCTACACTCTTCATTCAACAGCAAAAAATCACAGCATATATTATCAGTCTGTTTTGCTGAAAAAGATTTTCATAGAAAACAATAAAGTAATTGCAGATGAAGAGATGGTAAAATGCTTGCAAAAAAATATTGACAAAGGAGCAGAATGGTGAAAAATGAAAGAATATTGCTGACTGGAGGAGTGGGCTTCATTGGAACTTCGATTTATAAACATTTAGTTTCAAATTATGACATTGATGTTGTAGACTTGAAGAAAGATAAACTTGATAGAAATAATTTCTATCAAGAAGACATCTCTACTTCAACTCTTGACTCTCTGAATAATGATTACAAGTATGTCATCCATGCAGCTGCTCAAAGTGGAGGATATCGTTCTTTACAGGATCCTCTGGAAGATTGTGATTGGAATTGTAGAGCGACAGCTAACTTGGTAAATTTCTGCAAAAAAAATAAAAATTTAGAAAAAATCATCTTCCTTTCCTCAATGGCAGTTTATGGAGAAGGAAGGAACAAGAAGGAAGATTCTCGCTTGGAGCCAATTTCTTTCTATGGAGTTAGTAAGTTAGCAAGCGAAAACTATGTGAAGCTGATACAAAATCATTGTGATGTTTCATACACAATATTTAGACTTTGGAACACTTACGGTGGAGGGCAGGATTTAAACAACTTAAATCAAGGAATGTTAAGCATTTATCTTTCTCAAGCCCTCAGCTCCAATACAATTAAAATTAAAGGCAGCAAAGATAGAGTGAGAGACTTTATACATGTTAGTGATGTGGTTTCAGCAATCGAGTTGTCGCTGGTTTCTAAAGAAACTGACAATCAGATTTTTAATCTATGTACGAACAAAGAAACCAGTACTGCCGACTTGATTTCCCTTATATCAAAAAAAATTAATAAACAAGTTAACATTGAAATTGTTGAAGGATATGTTGGAGATCAAATAAATTCTTCTGGAACTGCAAAAAAAATAATGAGATTAGGTTGGAAGCCAAAAGTTAGCTTAGAAAATGGCATTGAAGAATTTTTAAGTTTCGTCGAGGCCGCAAAATGAAAGCAGTAATACCAGTGAGAAAAGGATCCGTTAGAGTCAAAAATAAGAATCTAAAATCTTTTGCAGGCAAGAGTTTGTTGGAATATAAGATAGAGCAACTGAAGAGAGTAGACGACATTGAAGAAGTGATTGTTAATTCTGATTGTGAATTAATGCTAAATGTTGCAAAAAAAATGGGAGTTTCTTTTAAAAAAAGGGAGTCCTTCTATGCTTCTTCTGAAGTTTCTATAAATTTGGTTTGGCAAGATATAGCTAAGAATATGGACTGTGAAACCATAATCTATGTAAATGCTACTAGCCCTATGATTAGTGACTCAACAATAAAAAGTTGTATAAAAAAATACAAAGAAGAAGGGCTGTTCGAAAAAAAACAATCACTAAACACTGTTACTTCAATAAGAGAGTTTTTATGGAATAAAGAAGGTCCAATCAACTACGATAAAAATAACCAACCTCGCTCCCAAGACTTACCTTTGGTATATCATCCAAACTTTGGAGTAAATATTATTGACAAAGAAACGATGTATGGTGAAAAAACTATCATAACAGATAGATTTTTTCCGTTCTTCATTGATAAAGTGGAATCAATTGATATTGATGATGAGTTGGATTTTGAAATAGCAGAAATTTTATTCACAAAAAGGAGTATAGAATGAAAAATAATATGTTGTTCCTCAAAGGATCATTTGAGGATGAAGGGTTGAGGGATTTTGAGGTTGAAATTTTATCTTCCTTGTCTAGAGCTAGAGGTATCCCTTTGGCCTTTAAGGTCGGCGGATGCGAGGCAAAAACGGACATTGAAAGATCTTTAAATTTGGGAGCTAAATGCGTTGTAGCTCCGATGATAGAAAGTGCATTCGCAGCAAGAAAGTTCATTACGGCGACTGATCCATGGTTGAGTTTGTTGGAAGAGAGAAATATTAATATCGAAACCATAACAGCAGTTAATAGTGTGGAAGATATTTTGAAAGAAAATTACAAATACATAAGCGGCATTGTTGTCGGAAGAACAGATCTTGCTTTATCTATGGGCTTGCCCAGAGACATGGTTGATTCGGATATCGTGATGGAAAAAGTTGAGAAATCACTTATTGTCGCAAAAAAATATGGCCTAACCACAACAATGGGAGGGTCTGTGAATACAAAGAGTGTTTTCCATGTTGCAAATATGTTCAAGAAGGGTTTGTTGGATAGATACGAAACCAGAAAAGTAATCATGAGAGCCTCTCCCAATGAAGAGGAGTTGATGAAAGACCTAACCGAAGCATTTGAGATAGAGAAAGAGTTTATTTCACGCACTTTAATAAATTATGACCTTGGTTCAATCGCCGCTAGAAATAGATTGGATTCTATAGAAGGGAGAGGGAAATAAAAATGGATTATCAAGAACAGTTTGCATTGGATGAGTCTAAAGTTATAGCTATTGATTTTGATGGTGTTATTCATAATCACAACTTAGGTTATCATGATGGTACGATATACGGAGATCTAATTAAGGATTCCAAAGATTCTATAGAGAAAATATATAAAATGGGATTTGATATAGTAATATATACTTGCAAATCCCACCCCAATAGGCCGCTCATTGAGGGAAAAAGTGGAACAGAATTGATTTGGAAATGGCTTGAGGATAAATCAATTGATGAATTTGTAAATGACGTTGTTTGGGGAAAACCACATGCGTTATTGTATATAGACGACAAGGGCTATCGATTTGAGAATTGGAATGACACTATTAATTTTGTCCAGAAGTTAGTATGAAAATTTTAGTAACCGGCCACAAAGGCTATATCGGAAGTCATTTGTTCTCCGAATTGCAATTCCTTGGACATAACGTCCAAGGAATTGACATTAAAGATGGAGAAGATATTCTCCACTGTCTTCCAAACGAAGATTTTGAATACGTCTTTCACCTCGCAGCGCAACCAAGAGTTGAGTTTTCCGTGCATCACCCATCATACACAATGAAGCAAAATGTTCTTGTAACCTCGACACTTTTAGAATGGGCTCGAGACCATAACGTGAAGCGTGTAATTTTTAGCTCTTCAAGCGCCGTAAATGGTGATGGAGACGGTGTTCCGAAGTCGCCATATGGATTACATAAGTTAATCTCGGAAATGGAGTGTAGGTTATTCTCGGAGCTCTATGGGCTTGATACGGTGTGCCTTCGATACTTCAATGCTTATTCCGAGGATCAAGATTTTGGAGGAGCATATTCAACCGCAATCTGTGCATGGATGGAAATGATTCGACAAGGAAAGCCATTGCGCATGGATGGGGACGGAGCTCAAACACGAGACCTCGTTCATGTGGACGATATTGTTCTCGCAAACATCTACGCCATGCAGTCAACGAGTTGGTTCGGAGGTAAGACATACAACGTCGGATCTGGTACATCAGTCTCGATGAACTATATCAGAAACTTCATCAATGAACGACATGATGTTGAATGGAGTAACGCCCCGGAACGCCAAGGGGATGTGAAACATACACTTGCAGACATTAGTGAAACCCGACGAGAACTAGAGTTCGAACCTCTCGTATCAATCGAAGATGGACTTTCTCGATGTTTTTCTAAAAATAATTTAAAAAAGACTTGACAACCCACGAAAAGGGTGCTATAATAGTATTATAAATTATAGGAGATTATTATGGATCACAAATTATCAAATCAAGCTGTCGGAGCGATCATGATGGCACTACAAAAATCCTTGATGGAACAAACGGATATCACACCGGTGTTGCAAAGTTTTCAAATTCAAGTTGACGACGCCGGACAGTTGGTTGTGATGAACCCGCCGACGTTTGAAGTAAAAGACACTGTAAAGGTTGACAAGGATGCCTAAGTACACTTACAAGTGTTCTGACTGTGAAGAGGTGTTTGATGTTGTTCACGGTATGAACGACGAGCATTTTACTTGTGGATTTTGCCATTCTAGGAATATCCACAAAGTGCCTCAAGTGCCTCATCTAGCTCGCCAAGCCACTTCAAAGGGTGGTAAGGTAGGAGATGAGGTAAAGCGCGCCATAGAGGAAAATAGAGCCCTTCTGAAGGAAGAGCGTAAGATAAGAGTGGAGTTGCCCGATGGAGATTAGTGTTTTATTGGGAATATCCCTAGGCATTTCGTTTATAGCAAACGTAGTGCTGTACAGATTGGCTAGTTGGCAAGCAAAAGATCTCACATTGGTCAGCGATAACATCGGAGACCTAATAGAGATTATTAAAAATTATGCTGAACACCTTAAGAGAGTGTATGAATTGGAAGCATTCTATGGAGATGAAACGCTACAACACCTGATGGAACACACCAGTGCAGTGCGAAACTTGATAGAAGAGCAATATGGAGATGTGAGCTCCATCACAGAACCAATAGAATATGAAACAAAGGATTTAGAAGATGCCAAGGAAGAGAACAGCTAAGAAGAAGAATATGTATTTCACCCAAGTCCATGAAAATGCGATAGTGGAATATTGTTCAATCGACTGTATGAAGAAGAAAGAAAAGCTATATAGGGATCTTATACAGCCAGTCTTTTCTCAAATGGTTGACAAAATCGTATTCACCTACAGGTTCACATCGTTACCAGACATAGACGATTTGAGAGACGAGTGTAAAGTATATTTGACAACCATCTTGGGCAAGTTCGATCCTGCGAAGGGATCGAAAGCGTTTTCTTATTTTTCCGTTGTTACAAAGAATTGGTTTATACATAAAGTAAAAAAGAATAAAAAAAGACTTGAAAGAGAAGTTCCATTGGATGTAGTTGAGATGGATCCAAACCTAAACATGATAGACAATACTCCATCATATCAAGATGAGAAGATTAAAAGAGAAAAGATAAATGCATTACGCTTAGAAATGTCTTCATGGAAAGTTGATTTTTCAAAAGAAAAAGAGAAGAAGGTATATGACGCTGTAATGGTTTTGTTTGATTCGGTTGACGAGATAGAGATCTTTAATAAGAAAGCAATATATCTTTACCTAAGAGAGTTGACAGGCCTCAATACAAAGCAAATTGTTACACAACTTAATAAAATGAAGACCCGATATAAAGACTTTAAGTTTAATTGGGACAATGGAGAAATTTGAAAAATAACTAATTAATGTCATGAGTAGCAAAGAAATTATCAAAGAAGCGATAGACAACATCAGAGATGATCGAGAAACAACTCGAGAACTACTTGATGATGCGTTGCGATATTTATCACAAGATGTCTCCAGACACAGAGACATCGGTGCTACTGTTGCAAAATATGTTGAAACCTTGCAAAGATCCAATGAACAATTGGTAAAATTGTGTGGGCTAATGTCCAAGAGTGAAAAAACAGAAGAACTAACAGACAAAGACTTCGCACAAATATTTGATCAAATTCAAGAGTCGGAGGAGAAGTAATGTCCTTCACTTTTAATAAGTCTTTTAATCATCCATATTTGTACAAGTACATGTCCAACAGTAGTGCAGATTCATTTGATCTTACTATGACAAATGTGATGGACAACTTTTTTGGTAGTGCAATGAAGTCTACAACAAATGGTCAATTCAAGGCCGTTTGTCTTTCTGGAATCGTTGATGGAGACAATACTGGAGCTGGGGACCAAAACACTTCCGCCCTTCTTTCTGGTGGTTACTTGAGCGTGGTTGTTCGACCATTGACCCCATTTGGAGATATGATACCGGACCCTCGCCTCTATACTGAGGCAAATCAAATAAATGAGATAGTATCTATTCACAAATCTATGTTCTATGCTCGAGCAGATTACAAATATGATATCGCTAGTCCAATTTCATTCGGGCAAGTAGTTACATGTTACTATGAAGTAGGTTCTATTGCGAACTCTGACTTCGCCACCTTGCGGTTTGCAGAGCCACCTGGAGTACAAATTGACGAAACCTTTCTCGGTATAGGGACTGTTGATGGAGTATCCACTGCCACTTCTGCCGATTGGGCTGGCGCCAGTCAATTAGGAACAATACCGGCTTATGAAGGAAACCTTGTGACTGTTTCCGGAAATAAAAAGTTTCTAGGCAATCGCTCCACTGGTATCTCTCCTCCAGGCTTTTGGTCTGGCTTTAGAAGCAGGATTGATGCCCACATAAAAAAAGAATATCCTGAGCTGGGCTTTAGGGTACAAAATCTTGGAGTAACAAGAGATTTAGCTGCCGCTGCAAATCGAGGTACCAATACAGCCCGTGCAAATGGTTCAAAGCATGGCGCAGGTGTCGCCCAAGATCTCTACTTACATACGACTAAATATGGCGAATATACCTACTACAAAGAAGATAATAAAGTATTGGCCAAAGATCAGAAGCTAGTTGATACAATAATTAGATTTATGAAAAAACCAGAAAACAATAGGATAAGATGGGGTGCCTCGTTCAGTTCAGGCAAGACATCGTTGGATATTGGAGATGTTCCAAAAGCGTGGGGCATTATGGAATTTCATCATTTTGAATTTAGAGGATGGGCAATACCTGAACTCTTCAAAGGTTACGAACAAGAATTAGCTAAAATAGGTATAGATCCTGCAACGTTAACTAATACAAAAGGATTGGGAAAACTATATAACAAGCTCTTGTGATATTCAAAGTGGAGTTTCATGAGCAATGCCAAGCATCCAATTAAAAAAACAAGAGGTACATCGTGAGTACAAAACCAATACAAGATCAATCTAAAGCTTTAAATCAAGAGCAGATCGCAAAAAACAAGAAATATGGTAAAAGACAAGGTATTGCCCAAAAGCCAATTGATGAAGCTATACCATCTTTAGAAAAGGCGCAGACCGAAAAAGTCATTTCGGGTCAAAACAATTCTTTAATAATCTTGGGAAGAGACAGACCCGGAAATCTTTATTCAGGCTTCGGAGGACGAGGCGCCACACAAGCATCTAGGATAGATTTGATAGCTGGAATGGCAGCAACGTACAGACATAAGGATGGAACATATTCTCCACCCAATGAAGATACTCTTATAAATCCTAATTTCGCAATGGACGCAGCGAGAGTTTATATTACACAAAAGGGTGACATTGATCGATATATGGCACTAGCAGAGGTTCCGCGTCAAGCCTCAAATGGAAAATCTGCCATAGGATTGAAAGCAGATGCGATTCGTATTCATTCTAGGGACGATATTAAGATAGTAACAGGCCGCAGTAATTTTCAGAACCTTGGCAAAACTGGGGAAAGACTTTCTAACGGTGGCAAGAATGAGGTTGTGGGAACAATTTCTTTAATAGCTGGAAACAATACGGGCCTAGAGGATTTGTCAATATTCGATATTTTTCGTCCATTTGGAAGAAAAACTGATACTCGTAACAAGTTACAACCAATTCCGAAGGGAGAGAATTTAAGCGAGTGTCTAGAAGATATCGTAGTGGCTATAGAAAAACTATCAGCATTAGTTGGAGACAACACTCATATGATCCAACAGATTGATGCTGGACTGGTAAGTCATTTTCATGGTTGTCCAACTGGTATCACCTCAACGCCTACAAACTATTTTTCTTCTCCTATAGTGCAATCTACCGTAGTAGATTCCTTTGAATCGAGACAAATTTTTAATAAAAACCTTGGAGCAATTAAGTTTAATTACCTAGACGCTACATTTGGTTCCGACTATATTAATAGTCAACACGTTTTCACAACATAGAGGAAAAAATAAACATGTCAGAAATAGAAAAGAAATACTCAGACTATCAAATAAGCGAATGCGACACTCAAGATGTTGCAGTTCCTGTTGACGAGAGACTGTGTCCAACATGTCAGATAGATCCAGACTGGAAATTACCTTCTGCACACTGGTCAATGATACAAGAAGCTTATCTCAACAAGAGCGTGTGTGAGTATCATGTAAGAGTTTATGATTCGGAAGTAAAAATATTGAACAAAACTCCACAAGCCAGCTCAGCTGATATAATAGACCTTGCTGTTGAAAGAGTGTTGGTTGATTTTGACAAACCGTTAAATGATGGTACACGACAGCAACTCACAAATGCTGCATTTATAGTAGATGATTATAGGAATGTGGAAAGTAGAGAGCTTGGAATGGCTTTTTTGGTAGGTGTGCCGGCATTCAACATGGACCAAATCGAAGCAAACGATTCTGAAAACTCTGAAGAATCCGATGTTGAAAAGGGAAATGGCGGAGAAATCATAATTGATGTCGACGGCTTAGGTAGAAGGCTAAGACAACTAAGGTTGTCAATAGGGACTTACGGGAAATATTATGCCTTACTAAACAAATCTGGTGGATTTGTAATAAGACAAGAAGACAATGAAACCCAAAGAGTAAATTATAAAGATGTAAAGTCGAAAGTAAAACAGTTTCAAAATGAATTAAGCAACAGATTGGCCAAAAAGAAGTATCCTAAAATTGGCAAACCTGGTTTTTTCAAATCAAAGAGTGCCAAGCGTATTAAATTTACCTTTAAAGACAATGGAAAACCCTTTGATCTAAAGACTATACATGTTTTGGATTCCGATTGTGACAAATATCTTAAGATACCAGTGCCAAGAAACAGTATCTTGAGAAAGCCTTCTATGAGAATTGTATATTCTTTCATGGAAAACTTGCAAAACATGATCAATGATGTTACTGCAAAAGAAACAAAGCCATGGCTGGACTTCACTTTGGAATATTTTTATCCGAAATATATTGTAGATTACGGTAGCGTTGGAGAGATAGAAGATACAAAAGCTGGTCTGGAATGTTTGTTGGAAGTTGAGCTGGGCATTGGAAACGGTAGGGTCGTAGATTCTTTAACTGCTGAAATCATGTCTGCATTTGATACGATTGAAGAAGAGTTAGCCAAACAAGCGTGTAGATCACTGACCGAACTATCTTCTGGAGGTGCAACATCACTAGCAGATAAAAATAAAGATCTTGGGAAAACACCAAAAGAAGAGCGAGAACTTGCCATGATAGCAAGGTATCAGAAGGAGTTTGAAAACAAAACTCTAGACCAGATGGTAAAACAATTAAATGATTTTAAAGATGTTTTTGAAATGGAGCAGTCAACCGCTTCATACACTACGCAAGAAATAGATGCTAGCCCACCAGCCAATAAGAAAAACGTATTCCAAAAAATGAAAGAATATGGCATGCAATTTATGAGAATTGCTCCTCCAACGTATTTTTTCAAAAACGCGGCTGGCGAGAAGATAGAACAAAATGTAAATATAGAAGTTTACATTTATGCGCAAGACGATATTGACAGAAACTCCAAAGCATTCGCAATAGATAAATTTAACAATTTGGAGAAAGGATCGTTTGGAAATCAAATACAAAACTCTCCTCACTTCGAAGAAGCTATGGATGCCGCAGACGAAGTGTTAACCAAGTTTGAAAACACTTATATCCAACCAGTCAAAGACGCATACAATGGAAGATCGGAGTTTGAATTAGTAGATCTGATTCCTATTATAGGTCTTTGTGGTATGTCAAAATTAGCTGGTAAGGCAATGGAATGTCTAGCCAACGGTGTTTCTTTTGATGACTTTTTGGATATGTTGATAGACAAGACTTTTGACTTTATGGAGCTGAATACCCTTTCTTTGTTCTTAAATGGCTTGCCTGCTGATTTCAGACAAGATCTAAGTGATACAATGGAAGAACAGTTCGGCGCAGGTGTTGACGTATCAACCTTGTTGGGTATCAAATTAGCCGAGGGTGGCGGCCAAAAGATGAGCGATTTTGTTAAATCCAAACAGGTCGCGAAAAGAGTGTTGAAGCTTTTCGAAAAGTACGAAGAGCCACTCTCTCAAGCAACCACTGAAGAAAAGAATTTTTTAAAGAGCCAACTTGGCACCAACACTTTTGGGTTGAATCCGTATGACCAAATAGCTTATGAAATGTTATCTCATTATGATAGGAAGTCAAAAACATACATAGATGGCCCAATCACCAGGAAGATTGCTGATAAAGAGAAAGAGTATAAAAAACGAGAAAAGTTTGTTTTAAAATTTATCAAAAACAAGATACGGACATATAAGAAATCTCAAAACTCATTCCGTCAAGCAATGCAAAGAGTGAAGTCTTCTGTATCTTCTGTTGCTTCAGATATTGTAGACAGTGTTACAGATATAGCATCTGAGAGAAAAGAGATAAAATCTGCTATATCTAATTTGGATGAAAAGATTGAAGCCGAAAGATCAAATATTGATAAAATACTTGCTCCGACAACTTTCAATGCTGACGGTACAATATCTGACTTTGCTATGAACAGGTCTACTAAATTAGAACTAATGAAGAAGATCGCTGAAAGAGTGACTGATTACAAAAGTGTCAAAGCCGGATTGGAAACGGAACTAGATGGTTTCGTGGCAAATAGGACGAAAGAAGAAGCGTCTGAATTAAAAAATAGATTAGATTTTTTAATCGACCAAGGTTTGCAAGATGTAACTCAAGATCTATCGGAAACGTTAAGAACTTTTGAAAACCTATATAAAGAAGCATCATCGGCAGTAGTAACCGCAGCTAGAAATCAAATAGTGACACAAGGTGATATAGACGATACGCCACCAGGAGAACTTAATCAATTTGAGTTGGCTGCGAAATCATTTGAAGAGACAGCTTTGGGCGTCAAAGTTGATGTTGTATTCGATGTAATATTCGATTTCATTATTGATTCAATATTGGATTATTTTAGGCTAGATGAGCTATTTGAATATCTAAGGTCATACCCAGTAGTAGATTTTGCACTAGACAAGATTGAATCTCTTATTCTAAATCCTTGTCCGACAGCTCCTATAATGTATCCGCCACCAAATGATTTTATGAAATCATTATCGATTGACATTTGTGACCCTACAGTATCTTTGACTTTCCCAAAGCTTATAGTGCCAAACATAAACTTTAGGTTTAAAATTGAATATCAATTCAATGAATTGTTCAGAGAGGCAATAATCAAGCTAGCATCAGATATCGCTTTAAAAATGTTGACAAAATTTGTGTCAACTTTAGAGAGTGCTCTCTGTAACTTAGTGGAAGCTGCTGGTGGCATCATAGCTAGTGGACTAAGTGGAGATCTCAAAGGTAGTTTCTACAGGGCACTAAATGAAGCCTTTTGCAATGACGGAGAAGACCCTGCAACAAGCAGAGCGAAAGCAGAACAGTTAGCAGACGCTTTGTTTTCACCAGCCTTCTTTGATGCAAACGGCAATTATGAAGGAGTTGGCAAGAAAGTTTCCAATGTAATATCCTCAGTCGCCACGACTGAAGAATTCCTACACTCAATGGTAGCTAGAGATGGAGAAGAAAATGACCAGTTCAATACTAGAATTTCTAATGCTGTTTCGGCGTTAACACCAGAGATGGAAGTGTTGCTTGGGGACCCAAATCAAGTCGCCTTTTTCTTCAGATCTCTCGGTTCGTTCTTATCTCCAGATGAGAGGAGAAGGATAAGAGATATGCTAGAAGCTGGTGTGCCAAATCTTCCTATATCCAAAGCCATCTGTTTGACAAACGATCAGCTTGACGAGTGGAATCGATTAAGAGAAGATATGTTGAGAGGCATGGGTGTTGATCCATACGACAGGGTCAAGAAGTTAAATGATGCGACCCTAGCGGCCTTGGGAGATGCCATGGATGATGTCGCAGTTCTGGCTTCAGATGGGCCTTTTATTGGAGCTGCAACAAATGAGGCCATGAAAGATGTGTGTGACCCGAACAACATATTTAATAGTAAGTCTGAAAGCGCAGTAGACAAGACGCAATCAGACGAACTTATTGATGGATTTTTTGATAATATTTCTAGATCTTTAACTAGAGGATTTTTAGGACGCGGTGGGATTTTAGGCGAAGCAACAAGAGACGTGGAAGATAGAAGAGAATTGGGAAGAAGTGTCCAAAAGCTTTTCCGACTTAACTATGGAAATTCACAAGACGAGCAGGATTTAAAATTCAACGAAGCTGGTCGAATAAAGAAGTTTATTATGAATTTGGGTGAAGACGACAACGGTGATAACATACCAGATGTGATAGGTAGATATCCTGACACCGTAGCAATTAAGCAGAGAAAGGAGATTTTGAGTTCGGAAGGCGTTGTTTTCAATTTTGACAGAGTAAAAAACAGTAAGGCATCTTCTAGAAATGTAGTCTATCGTTATATGGATGTCCAAGATAATTTCTCATATATTCAGAAAGTCGCCGTATCTAACCTTCGTAGGCCAAAAAAGACTTTTGGCTACAACTTGCAAGTAATAGAGAACATAGACGATGAAGGTCCACAAGTGGAGATTAATTTAAATACAGTAGTCCCTATTTCAAATGGAGAGAGCTCTTATTTGGAATCGCTTGGATTTCAATATAAATCGAACACCAAAGATGATATTAGAAAAGAATCGTTTAACAAAATTATGAACAGCAAGATAACGATAAAAAAAGATTTTGAAAACCTGTATGAAGAAGTGTTTCGCTTATCCAACAAGAATATTGTAAAATCACTTTTGACTAACGAAACTATTCCGAATGGTACTCCGACGGGTTACCTCTATGGATATACTTCAGACGATCTAACCAAGCAATCATTTGAATATACACCATCTTCAAACGAAGATGAATTGGGCACATTCGCTAGTCCAAGAATTATTCCACTGGATCCAAAAATCTACGGTGGACGCTACTCAAATCCTCCCTACTATGTTGAGCCACGTAGGTTTACAGGGTGGCTTGAGTTGGCAACCACAGCCTTTGAGAGCCAAGAGGGGTGTGATCCCAAGACCCCTCCTTTGATTTCGTTTATGGATATCAAAAACAGGACAAAAAATCTGTCATCATCAATCAAAAATGATCCACGACTCACCAAGTCGCCTGATTGTGTAAATCTAAAGCCATTCAAGTTACTATTAGGTAGTAAAAACAAAGCAAAACTAGATGGCGTCATTAGGACGACAATTAGAGCTTATGTGGCAGAGTTTTACGTAAAAGGTTACGGCTTATTTTCCAACCTCCAGATAAGACCAGAGAACTTTGATTCTTCAATGATGACATATATTGTAAAAAAAATGAAATCCGAAATGCAAGATCTCGGAACAAGAACTTCAAATAGAAAGGTTAGGATTGTTAGAGAGAGATATTGGTACACCTTCTTGGAACAGTGTGTTGAGGCATATCAAAGAACTGTCGATATTGATAATGTCAAGCCTCCTGAGCCAATTATGGAGGCATTAAACAAGATCCAACTTGGCTTGGATCAATACAGACCTTTAGATGCCCAAACCAAAAAAAGATTGAGAAAGAATGTTGGAGATATGACATTAAAAAGACCTTCTGGGGATTTTGATCCATTGAAAGAATTGTCAAAAGGACCTCTCTATAACTTGGCAATGGCTATGGCCTTCAGATTGACACCTGAGGATGAAAAAGATTCTTTCTTTAATGGACAACTCGAAACGGGAATTACTGGTACGAAAGTCCGATACGCGTCCATTAAGAAACTTAAGTTTTTTCAATCCATATATTTTATTAAGCTTTTTGAAAAAGAATCAATCCTTATCATGTCTGAATTGATAAAAGACGAATTAAGCAGAATGTCTCAATTGGTGGTTGATGGCCCAACTGACAAGCCTTACTATTTCGACCTTTACAAGTCTTTCTTTGGGATGAAATCCTTCTTTGGAGATCGATCTAGTTCTAGAGTAGGTTTGAGTTCATATTATTTGGAAAAACAAGCCGGCGGCTCAAAACCAGGTGCCATACCAACGGTCATGAGTGACAATCTCACTACGCCTGTTCCACCATCAGACGAGCCTCAATTCATTCTAGAAAGTTATGTTAGGCTTGTGGAAAAGAATGTTGATGTTCCAAATCCATTTACCAACAGGGAAGCCAAATATAGAGGAGTGGTTTCCTTAGATGACATGTCAAAATTTGTCGAACAAAATCTAGATTTTCTAGAAGATAAATATTTGTCTGACTTTTTTGGAGATTTGTCTTTTTCATATGAAGGGTCTTTCTCGTCTTTGATGAAGAAGGGGTTTTCAAGTCAACAAAATATAAATCGCTTGATAGAATTGAACAAAGACTTGCCAAAGACGCAAATAGTAGCAGCATACGCTTCACACATAGGGTTGAGACCTTATGAAGATTTCAACGTGTCGTATGATCAAACATTTTTACTAGATGGTGAAACTCCAGATCCAAAGTCAACTATAGGATCTACAGGCGTCAAGTACGGCATGAGAGTATCTCTTGTGCTTCCTAAAAGTACATTTACGCCTAGCGAATTATCGTCTATGAAAAACTCTATGTCTGAGATCTCAAGACGAGAGAAGTCATACATATTCGAAGATGGTGGTTTTTCGATGCCGTTGGTTTCTTCTGAAGTAGATGTTATCGACTGCAAGTTTGAAGATTTCGATCCTTTATCTGGTATTGAAACGTATGACTTGGAATGTTTAATAAATAAGATGGTTGCAAAGCCTGAGTTTACTATGATGTTTGATAAGATATTAAACTTTAGACAGTCCTCTTCGATGCTATCCATTTATTGCATGGAAACACTACCTGCTTCTATTGGTAGAGATGAGAGCGAGAGAACTGACATAAACGGAAACCCAGATGTAGAAGATTGGGACAGAACAATTAACAAATTTGGCAAAAACTTTCTGAGAAGAGAGTTCAAGTCTCTATACTTGTCGAATACGGAAGATGGAATGTCAAACGATGATGATGACGATGAAAGTTTGTCAAATTTGATAAAACTAAATAATCCATTTGACTTCCTTACTATGCCATCTGTACGGTTGCCGTGGTGGTTAAAGAGAAGGATGAAGACAAAAGTTTATGATGCTAACGGTCAAGAATGTGCATCTCCTGAAAAAGATTTGCAATAATTACTAATTATTCGTAAAGGAGAGAACTTATGCCACTCTATGGACCAAAATGGCCACTCAAATCTGGAAACAAAGACACGTTCGAGATCTACGACGATGTTAAGGATCAAATAAGTTTTTATTTAAAGAACTTGATCCTTACATCACCAGGCGAGAATATTAGCGATGCCAATTACGGTGTTGGAATACGAAGTTTTCTTTTTGAACAAAACACCCCCTCTGCAAGATCTAGAGTAACTTCGCGTATTGCAACTCAAATTTCAATATATTTACCTTTTATTTCTATAGAAAATATTGAAGTTTCATCAGGCTCTCAAGAGCTGGACAACCAACTGATGGTTAAAATCATATATGGGATACCAGGCGATGTAATTCAGAAAGTCTTTGAATTGGATCTAAGCCCAGACACAACAATAGGATTCTACTAATGTCAAACAAGAAAATTTTAGTTAATTATACAAACAGAGATTTTAACTCAATCAAGGACGATCTAGAAAAGCATGCTCGCCTATATTACCCAGATACGTATAAAGATTTCTCAGAAAATTCTTTTGGCTCTTATATCCTCGATACCGTATCTCACGTAGGAGATATGCTCTCTTTCTATATAGACTATAAGGTTAACGAATCTTTTTTGGAAACAGCGGTAGAGTACGAAAATGTACGACGAATGGCGAAGAACAATGGTTATAAGTTTTCCGGAAGACCTGCTGCGTATGGTATAGCAACTTTTTATATAATGGTTCCGGCGATCTCTTCAGGTCTTGGACCAGACAGGTCTCTTTTGCCAATTTTAAAATCTGGAACTGAAACTAGATCAACAGGTGGGACAACTTTTGTCCTTACTGAAGATGTAGACTTTAGCAATCCAAAAAATGAAATAGTTGCATCAAGGTTTGATCCAACAACAGGAAAGCCTTCGAAGTATGCAATTAGAGCACAAGGGCAGGTTAGATCGACAGTTCTCTTTAGAACCTTGTTGGATGTTGGCGACTTCACTAGGTTTAACAAAATAAGAGTTGGTCCATCATCCATTGCCGAAATAAAATCCGTTACAGATAGCGAAGGGCACGAGTATTATCAAGTAGATCACTTGTCACAAGATGTAATATATATAAACACTACAAATCCAAATGCGGCCAACGACGGCGTCCCTCAGATAATTAAGCCCAAGATTGTGCCTAGGAGATTTGTCTTGGAACAAGATGACACGGGAACTTACTTGCAATTTGGATACGGAACCGATGAAGAAATTAACACAACTGACATTGCCGAACCTTCTCAGGTTGCACTTAAGATGTCTGGAAAGCCGTACATCACTGACGCTGCATTTGACCCAACAAAGCTTTTAGATTCAAATACTTTGGGAGTTGCACCTTCCAACACAACTTTGGCAGTCTTGTTTTATCAGAATGATTCAGATTCTGTCAACGTCGCACAAGGCAATTTAAATAAAGTCTTGTTGTCATCAATGACTTTCCCAAATTCTAGTGGATTAAGCAATGCTGGAGAGTCATCGGTGAGATCTTCTTTGGAAGTGTCTAATGATACTGCAATCGTCGGAAACACATCTTTACCAACATCAGAAGAGATCAGATATCGCTCTTATGCTACAAATGCTGCTCAACAACGATCAGTCACTCGAAATGACTATGAGGCCTATATTCATATGATGCCGGCCAACTTTGGCTCAATAAAGAGAGCATCTGTAATAAACGACCCTTCTTCTTCAAATCGTAGATTATCCGTATATGTCATATCAGAAGATGCATCTGGAAATCTAGTAAAATCAAATATGACCATCAAGGAAAATGTTAAAGTATGGCTAAATAAAAACAAAATGCTGAATGATAATATAGACATGTATGATGCGCGTATTTTGAACATAGGTTTTGATTACGAAATTATTGTCCACCCATCTATGGACAAGATAGAGGTTTTAAATTCGATCAACAGAGCATTGAAGAGAGAAATGTTTAATAAAATGTACATTGGAGAACCTTTCTATATTACAAACGTTTACAATATAATAAACAAGGTCGATGGCGTGGTTGATACAACTAAGGTGATGCCCATCCTTAAAACATCGATAGGATACAGCTCTGCAGCTGTTTCAATCGAAGAAATGAAATCTGCAGACGGAACCTACATTCAGGCTCCAAAAAATGTAATCTTTGAAATAAAAGACTTTGATAAAGACATAAGAGGTACAGCGGTATGATTAGAAGATATTATGCGACGAAAGACAATACGATAACGAATGCTTTTAAGGAAAATCTTCAACAACGAGGAACTGGCTCGAACATGGGTGCCTCAGATATCTTAGAGACGTTTACAATTTACGGCCAAGCTTCATCGGCTTCTGTAGAGACAACAAGATTTTTGATACAGTTTGACACTGACGAATTACTAGCGGATAGAGCCGCTGAAAAAGTTCCTGCTGCTGGATCTGTATCGTGGTACTTAAAGATGTTTAACGCTCCACATTCCCAAACTACACCATCAAATTTCGATCTCACCATCTCAGCAGTTTCCCAATCTTGGGAAGAGGGGTATGGAATGGACATGGATTTTTACGAAAATGAGACTAGAGATGGAATTGGATCAAATTGGATCAATAGAGCTTCAGCTTCAGCATGGGATACTCAAGGTGGAGATTATCATGCTTCTCCAACATTTAGTCAAACATTTCAAACTGGCCTAGAAGATTTAGAAATTGACGTATCTACACTTGTTGAAGAGTGGCTTAATTCAGACAAAGATAACGATGGCTTTGGGGTAAAATTTTCTGATGCATTAGAAAGCGAAGCTCGCTCATTCTTTAGAAAGAAATTTTTTGGTAGAGATTCTGAATTCTTTTTTCAAAGACCAGTTTTGGAGGCGAGATGGGATAGCTCTAGGAAGGACGATAGAGGGTCCTTCTACGCTTCTAGCTCTTTGGCACCTGCATTGGATAACTTGAACTCTTTATACCTCTACAACAGCATTAGAGGACGCCTCAGGGACATACCCACGCTTGGTAGTAATGACATTTACGTAGATCTATATGATAGTGTAGGAGGCTCTCTCCTGACAGGCTCATTTACAGCATCAGCAGAAACAACTGGTGTTTACAAGTGCGATGTTCAAATTGAGACCACAGCATCAACAGTTTATGATGTCTGGTTCAGTGGGTCTGCACAGTATCACACCGGAACAATTTCAGTAAAAAGTTTTGCTAGCGCTGATTATAACGCAGACAATGATTATGTAATTTCAATGCCTAGGCTAAAAAGTGAATATAGGAAAAATCAAACCCATAGACTTAGCCTATATGTTCGTCAAAAAAATTGGTCTCCAAATATTTACACCAAAGCAGTCCAGTCTGGTATACCATCTTTGTTGATAGAGAGTGCTTCTTATCAAATAAAAAGAGACGTGGACAACTATATCGTAGTTCCTTATGGAACAGGGTCCACGATGCACACTGGACTATCTTACGATGTATCTGGAAACTATTTTAACCTAGATACAACTTATCTAGAAACAGGATATCTATATGAGATACAATATAGTTTTTATGATGAAGACAATGGTTGGCAAAAACAAGAAAGTCGATTTAAATTTAGAGTGGTGGATTAATGAGTATTAAAGATTTATTTAACAATACTGGATCTCCAAAGATCCAGAAATCTGTAACTTCAGACGAACTAGTGGAGACGGTTGAATCCTCTGATTATATCGAAGCTAAGAAGACAGAGCATGAACAGTTTGTTCCTCCAATTGACTTTTCCGATCCTTCTAACTTTGCAAAGTTTGGATCTGCTGAATTGTATTATGAAAAGTCATTTGAAAGAATACACAATTATTATCCATACGATGGAACATTGTCTGAGAAGCTTGAGTTCGAGAACTCTTCATCTTATTTGGACAAATACGTCTTTGACAATCTTTATCCCCGCACCAACGGCTATGTCAATTTTGACGGAAACCAGAAAATAGAAATCTTTGGCGGACCACATACTGCCTCAGCCGGGATGGAAGGAAAGCCTTTGGAGGATACTTTCGATTCATCTATGGTTTATGATGCAGACAAGCGTAGAGATGTTTCATTCGAGTACAGAGCAGATTATGGTTGTACAATCGAGTTTTGGTTGAAAAAGACTCATCCAGCAACCACTGCAAGAGATCGCATTGTAGATATGACAAACGGCGAAACCCTAACCGTTTTCCAATTGGATTACAGGAGTACTCTCACCCAAAACAGATTTCAGTTATCGATAACAAGTGGTTCAATAGCTACAAATAGAAAGAACTTAATTGACGATACTGCCGTTGACGGCGATTGGCACCACTACGCATTCACTATCTATAACGAAAATAGTGAAACTTTCATGGAAGCATATAAGGATGGCACTTTCATCGAAAGAGAGGCCACTGGTAAAGAAATCTTAGACATAATCCCTGTATCTAGTGGGATGCAAATGGCTATAGGTTCCTCTCTGTCCGGACCAGGCGCAAACCTAACTGCACATATGGATGAATTTCGTTTCTGGAAGACCAAAAGAACACCTGAGCAGATATATAACACATGGTTCACACAGGTTGGCGGAGGAACAAACAAGAATGATGCAAATCTCGACTTAGGTCTATATCTTAAATTTAACGAAGGTATCTCTGGTAACGATAGTTTAGATTCTTTAGTTCTTGACTACTCCGGAAGGATAAGTAATGGTGTCGTGGATGGATATACTTCTTCTTTCAGGAGCACAGGTTCAGCCATCACAGAGGCTTTAGGTCAACCAGAGTTTTTAGATCCCATAATCTATTCTTCACACCCAGATGTCGTATCTAAAAAAGCAGAATATAAAACATCTGGATCCTTGGCAGACATCGAAAGTACTTCGCAAATTATATCTTATTTCCCAGGCTGGATGCAAGAGGAAGATGAATTGCAAGGAAAGCAGTTAAAGTATTTATCTCAAGTGATTGGATCGTACTTTGATACATTGTGGCATCAAATCAATTTTATAGACAAAATTCACGACAATCATTATATAAGTGGTTCAAACACTGCTTTACCGTTTTCGAAAAAACTACTACAAGACAAAGGCTTTGTTATACCAGATATGTTCATAGACGCATCAATAACTGAAAATTTATTGAATAGAGATGACAACGAAGTTTATGAAAAAGAAATAAATGAAGTACGCAATACAATTTATCACAATCTATACAACAACTTAGAGACAATATATAAATCTAAAGGAACAGAGAAATCATTTAGAAACTTTTTTAGATCAATTGGTATTGGTCAAGACTTAGTTAAACTCAACATGTATGCGGACGACTCAACATTCATAATAAGAGATAACTATCAATACAAGTCTTTAGAGAAGAATTTTGTCAACTTCAACAGAGAAGGTCATTTCGATGCAACCCTCTTCCAGTCTTCCAGTAATGGAGATTATTATATCCCCGGAGACAAAGACTATTTGGGCTCTTTTACTTTTGAAACAGAGATTATTTTACCCAAAAAGCAGAGAAAAAATGAAATTGGATATTTTTCATTTCCAGATTTGACTTCATCGATAGGCGGCTTCCATTCAACAGGTTCAGCATTTGACTATCCAACATCTAACGATTTGGGAATGTCCTTATATGTATTGAAAAATGAAGAAGAGAAGAACCTCAATGATGATGAAAGTCAAACAGTTCGTTTTATGGTCACTGGAGCATTTGGTGAACTAACCTCTTCGGAAATATCCTATCAGTATGACAACAATAAGTGGAATCTTGCATTGAGAATGAGACATTCTACTTATCCATATGGAAACATAACTGGATCTATTGAAGACGATTTTACGATTGACTTTTACGGTGTTGAATCTGAGGGAGATATAAAGAGAAATTCTTTTTATGTCAGCGCTTCAAACATTACAGCAGACTATTTCAGATCAGACAAGATCTTTTATGCAGGAGCTGAACGGGTAAATTATTCAGGTTCAGTTGAATATAATACAGACATGAGACTAGGTTCGGTCCGCTATTGGCATAGTTATTTATCTAACGAAGCAATTGATCAACACTCGTATGACCCAGAAACATTTGGATCAAATAATCCAGAGCAGAGCGATTTGGTTGACACATATCCAGTAGAGATACCTAGAGAAAAAACCCTTGCTCTCCATTGGGGATTTGATACGCTAACCGGTTCTGATAGTTCAGGAGAATTTTTAGTACCAGATTTATCATCTGGATCGAACAGTCCAACTCTCTATGGTTCTTTGGCAACCACACTCGGACAAATGAATGAGGCCAAAGGTATAGAGTTCAACACATCTGACACAAAAGCAATAGACAAAGATTACTTACATGTTGCGAGAAAACGGTTGTTAGATAATCTTATGTCTTCCGACCTTACGACCATCAAGTCAGATGAGACCGAACAGTTTTTCGTTGATGAAGATGTTTCTGATAACTTCTACTCGTTTGAGAAGTCTATGTATGCAACTATTTCCGATGAGATGATGAACCTGTTTTCAACAGCTATTGATCTGAATAATCTCATTGGTCAACCCAATCAAAGATATCACCATGATTACAATATGATGAGCTTCTTGAGAGATAGATTCTATGATGATGTGGAGAATGAACCAGATCTTGAGAAGTTCACATCTTTTTATAAATGGATCGACGATTCGATCTCCATTGCTCTGCAGCAATTGATACCTGCATCTGCAAGGTTCTCGGAAAAAATCAACAATGTTGTCGAAAGCCATGTCTTGGAAAGAAACAAATATACACACCAGCTTCCAATTCTAACAACATTCGAATCCACAGAGGGTTCGATCAAAGGTATTTCAGAAATGAAGTATGATTGGAAACACGGCCACGCCCCAACTTACCCAGAAGAAGAGCAACACAATGTTCTCTGGCAAACAGAAAGAAAGGAGAAAGATGGTCTTCGTGAAACATTACGTCAGAGCCGCAACAATCACTCCCTACAGTCTTCTGGGCTTGTGAGAAGGGAGATAGATGGTTCAACTAGAATAAGCGACACATATGCCGTTAGACGCTTTGCAAAGACTTACGATGTTTCTTTAGTGACACAGCCAACAATACACGGTGGAACGAATTTCTCGAGAAACAAGAATGTATTTCTATTCCGAGATAACATTGCGCTAGGTGGTGAAGAAAATGGATCCGCAGAGCCAATAAACATTATAACGGCTGGATTGGAAGAGGGTCTTGGCGTCGTTGATCAAGTTAGAAATGAAGATAATTTACCTAGAAAGAAAAAGGTTGAGTTATCTGTACACGTCAAAAAGAGAAATGACGAAGAATACGGAAAGTTTATAAAGTCCAATTACATCCTTCCAATGAATGTGATGTCTGGAACAGTGCACACTGGCTACAACAAGACCGTAAAAGAATTGTTTACATCAGAGTATATCTTCTCGAACCTCCATCATGACATAACTAGTTTGACAAACGATACTCCTATTCAAGGACCTTTCACGGAAGCGCACGTCGGCGGACTACAATATAGACATATTGACATTAATAAATACGATATATCAAAATCAAACACAGTAACGGTGTCCACACTCCCCACTCCTCCAACAGGAACAATCGAGTTTGACATCTCTGTGTTGGAAACAAAATATAACGAAGGGACGGGGTCATGGGTTAGAGTTAGAGATGCAGATGGATCTCGTGAAACATTTAACTATGCACCATTCTACGACTTTGTTGATGGCGAATGGTCAACTATGGATCAGTTATCTTATTTGATATCTCACAAATTAGATGTCCAGACAAATCAACAGACGCCATCTATATTGGAATTAACTCAGAGTACATCAGGATCCTTCTATAATGAAGTGATCACTACTGATAGTAACAACTTTATTACTGCATCTGGATTTGCAGGTGGTGGAGCGCCTATAGACGTTACTGTCAATAGATATATTGATGTGCAAGGTGAAAGACCGGAAGGCTGGGCCCTCCTTTTCAAACAACACATCAAAGAAAGCGACACAGATGGAGCTTTTGGTTTTGTTGGTGCCGACTATGGTACTCCATATCCATATCCGCACTATCCTTTAGCCACTAGATATCGAGACGAGCATGCAAAGAGGCCGATTAACGTTAGAAATATTAAAACCAACTCTGAATCACAAAAGGCTGGTAACTACAAGAATGAGGTGGAACTGTTTTCTGTAGCTTCTGAACATCAAAAATCTTGGGCGAAAAGAGCTTATGATGATCCTAACGTTGATATTTTGCCACAGTCATTAACAGCATCGTTACCAGAAACTACACACTATCAGACCCTTGTTACAAGATATCCTTCTGAAGTGGGGAATATTTTTGGAACAATTGTTAACAACAGACAGGTAACCGGCATAGATCAGCCACCATCTTTTGCTTTGAATGTGGAAGAAAACGAAGATGATCCAGATTATGAATTAGCAACCACTACTGTAACTGGATACTCAACAATTGGGGATAAATCTTTTTCATTTTGGATAAATCTAGATAACGCCAATACCATTGCTCGATATGTTTTTTCGTCTACATCATCCACGAATGCAGACTCAATTAGAATATGGTTCCAGAGTAATCAAATATTCTTCTCCACATCTACCGGAGCAGGAGTTAAGACGTTTAAGTGGAACGTAACAACTAGTGATTTTGTTTCCACATGGAAACATGTCGTCATCGTTTGGGACGGAGACCAAACCAGTAACCCTAATTTATATATCGATAACGCAGATGAGGGCGGGCCCGATAGTACAGCCGGATCCGCCGGTGGAACGACAATTGTTGCAATGGACAAGCTATACCTATTTGATTATAGGAGCAACCATGAGAACCATGAACTCCAAGGTTCTTTACAAAACTTTGGTATTTATGATGTATCGCTTAGTGCATCTGACGTTGCTGACATTTATAATTCCGGAGTTACACTAGATACGCCAGAAGATACTAGTGATCTATTGGATTTCTGGTATTTAGGAAACGATATCTCTGGAGTATCAGTTGGCACCGTAATCACAAGTGGCCAAATTGTTTCATCAAGTTATGGAAACTTAAACCACCTAACTTCGTCTGGAGGCGTCACGGTCGTTTCGGGAAATCCAACGCCGACACTTGGCGGATCTTCGCCAATATCTCCTGATTTTTACAACATCATTTTATCTCCAACAAATGAATCCGGAAAATCGTCTGAAAGAAACATCAACACGCGCTTCTCCGCTCCTGGTGGAGTTGAGGTTCAAACGCTAAGCTATTTAGATGCTTATTCTCAAACATATTCGGTACACAATGCCATGCCATTCCGTAACCTGTCCGTATTGGGCTCTGGAAGCGGTGAAGACGGTACCATAAGGGTAGAAGACCATCTCGGGCTTAGGCGAGGCCTGAAGACCCTTAGAGCGCTTCATATGGGGCAATTTGGAATTGATCCTGACTACGGCACGATTACTTCTGCTGACTATCCATCTAGTGCCTCTTTTGGAAAGCAACATCGTAATACGAGCAATAGAATGGAGTGGAACGGAAGTTCTGATGTAGGTTTATCAGGTGTCGAACTAATTACAGGTAGCGCTTTTGATAATATGCACATCAATAGTCCAATTCCTAGAAGCGAGTTGCAATATTCATGGATCCACAATGCCACTTCTGGCTCGGATGCTCTGGAGCAACACATTTTGGGATACGCACCAAGAGATGGAATTGTCTCTTCATCTGCGGGATTTGTTGAAGCAATTGTTTTTCCAAGCGCATCAAGTATATTCGCTAGATAGGAGTTCTAAATGTCTTTATTTGTTGACCATGTAGGGTTGAATACGCTTATAAGTGAGGAAATCACTGGAAGTACGAATACGAGAGGCCCGATAGTCAATCGAGACACATCTAGAGACTTATCACTAGGTGTCGCAATTAGTACATCAGACAACCCTTCTCTTTTTGCAACTGGATTAACCGGCTATCCTACAACTGGTCAATTGGGATTTTCTTTTTGGATCAATTTGGATAATGACGATACTAATCATAGATATATCATGTACGCTGACAATGCATCGTCATACGCAAATTTGATTTTTTTGCAAGGTGATAAGATTTATTTTTACGCCCACGATGGCACAAGCTTTAAATCTTGGAATTTCCCCCTAACTGCTACATCCTTAGTGGATACGTGGAAACATGTATATATAAGTTGGAGCGGAGCCTTTTCGGATGATCCAGATGCTTATGTGGATTCTTCAACCCTAGGGTTGGCAACCTCTGCAGGAGCTGCAAGCGGAACAGCCCGTTTGGCCCCGGATGGCATTAGGTTATTTGATAGTAGCGCAGCCAATGCTGCATTTGAACTACAAGGTAGACTGCAATCTTTTGCAATATTTTCAAACAACGGGACACCAGCAGGTGTGGTTGCAAGCTCCCTGTACAACACCGGCATTCCGAAAAATAGTACACCACTATACTCATCATCTATGCTTGATTTCTGGTTATTGGGAAATGAGCCACAATTCTATTCTAAACAGACAGAAGAATCAATAGGATCTGGAACAATTTTGTTGTCTTCTGGAGGCACAATTGGTACCAATCTAACATCGTCAACGAACGAGATTATTCTAAAAGACGGCCTAACAACCGATTCGTCTGTTGATACATTGTCGCCAAACTTTGTTGGCTCAGTTTCAAATACGAACCAATTGGTCGCCTTGAACACTCACCGAAACGGCCCATACGGATATTCATCATGGAAACAAGTAAGAGTATCGGAAAATCCAATAACAAGATATCACAACAAAAACAGTACAATGACTTTTGTTACTGAACCTGGTCCTGTAATGAATCTTGGACAAAATGGAGAGCTTAGAATAAGAAGTCGCTATTCTGCATTGTACAATTATACGGAACCAGCGATAGCTCAGAAATCTTATCCATTGATATGGAACGTCGGTCGTCACTTTAAAGATGACGACAATCAGCTTGCACCAGAACCACAGAAGTTTTCAATCGTCTCCTCTTATGGAAACCAGCAAATTGGATTTGCAAACGAGAAGGTCGATAAGCTTTTAAAGTTTGATCCCGATGAAGAACAGACGGAATACGTAGCAATTTCAGATATGTATCTGGAGAACGGTTTAAACAAACAAGACTCGCCTTTAACTTATTGGGAGTTCTTGCAATACCGAGAGACCGTTTATCCTCATATGAAAAACCAATTCCAAAACGAAAACTTGGAGAGACCAACGTTTGAGAGTTTCTTTAGACACAACAGAGCAGATAGGACAAGGCTTTATTATTCATCTGACTTCCCAGATTATGCATCCAACCCATTTGGGTTTTCACCATACAACAATGGTGTTGAAGTAAGTGAAAATTTGTCCCAAAGTACATGGCCACTGGATGAGCATCAAGATTTTTTGACTAGACAATATTCATCTGTAACCGATAGCGTCAATTGGACCGGAGTAGGAGAAACTCCGGGTAACGAAGAGAACTCTAGAAACGGCGAAGGGTCACTGATGCAAACAATCAGCCAGTATAGCAACGAGATGGTCACAAGAAGCAGCGCCCTAAATGACCCAAGCCCATCCACAGTCATAACAGCAGCTTCGAGACTAGATTGGAGACTTGCACCTAGCCCTCTTTACATGCGACGCATATCCTTGGCAAACTCTGCATCTGTATCTAACCCATCTGGTATGGAAATATACGGAACTGGAAGCGAATTAAAATTATTCCAAGGTGGAGCACTCTGGGAAGCTGGTCCAAAGCGACACATCAAAGACGCTACCGGTAGCTACATATCGGCTCCAAGACTACCTTTCTACGACACATACGAAGACTATATCGAAGAAGCGAGAAGAAGCCACAAGAACTTCTCTGTTGTTCCTGAATTCAGAATGAGCACCCAAGTCGAAGACTACCGTAGAACAAACAACGCAATTGAACTAGATATGTTCGACGTAACAGGCGGAGTATCCGGAACCACAAATTCATCCGATGACAATTTTTACGAGATTTATTCAAACTCGGACTTCATGAGAAACTTTGAAGTGATTGACGACGACCATAAAGATTTCACAAACGGAAAAGTTTTATCTCTCCGTTGTAAAGCGGTCAAAAAGTTTCTTCCATACGAAGGATTTTACCCAGCTCAACGAACAGTTGATTTGACAAAGCAGTTTTATGATTCTTTTAAGGATCACATCAAACTCAAGAACGGCCTGAATGTCGAGATAAACGACTTTAACTATGGACGACAGTTGGTTATGACACCATTGTTTGCTCCCGGCGTATTGTTTAACACCATCAAATCCGGTGTTGCTGTTGACTATCCTATTATAACTGGTAGTTTGGACACTTTCCTTCTTGACACAGGGCATTACATATATAACGACGATTTCGACAAGAGAATTCCATTTGAAGCCATTGTCGAACCTCATCGTTACCTAGCCGGATATGACATAACATCAAACGAGCCTCACCCAAGCGGCAACCTATCTGCATCCGCAAACTGGGATGGCGTTGGAGATGAGCTGTATGGTTTGATGGCGCACAATTTCCTAGCTGAAGTACCCGAATTCTTCCTTCCGGATGGAGAGTTAACCTCTGTTGTTTCAAAAAAACAAGGAGATGTAACTTTAAAATCAGGGTCCGTATATGGAATGAGAGTCAAGATGAGGAGATCGATGGACAAGACACGAGGATCAGTTTATCATTCAGCCTCGGCTGAGCTGCCCTACTATCCACCACAAGATGTTGGATCTGGATCATACGCTAGAGAAAACTTCACAATGTATTCGAGACCATCGGCATTTGGACCTCCAGTTTACGGGATAACTAGATGGGTCGATACCGGCTCAGACAAGAGTATTTTTTCTTTCAATGGAGAGAATTTTGAATCTTCTTCTTTTTCTCTTACGGCAACAGATCTTTATTTAAATTCAGCCACGGGACAAAATTTTTCATTCACTCCACCATATTATCACGGTGAAGCTTGGTGCGACATCGTAGTAACAGCCTCATCAGATAAGATGACGATTTCTGAATTGCAAGCAGCTGCTGAATATGATTTTACTAGATTTGACAACACTTTTTATCAGGCTAGCAGTAGTTCTGGTATCAAAGACGTAGGTGCCGCTGATGTTACGTATGGACCACAACAACTGTCAAACCTCGACAGAAACGCCGTTCAACTCTCAGCGTCATTAAACCTTAGAGGTATAGGTCGTACAAGAGACGCCATCCGAAGATCTCGAGATCAAGATCTTGTTGTCGACACTGCTTTAGATGAAGCAGATCGTTGGATTATCCAAACAAAATTCGAAACACCAATGTTAAACTTTGCTCATGTATCTGGAAGTGACCACTTGACCCTCCCTGATTATGGTTCTGGATCTGTCCCTAGAGGTATGTGGCATCAACATGGAAGAATACCTGAAGAGAACGAAGGTGTATTTCTAGAAGTTGGCCCGATTGAAAGAAACTATCATATTCAAGCCAAAGGAAACACAGTAGAAGCCGCTGATAAATTACAAGATCTTTCGGAAGCTTTAGGGTTTGCCGGCACGTCTACTAAGATTGGTCGTATAGCCTCAAGTAAAAAGATTTCTGAATGTGTTGTTGCTGCGCCATTCATAGAAAGAGAAGGTGAAAAGAAGTTTTTCCGACTTGCTTTAAGTGAAGAGATGTTACAACAATATAAATCTGGAGACAAGCAGCCATTAGTGACAGGAGAACCTCAATCTCAAATCGGACGCTCAGTTCTATTGCAATTAGATAAAATGGAGAAATTTGTGTTTCCACCGTCGTTTGACTTCTTGAGATTCCCTGACGTAGAACCAGTAGCAATGTATGCTTTTGAATTTTCACATACTCTATCTCAACAAGACTTATCAGACATTTGGCAAAACTTACCACCAGACATTGGAACAACCATGGAAGTTTCTGAAGTCGCCATCACTCACCCACTGTTGCAAAAAGAACTCTTGGGGCAAGGCGGAGAAGAAGGAAATCAATTAATCGACATGCCTGAGAGATTGAAATGGATGGTGTTCAAGGTTAAGCAACGAGCGGCCACAAATTACTTCAAGAAGACCGTTATTAGGAACCCTGATGTCAACACCGCTGTTAACAATTCAAACGTCACCAAAGACGAATTTGGAGACACTAGCCCTATACAATACAACTGGCCTTATGATTTCTTCTCTTTAGTGGAACTTGTCAAAATTGATGCCGAGGTCGAACTTGGTAACTTTGATAAAGATGAAATTAATAACTATATTGACAATCTACCTGCTTGGTCTGGAGTATCAGCAGATATGGATAAGATAGAATATTTGGTTGGTGGTCTCGAGGACGATCCAATCCCAGAGGTACAAATACCAGACAAAGCCCCAGAAGGAAAGATATCATCTGGCAGTAGAGTTGAGAACCAAGGTCGACGAAACCTTTTGTCCAAAGAAGGTGTTTTTGATATTCCAGGAAACGTACCATCTAAAGATGGACAAGTATATGTTCAGCTTAAAGGGCGCTTTACTGTTGAAGCAAACATAGATCCGTTAGCATCCCTACAGAGCCTTCAAGGAAAAGCAACAAGCGAACTCTTGCAGATGGGTATAGCAGTTCTTGATATTTCCAACACAACAGAACAATCTTTCTTTAGTTGGTCTAGTAAGTGGTACAACTCGGACCCATCTTTCCAACAAAAGAAACAACAGGCTCAATCTGGAAGCGATAGTGCCGCTGCTTTGAACAATCAGGTATCGACAAGCCAATTTGAAGAAGAGGTTATTAGATTTATAAAAAGAAAGTATAATCAATATGATACAAAGTTGAGATCTAAAAATAGAGCAAAAGCAAAAGCATTCAACGATATGAAGGTGAAATATTCTAGCGATTCTAGATACAGTAATGAACTAGAGATTAGAGCATACAACTCAATCAACACTGGCGGCAATGCTGGTGTATATTTGGAGTAAATAAATGACATTTTTTAATAAAAAAACAGAAGTGATGCAAATTGAAATGACGCCACACGGCCGCTACTTGTATTCAATTGGAAAGTTCAAGCCACACTCATATGAGTTTGTCGACGACGACATTTTATATAAAGCCTCTGGGTCGACAGAAGAGCAAGAAGCAGCTCATCAGAGGATCTTAAATGAGACGCCAAGGATTAAAGTTAATCGAGCATTTCAAAATTCGGCTCCACAACAAGATTCTCCCCCAACTTTAGACAAGATGAGGGTTATGAATAACAAGCAGGATCTTAAGCAGTCCGGACTATATGCTTTGGGCCGATCTTCTTATTCTAATGATAGAAGTCCGTCATTTCAAGTTACCATGTTGTCAGGAGAAATCAATGAATCCTCTATGTATGACGATGCTTACGGAGAAGATTTGCCAATACCACAGGTCGATATTGATCTCAAGTTCATAGCCACTTTGAAAAATACGCTCACAGACCTGATGTCAGAGGAAGCGATTACTTCTAATTTCTTTGACGACGGAACATATGTTGAAATTCACTATACTGAGCCGATCATTCATTTGAAAGAATTTAATTCTTTTTATGAAAAAGAAAATTTTGAAATCGAAGTATTCGAAACCACCAGCACTGGTCAACTTCGCCCGTTGAAGATGTCTAAGAAGATGTCGTCAATAGTTAATGGTATTTTAGTCGATGATGAATTCTCACCAGACAGAGAGCAGTTTGACGATAGCTTTCTAGAAGATGATGCAATAGGTAGATCTGATTTGGAATACTTCTTCGACATTGATGTTGACGAGGATATACCTCCAGAAATTATTTGCGAAGTCGTAGATAGGCTTGAGATAAATAATCAATTTCTAGATGAAGAACTACTTTGTCCAGATAAGCGAACAGACATGTTTAATATTTATGCCACTAAAATTGGCCCAGAAGATTTGGAGGATTGCGACTAATGAACGATATGACCGTAGGAATGGAAAACCTTCCAAATGTATTTATAGATAAAATAATAGTGAATCCGAGAGTATATAGGCGAACTCCATTGACGATCCAATATAAGGTAAGAGTTGTGCTCAAGATGTACGATTACACAACAGATCATTCATGGAGAAACAGATTGCATGGGCTAAAAGTCAAATGCGCATTTATCTCAGATGATAGAATAGCAGCTTTAAATAGTGGAGAGATGAGCTTGTTTGACATACCGCTTGGCGCAGCATCAATGACATCTGCTCAATCTTGTGATAATTTTAGATTTTCAAATAGAAGATCGGGATATGATAGCTTCAAGGCCGAGTTTGATTTCACAACATTAGAATCTCCTCAGAACTTAAATGTTTACGCCGCATGCTTTATAGATGATTTGCAATTCGGAATTCCATTGTTTGACAAATACTATGGACCAATGGCCGCAGAGAGAATTTTTGTAGCAGGAATTCCTAATTCTAGATCAAACTATTTCTATAGTGGTGAAACAAATGAAGAATATGGTGGACCAGTCCATCTTCATTCTTCAGGATATATGGAAGGGTCAATGCACAGCGCGGCTCCCCACAGCAGATTACGTCTAGTAGAAGAAGAGAATTATAAACTTGTTGTTGTTGAGACAGACAACGAAGTTTACGCAGGTATGGACATGACACGTTTACCAGAAGAAAATAGAACAGAATTGAGGCCAGGATTTGTAGACAAGACACCAGATGCGCAGCTTGGACCTCAAACAAACATCCCAGACCAAGAAGTCGAAATAGAGGACCCGAATATACCAACAGACCCACTAACGGAGATTTACTGATGAATAAGTCACTAGTATTTAATATCGAGACGCAAACTCAAAATGATGAAATATTGTCGTTGTGTTTCATCAATGAGCACACTTTGGCTTTGGAGACATCTGAGGTTGCTAGAAAAATGTTTAAACTAAACAGGACACTCTTCAATAAGATCAACAGTTCAACTAGGATGATGGGCGGAACATTGTATCGTAATGAAATAATGAAACCAAAGCACAATGTTAACAAGCTTCAGGTCAAAATTGATAACCGATTTTCTTCTCGAGAGTTCGAGATATCAAAATTATTTTTTGAAGACAACGTACTTAAAAGTCAACAAAGAGCTGTTACTAGTAATGGTAGAAAAATCGATTTCGATCCAAACATGTTGAAAGGTCCCTCTTCTGGAAACTTCTTAGATTCGGAAAACTTAACGTTTGATGATGTTGCCAATATGGAAATCATATGTTCTTTAGAGGAGATAAGTTTATTCGAAGACCAAGGAGTTAAGGCAATCTTGATAACAGACAATTTGAAAGAGCGAAAGTCGCTTTTAAAAGTTGCATATAGGATGGAACTCAGCGTGGATACTGATTTTAAAGAGTATCTAGATCTGATATTGGAGAGACTATCCAAGTCGATCAAGTTCCTCACGCAGTATATATCAAACATTAACAACTCTTCAAACTACAATCCGATAGAAAATAGTTTCAATCCATCTTTTTCTACAAAAATTATGAACAGTCTCGGCTTATCATCGGACAAAGTAAGTTACGACCTTTCATCTCAAACTTTGAAACAATCCGATTTCGGCCAAGCAGCGATTAACTATTACAATGCACTGCTTTTACTTGGAAGCGATGTAAGCAAAGAGGTTTATGGGAAAACATTGAGATCTTTGTTACCAACATCCAAAACAACGCCCGAGGGCATCACTGAAGTTCTTAACTCCATGAGTAGACTTTTGAACAATGTGAGATCTCAGTATGTTTCATCAATTAAGAGATCGAATACGAATAAGGATTACTCAAAGATTCATCAAGCATCTAACAGAAGTAATTTACTAGAAGTTATGTCAACTGAGAGCTTTGATATCGAGAAAGAAAAGTTAGGATACTCTATTTTCTCGACCGAGCAGTCTGGATTAAATGAGTTTTCATCAGAAGGATATAAGACAAGATATGTATTAGAGCAGATGAAATACTATCCCAAAATTGAAATTGAAAACGCTGGATATATGACCCCAGATGAAAAGAGTAAGTTTTCTAGATTGGATAATCAGCCAAGCTTCTTAACTCCTGTAGAACTTATACTTCCAAACAAGAAAATAACTACAAACAGGGGAATGAAGAACATCAACCCAAATGACATAAGACAATTTCGATTAGCTAAATCTGCTCGAGCACAAGCTAGAATGTCTGAAGCATATCCCACAAGTACATCCAGATCCAGAATATCTGGAGACATAATGTCAAAGTTTAATATTCAAATAGGTAAACCGCGAAACACGCTCCTGTCGCGCCCTACGGAGCAGCAGATAGATCCTCTAATTGGAGTAGAACATTATATAGGGAGTAGCTCTACGTTCGCAACAAGCAACCCAGTGGCTCTTCTCAAGAGCTTTAAAAGAATATTATCACAGCAGGATAGACGAGTTCTGTCAATTGTGTCTGATATTGTACCTAGGAGATTTTTGAGACAAGAAAAAGCGATAAAATCAATTAAAGACTTACAGATTTCAAACTCAAAATCCTTGATACGTGCAAACGTAACTGCACAATCTATTGATATAGCATCAATTCCGCCTCAAGTAAAATATATGTGTACTCCGGCTTTCAATCCCAATCCACTATCTGATCCTTTGCAGAACGCCGAGTCTCGTGAGATAATTGAAGAGACGCAAAAAAACCTTTTTATTATTCGTGCTCTTGTTGGATTTAACTATGACAACACTGGCTTGATCAACATACATAGTCCCATCTTTGCTCCCTTGGATGCCAAAGTTTTACAATCAGGTAGGCCGATCTTGGCTAAAGCACATGGTTACGAACTACCTGAATTGGGAATTGTAAAAGATAAATTCTCAGCAACTATTTATAGTAATCTAATTTATATCCGAGGTTAAAAGATGGCTGTTCAAAAATATATTGATGCTGATATGGGAGAACAAACTATGGATGTGTCAGCATCTACTCGCAAGTTTCAAACTTCAATAATTGTAAAGCAAGACCCTAATAAAGCAGGAGTGTTGACATTTCTACAAGAGTTTGAAGAGCAATCGCCATCAATTCCTAGGAGAACAGCGCCACAAACTATAAGACCTAGAAGACAAGGGAACTACTAATGCCGATTATTGTTGATGCACAAAACTTCGTATCCTCAAAGGACGAGGCACCAGATGGATTGAGAGCAGAAGTGGGCTTATATTATTCCCCACCGGTAGAAACTACATACCCTAGTCCGTCTGGGTTTAGGAGCTTTAAGACGAATATAGACAAGAGTTATGCGACAAACTCTCGTACCGATGCAAACACAATGATCCCAGTAAAAAAATCAATCGTTTTGTTTAGCGGAAAAGAAGATGCGTTCAGAGATCAGAGACAGTGGAGAGATTATGTCAATTCATTAATCTCCGAAGACGTGCGATTGTTCGACCACCAGTGTGACTTGTACTATCCGGATATAACAAATTCGTTCTCTAAGAACTATCATGATCCAAACTATGAAGATTTGACAAAGAAGTATGATTCCAATCTGTTATTAAATTATAATTTAATTTCCTATCCGCATAAAGAAAAATCAGAAACAGTAAGAAAAATCGGAGACATCAAAACAAGATTCGACGATAGCTCTGGTTTTATCATTCAAAGCAAGACAACGCTTGGAACAGCAATGAAGCAATTTGAAAACAGAGTTGCGAACTACTCAGGTTCAGTCAATGAAGTAATGGTGAAACAAAGAAACATATTTGATTTACAAAAATCTTTAATTCGCACTCGAGGTGAAAGCTTTAACACTCCACCTACTCTGTCTAGTGTTTCGTTTCCCTACTTTTACAAGAAATCTCTGCCAATAATGGGTGATAATTTCAACAATCAAGAGTTTAAAAACATATTAGATAGAACCGGTAAAACAAAAAATATACTTCAATCAATCAAAGCAGACCTATCCGCAATGGTGAGAGATTTCAACATAGGGTCCACGTCTCAACAAGTAAAGTTGTATGACCTTATAAGCATGATAACTTCAACATCCGTACTGACAACAGTAGAACAGTCAGATGAAACGTTCTTGGTTCCCGAGGATCAATTAGGACATGGTAAGAAGCAAAATAGGTTTTTGGAAAAACTCTCAGCCGTACGCCTCTTGTCAGAAATGAGAAAGTTTATCGCTACCCACTCTAGAGATATCGGCGAGATATACAACTCTAAAAACAGCAAAACATTCTTTCTGGGATATAGAATAGAAAAATATCTAGACAACGATGCAACGCAACCTGTTCAAACATATTATACAAATGACACAACATTCATAGACACTCAACTTAAATACGGAAGACGATATATCTACAAAACAAAAGCTTTACTAGGTGTGTTGGGAAGTTCATATTCATATTCTAATTTGTTCATATCTGATGATGACAACGTCATGGTCAATGGAACAGGCGAATCCCCAACTATGTATCCACCAGATTTTGGAGACGTATTGAATGACAAATACAAGGCATATGCTGAGGTTGAAATTATTCCGTCATTTAAAATTATAGAATTAGAAGTGGACAAAGACGAAGTATCGTTTGTTGACAGTCCAACGTTGCCCCCGCAAGTTGACGTATTCAACAGAAAGGATAAACCACACATTGAAGTACGCTTGTCTCCAAACTTCTTTACTGTCGAAAGTGTATCGGCAGGTTCAAATAAAGAACTGATGAGAGAGTTGTCTCCACTTACTGATGATGATTATGTAACTTCTGAGTTGCTTAAATTATCGAAAGATAAGTCTGTAAGCCCTGACTACTTTACCGGTATATATGAAATCTATAGAACGACTGTCCCACCTAAATTTGAAAAAGACTTTGAGGATAGTTACTTAGCTACCGTAGATGATAAGACGGGATATTCGTTTCCGAAAACAAACTTACCGGAAACTAAATTGGACAACATGGTAGGCTATTTTAAAGACAATGTGTTGGTGAACAAAAAATATTATTATGCTTTTCGGTCAATGACTTATCATGGCACACCCTCGAATTTAAGTATCCCTTTGGAGATTGAATTGCAAAAAGATTCGGATGAGTACAAATTGGTAGCAAAGAAGCACAATTATCAATCTGAAAAATATTACGAATTCAACAAAACAGCTAAAAGAATTTTAAAAGTTACACCTAACATTGATAGACTTCTATTTAGTGAAGAAGAAAGTCCATCTAAATGGGCGCTGGATAATGGATCTTTGTTGTCCACTGGAACAACAAGGACGTTTAAAATTAGAGTTACTTCTAAGCACACTGGGAAGAAGATTGACTTGAACATTAATTTCAAGTTGTCAAAAGACGATAGTTTTTAGCAGAAATAGAAATAAAATCAAGAATAATCTATTTATTGAAGAATAGGAGAGAGAAAACATGGCTTTTCAAAATAATAGCGGCGACATCATCTTGGATGTTGTCCTTACTGACGAAGGAAGAAGACGTCTAGCACAAGGAAACAATGGATTTTCTATTGTTAAATTTGCATTGGGTGACGATGAAATCAATTATGGCTTGTACGATAAGACCGTTCAAACCGCCTTGCAAGACTTAAGCTTGCTGCAGACACCAATTCTGGAAGCGTTTACGAACAATGGTTCGTCTATGAAGTCAAAACTGTTGTCTCTTGCTAATCAAAATTTATTATATCTTCCAGTTTTACGACTAAATACCGTACCGGGCCAAGCTCGACAAACATCTGATAACAACTACGTTGTCTGTGTGGACAAGAGAACATTTGATGATAGTGAATTGGGTACGACTGATGCTATCGGATATGGAGCTAACGGTGTTCGAGACGGTTTCATGTATGGATTGGATACGGACAACAATGGTGGATACATCCGCATTGATGCCGGAATTGATTCTACTGACGTAACTGAAATCGATGAATCGTTAATCGAAACTCAATTTATGGTAGAGATAGACGATAGATTAGGTCAACTTGTCTCCAAAGATGGAAAAAGTTTTCCTGGTTTTGTATCTCGAGATGACGATTATGTGGCAACATATATCTTTACAAAACAACCCGGAGATTCATTTGTTCGAACACCTAGTCAGGAAAGCCCAAATGATTCTTCTACACCAATCGACGGACCGATTGCATCCACTTTAGAATTTAAAATTCGATCTTCTCAAGATTTGAGAGTTTCAAACTTCTTGTTTAATCGCATTGGTGGAACAACCAACTATGACAATTCTGGTGGGACACAAACGTCAACTAAATTCATTGACTCTATTGTAAGAGTGACAGGTATGACAACCGGATATGCAGTTGATATCCCAGTAAGATTCGCAAAAGTATAAGGAACAAAACATGACTATTTTCAAACCATTAGCAGCAGATGACAGAGTTTCAACCAAGACACTATTACATGAAGCTATTCCGATTACGGGTACAATCGTAAGTGGTACATATGCCGATGGCAATATACAAGACTTCACACATGGAATGTTTCAGTCTGTTTACGATTATCCATATCTTAGTTCTTCTGCTAATCACATTTTCGACATAACGTTCGGAACATCAGATGCTTCTACTCTAGTAGTAAGTAATCAAATTGACAAGAAAGATAATGTATATAATCAAATGGCGCAAGTACTAATGGGATATGATCAAAATGGATCGATCCAAAAGTTCGACGAAGACGGTGACCTTACAACAACTGGCGATAAGCTTAATGATGTAACCTTCTTATCATTCTCGAGACTTCTTTCAAAAGACGAAATCAAAAAAGGATCTTTTGAATTAGAATTGGGGACACTACCAGCATATGACCAAGCCGGAGCCTTGTTTGCTGAGAGAGTTAAGCTTGTAGATTTTGGAGCTGATACATCCTACAAAGTTAATTCACCAGCTGGTGAATACGGAATTCTTTATGCAACTGCCTCAGCAGGTACAGGCATTTTAGATACTACCAGTACACATACAGCATCTTTATCTGACGGCAATACATATTGGAAAGCCGGATTAATTTACTATCAAGCGGGCGTAGCAGTCATTACATCTTCTGTGTTTATGGCCACTTCAGAAGGCGGATATCTAGATAATGGAAATGCTATTTGGGATGGATCTTCAAATTCATTTACTGGGTCTTTAATTGGAGAAGAGATCTCTGGTTCAGCAAATGGTCTAAGAAACAGACTATACAATGTTCAGTTCAACAACACAATTGAATTGAACTCCACAGTATACTTCTGCCGCGCAAAACACAACGAGTTCAACTATAGCGCTAATCCAACTTATCTATCTGGCTCTCAGATCGTGGTCAAGAATCAAGGTACAGACGCTCCTATCTCTTACATCACATCTATCGGTCTATACTCTGCGGACAACCAGTTGCTTGCCGTTGGTAAGTTTTCCGAACCAGTTCGCAAGGACTCGAACATTGAATTAACTTTCCGAGCAAGATTGGACTACTAGGATGCTATGCATAAATTTGAGTTTACACCAGATGATCTTTTTATAAATAGACTGAAGACGTATCCTGAATACAGCGTATTCATTTATCAGTCACGAATGCATGTAAATTCTGATACTAGACCGAGTGGAAGTGGTGGACTTGTTGCATACGACATCAACCGCAACCTAACGGGTTCTAATTTAATAACTCCATTTGTAGAATCAGGATCTACCAAATCTGTCTTTAAGCGGCAAATATTCCAACCACTCGTCAAAACTGTAGATGCAGGTCCAAATGCACATTATTACAAGAACAAGTATGCTGCAACCGAGAACCCAGACATTATTTCATCATATTCAGAAATCACGGGCGACAATTACTCCTCGTATGGATATGAAAGCCCCATTAAGAGAAACCTTGCCATTCCAACAACTCAGTTGGAAATGAGGTACTGGGACCCTTCGTCAACTAGTGTTTCGGATTATACTGCTAGTGTTGCTTCGATTAACATGTCAGCCTCTGCTTTGCAAAACGTTGCTAAGAAATATTCAATATTATCGGATCATTTTATTTTTTCCTCATCGACACACAGTAGGGATCTTAATGATAGTAGCATAAATTTTATTACAATTCCAAGCATGTACTATGGATCAACCATAAAGAAAGGTTCGGTAGAACTTAATTATTATATAACAGGATCTAAAGTTGCTACATGCGCGGATATTAATCACAACGGAACTTTGATTGGTACTACTGGGCCCACTTCCGGTTCTATAGTTGGGCTTGTAATGTATGACGAAGGTATCATTATGTTGACTTCATCTGCTCAACTTGAAAACAACAGTATACAATATGAGCCCGGATCTCCTGGTGATGGCTCTTGGCTCTACTATGGAACGACTTTGAATGACGGGACTGGGTCTTCAAACACATTGGCATCGGCTTCTTACGATTTGAATTTTAAAGGAACAAGTTATGTAAATTCGTTGACAATGTTTGCACATGCACGCAAAGGACATCTTAATCACTCAAACAATCCAACGTACAGAGACTTAAGTGTTGACAAAATCAATACAACAGGCTCGGGACTTAGATTTGTAGAGGGATCGACTGATTTAGCAAATATTGTTTCCGCATCATATGCATCGGCATCATTTGAAAAAACGACATACATTTCCAAAGTTCACATTTATGACGAAGATGGAAACCTAATAGCTATTACATCAATGGCAAAGCCCGTGAAGAAAACTCTTAATGATGAATTCACATTTAAAATGAAACTAGATCTTTAAGTTTCTACTTAGTGTTAAACAGGAGAAATGTTACATGAAATACGGATTAATAATGGAAAACTGGAGACGATATCAAACTCTAGAAGATGACAATATAATTTTTGAAAATAAAAAAATTAGCTATGATGGCCTACTATTAAGGTTCGATAGAAACGAAATTGATCCAATGGTATTCTTGGAGACCCTAGACGAACACATTTCTAGAAAGTGTGACTTGTTTATGAACAAATTGAATGAGAACATGTTCTCAAAAGGATTTAAGTCGTTGGCCACAAGGGCATTGAAGTTTGTCGTCAACGCAATTGAAAAAATACAAAAATTCTTAAACAGTATAGATTTCGCAGTCGGGGCTGGGATATATAAAGTAATCAAAAAATGTCTTGGAATAATACAAAAAGTGACCCCAGTCGCTGTAAAGATCTCTAAAGTCCTTGGGCCAATTGCTAGAGTGTCAATGTATACGCTTCTCTTGATGGTCCTTACTACTTCTACTGCATATGCATCTTCGTCTGGTGTTGAAGTAGACCAAGATGTTCTCAACGTTATTGTCACAGCTTTACAAGACTTGACATTGGGCAACGAAGACCAAGCGTCAGAACTTATGATAAATCAAACATTTGGTTCGACAGAAGTTTTTGTAGATAATGCAGAGGTTGTTTCCTCGGTTACTAAGCATGCAGAAATTTTAGGCAATGAAAATAACGGCATTGACAAAGCTATTGAGGCCGCAAAATCTCTTATACAAAAGATGGACGGAAAACCAATGTCGGAAGAAGAATTTAAAAACTGGTTAAATACATTGGACGCAGAAGTGGCATTAAACATAGAAGATGCAAGGGTTCCATCGGAAGCAATGAAGACCGAAGATCCTGAAACATTTAAAGTATTGGCAGCCATTGGTGAAAAAATCAAGGTTGTACAAGATTCTCATACAGATAGTACCATTCAGCGTTTTCAAGCTAGCATATCTAAAGGTGGAGTTGACAAAGTAGTAGATTCTGTATCGTCAGCAACCCAGTCGACAGTTAAGTCTAGATTTGAAACAGGAACCTAAAATAATCAACAACACCGTCTAAAATGTGCTATACTGATTGTAGTACGGCAAGAACTGTTATTTTTGTCTAAAAAAATTATAAAAAACAAACAATGGGAGCTAAAATGATTTTAGGCTTAGATGTTTCAACTTCAAGAACCGGTTGGGCAATTATCACAGACGAAGGCGAGTATGTTGACTCAGACTTCTTCAAGACAAAACCAAAGACACCTTTGGAAGAACGAGCAGAGGCCTTAGAACAACAAGTTCTTGAGCCACTCTTTGCGAAATACATAATCAATGAAGTCAGAATTGAAGAGCCATTCTCAATGTTCTCAGGTGGAAAGACCACAGCAAAGACCATGAGCTCCCTACAGCGGTTTAACGGCATGGTAAGTCTCTTGGCCTATCAACACCTAGGCAAACCTCCAACGATGGTTGGGGCCACAACAGCGCGCTCTAGATGCGGCATTAAGGTCCCAAGAGGAACAAAGGCAAAGGTTGTCGTCCTTGCTTGGGTAAATAAGAACATTGACCAGTTTGAAATGGTTTACACAAGACATGGAAATCCAAAGCCGGGACTTGACGATGAAGCAGATGCAATCATCGTTGCGATGTCTCATTTCGATCTGCGAGACTAATTAAGAACATGAAACTTACCGAAGCAAAATTAAAAGAACTTATCAACGAAGTCTTGGAAGAAGGAATGAACACCGCCGACATGCTCCCTGAGGATGTTTACATCTCAGTGTTCCGAAGAGCAAAGGGCTTTTATACTGTCGCCTACACAGATAAAGCAGGGGTGGTTATAATGCCTATCAATTCAGATGGGTTAGACAACGATGTCTATGGAGACGTAAGTTTTTTTACCAGCACTCTTGACAAGCTTTCATGTAGTGAATCATCCATTATCGCAGTGACAGAAGCCGCTAGCGGTTGGGGACCTTTATTGTACGATGTAGCAATGGAAGCAGCCTCGGCGATGACTGAAGGCTTAGCTCCGGATAGAAACGAAGTGTCCGATGAAGCTCGTGGCGTTTGGGATATTTATGACACCAAACGCACAGATGTTGTTAAGACACAACTTGACAATGAATATGGGGACCTCACACCAGACAACCCAGAAGATGATTGCTATCAGCAGTCAGCTAGAATGCATAGAGGAGAAGATTGGGACAAGTCTTCGTTATCGAAAATGTATAGCAAAGACCCAACAACCCTGAACCAATTGCGAGACAGCGGTAAGCTAATACTAAAACGAGTAAGTTTAAACTTTTAAAGGAAAAAATCATAATGAAACTGGCAAAAGAAACATTAAGAAGAATTATCAAAGAAGAATTAAGTGCAGTTTTAGACGAAGTAAGAATCAAACCAGACCCGGATTCCTCAAAGGTTCCACTTGAATTTTTAGACAAGGTTCACCATCTGATCGATAAGGGAGAAGTAGATCAAGCTCAAGTTTTTATCGACTCATACGGTGGAGATCCAAGCTACATTGATCAATACATGGAATATAAAAGAATTGGTGATGTGAAAAATTCAATCCCAGACAAATACATATCCAACTGGTCTCTTCCATATGGGGATAATCCATCGATGTCCGATAAAGTTAAAGATTTTCTTGGTGTCAAAACACCATATGAAATAACAATCAGAAAAATAGAGAAAGAACAAGAGAAGAGGGAAGCTGCATACCGAGCCAGAGACATGGACCAGAGAGATATTCACTTGAAAAACATTGCTGATTTGGAAGG
>Ga0208434_1000031_pt1 | contig 70735 bp, 72 predicted proteins | sample 13_taG_FD_184086 | JGI IMG/M metagenome (GOLD analysis project Ga0208434, IMG submission 184086) | Marine viral communities from the Subarctic Pacific Ocean - 13_ETSP_OMZ_AT15268 metaG (SPAdes) (version 2) | ecosystem: Environmental > Aquatic > Marine > Oceanic | place: Pacific Ocean | collected... | reverse complement strand
CTAAGGCTGAAGCCACGCAAACAGAAACGGTTGAGGAAGAACTACCGTTTTAATCTTACCAGGATAAAAGAAAGGGGAGTACACTCCCCTCTCTTTTTCCTTATAGTGTGTCGAATATTTTTCTCTATATAGTAGTAGTAGCTTTACTATATATATTTTTTTTATTTCCTATATAGTGAAGTAAAAATTGACATTATCGACACAGTCTTTGGTTATCAAGGACTTACAATTTTAAAATCAACATTAAATCGACACAACATGACATCAACAATAACAATGTTTAAGAACATTAAGGAGACTGATACCCCATTCTATCGTGACGTAACTGTTGCACTAGATAGGATTAAGGATGGTTCTACAAAGGACATAATCAAGAGGATCAGGCAGTGCAAGGACAAGGGTGAAAGGAACGAACTAAAGAAACAACTTCCTGCTATATGCTTTAGCGGTGAGTTTAACAAGCGTAACGATAGCTCTCTAGTAAAGCATTCGGGTTTGATATGCCTAGACTTCGATGACTACGAGAAGAAGAAGGAGATGCTGCAGGACAAGGAAAGGTTGAGTAAAGACAAGTACGTTTACTCTGTGTTTGTTTCGCCATCAGGTAATGGCTTGAAGGTATTGGTTAAGATACCTGAGGATGCAGACAACCACGTCAACTACTTCAACTCACTAGGAAACCACTTCGACTCTGATAACTTTGACAAGACGTGTAAGAACTTGTCAAGGGTTTGCTATGAGTCTTATGATGCGTTCATATACATCAACGAAAACTCATCTGTCTGGGACAGGATAGATGAGCCTGAGTACAAGGAGGTTAATACATACAGAGACAAACCAACCATCCCAATAACAGACGAGAACAAGGTGGTTGAGATACTTGTCAAGTGGTGGACAAAGAAGTACCCAATGGTTGAGGGTCAAAGAAACCAAAACGTTTTTATACTAGCTATGGCGTTCAATGACTACGGCATAAACAAATCACTTGCGGGTTATGTACTATCGCAGTACTCAACCGAAGACTTTAGTCAGTCTGAGATTAACAGGACTATAGACTCGGCATATGCGAACACAAGTAATTTTGGTACTAAGTACTACGAGGATGAGGATAGGGTGACTCAGGTTAAGGTTAAGTTAAGGAGGGGTGTATCAAAAAAGGAGATACGCCATCAGCTTGAAGAGTCGGGACTAGATGGCGAGACAATAGACTCCGTTGTTGATAGGGTTGAGAAGGAGAACTCAACGTTAAGCTTTTGGACTAAGTCTGAGAAGGGTGTGATTAAGATTGTACACATCCTGTTCAAGCAGTTCTTGGAGGACAATGGGTTCTACAAGTACTGCCCCGAAGGGAGTAAGAACTATGTGTTTGTCAAGGTAACTAATAACCTGATAGACCACACCTCAGAGAAGGAGATAAAAGACTTCGTACTAAACCATCTTATAGACTTAGACGACCTTAGTATATACAACTACTTTGCTGACACGGTGAGGTACTTCAGGGAAGAGTTCCTTACACTTCTCGCAACGATAGACATCTACTTCATTGAGGACACTAAGTATACCTCTTACCTGTACTACAGGAACTGTGCGGTTAAGATAACCAAGGATTCAGTTGAGCCGATAGACTACCTTGACCTTGGTGGATACGTTTGGAAAGACCATGTGATAGATAGGAAGTTTAATATATGCACATACGATGAGTCGATGTATAAGATTTTTATATCAAGGATATGTGGCGATGATAAGAGCAGGGTAAAGACAATGGAGTCTACTATTGGATTCCTTATGCACGGATACAAGAACCTAAGCTACTGCCCTGCAGTGATACTAAACGATGAGGTTATATCAGACAACCCTGAGGGTGGTACAGGCAAGGGGCTATTCATGAACGCACTATCACAGATGAAGAAGCTTGTTGTAATTGATGGAAAGGCTTTCGCATTTGAACGCTCGTTCCCATACCAAACAGTTTCTGCTGACACGCAGATACTATGCTTCGATGACGTGAAGAAAAACTTTGACTTCGAGAGACTGTTCAGTGTTGTAACAGAGGGTCTTACCTTGGAGAAGAAGAACAAGGATGCTATTAAAATTCCATTCAGTAGGTCACCCAAGATTGCAATCACTACCAACTACGCAATCAAGGGCAGCGGTAACTCCTTTGCTAGGCGTAAGTGGGAGGTTGAGCTTCACCAACATTACAATAAGAATCATACCCCATTGGATGAGTTTGGTAAGCACTTCTTTGCTGATTGGGATGACGATGATTGGTGTATGTTTGACAACTACATGGTGTCATGCCTGATTACATACTTGAATAGTGGGTTGGTTAAGAGTAAGTTTGTTAACCTACAGATTCGTCAGCTATCTGCCGAAACATCTCACGACTTTATTGAGTGGTGTGGATTGGTTCAAGGTAATCCTGCCAACCAATTATTAGTTGTAGGAGAGAAGCTAATGAAGCAGGACTTATACCTAGAGTTTATTAGCGAATACCCTGACTACGGACCGAAGGCTAAGATGACTATATCAAGGACTAGGTTCTACAAGTGGTTAGTTTCATACGCCATTCACTTGACAGGCAACAAGCCTGAGGAGGGTAGAGACCCTAGCGGGAGATGGATAAGAATAATTCCACGTGAGACACAGACACTGTTAGAAATTTAAAATAAAAAAAATGAGAGATTTAGTAAACATAATAGGAGAGTATAAGCACAAGGTTGCATCAGAAACCTTGGACGAGATAATGATAACATACCTGTACAACTTTGTTAACGCAAGACCTAACGACACTACGTTAGGAGAAGACTTTCGCAAGGAGGTACTACAACTACAAGACATATTCCTTGAGGTAAAGGCTAAGAGGGACAAGACCACAATCCTAGACTAATGGATAGGGATGCTATCATAGAAAGGATTCCATCCTTTGACGACAGGATGATGTATGATTGGTGCTTGAGACTGTCAAGGGTTATAAGTAAAACAAAGGAGTTTAAAAAGGGGAGTGGAAAGTCGGCTAAGATTGTGGTAAAGAGGAAGTACCAACACAATGACGTGGTCGCTAACAAGATTGATAACAGTTTAAAATACTACGGAGGAGATATGGCTAAACCAAAAGTAAAGCTTAGAGATTATCAGCAGAGAATTGCAACCGAGGCTTGTGACCACCTAAGGAAACATAGGTTCGTTTACCTAGCAATGGAGGTTAGGACAGGCAAGACGCTCACTAGCCTTGCATCTGCAGGAATGATGGACGTTAACAACGTTTTGTTTGTGACGAAGAAGAAGGCAATATCAAGCATTGAGTCTGACTATGGACTGCTGTCACCCTCGTTTAGTATGACATGTATAAACTACGAGTCACTGCACAAGGTTGACCACTCAAATAAATTTGACCTAATCATACTAGACGAGGCACATGGCATGGGTGCGTTTCCAAAGCCAAGTAATAGAGCGAAGCAGGTTAATTCTATCATAGGCAAGTACAACCCCTATGTTATACTCTTGTCGGGCACACCAACACCTGAGTCTTACTGTCAGATGTATCATCAGGTTTATGGGATAAGGACAAACCCATTCACTTCTTATAAGAACTTCTATAGGTTTAGTGATGACCACGTAAACATTAAGGAGAGGAAGATAAACGGGTTCATGGTAAAGGACTACTCTAGTGGACGAAGCTCCATACTCCGTGCAATGAAGAAGCACATCATATCCTACTCTCAGAAGGAGGCAGGCTTTAAGGTAGAAACAAGGGAGCATATACTGCTAGTAGACCTAGAGCCAACCACCTATAAGATTGCGAGTAGGTTGAAGAAGGACTTGGTTGTGGAAGGAACTGATGAAGTTATACTAGCAGACACGCCTGTTAAGTTGATGATGAAACTACACCAACTATACTCAGGAACTATTAAGTTTGAGTCCGGCAACTCGAAGGTTATAGACTACAGCAAGGCTAACTACATACACTACAAGTTCATCGACAAGAAGATAGGAATATTCTACAAGTTCAAGGAGGAGCTGAATGCACTCAAGAAAGTTTATGGAGACAAGATATGCACGGAGCTTGAGGAGTTCAACAACACCGACAAGTCTATAGCGTTACAGATTGTGTCAGGTCGTGAGGGTATATCACTACGTAAGGCTGATGCATTGGTGTACTACAACATTGACTTCAGTGCCACAAGTTATTGGCAGTCAAGGGATAGGATGACCACAAAGGAACGACTAGAGTCTGACGTGTATTGGGTGTTCTCTAAGGGTGGCATTGAGTCTGACATATATAAAGCGGTAAGTAAGAAAAAAGATTTCACCGTAAGTCATTTCAAAAAATTATCTTAAATTTGTATAATGGAAAAGATAAAAGTAACTCAAGAAATAATAGAGATAGAACTCTATTACAGAGAGGGGTGTAGGTAAATGACTGAGCAGCAGATACAATCTAAAAGGATAAAGCAGTTAGAGGCTGAGGGGTACTACGTTATAAAGCTTGTTAAGACAAACAAGAATGGGATACCTGACGTGTTAGCCATACCCCCCAATAGTGGTGTCGTGTTTAGTGAAATCAAAACAAAGAGTGGAAGGCTGTCGAAGTTACAGGAATATAGACTAAAAGAATTAGAGGAGTATGGATTTAGAACAGAAGTCTACAGGGGCGATTAAGTTTGAAATATCGGAATGGTTTTTCGAGAAGCTTATGATATTAGAAGATGAATCCAAGGAAGGAATCATCAACGACATTGAATCAATAGCAAGTAAACTCCCCGATACAGATGGCGATTATGAACAAGTGTATGGGGTCGTATACTCTGATGAATTATTCTACGTGCTAGAGTATAGTAAGGTGTCAGGAGAAGTACCTATAATATTCTACATAGACTTTGTAGAATCAGATGAATATTTAGATGCAATAAACAAAAACAAAACAATAAAAGATTATGAATGACATTAAGGAAGTACAAAAAGAAATATGCAAAGAGTTTATTATAACAGACATAAGGAGGAGGGTTAGAAACAAGGAGTACGTAAACGCAAGGATGACCTACTCTTACATACTTCGACAGCACGGCTATAGCTACAAGGATATAGGTATGAGTATAGGCAAGGACCACTCCACCATAATACACTACGTTAGTAATGTTGAGTGGTATGCCAAGACGGATGAATTGTTTAAGCAGAAGTTTGATAGGATGTGTAACATGTTCATAGACAAGGAAGAGGAGGATGAATCAATAAGGATTAATCAATCTAATAGGGAGGCTGAATTAAAAAATGAGATTAATATTTTGAAAAGTGAAATAAAAACACTAAATTTGAAATTGAATTCTAGTTTAGAGAGACCTCAGTTCAATGAACAGGACATGAAAAGATTTGAAAACATATTCAAAGTAATCAAGCAGAGGACTAGACACGGGGATGAGTATAAAGTTTTTCAGAAATTAAATAGTATGTACAATGTTATATAACGAAGAAAAGATAGGGAAGATATTAGGATACAAGACATGGTCTGACAGAAGAAAGATTCACGAACTTCTACACATGGACTGCAGCATCTACGCAAACCTAGGCACTGACTCTACCAATAAGGACAAGCAAGAGGCTAGGATTAACTCAAAGAAAATATACACAGCCATAAAGACGTTAGACCCCGTAATGGGTGGAGACTTCCTTAGGCTTATGGATAAAAAATGAAACCATCAGCCTACGATATGGAAAGAATAAAGCACATTAACTTCTTGATGGATAGCATCCACGACCAAACAACTGAAATTTACGAGCATCTAGTAGACCGAGACTATGATGATTTAGTTTCGTCAATCAACAAGTTGACATCACAATTAAATGAAATTAAAAACTCTTTAAAAGATGAAATATAGTGACTTCAGACCAAGGCTAAAAGGAAATAAAAAGGTTGCATACGAGTACATCAACAACACAGAGAGAAGGATACTTGTAATCGGAGACATTCACGCACCATTTACAATAGACGGATACCTTGGCTTCTGTAAGGACATGTACGCTAGATACAACTGCAACCAAGTAATTTTCATAGGAGACATAATAGACAACCACTACGCATCGTTTCACGCTACAGACCCGGACGGTATGGGAGGGGGAGACGAGCTTGACTTGGCGATAAAGTTCGTTAAGAAGTGGAGGAAGGCATTCCCCGTAGCTGACGTGTGTATAGGAAACCACGACAGGATAATAATGCGAAAGGCGTTTGACTCACAGATTCCAACACGTTGGATTAAGTCTTACAACGAGGTGCTTGGGACTGATTGGAATTGGGTGGAGCAGGTTGTGTATGACAACGTTCAGTACGTGCATGGAGAGGGTGGTACTGCAAGGACTAAGTCAAAGAATGATATGATGTCAACCGTTCAGGGGCATATACATACTCAGGCTTACGTTGAATGGAATGTGGGCAAGAGGTTTAAAATATTTGGCATGCAGGTAGGATGCGGGATAGACTCCAAGTCATACGCAGCAGCGTATGCAAAAAACTTTAAGAAGCAGGCTATAGGCTGCGGGGTAGTTATAGGCGGTCACACTGCCATAAATTGCATGATGGATTTGTAATGAGGTTTGAATCAAGCAAGGACTTAGAACGTGAGAAGAAGGCTATCGAAACATTTGTAAGGATATTCAGTGGCTCGTATAAGAAACTAGACCCTAACGATATTGACTACCGTGTCTACGATAGCAAGGGTGAACACATATCATACGTCGAAGTTAAGGGGAGGATAAGGAACTATTCAGATGCCTACCCACTGCCTGTTGCAGCTAGGAAGCTAGTGAAGTTGGCAGACAAGAGACTGCATCCTGTAATTTTATGGGCTTGTAACGATGGGATAGTTTACGCCAAGGTGAAAGACCTAAATGGAAAGATACTGTGGTCAGGAAGGAAGCCAAGAGAGAACTCATACCACGACCAAGAGTTGATGGTGTACTTTGATAAGTCAGATAAATTTAAATACGTACCATATGTCTAAGCTAACAAAAAAATTATTAGACTTCCTATTTGTTATAGTGGTCAACACGATAATACTATACGCAATATATAGGACGTTATCTACCTAGACTTCTTGCTCGACTTATTCTTATTCTTGGGCTTCACTCTCTTGGGTAGAGTATCCTTTGAAGAGTATTCTCTCTCCCATCTTTTCGCTATACTCGGCAGGTTCTTGTGCATCCAAGCCCTCTGTGCCTTACTTTTAAACGGCATACACTTTATATTTAGTCATAGAAACCAAACTTATCCTTCTGAGATTCCTTATTTTTCTTTTCTTTTTGTTTCTGATACTCTTGGTTGAGCTCATAAACCGTTTTTACTTTTGACTTATTCCTACTTGAACCTTCAATCTGATAGTTGGAATAGTTTAACAGTCTTAGCATTATTTTTCCTACATCTGCTTCGCTACCTAACTTAGAGTAGTTATCAAAAAACTTAGCAATTGTAGGTGCAGGCACTCCTAATAGAGTAGATGCCTCTAAGTAAGCATCCATCATTGCCTTAGCTTTTTTCTTCTCATCCTTGTAGTTATTAGCTTTACTAATTTTTCTAGCAAGACTATTTGCTATTTGTAGGAATCCTAAAGATTTTGTTTGAGTTCCTGCCCAAGGCTTACCGGTAACTAAATCACCTATCGTATTGACAACCTCGCCTAACAAGAATAGAGCGTTAAGGTTTCCTATTATTCCTGCTCTTAACAAATCCCACTTATCTTCATCTCTCTTATTCCTTAAAATACCCGGCAATCCCATAGACACATACTGAAAAAGTACAGGCATAAATACATGGTACATAACAAAGGTCCTTACGTTCTGACCTACAGTCCCCTTGTAATCCCTTCCTCTCATTGCCCTGTATAGGTTTCTTACGGCTATGATTTCATTCCTTAGGTACTGCTTTGGTGTGGTCATGAACATATTCATAGCCCTTGTTAAAGGGTCACCCGTCTGCAGGTAGTCTTTATCTTGAAGGTCTGAGGACTGCTGAGTTCTCTTTGTGTCCCTCTCAAACTTTTTAATTGCAATATCAATAGCCTCTTGTTCAGTCTTACCTTGCTTCAATGCCTGTGCCTTGTAGTACGAATAGTTTGGTGCACCACCCAAATAAATCGCCCCCTTGTCACCTAACTTAGTGGTATACATTGCGAAGTTAATAGCCCAATTCTGCCCCTGCTTAAATGAAGTACTTGGAAGGAACTCCTTTATCTTAGTGTCACTATACGTTTCAATTGCTTTAGTTATACTATTCCTGTACCTGTCTTGAATGTAAACAGAGTTCTCAGAAATTTCTTTCCAAACCTTTAACTGCTGTGTTTTATTTTTTGCAGAATACTCTAACCAATTTATGAATCCAATGTCATTGGCATATGTGAATGTGGATGTCAACTGCTTAATAGCGATAACAGGACTAAGTGCAAGTCTAGATACAATGAATGCAGTATTCATAGCGTTTATTGCCCATGCCTTTAACCCCGAAGATTGCATTCCCCTTGACGCAATTTTCTTAATCATGTCGTCAATAAAAGTGTACACCTCTGACCCGTGTATGTCTATTATGGCACTCTTTATATACTTATTGGAGAAGAACTTGTCCATGTCTCTAATGGTCTCTCCATAAGCAGCAAAGTATTCCATGTCGTTTACGTATGTGTTTAACACATCCACCATATTCATTGGCTTAATTGGTAGGCTACTCCCCTGCCTAACCTTTGTGGCGTTCGCACCCACTGCGGTCTTATACATATTGCCACGACCAAGCAGGTTTATTACCTCAATATCATCCTCAGTTACACCTTGCCTGTATATTGTACCCGCATAAAACTTATTCCAAGGTAGGTCAGTTCTGTACAGCTTCTTGTACGTATTGTTATACTCCTCGTACAACGCAGGGTATAGCACATCAACCTGCCAATCAGCAAAGTCTTTTACTTTATCATCAAGCTCTGATTCAAGTTCTTTCATTACCCTCGCAGCATTTGCTTGGTTTATTTCTTGCTTACGTTTCTTTTCTTTAGCTGAGTCATCCTTATTGATAACCTCCACACCCCACATCTCAGGATTAGCAAACGATGCCCTGTTTGCAGGGTCTTTGTACATGTTGTATAGGTATGCGATTTCGTCTTGACTTAAACCCTGAAGCATAATCCCGTCATGTAACTCGATATTATAGTCAACCTGTTTTCTATTGTTTCGAGAAATTTTTTCCCAATCCTTTCCATAATTTTCAGCTAGGTAGTTTTGAATGACGGACTCAATCTGCATCATCCTCATCTTAAACCTTCTAGACGAATCGTCAACTCTATCCGTAAACATTTCGTTTAGTCTACCGCCAAACATTTCACCGGGAAGTTTATCTATCCTCTCCATCAAACCATTCAACGCTTCAGCACTACCAAATGGAGCTTTAAGAATTGTTTTAATGTTAGATAAAAACCGTCTTATTACACCCTGCGTAGCCTTCTTTCTGTTTTCATCTGACGTTCTTTTCTTCTTCCTATTGTTGAGTTTTTTCTTTGCTTCAGGGTCATTCATGTCAACCTTGTCACCCGTAATAGCCTCATACCCTAGCTCAAATGTCCTGTTATAAGCCTCGTGACTCTCACGAAGTTCTTCCTGTAGTAGTGACCTACCGTACTTTATCATCTGCTCAAGGGTGGAGTATATGCCATCCAACTCTGTCACCTTGTTAGCGTTAGAGTTCTCCATAAGCATTGCGTTATTGTACTGCATTGCTAGTTGAAGGTCAGCCATCTCCTCCTGCTGCTGAATGGTTACATCATTTTGCTCCATTATTTCATTAAACCTATCCAACAGTTCCTCATTTGCCTCTCCTATATCCTCAGGGGTTGCCTTAGGTGAAACCAAGTTTGACTTTATGAAAGCTATTCTCTTCCTGATCTCGTCAGCAATTTTCTTTGGTTTTAATCTTCCACCCTCAACGGTTTGGTATTTGTCATTCAGAACGCCCTTAATCTTTTTCTCTAGTGATTTGTTATTGACTTCAATGACAAAAGATTCTATCTCCTTGACAAGATTGTTTATGTTTTTTTTATTAGCGATTGCAATCTTATTAATCAATTCAAGTACTTCCTTCTTTTCATACAATTCTTTTGGTAAAGCTTTTCGTATAAAGTTCCTAAGCTCAGTCCTTACCTTGTCTATGTCTATCTGACCCTTCCTACGTTCACGTAAAGCCAACCTTGCTTTAGCAATCTTAATACCCATATTTTCAGTGGGTCTTATTCCAATTGACTTCTGTATATCAATCAACATTCTAGCCTGTTGGGTCGATATACCTTTACGGAACAATGTCTTCTGAGTACCGTCCTTCTTTTTCCCTATGGTGTAGGTGTCCCCCTCATTTATATACTCAGGCTGCTTCTCTAAGAACTCAATAGTCTTGTCAATTATTTCCTGCTCTGTAAGTTTATTTTTTCGTTTATTATTTCTTTTCTGTTCCTTTATCCTAAACTTTTCAACCTTCTCATAAAGCTTTACCCCAACCTTAGCACCGCCTTTTATATTACCAAAACTACTTGGCAGCTTGTCAAACAGGGATACCTCTAGTGATAAAAGTTCATCAACTTTTTTAGTAGGAAAACGTTTCACTCTTACTAGGAAGTCTCTAATCATATCATCAGGAATATTATCTCCCCTTCCTTTAGATATGTAATCATTCATTGACTTCTGCTGACGAGAGGGTGGCTTTCCTTGTCTTCTTTTCCATTCATTTTCTAAGGTTGTGTTATCTCCGAAATAAGCAGTCCCACCTATAGACTTTAAGTTTCCTAATGATGTTATCTTAGAGTCACTGAACTCAGCAGCCCCACCTATATACTCTAAGTTTCCTAATGATGTTATCTTAGAGTCAAGGAAATTAGCATAACCACCTATAGACTCTAACTTCCCTAAGTCTGTAACCTTAGAGCCGACGAAATTAGCATAACCACCTATAGACTCTAACTTCCCTAAGTCTGTAACCTTAGAGCCGATGAACTCAGCATTCCCACCTATAGACTCTAAGTTACCTAAGTCTGTAACATTAGAGCTAGAGAAATTAGCTCTCCCACCTATAGTCTTTAAGTTACCTAAGGATGTTATCTTAGAGTCAAGGAAATTAGCATTCCCACCTATAGACTCTAACTTCCCTAAGTCTGTAACCTTAGAGCCGACGAAATTAGCATTCCCACCTATAGACTTTAAGTTTCCTAAGGATGTTATCTTAGATTTATTGAAATAAGCAACCCTACCTATATACTCTAAGTTTCCTAAGTCTGTAACATTAGAGTCTCTGAAAATAGCCATCCTACCAATAGTCTTTAAGTTGCCTAAGGATGTTATCTTAGAGTCACTGAACTGAGCCCTGCCACCTATAGACTTTAAGTTGCCTAAGTCTGTAACATTAGAGTCTTCAAAAAAAGCAGTCCCACCTATAGACTCTAAGTTTCCTAATGATGTTATCTTAGAGTCACTGAAATTAGCAGTATCACCAATAGACTTTAAGCTGCCTAAGTCTGCAACATTAGATTCTCTGAAATCAGCAGCCCCACCTATATACTCTAAGTTTCCTAATGATGTTATCTTAGAGCTAGTGAAATAAGCACTCCCACCTATAGACTTTAAGTTGCCTAAGGATGTAACATTAGATTCATAGAAAGAAGCCCTCCCACCTATAGACTCTAAGTTGCCTAAGTCTGTAACATTAGAGTTTCTGAAAATAGCATAACCACCTATAGACTTTAAGTTGCCTAAGGATGTGATATTAGAGTCACTGAAATCAGCATAACCACCTATAGACTTTAAGTTGCCTAAGGATGTGATATTAGAGTCATTGAAATCAGCATAACCACTAATATATTCTAAGTTGCCTAACTCTAATATAACATCATTAGCTTGGTCAAATTGAAAATGAAAGTTACCAATAAAATACTTGGTTGTCTTAGGGTTAAACTCTCTTTCTCCAAATGCAACGAGTTCCCTTACCTCAGGCTTAATATTATCTCCTTTAAATTCTTTTTTTATTTTTGTTACAAAGCCATTCTCTCCATAGTCGGTGTTAAACCTTTTCCCTTCACTAACTATGCTTACATACTCTTTTATATCCTTTTCACCTATACCATTAGTAAGCATATTGTTAAGTAATTCCTTGGCTTTTTTATTGAAGGCAATAGAATCCAACCACTTCTTACCACTGTCGTTAGGAATATTATCCTTTAGGAACTTATCAGCAACGGGAAGCATATCACCTTCTAAGTCCTGCTTAGATGAGGCGTTACCTCTAACCTCACCAACCCTGTCGCCTTCCATTCTTATGGCTATCCTTGGAGTCTTACCCGTTACGTAAACATAGAAGTCACCTCCCTTTAGTTGACCTAATGCGTTTGTTTTTGTACACCAATAAGTATCTTGAACTAACTGAGAAAGAGAGTTGGCTGTCTCTTGTAAGTTTGCAGCGTTAGGACCTCCGTCAAATTTAAGCCACTTTCCCTCCTCTGTTGACTTAACTTGAGACGCATTGATTATGTTGTCTAAGTTCTCTTTTTGCATCTCAACATAACTCTTTAACAGGTTCTTACTGTCGCTTGCGTAAAGCATAGCCAACGTGCCTGCATCAAACGGAGAGATGTTTCGTGTGGTTGTGTTGGTTCTCTTCTTGTACTTTAAACTTTTTAAGTCATAGTTGTTTGTAAGAACAGCGTCTAACATCAGGTACTTGAACGCATCACTATAGTCTGATTCCTTTAAGTATGAGACCCATTGGTCTGCCGTCTCTTCCTGAGTATTCTTTAATTCTAATATAAACTTTTTCCTTGCATCACCATCAGTTAACTGACTCTTGTAGAAATTTATTTCCCGTTCAGAATCCCCACGGTCTTCAGCAGCTTCAATCTCAAATTGAATCAACCTTGTTATCTCTTGGCTGTCCTTGTCTAATAAGTAATTGTCTGTATCTTGATACAGCTTGTCAAGGGTCTCCTTTATTTTTTTATTGACACCCTCCTCGGTAAACTTAACGCCCGACAATCCAATGCTGTTCATAGCCTGAATTGTTCTTGCATCATTTACACCAATCTTAGAAAACTTAATGGCATCCTTTTCAGTAAAGTTTATAAGACCCTTCTGCTTACGTGCTATAAATGTTTGACTATCCTGAGGCTTAACTGAGTCCTCTTTAACATCCTTGGATGTCTTTAGTATAGCATCGTCCTTGATGACATACTGCTGTGACTTACCACGTGAATCTATGGTAACCAACTTCACAACCTGTGCGTCAGACGCATCGATTGCCTTCTCTTCATTTCTCCTGTAAATACTAATCTCATCAGACGGTAGGTTCACAACCTCAACGGTTGTGCCTTCAGGTATTGTGAATTGTTTAAGTGGCTTGTCACCCTTGTAGTCCAAGGCTATGTTCTTATCCAACGCTGCGAAGCTCCCCTTCTTGATTTTATGTACAGAGAATGGCTTACCGTTCTTCATCTTCGGCTGCATACCCTTGAAGAATATAAGCTCAGAGTCTGTCTGAATCACTTCACCGTTTTCCATAGCCTGCTGAATACCCTTCTGCTGACGAGTGGGGGGAGTGGATAAAATATCTTTTAATATAAATCCTTTACCTATAACTGATAATTTATTTATCGCATCTCTCTTAGTATCGTAAATCTCTTCAGATACTAATAAGTCAGTTAAAAAATCATAAGTTAACTCATCATTGTTGAGGTAATCATAATTGTAATCATCAATAGTATTTCCTTTGTAAACATCGACAAGTATATCAACCACTGATGAATTAGGGTTTGACTTTCTTATTGACTGAATAATACTTTTCAATGATTTTCTATCAACCGCAGTCTCTAATATCTCAGCGTTAGTTTTACCCTTCTGCTGACGGATAGACGGCTTGCTTGGGTCGAAGGTGGTGTTACTACCATCGGCTGACTTTATTTGTTTAGGGTTTAGTGTAGCATAAACATTACCTAAGTAAGGTTTAGCTTTTTTTCTAACTAAATCTTCATCACCACTAATTTGAAATTCAAGGTCTGCAATATTTTCGCCTATAACGCCATCATATTTAGTGTTTGTATATGCAGTATTATTTCCTGATAGTGCCTCTAAAACTAATGTTCTACCTATTGCTACTTTATAACCTAAATCTAATTTTAAATTATCGAAACCTCTTGTATCCAATCCTTGACCATTAAAAGTTAAAGGGTCTCTTATGTTTAAAAATACTTCATATACTTCTCCATCATCTTTAAGACTTTGTAATTTTTTTATTTCATTAACATATTTATTAAATTCTGAATTTGATTTTGTTTTGTCTATTAATTCTTCTAATTCTATTATTTGGTTATTAATATCTGCTACATACTTATTATCTTTTGGAGCGGATTTATAAATTTCAGCTAAATCTCTATTTGAAGTAAAGTAATCTGCAAATTCTTTTAAACCACTACCCTGTCTAACTTTTTTTCTTCTATCAAACTGTGTTATATCAACAGACGCACTACCGTGATAAGTAACCATTGGCTCACCGTTCTCATCAACAACCTTGCTCGCATTCTTAGGGTCAGTCTCCCAATCACCGAACCAATTCTTAAACTCAGGTGTACGCACTATGTCGTACTGCTCATCGTTTAAGTTAGACCGCTTACCATTAGGTGCTAACCTATCTGTCCTCTGCTGTCTTGTGGCGGTAACTCTCCTTCCGTCAGTCCCCCCGATAGAATCTCCGACATCTCGACTGTCTCTTCGTCCGTTGTCTTTAGTAGATTTTTTAGTCCTTGTAGAAACGGATTCTGCCCAAGTAGGGTCGTTGATTCCTTCTCCTTTTTCAATTGTTTTTTCTCTTGCATCTTTTATATTTTTTATTCCATTATTATAATCTTCCCAAATATCATTAATTGTTTTTACTTTATTTTTGTCCCTTTTGAAAGCATCCGTAAATAACCCTCTAACAGCCTCCCAAGTAATACTTTGAACTTGTCTTGGTAATAAGTCTAATTCTTTGGCAGCTAAAGCATACGCATCAGAATAAGCATAGTAAAGACCTTTTACTCCTTTACCTAATGAATTAGATGTTCCTGTTCCAAAATTATTCGCAACTTGTTTAGTCTTACCTGAAAGGGGTTTCAATAAAGCTGCTGCTACTGCGTGAGTATCAATAGTAACATCCCCATCCAAACTCATAGGGTCTATAATGTTGTTATAAAAATTACGTATTTTATGCATCTGACCAAGAGTCATTGTAATATTATTCTGACTCCCATCGTTATATATTGAAACGGCTTTACCTATCTCAGTATATGACCCCCAAGCTGACTTTGATTTACTTCCATCTATTTTTGTTGCCAATCCAACAACTTTTCCATCGGGTCTAAGCACATCATAATCTTTAGTTGTATTCAATTCATTGTGCAATCTTACATAGTATGCTTGAAAACTTTTATCAGCGTCTTTAAGTTTTATCCCAATTAAAGATGTTAAAGCATCTTGAACTTTTTTTATTTTTAATAGTTTATTTTCTAATGATAATTTATCTTTATCCGTTCCACTTTTTTTATATTTTGTTTTTGCCCCTTTAGGTCCTGTAAGACCCCTGTCCGAAATAACTTGTTGAAAGTCAACCATCTCTTGAGTCATTACGGGATTTTCTTTGTAAGACATTAATACCATTTCGGCTAATCGAACATTTTGATACCAATCTTTTTGTGGGGATAGCGATGCTATAATCCCTGCAACTTGTTCTGTAGTAACATCATATTTTTTAGCTAAATCATTTGCTATTATGTTTGCTCCATCATACCATAAAGTAGCAATGTCTCTGTATTTTTTATTGAACTTTTTAGTAAGAAATATTAAATTATCAGCAGCCTCTCTAACAAAAATATCGTAAACTTCTTGAGCTTGTTCTATAGTTGTTATTTCACCAAACTTTTTCTTTCCCGATACAAGTTCTTCTTTAGATAAAATATCTGCATTTTTAATAAATGCGGCAGGAGCTTCTTTTTTTACATAAGAAATAGAAAGCCCATCAGTTTCTGTAATAGTTTTATTAGCAGTCCCTTTAACTGATAAACCTTTTGACACTCTTTTCCCGGGACGGTATTTAGCTCTAACTTTATCTACATCAATATAATTCTTTTGCTTACGAGACTTAGCCTCACTATCTACTTTAGCATCCTCCTTAACATCCAACAACTTAACATCCTCCTCAGTTATCTCCTCACCTGTTCGTGTCTTACGTGCAAGTGTGTTGATTAGGTCAACAACCTCTTGGTCGCTACCCCAACTCTTAGGTAGTGGTATACGAAGTTTCTTCGCAAGGTTTATTAAGAAGTTCTTTATCGCAGACTTTACACTGCTCTCAAGCTGTGTGTACCCAAATATGTTAGACGACAGTAAGCCAATCAACTCAGCTATCTGTTCCTCTGACTGAATTTCACCCTCATACCTTGCAGCGTGTTTCTCTACAGCCAACCTTAGCTTATCGTTTTCAGGGAGCTTACTCCGAACAACACGAACCATGTCGTCAGATATTTTCTTGGCAAGTGCATCATTGTTCCTAACCTTGTCTAGTAGTACCGCATGGAATACCTCGTGTGCCACTGTAGACTTCCTTACCTTGGACAGGTTTATATGTATGACATTGTCCTTATACTCACCGCTGCTTACATCCTCATCATTCTCAGGCTTTGTAGCATACTTCAAGTACTCACTCTCTGCCTCGTGAAGTACTATTCTTACATTAGGTAAAATTTTCTTTATTGCATTTGAAGCAAACTTAGCCGAAGTAATAGCACTAGCCCGGTAAATCGAACTCTTACTCTCACCCTCATTCTTCCTGTTTATTGAAAGATTATCAGACGCCCTATCTACATCGTCATCCACATCCTCAGCAAAGAACGCTTCAACATCCTTCTGCTCCTGAGTAAGTTCTTGAACCTTTGGAGTTCTTACCATTGTAACGCCATCCTCTTGCATCTCAAAGCCATTACGCCCGTAAAGATTCTCTAGCCGTCCTGCGTCTACGGTAGCATCCTTTGGAACTACCTTTAAGGTAATCTTAACGCCATCCCTGTCAGCATTCTCTGCAATCTTTTTAAGGGCAGCCTCAGCCTTGCCCTTACCCTTGTCTGCGTCAGGAGTTTCTATACTCTCCAATGTGACACCGCCCTCGGACTCGGTCATTATGACCTTAGTCCCGTCCATGTCAATCTCTATACCACCCTCCATCACATCACCGATGTCCTTGGTCTTGCCTAATCCCTTAATCCAATCTATAACAGTACCCTTGAATTCCTGTATGCCTCCCTCCTTAGCTCTTTCAGAAATTTCAATGAGCTGAGATTCCATTCCAAGATTTTCTAACTCCTTGTTAACGTCGTCTAGTAATTCTCTTTTAGACTTTGAAAGTTGTTTATTACCATTCTTAATTTCTTCTTCTAGTTTTTGCTGCTGAATAAGCAACTGAACAGCCCTCTTCTTTTTTTCTGCAGAAAGGTTTGATATATTCTGCTTGTTGTTTTTTAATAGCCCCTGTATTCTACGTACAGAATTAAGTTCCGCCTGAGCCTCTTCTAATGTTTTTGGATTTTCAGGGTCAGCAATCTCTGCCTTTAATTTTTGTACGTACATTTTATCATACGTAGGGTCATTACTTAGCAATTCAAAATTCTTCCAATCCCTTTCATCTAAACTTTGAACATCTTGACGACCTGCTACAGCGGAAGATATAGCACCCGGTGCTCCTAAAATAAATCCACCCACTGCCTCCTGTCCACCTGCGTATACCATCTGAAAGACTATGTCACCCCAAGATTCAGGGGTCTCAAACATTTCCTTTTCCTTAAGGTCGTTGTATATATCCTTTATTAGAATATCAGCAGCCTCCTGTGCAAACCCCGTTTCAAACTCGGCAGCCCCTGCAGCTAATAGGGAGTAACCCCCACGTGCTATTGAACTCTCTACATCCTGTTGTATATACTCTCGTAATGTTCTTTGTGTTGAACCCTTTGGAACTTTCTTTAAAACCCTTGAAAGTATAAGCGTTGGTATGTAAGCATTCTTAGACATAACGTTTCTAAATCCAAGGCTTTCTAACACGGCAACAACGCTAGACAATCCAACCTTTATAGGAATCTTTTCTGACTCTGATATGTTGTCAAACATTGGGTTCTTACTCATCTCCTGTTCGAGGTGAGACGATGTCATCATAAACATTTGTGCGGTACGCTGTGCGAAACCTATCTTGTCCATTCCCCCAATCATCGCAGGTATAGACTCTGACAGTCCTAGTATTGCACCGCCCCAAAAACTTTGCTTCTCTAAATCAGCCCATTCCTTTGGAGCACCTATGTTTTCTGAAATCTTTTCACCGAAGGCTAACGATGCATCAACAATCCCCATTTCGGTGTCTAGGTTGGCAGCTATTTGAGAGAAAGGATTCCTGTACCTGCCCTCTACAGCCTTGTCGTAGTCAAGTCCCTCAACGCCATAGTCATTGTAATACTTTATCCCCTTACGTGCGTAGTCTGTAATCTTGTCGTCTACCTTGTCAAAGTTGGTAGGCTCATCCACCTCCTTACCTGTAGGCTCGAATCCTAATACTATTTTTTCTGCTAAAAATATACGGTCAAAAAAGCTTTTGGCATCGTTAGTGTCGCCACCCAATCTTTCAATTATTTCCTCCTTAGTTACACCACTGAAGTCCTCATCCTTAGGAAGGTATCCCTCCTCCTTTCCTATTCTTATAAGTTCATCCCTGTACTTCTCTTCCGTAAGGGAGCGATTCTTTGCTAGGTATGTATACGCATCAACGCCATAGCTCACAGCTCCGCTTGCTATATTTGCAGGACCTCTTCCAAATATACCTGCCATTATCCCACTTGAGTACGAGCCCTGCTTGCTCTTCATTTCGTAGTACTCACCTGCCAACATATCTAGCCTAGCACCCTTTACCTTAAACTCCTCAGACTTATCCGTAACCAACTTTAGTAACTGCTTTTCAGCATTAAGGTTTTGGTTATACATGTCGAGCTTTTGTTTCAGGCTAGGGTCAGACTCTATATCAGACTGAGAAATACCAACCAACTCCTTTGCCATTTGCTCATTGGATTCCTTTAACTTGATAAATTCTACATAATTATTATGAAACTCTTGAGCCTGTGTATTAAATACGCTTACTGCGTCCTTGATTTCCTGCTCCTTGTATATCTTCCTGTTTTCCTCTATTACCTTATTGCTTTCCCTTTCAACGGCATTCTCCTCCTTATTTTCAATAAGGAATTTTTTTAAGTCTTTAGCAGCCTGTTCGCCACCAAACACTGTGTCAAGGTTTACATAAGTTTGCTTGCCATTACTAGCCTTTACCGTCATGCCGTCACCCAAAGCGTCTGCAGGTTCAAACTCAAAACCATATTCCCCAAAGTAGTATTGCATCTGAGGGATTACATTCTCTTCAGTGGCATCAGCTTCAGTAAAAAATTTTTCAATTATAGCAACACCGGGGTTAATACTACTAAGCAATAAAGATGACAAGTCATTCGTTAAAAGTTTCTTGTTAACCACCCTGTCTACTGACTCTTTGAATGGGTCGTATTCAACCTCTTCGGCTACAGACACTCCGTCTTGAACAACAGGTTCTGAGAATGCCTTTGGAGGTTGTTCGCTGAGTATAGTGCCTGCGAAATCATCCTTCTCTTCTGAAGGAGTACTAACAAATTTTTCTGTTAACTGTTGTTCAGGGATATTCTGAAACCCTAGTTCGAAGTCTACCTGAGTGTCAGTCGGCTTAGTTTCTAATTGGTCTGATGGTGTTACCGTCTGTTGAAGTAAATCCTCCTGTGATATAACGTCAGTCTCTGACGAATCCAAAGAACCATCTTCCGAAAGTGATACCATACCTTTTTTTTTTACTTCAGGTATAGCTGTATCTCCCCAAGCTGATTTAAACAATTCTAAATCAGTTTTTGAACTTATTACTTTATTTTCAATTCCTTGATTATATAAAACTTCTTTAATCGAATCATCTACTGATGCAAACTGTTCAAAAGTAGTTTGCTTACTTAATAATTTCGCTTCTTGATAGTCTTGAAATATAGCTTTTAATTTATCCATTTTATTCTATTACGTTTCCTAATGCGTCTACTTTTTTTCCGTTGGGGTCGGTAGGTATCCCATCACCCTTGCCACCAATCTTCTTTATAACTGATTGTTCATTAGCTTCAAATAATTCATCCGTAAGATTCTTGTTTAAAAATGTAATTAAAGCTTGAATTCTATCTTCTAAACCTTTTGCTTTAGTATCAAAATCATATGAATCTATAATTATTTTACTGCCATTTTCATCTATAATATATGCTTGTATGTCTACCATATTTGGAGTAACAGAGTCGTTAACCTTAAAATTAAAACTTTCTAATTCATTTAATTGTTCTTTTACTTTTGTAGGACTTAAATTTTCACTACCTGACTTAGTTAAAGTTTTTAATTTTGGTAAATTAACAACTTCATCTATATACCTGCCCTTGTATGCACTGTCTGACTCGCTAACTATAGTACCCGCACCTGTACCTGATGGGGTTGCAGACCCTAGCTCTCTTTCGCTTCCTACCTTGAAGTCTTTTAGTCCACCTGCAAGTATCTCCTCTCTTCCACTTTCAAAAGTTACCTTGACCTTTCCTGTTGTGAAAGTTTCATCTTCTTGCAACTTAGGTGCTTCAACTAGAGTAACGGATTTAACTACACCCGTCTGTTTACCGCCCGCTAGTACAACGGCTTCATCTATATTCTTACCTTCTACTAATTTGAGAGTAGACTTGGCAAACATATCAAACCCCATTAGTTTGCCTGACGTTTTATCTCTCAGTGGATAAGGTTTAGTTACGCCATTCCTTGTAACATAAAATACATCACCTTTTTTCTGAGCTACCTCTGCCTTAAGAAAATCCCTGAAGTATGTTTCTGCTGTATCAACTTGAGTAGGAGTTCCGTAGTAAATATAACCCACCATGTTTCTATACTCCTCACTTGCTTCTTCTTTTTTTCTATCTTCTTCATTCTTTTCTTGTTGGGCAACGCTTGGCTCGTCGAAAATTTGTTCAGCCACAATCTCTGTAGATGCTTGTAGCTCTGACGAAAGTTGTCTAACCAAAGTCCTCTTGGCTGCTATCTTCTGCTCATCTGTAAGTTCGTATATCAATCTACCGTTTTCAACTGTTTTTAAAATTATGTTTTCCTTCCTGTTGCCATTATCGTCAAACGCATCCTCCTCATTGAATACCGCCTTATATGTCTCCCCATCGGGAGTTGTGCCTAGAAAGTCTACAAGTATAGACATGCCATCCCTATCAGAAACTACCTGTGACTCTGCCCATGTACCTATAGCAGAGTGAATCATCATCACTTCATTTTCGTCTATACCCAAATCGGCTGCAATTTTTTTCTTTTCATCAGACGAAAGTTCTTCCAATCCTCCGGGTCTTTTTAAAAATACATTTGTAATCTTTTCTATCGTACCCTTCTGATATATACCACCATAACTCTTAATACTCTGCTCTACAATAAGTCCTAATTTTTTAGCATACTCAGTTGTTTTATCAAAGAACTTATACTTTGCAACTTGGTCTTTCAAAATGTTTCCTAACGACTGAACTGAGCGTAGGTCTTTGCTAGGTATTAAAGGACCTCCCGGGTTGTCCGGGTCTTCAACCATTGTCGCAACGTTTACCTTGCCTGAGTATGGGTTAAATATTATTCTGTTGTCGTTAAAGTTTGCAAAATCTTGAACCATAGCAAAGTTTTCTAGATTGTCGCTTGATAGGTCTCCGCTATCTACCTTCGCCATCACCTCTTCAGATAAATTATTATACATCTCAATGACTTTAAAAACGTCGTTAGTTCCGTCAATCATATTCTGCGTCTTGATTGTGTAATCCCTTGGCTTTAGTTGACCACTCTTTAGGAGCATGCTATTCATCATACTCATCTCCTGTGCATCAGCACCAAACTTTAATACGCCCTCGTTAAACTCAGTATCCTTGCCTAGCAAATCAGGGTTAGTAACCCTCTGCTCGTACTCACGAGCTTGTTTGTCAAAGGCATCCTTTTTCTCCTGCCTAACCCTAGACTCTTCGTCAAGTACGCTTCTAACATTCTGTCCAACCTCAGCCCAATTGATTTGCATGTCTTGGACTTCTCTCTTTACATATCCGTATGATGATGCCATATTAATTAATTATTTTTTAAAACGGTCCTTAGCTAATTGGTCAAATAGGGTAGGATTAGTTGATAATATCATTTGTAATTCTTCAGTAGTATAGTCCTCATATTTTTTATCTTGAGTTGCAGGAGCAGCAATACTAGGCTGACCTGTAACATCAAACGGCTGAGTAAGCTCCTTGTAAGCCTTTAAATATTTAGGGTTAGACCTAAAGTATTCATTTTCTTTTTTAAAGTTACGGAAGCTTTGCTTTTCGGGGTCAAATAGACCTGCCTCCCGTGCAGCACCCTTCTGTGCATTCCTATCCTGTGCGTATAGTGGTATAAACGACATAGCCTGCTCACCTAAACTAATAGCCTCTTGTATGCCCTGTTGCTTTGCAGCAGTTGACGCAGCCTGTGCATCGGCAGCTCTTTGCTGTGCACCCATAGCTTCACCTATGTCCATCTGAACGTTTATGTCTCGAAGCCTTGACTCTTCCTCTAGCTTCATCGCCTCAATGTCAAAAAGTTCTTGAGCCATGTCTGTACGAATACCTGACTGAGCTGCTTGCTGTGCGGCTAGTACACGCCCTGCTGTAGCGGCAGAACCTCTTTCGCTTTCAATACCCGCCTCTAATGCCTGAGCACCCTGAGACAACATAGCCTCCCTCTGAAGTTCATAAGCCTCCTTAGGTATAGATAGTGCGTCAGCGTAGTTAACCTCTAGACGAGCACGAGCCTCTTTCATTGCCTTGTTTGCTTCCCTCTGAGCATCTTTTGCCAAATCGTTTTGTTTAGCCGCTTGACGAAACGATATACCCGTAGTCGCTGCCGTTGTTGCCAAACCTACTCCTGCTGCTATTGTTGTAAATGCTGCCATATTAATATAATGTTTTAATCATCTCACTCGTGTAAGAATCTCCCTTAATGTATCCTAGCCTCTCATACGTATCAATCAAGCCGTCGTGCTTTATTAGTGCGTATGTGTACCTAGCCCCACTATCCTTGCATACCCTTGTCAGTGTGTCTATAAGAAGCTCAATAGCCTCAGCCCTCTGTGGCTTCTTTTTATAGGTCTTGCTTGATATAATCCAATCAACCCAAGCCACTGAAGAGTTTGTTATATAAACATAACCTGCACATATAGGCTCATCTTCATCTAGCACCATTATACCACCCGCCCCATCATCAGGAAGGAAGTCCCTTGGAGGTGCTTGCCAATCCCAATCTTTCCACCAACCAACGAGTGTTTCATCGTAGTCAGAAGATGTAAGCGTTCGTACATTAAATGCCATACGCAAAGATAATAAAATAAATCGTCTCTTTATGGAAATGATTTCATTGCTTCAGACTCAAGCGTAAATAGGTTTATACCAACCGTGTCCGTGTTTGTCATGTCAAACACGCAGTAGTGACCTAGTACTCCATGAGATTCAGCAATAGCATTCTTGATAAATAAGAAGTATGCGTCCTGTATCGGTATAGGAACAGACCCCACTATAGTGTTGTCTATAACTAAGTTGTTTATACCGTTAAGTGGGTCGTAGTTAACCTGAGTTACTTGACCTGCGAGCTGTGGCGTAACAGGAATATTAGCTCCACTAACGTCTACGAATGGGGGAAGTGCAAAGTAAAGCATGTCCCCTATGGATATGATGTTGTTTATCTTGTAGTCAAGGTCAAACACAACCTGAGTGCCACCATTCACAGCAGTACTCCTAGCTATACCATTCAATGAACGTAGTGCATACTCGCTAGTTTCTGCAGGCACAGTCCCTGTGTTCCTAACAAATGCATAGTAAACCTGCTCCTTCTTCTCGAAGTATGCTGACTCTACAAGACCTGAGTCTTGTATGTCTGTAGATAAATCCACCTTCCATGGAGAGTCCCCCTCTATGTTGATAGTCTTAAATAACTTATTCTCTAACACCGAGTCGTTAAATACAGACCTAACCGTGGTTACAGACTGCTGACCATAGAAGTTATTCCTAGTGGAGTTAACATTGTGTCGATAAAGGTCACCACCATTAAACGTATAAAAATAGTTATTCATACCTATCATCCACTCAGGGTAGTAGGAATAGAACGATGGGAATCCTTGAACCCCCTCGTCGTAAGTTAATGTATAGTTTGTGAATTCTACGCTCATATCTTTATATTATTAACAAGTGGTTAGTGTAACCACCACCCCATTTAAAACTTTTATTACAGCACCACTAGCCAACTTGTAAAATCCGTCAGTCGCTAACCCTTGACCGTAGTCGTCAAAGAATATCCAATCATATAGACCGGGTACTCCGTCTGTTCCGTTAACGGGAACGTTATATATACTTATTGAAGGGTCTACTGCACAAGCCTGTACCTTTGATGCATAAAAGGATGTGCTTGATATAGCGGTAAGTAGCCTTGGACAGTTAACCTTAATGCTGAACGTATTGGTAGTACAAGGACTCGCAACACTTATGTTCAATAATTCAGGATTTGCCGTAACCTTTGGCACAACCATTATGCATGCACCCGGTGTAGTTGACGAAAGGCTTACGTCTCCTGCAGCCACACTCAAATCTTCGGTATCACCCGTAGCCTCAAACTGTGTGTTAACGTATGAGTAGTTATACTCATCCACTGCTAGGTAAGTGCTACCCGATATTCCACAGTCGTTAGCAGTGTCACCAACGAAGGTGAAGTTTCCTGAAGTTGTTGAAGCGTGATAGCCATCAATAGGGGAGCTTAACTTATTGTAAACCACACTGTTGTATAGTGCACGTACCCCATCAGGTACAGCACTTGGTGAGAACTCTATTACAACTGCACCAACAAGAGCACCTGTATTTCCTACATTAAAATCTGTACTATATATACCCTGACCTCCCGACAATGATATGGTGTTAGAACTTGAGCATGGTGCGTTACAAGAAGGACATGCCTGTGCAGGAAGAAGTATGCAACTAGATAGCTCCCTTACAATTGTACCGTCTGCATAGAACCCATCTGCCGCACAGATAGTTAACCCTACGTCTGTGTATACAGCAGTAGAGTCAGATAACGTGCTTCCGTCTAAATAATACCCTGATGCCGGGGGGGTACACACACAGCACGCATCAAACTCATCAGTCCCATAACATAAGTCAATCTCCGTACTATTAGTGTAGTCCCATATTAAATATAGATTACTTCCCGAAGCAGGCATAGTAAAGTTTGCACTGTACTGAGTTGTTCCAATAAAAGTAGGTCCACTTATAGGAGTGGCTTCAGTAGAGGCAGCCAATAGTGCGTTTATGTCTGTCTGATTGTTTTGGTATAGCGTGTTACTCCTTAGATACCTAAAGTTGTCCGTGAGTATATCAAACCTAAACGTGTCAAAACTACGCTTATTGCTTATCATCGTAACGTTTGCTGCGTTGCTAGGTATAACGCCACCACCTTGAGCACCCGTTATGGTCCTGTATGATGATATAACAGGGTGTGTGCCTGACGTAAAGTAAACCTGCTCAGAGTGTAATGGAGACGTAAACGTTCCATCAACCCACCTGTACTCGTTGTGTATAACATCACCCGTATCGCTATTGCTTGTAAGCGTAACAAGTATGATGTTTATTATATTCTCTTCAGGACATTTAACTGTTACGTTAAGGGTCACAAAGTTTGTAGACGTTATTGATACAGTAGCCTGCTGATTTGAAACAGACGACTTGTCAAAGGTTAATACACCCGAAGTGGATACATCCCCCGAACTGTAGTCTACTCCATTGTAGTTCGCAGTTACATTAAAAGTTCCATCACCCGACACAACCTCGTAATCAATGTCAACATCCCCAACCAAGCTGCCAACGTCATAGCATAGGCTGTAAGGGTCAGTTCTTGTTATTGATATAGTCTGAGTAGTCCCACAGTTTATGCAGTCTATGTCAGAAGGTAGTGCTATCGTATTAGAGGATAGTACATACTCATTCATGTAAGGGTCAAACCCTCCCAACTTCTGAGTCTCAAATGAAACATTGAATAAGTCTCTAAACCAATTACGCATGCCTTGCATTGATATTACATTCAATTGGTCAGAGCCTGTAGTGCCACCCTTTAGTTGAATAACCGCACCACGCTTTGCGTCAGTGAAGTACTTGTCAGAACCAAAGTTAGCAAAGCTTTCAGGGTTGTGAGAAATACCATACTCCTCAACACGAGCAATCTGCTTACCCAATACCTCAGGTATGGATGCTATGATACCACCACCTGCAGCCTCAGACAAAAGGTTTTTGCTTTCCTGAACGTAAGATATTTTATCCTCCTGTAGTGTCAGTATGTCAGTCTCTCTAGCAAATAATTTCATGACAGGACCAAACGAACTTTCAAGAGGCTTGAAGTTTAGTAAGCCTAAGTTAAACTCGTTAAGCTTGTTTATGTTTGACTCAGGATTAAACAAACCACTATATGTTAAGTCAGAGAACCTTCTTTCCTCGTCATACACCTCTGAATTTGTTGATGTAGCCCTGTTGCCTAACACAAGCTCTTTACCTACAAGCGAGTCATTTATCTTATAGCTCTCTACACCATTACCAAACGCATAGCAGTTAAAGAACGCTGTCTTTACTATGCCCGGAGTTGATGTGCTTATGTCTTGGTCTTGCGTATTTCCTAAGTGGTCTCCTGCTGCTGTTATCCCAAATGATTGAGAGGACTCATACCATAAATCAGGTTCAGCATCCTGAGGGTCTGACTCAAATACTATTAGGTTATCAGCACGAAGTACTTCAATTAGTACATCTAATTTTACTTTCTTTTTCTTTAAGCCTGATATACCAAAGGTACTTACTACATTAAAATACGTTCTCGTTCCATCATTCCATATTACAGACTTTACTTCAATTGGAGGTAAAAAGCTGACCTGTATAGGATGAGCTCCTGATGGGTCATAATTTGGACCTGTTATAGTACAACTACCTGAACCTCCATCACATTCTTCTACTGCTTGAGCAGATAAAGCAGCATCTATATTGTCTCCTTCAAACCATTCTTGAAAACTATTATAAAACTGAGATGAGGTAAACGTCGCATTAACTTTCCATAAATTTAAAGGTTTTACTCTTTTATTTTTTATTTTTATTTTTATACGTGAACCTGCAGGTATAGTGTATGGTATATATGTGCCGGGGGTAGCGGGGTCTTCCCGGTCTATTGGATAGTTTACTTGTCTAAATCCTGCACCCTCATCACTTATAGTATTATATGTAACAAATGGCAAGTCTCCTACAGCAGTGCTAAAGTTATTTGCCCTTATCTGCATGTAAGTTCCTGCCGGAACAAAATCAATTGTATTACCGTCACCATCTATAGGTTTGTCGGGGTCTAAGAAGTTTTTTTGCTTCGCCTCCTTTTCTAGTACTGTAACCCATGTACACTCGTCCTTAGCCCCACTTGTATCCCTCTTTACAATAAGCTCATCGCCCTCCTCAATCTTCTGAGAGTTCTGACCCTCTAACAAGAAGTAGTCAGCACCTGAACTAGGGTCTCTAAAGAAGAAGTTTGTGTATATCGTGTCGTAGTCTTTCTTGTCAGGCTTGATGCAAAACTTGTACCTCTTAGCCCAATACGGAGCTACCTGTGTAGCAGGTATAGTAACGTCAATTGTGTTCTTAAATTCTGAAGAACTACAAGGCACGTGTACATTATTCTGTGGACTAACGAGTGCAGTCGTACTCCTGCCGTACTCGTCCATGTATATGATTCCAACCTCGTACCCCCTATTACTGTGTAAACTAGATGGGCTTCCTATCTTTTGGTAAACGGCATCAACATTTGTAATAGTGTAATACTCATAACTTGTATGACTTATTCCAACAAATGGTGACGGTACATCAACGAAAACCATAGCAGGAATTTGAAATATAATAATGGATGAAGGAGGAAATGCAGTTATTCTAATTGGCTCATCTTCCTGAAGGATACCACTCTTGTACTTGTATAGCGTTGGAGTCCCTGCTAGTTCGTTAGGTATGGTGCAGTTGAATGTGTCTGTAAATGTAGAACCATTGCAAGAGTCTGTTACAGATTCAATATTTCCAATAGTACCAACCTTATCAATAAAGTCAGGGTCAGATGCAAGTGCATATACGCTGTTGAAGTCTTGTTGAAGTCTATAGTTGAATGTGATTATTTGTTCTTGTGTTGTTTCTACAGGATATGGAGTATCACCCGACCATTCTGCATGCTCAAACCTTAGGGTTATACTAATCAATGCCCCTGCAACTAAATCAATCCCTGATAGGTCAACAGTAAATCCTCCGTCGTTAATAGTATTAAAACCATCAATATAATATGTTGCATCTTCGATTGATGTATTTAACTCCTCTAGTCCTACCTCCTCACTAGATAGCGTGGTTATGTACTCAAGCTTTAATGCATCGTCGTTTAAGTCTATTAGCTTATAGTCCTCTAAGTAGTTACCATAAAACAGTCTATTACCCATAAGCGTCTGTGCCTGAGCAAGGCGTGGAACGTTGTCATAAAGTCTTAGTATCTCAGACTCGGGAAGTATTGTGAAAATCTTGCTATTGGTAAACACGTATGACTCATCCGCATCATTAGAAAGACCTAAGACATCCTTGTCTAATTCCTCTATAACCTTTATTACTGAAGAGTTCATGTCCTTAAACAACAGCTCTATTGATTTAACTAATTCTCCGCCTGTATTGAAAACAATCTCACACTGATTAGTGGTGTTTAGCATACCCTCATTTAAAGCCGTAGCAATGTCATAGTTGAATGTGCCCGGTAAGAATGTTGGTGCTGAAAACTGAGAGGTTGCAGAGTACTCGTTGTCACTGTACCTGTACCTGTAAGCAAATGATATAAACCTATCCTCCAAGAAGTTGTCCTCTGAACTCGTAGTCAGTGGAATAATCTGTGGTGAGTTTATTGGTGGCTTCTTGATTACAAGTATCGCCTCTTCCTCAAATCCGTCTACTCCTGATGAAGGATTCCCATAGCTAGTATTAACGTTTATGCGTCGTGGTGCGTTGTAGTTGTCTGTAAAGAATAGTAAATCCTCAATTTTGTTTACACCCGTTATCAAGTACTTGTTGTTAAAGTTTAGCGTGGTGTTAACACCTCCCCCATCATCAACAGATATTACGTGATAAGTTGTTATGCTTGTGTTGGTGTTGTATGATACTATCAGGTCTAACTTCCCTGTAGAAGATGGAGTAAAGTTTGAGTCGTGTACAAACCAATACAGCGTCTCTTTAGCACCATCATCGAATGCACCAATACACCTTGCATCGGGACTTAATTCAGTTCCATCATACTGCAAGTTGGTTAACACTACGTTACCCTTAGTGTTTTCAATCACACCTATCTCAGAGCCTTCACTAGAACCCATACGGACATTCAATGCGTCGATGTACTCACCGTTTGGAACGATTCGTTCATCAACCATTTTATTCATCTTGCCCTTAATAAAATTTCTTGTTACGTTTGCCATATTATTTAAGCCACTTATCTTGTCCTCTTAAAGTTTGTAAAAGTCTACCCGGATGTATGTTACTGATTCTTATCTTAGCATTCCTTAGCAAAGCACCCCTTCTTTTTCTAGCCCTGTTTACGACATACTCTTGTACATTAAGCTTTGAGTTTAGTATAGTGTACTCAATAGCAGCATAAACATAATCCTCAAATAGTTTATTTACAGAAACCTTAGAGTCGTCACCGTTCTCCATACCGTCAGACACATACTCAAGTATAACTAAATTATCTTTAATGCTTGAGCTAAAGTTTATTACTCCTGAATTTTTATCAATAGTGAACGTAGGATTAGCGTTTGCTGTCTCAGTGTTCAGACCAAACCTTGCACCTATAGCAAAGTCAAAGTACCAACACCCGTCCACATTGTACCCCGGCATCCCATTGAACTGAGAATTATTTTGGTCTAGGTAAACGCTTTGCTTTGTTCCTGTAATTCTATCGTAGTCTATGTTAGAGAACTCAGGTCTGAGTATATTACCGTCAACATCAAAGAGTATGTTACCCGTGTTATCCTGAAGGTAAGCATTAGCCGTTTGAGTCTGAAAGTTTTCTGTCAGTGGGTAAAGCACACCATCCTTGTACATAGATACCCTAACCCAATTGACATAATCAGGAGGCAGTACGTACCTAAGGGATTCGTTTACATTAAGTTCTAAGACTTTTATTTCCTTGAACGCATCGTAGTTTAATTCCTGTATCGCACGCTTGGCGTGAAACAAAACCTTAAACCTCTCCTCGTTGTTCACTAAACTATGGTTGCCTGTGTACATCAACATGAAGTTATTAACTATGTCGTACAGGGATACGTATTGATACGAACCCCAATTTGCATCCTCAGGTGATAGACCATTATTTTCGTAGTACTGATATTCTGATATATATGCCATTATGCTTCTTCTTGATTATTTTGAGTTTCTTCCGTTTGTGCAAAATTATAAATCTCTGTCTCCCTAATAGACACCCCTGCGTACTGAAGTATTTTCATTACCAAGTCAGCCTCTGAATCTAATGCTAACTCAAAATCTTGGTAGTCAGCGTTAGACGCATCAAACGAAGGCTCACCATTAGTTAATGATATAAATGTCCAATTAGGGTCTTTAGGGTATCGTATATACTGAGACACTACCCGACCAATGGAATCTAACGTGTCAGGGTATACATCCAATGATACACTCTCTGTTGTGTATGCAGGAAACAAAACGCTTGGGCTTATTAATGTAGAGTTGTTAAGCATAGTAATCTTACTATGAGTTACCTTCTCAGCCTCATTCAACTGTGTCCCCTTCTTATATATTGCATAGTCCTGTGGTGCTGCATTAAAGGAAGTTCCCGTAACCGTAAGCTCAGTGTCTGAGTTTACAACCGTGACAGTAAGGTATTGAACGCCACCATTCTCTACCGCCACAATATCACCAACACTAACGGTTGATGTAAACGTAGCTGATGTGTCAATAACCTGATTCCCTCCAACTACATTAGATGTAGTAGTACCCTCGGTTAAAACTTCTTTATATACCAATACCTTATTTATAAGGTAGTAGTCGCTACCTGTTGTCGTAGGTGATGGTGCAAAGTACTTGCCTCCCACCTGATTGATTAAACCCTTTGTCTCTGAAAAAAGATTTAACTCCTCCTCTATTCCCTTTGTAATGTCTGCATAACCTGTACCTGACGTTCTAGCATTCTCTTTGTTTATCTGATAGTTGTATGCATAGAAATAACTTTCAAACAAGTCTAACTGTGCCTGCTTTGCAAACAGGTTAAAGTCAGATGGTGAAAGGTATCCGTAATTATTTTTATTAAGGACAGACAGAACTGTATTTCTAACTGTATTTATCATCGTGAATCTTTTCACAAAGATAAGTAAAAAAAAAAGACCCCTTCATTTGAAGAGGTCTCATTGATATTAATTATTATTTATGGGGCAGGAGGACCTTCAGGACCTACTTCTCCACCTCCACCTTCAAAACTAATAGAGTCAATAGTAGTACCGAAAGGTATGCTAACAACAGATACCGCCTGTGTCCAAGAAGTTTGAAATGCTTCTACCTGTGCACTATTAATGCTGTCAATAAGAGATTGAGACATATTTGTGCCCGCAAACATAATAACAATTAAACCATTGGTTATAGCTAAAGCCTCAGGGCTACTAATATTCATAACGCACCCGTCCCCAATAGGGAATAATACCGTGCCGTTATTTGTAGTTTCGAATGATAAAAATTTACTCATAATAAAAAAAGTTTAAGTATTAATAAAAGACAAAGATACAAAAAAAAAGGTGTCTGTTTTCAGACACCCTTCCTTGTAAACTTATACTTAATATTATCCCTCTAGTATACTCTCAAGCATTTTCAATGACTCAATACCATCATCGCTTGTGAAGAATGATGCCACCATAAAGTACGGGTCTTCTCCGTAAGGTACGACAAGCATTCTCTTCTTGTTGGACTTAGTACTAAACCAAACCTCTTTTTTATTTTTCCTAAATGTAAGTAAACCCTCATCAAAGAATAAATGTATCTTAGCCTGAAGTTTTAGCATAGGGTCGTTGAGTACGTTAAGAAACTCTCTAGGTTCTTTTCTAGCAAAAACCAACACATCTCTCTTCAACTCTGCTGTTGAAACCTTTGATACATCCGTTCCAAATAGAACTCTAGAAATACTTTCAAGCATATCAATCTCAAGACCTCTTGCCGCTATTAGTGCATCAACCTCTTCATTTAAGTTATCAATATCTTTTGTAGCGTCCTGCTCCTTGTTTACCTCAACAAACTTTCTACCATTAGAAGGGTGGTAGTGTAAAAATTCTTGTAGTACAGGGTTTGTTCTTTCAACCCTTAGCATGCCATCAATAAAAATAACGGGGTCTAGGATAGCATTCCCATCCTGCTCATCCTCGAAGGGGCTCTTTTGGTTTCTAGCATAACGTAATGCACGGTTTACATTTTTACTTTCATCAAAGTACATTAAAGGAAATCTTCTTGAATTTCTTGTTGGCAGCGTGTAAGATAAAGGTGCTGCATTCCTTGTTAGTTTGTAGACCTTGTCTACCATTGTTACTGTCTTTTTCATAATTAGATATTATTAGATTAAAAAAAAAGAGTGTGCCCCTAAAGACACACTCCTATTAAAATACATCTTACTCAGAGAATAAGAAGAAGTTGTTAGCACCTAGTGTACATACAGCTCTTTCTGAAAGGAAGTGTACTTCCATTGCATCAAGAGAGCTTGTCATAGCACCACCTGCTGAACCTGTAATCCACGTTTTGTAACGTCTATCTTCAGTTTCTGAAGCTCTGTAACGAACGTGTAAGAAAGGACGTTTAGCATTCTTTCCTAAGATTTGGTCATACACAGACGTTGAACCTGCAGGTACTAAGAGTCCATTAACTCTACCTGAACCTGCTGCACCTGACATATCGCCACGCATAGTTACATCGTTTAAGTATTTCCAATCAGACTTATAGAAGTCATAACCTCTTCGGAATCCTGTGAATCCTAAGTTTAAAGCCATGTCTTTGTCGTTGTCAAACAATCCATAAGAAGTACCACCTGCAGCATTGTTGTTTTGAGCAGCTAACATATCGTCAATACCGAAAGAAAAATCTCTATCTACAAAGATTACGTTTTCTTCGATAGAACCTTGTCTGTCTAGTCGAGTAACAATAGTATCAAACTCAGCAAGAGTTTCAGGGAATCCACCGCCCCATACGTTTCCTCTATTTTCTACTACAAAGAATACACCTTCAGAACCGTTAGCAGTTCCGGCATTGGCAACATTATCCATAGGTACTGCTTCAATCATTGCAGTCTCAAGATGGTCGTCAAAACGTAATCTTGTTTCGTGCTCAGACTTCAAATACCAAAGGTATCCACTTGCACCGTTCTCTGTTGTTACTTCAACCCATCCAATCTGAGCCATATCAGACCCTGATACTGCGTATCTATCTTTAATGATAATTGGATTGTTCTGAAAGATAGAATCTTCAGACTCTAAAGAACCTTGCATTCCTTCAGTTCCTTTTGCAAACTCAGAACCGTAAATGAATACGCTTAATGTTTGACCCGCAGCAGGAACTTGTCCGCCTGCCTCATAGTAAGCCACATCAAAAGTACCTGCAGCAGTATCAACCGCTGTAACGATAGCTTTATTTGAGCCTGTACCTGCGTTGTCAGAAATCATAACCGTCTGACCTACACGTACTACAATGCTTGTAACTCCTGCATCCAACACAGAAATAGTGGCTATGTCAGCACCTGCAATAGCTGTAGTACTACAATCTACATACTTAGTATGTAGTCGTCCTTGTTCAGCCCATTTAATAAGGTCTGAGTTTGACGGCATTTCCGCTCCTACCATTCTTAAGAATGATGAGATTGTACGATTGCCGTATCTTTCAAATTCTTTCTCATATGTATCCGGAAGATACTGATTTAAGAAATCGAAATTCGTAATATAATTACTCGCTAAGGGTACTTGTTCTGCACTTGGTTGTAGTGCAAACCCCGGAGTAGCATTAACTTGTCCTGCCATTTTTTCTAATTTTTTAGTTTTTTAATTTTTTACTTTCTACTTTTTATTTTCAAGCCTCTGCCCGATGAAGGGTTTACGGCTTTAACTTGAACTCCTCCCTTGCTTGTCACCTCAGGTGCAGTACGTGTAGACATGTTTATGTTTTTAGTCTTACGTATAACATCCTCGGTAGCAACCGACTTGCCTTGCTCATAAAAGAACTTAGCAAACTTTTCAGGATTCATTGCGATGGCTAATGACCTATGGTATCCAACTGCATCTTTTAATAGTCCATCGTCATCTAAAAACTTTTGAATAAAAGTTGATGGATTTTTCTGACTACTTAATAGTTCACTCGAATCACCGGGAGCGTAAACGACTTTCTTATCTCCATCAATAGAGAACTCAAAACCTTTGAACTCCCCTCCGAACACTTCGTCTGTCTTTTGCATAAACCACTCTGACTTACGCTTTGCTTCTTCCTCGTAGGTTGTCGCCTGTTGAACATACTGCTTATAATCCTCTAACGCTTTTTTGTCATCCTCTGAAATAGAACTCCCACTTGACTCAAGAGGAATCCTGTACTTTTCTTTCTCAGACTCAAAGTAGTCTTTGGCTTTAGCAATTGCTTTCTTTTTTTGTAACCTAACCTTCTTGATAGTAGTCTCGTCATCAAAGTCCTCATCGAAGGAGTAGTCCTCCATCAATGCGTCTATGTCCTCTTCGTCAAGACCCTTCTCAGTAGCGGTTAGATAATCCTTAAGAAGTCTATCAGGGTCAATTTTGTCAACGTCTCTATTTAACTTAGAGAAGTCTTCAAAGCCTCTACCTGTATCCTTCTTGTATTTTAAATAAGTAGCCACATCTTCCGGGAGTGGTTCACTCTCTTCACGAGCCTGAAACAAATCCTCAACAGATGTAATCTCCTTATCATACTTATTCTTAATAAATGAAAGAACGTCCTCCTCCTGTAACTCAGGAATCTCAGTGTTTGACTCTACACTTTCTACTTCCTCAGTAACCGTAGTGTCACCCTTTTCATTAAAATTTTCTTCGTGCGATTTTAATAGTTCGCTTTCTACTTCTTGAACAGACTTCTGCTCGATGCCGTCAATGGCTTTTACTTTAAATTCCATGTGATTATATTTGATTTACAAAATTAATAAAAATTATTTATAGATTTCAAGACTATCGTGGAGAGAACTCAGCTAGGTCAAACCCATCCAAACTATCCTCATTAGACTCAAAGTTCATTGGCGGAAGGTTATTCTTCCGTTGGTTTATTAGCTTACTCTGCTCAGTATTCTGCTGACTTATTCTCTTAGACTTAGCATCCTCCCTGCTTTGCTCACGACCCGCTAACTGAGAAGCTTCCATCCCCCTCAACTGAAGGTTCATCTCAAACTCTCTCTCCATAAGCATCAACTTCAATTGAGCTTCTTGCTCCCTTAGATTCAACTTAGACTGTAGTTCAGCCTGATTAATTTGCATCTGAGCCTGTGACTCCATTTGAAGTTTTTGCATAGCAGTCTGTGCAGCCATCTGTTGGGACTGCATCTGTTGCTGTGCTTGCATCTGCTGTGACTGCATAGCCATCTTCTCCTCTCGGTCTTGCTTAGACTTACGCTTAACTTTTAGTAGTTGGTTCGCTAGTTTTATATTCTTCAATTCCCTGATGTCTATAGCATCCTCCAAGTTAATGTCTCCCTTTGAAAGAGCCATTTGAATATTCTGCTCAAGCTGTGCCTTCTCTTCCTCGTCCGGTGCTACCTCAATAAATATACCGAAGTCATATATATAAAGGTCTTTGATGTCGTTAAGTATTGACACGTTGTACTTGCCAATCTTATTTATAAAGTCGTCCTTAAAATCAGAATACTCTAATACATCAGCAATTCTATAGGTTAAAGCCTCAGACAAGGTCCTGAACATATATAAGCTTCCATTAAGTATATGACGTGTGGCTGTGTTTGAATTCAACGCAGCAAGCTTTTGAACTCCAACCAATGAGTTAGGGTCAGGCATACTTCCGTCTCTCGCCTCATTTAAGCCTGTTACAGAGCGTAACATGTTCATATAATGGTTATAGTTGCCTATAAGCATTTGCGTCTTAGACGCACCCGAATTTGACGTTAACTGCTGTATAGGAACTCGTGCGTTATTATACTCACCATCCTGAGTGTATGACCTACCTACAACACTACCCGTTTGGAAGTATAGCCTTAATGCATCCTCAGGGTTATATGCGTTACCTGTCCCAAGGTCAACCTCATTTAATCCATCTGCATCTATAAATACTCCGTCGGGAACAACCTTGGATATAACCTGCTGTAGTTTTAAGTGTGTAATCTGAATCAAGTCAGCGAATGGAATCATTCTCCTAACCAATGACTCGATAACTCCCTTATACATTCTCGGTGCAACTGCCACATAGTTTGGTAATGCGTACTGACTTGTTGACTTAGGTCTAACCATGTTCTCAGCAAGATTCCACTTTAGTATGTAGTTAGTGCCCATGACCATTACCCCATCGTACCATACGTCAATTGTTTTGGAAAGCTTTTCAAAGTTCCCCTCGTCCATCATTTCTTGTGGGGGATTGAATTGGTCGTCCTTCTCAATTACTTTAGTGCTACCTGTCTCTTCGTTTACTTTCTTCTTGTAGACCATCTTCTTAGTGGTCTTGTAGTTGAAGTACATTAGCGTCACAGTATCTCTATAGAAAATATCGTTATCATAATACTGAGCTGTGTTATAGTAGTCATACCAACTCTGCCCACTTTTAGAAATCTCTTCTAGGTCTTCCTTGGTAAGCTTAGGGTCAATCTTTAATAACTCAGTTATAGGAACTGTTTTAATTTCACCCCAATAGAAACAGTCTTTGAAGTGAGGGTCTTCTGTGTAGCTGTAAACAACATTAGCGGGGTCTACATACTTAACCTCGACACCTGAACCCGGAAGGAACTCATGCTTGGCTGTAGATATTCCTAACACGGTTAGGTCATAGTCAAGCCTCTTACGTAGGTCAATATACTTGTTTTCCTCAAGCATTGTATTGATAGCCTCCTCTTCAGCTATCTCTATAGCAGGCTTATAGTTAAGCTGCATATATAAAGCCAACTCCTCATCATTAGCAGGAAGGTCGTCAGGGTCTACCGTAAACGGATTTACTCCCGCCTTCTCCTGTATAATGTTCAACAAAGGCTTGGCAGCCATCTGCCCCTCTATCATATTCTGATACTTGCTTCTCTTTGATTGAGACATTGCATCCTGAGCGTATGCCTTAACCTTGAAGAGCCTGTCAGACATTCCGTTCACTACGATGTCAACAAACTTAGGCATTATTGGAACGGGTGTCCAATCTAAGTTTAAGTAAGACAGGTCGCCATTAATAGCCAACTCATTCTTATACTTTCCAACCGGCTGCTCTCCACGAGCATATAACCTTAACCTATGGAAGTTTCTCCATTGGTCATAAAACCTACACTGATTCCCGTCTTTTTTGAACCACTCATACTGAATAGCTTGCCCGATTTGTAAACCGAAAGCATCCGTTGCCTTTTCAGAATCTGAAACAAATTGACTAGGAAACCCTGTCGATGAAATGTTTATTTTGACATCCTTCATGTAATAATTTGACTTGTTGTTCCCTTGTTATTATATCTTGCAAAGTTAATGTTTATTTTTGATTGTTTTCTCTCAGGCTGATATAGGTGTTTTTGGCAAGCCATGATAGCCAAACCTGAACTTATTGATGCATCAAACTTAGTCCTGTTGGTTATATCAAACTTTGCCCAATCCTCTAAGGTCCTTGTAAAAATCATAGAGCCAAACTCATCAGACGGTCTGTACGAACCATCCAAGTCTACCCCAACATACTTCTCAATGTAAGACTCTATTGCTGATGCGTGTGCCTGCTTAACGTCCTCGCTTGTGTTTGGTATTCCACCCAATTCCCTTTCAGTCTTGGATAGCTTATTGTAATGCTTGTCAGGTCTGTTTGTGCAGTAGCCTCTGTAACCCCTGTTCTTGAAATGGTATAGCAGCCTTGGCTTGTTGTTCTCTATCAGTATTGGCATCCCATAGAACACACACGCCATAAGAACGTCTTCGTAAAATATCTCTGCCGTCTGTGGTCGGGCTACATACTCCAAGAAGAACTCATTGCTTGGTGCATCGTCCATGTTAAACTTGGTTAGTCCGTGCAATGCTCCGTTTGAACCTCCACCTCCGACAACCCCTGATATGTCATAAGAGTCACAACCAAACGCACCTAAGTGCTCATTGGGCGGGTACTTCAATCCATTTCTGTTTATAGGTGCAGTGTTTATCTTATCATTGGGAGTCCAACTGACATAGAACCTGCCACTCTTGTTGGGTGAGAATATAACCTTCGTGTCCTTTACCCCATTATTCCAACTAAAAGAACCACGTGTTACATGATGCTCACGTATCAATGAGTCGTTGTAGTCTATCTGCTGATATATCTTTGTTAAGTTAAATATAGACTGCTTGCTCTCATCCCTAAACGCATGAGACTCTGTTCTTGGGAACTGCCTATAGAACTCATTCAATGCATCGGCATCATTCTTTAGTGAATCAACTTCAGCTTGCCAATAGTCAATAGCTCCCTGATGAATAAGTTCGTTGTCTATCCCCAACAAAGGTTGTTTAGGATTGATTAACACAGGCATCCCATACCTGTCAATGAACCCCTCCATGTTCCACTCCATAGGTATAAACAATGAATACAGCCCACTCCTTGTTTGACCATTGGCACTCCTCTTCTGTACGTTAGAGTCCTCGTAATGTTTCTTGAAATTACTTCCACCCTTAGATAAAGCGTTTGATGTAGAACCCATCATACACTTACCTATAATCTTGCTACCCAACCTAAGACAGGTCTTAGTTACACGCCAATTGTTTAGGATGTTGTTAGGCTTTATCCACTTCCCACTCTCGTCGTGTACTAGCAGTAGAAGCTTTTCACCATCATAGCTGTTGTCGTCCGTGTTCTTCCAATCTATCGTGGTATCCAAACCCTCTATAATGTCATCGTCGGAGTCGAACATATTCTTCTTGGTAATCTTAGCAGCAGGCACACGGTATGCTAACTCAGTCTTTGGTTTATCCATGCCGTCCATAATAGGCTTGAAGAAGAACGGTAGCCTGCTGTTTATTGGCACAACCTTGTCGGTGAACATCTTCTTGGCATCGCTACCCGTCTTGGATAGTATCCCAACCCTTGCATCCTTGGCTAAAGTAGCAGTGCTTACACACTCTGATGATGACATGAATGAGAATCCTGAACGCCTTATCTTTAAGTAAACCATTCCAAAACTTCTCTTGTCTGCCTTACACGCCTCCCAAAAAATATATAGCAGCCTGTTAGCCTCCCTAAAGTCAGGGTATCCAACATCAATAGATGTCCACTGAAGGTACATGTAGTGAGAGCCTGTCATGTATGTAGGCTTACCGTTGTTCATAAACCAATAGCCATCCTCCCTAAAATCAAACTCCTTCTCAATGAAATCTACCCACCTATTCTTAAACTCCTTAGGCATGTCATTCCATTGAAAAATAGATTGTATCTTTGTAAGTTCCTTTGGAAGTTCTTTCCTCTCCCAATACTGCTTCTCTTTTTTAGCGTGCCTCTTGTAACACTTACTAGGAGCTAGTGGTAGTCCTATCCTTAAATTTTGAATTTCAATAACCTCACCTAAAGTACCGTCCTTGGATATTACAATAAGGTCATAGGTGTCGTTGTAGCCATACTTCCAACTCTTAGCCCTGTTCTTGTTGGAGAGCACACTCTTGGGTATGTATTCCTCAAGTACCCTGTATATATTATTTTGACCTTCTTTCTGCAAACCCTTGTTTTGTATCCACCTTGCTTGGTCCACTACTCAGTGACTCTATAGCCTCCTTCTCTGCCTCAATCCTGTTAAGAATTTCAAACGCATCAAATATCGCTAACTTCTTTGTAGCGGCAGCATTCTTTAACCTGTCTGCCGATATGTCATCCTCAGGGTCGTGCTTTATAATCTGCTCCTTTGCAACCTTTATAAGCTGCTCTACAGCCCTGTGACCTGCCTCAATAATTTTTAATTTAACTTCCTTTGAGTTCATCTATAATATATTATTAATAATAACCAACAGTATTATTACGTCTATAATAATCTTTGCTATAAGCAAGACAGCTAATGATTTAAAAAATTTTCTCATAACACCATTGTGATTTGATGGTCATACATCCTATACATTTTTTTATCGTCAACATAAAACTCATACTCACTTTCAGGCTTGAACGTAACCTTGTCTCCTGATTTTACTCCCTTTGATTTTAAGTAATCATTGGGGTAAAGCATGAGACCCATTAGTGGTTCTTCCTTTATGTTCTTGTAAATATAAGAATTTTCTACGTCAATTGGCTCTACAAAACAATACCTGTCATAGGCATTCCAATCTTTACCGTCGTGGTACATAAAGAATTGGTCAGGCTCTATAAAGAACAAGTCCTCCTTAAAGAAACTTCTACCGCTCCTCCTTTGACCCTTCATGTCATTGTAAAACTTAAAAACGTTGTGGTGTACGAGTAGCGTGTCTCCAACCTTTATAGGTCCGTCGTACCCTAGCGGTAACTCCTGAACAATGCCCCTTCTATTAGAAAACCTTACGTCCTCCTCAGATGTGCTTGTTATTACCTCAACTCCTGATATATTCTTGGTGTTATCGTATCGCCTGTTGTTCTCAGGTTTTACAATAAAAAAAAATGGTGAACGCATGTTTCATTAAAAATTTATATTATATTCAATTGATATAGGCATTGTGCCCGTAAACTCTTTCCAAAGTAAGACCTCTTCTTTTTTACTCTCTATCCATATCTTTATAGACTTAGTGCTAAAGTCATACATAATCAGGTGTATACTATGCGTACCGTTTAGTATCTCCTGCCCTACTATGTAGTGCATAGCCCCCGACTTGTAGTCAGGTCCAACACTTATCTTACGAATATCCATAATGTTTATTTAATTAAGAGTACTCTATGAAAAATCTAAACTTAAGTCCTGTATAGTTACCGACAGGTGCATTTGTTTTAAGTTGAAAACTAATTGCATTAGTATAATACTTTTGCTGACCACCAACAATTCCCTCATCAATAACTCCAACTTCAGACCTTACCTGTCCCGAAGCAGTTATACCTGAACCTGCAGGATATATAAGCTCACCATACCTAGAACCTGCATCGCCTATATTAGTTGTTAATGTTGCAGGAGGTAAAGTAGCTCCCGGTACAATTGAACTTGTAGACCCATCAACTACTCCGCCACTTGTTATGTACTGAGCCGCAGTTGTAGCACCTGTACTTACATAGTTGCCACTTAAATCAAAGAACGTCTCTGAGTTAGCTGCAGCTATTCTAAATTCCATTGCAGATGATGCATTTGTATACACCTTAACTTTTGTTATTGCATTCCAAGGGGTTGTTGGTATTAATACCCAAACATTATTAGTTAGCAAAGGTTGTAGTGATATAGTTGGCATCTGTGGTCCATACTGTACCCAAGAATCACTTGAAAGAAACTGACCAATCTCTTCAGCTTTTGTAGGGTCAAGTGCAGAAAATATAGACACAGACCCCAATGTAGTGTCTACCGTTATATCTCCACTGTCATACTGCTGTATTGCAGGAGGTGACCAAGCCCAAGCCCCGGGTAATGGATTCTCTATGCAAAAGAACTGATAAGCTCTACCGTCATTTGGAATTGTTGCTGAACCATTTACCACGCCATTTATTTCTCCCCCTACTACTGAAGGGAATACAGATATTGGCATATTTGAGTTGTTAATAAATATAGTATTCCTACCCGTAGTAGGGGTTGGTAGTCTTGTAGCTAAGTCTGCTGTAGTAGCAGTTGTAATTACATTAACCCCATATATAGCCTGAGAAGTAGAAGCAATTGTAGTTCCGTTTAACTGAAGCTCGCTCACTTGTCTTGCCTCTTGAGCAAGGTCAGCTATAGACTGTACAGTAAAATTCTTAGTAGCATTTAAAGACTCACTATCAGTGCCTATTAATAAATCTGAACCTACAGGTGTTGTAGTCGTATACGTGCTTATCTTCCCCATTACTTTTCTTTTTGTTGAACGTCACCCGTCTGAATATTAATGACAGCGTCTTTTCCGTATTTTTCAATCAATAAATTTTCTTCTTCAGCATACTGAATCTTTAATTCATCTACCTTCGCTAGAAGGTTATGCTGAGTTATAGTCGTGTCACCTAGCTGAATCTTTAACTGATTAAAGTCACTCATCAACTTATGAATCTTCTCTAACTCTTCCTTATTTAACTTTGCCATTTGATTTAATTTATTGGCAAAGATAAGTAATTAATTTCTATTTTTTCTTCTACGCCTATCTGAAGTGAAACTGTCCATCATCTTCTCACCCGTTCGACCTATTACATAGCCGCCTATGCCAAGCTGTAACAAGTTCCAAAACTCATCCTCTAACGGTGGTATGGTGAGACCAAACAACGGTCCAAGGAACTTCACGTATATAACAATAAACCCAAACGATAACATCAGTATGGGTCTCCAACTTCTCTGTAGCCAATTTCCACTCGCCTCTGCTATTATTATATCAGCCTGCATCTTCTGAAGCTCAAGCTCCTTGGTTGCAAATATCTGCTTCAATGCTATCTCAGCCTGCATCCTTTCTTCCTTAGACGTGATCAGACCATCAAGCCCCCCAAGGACATCCTTGACAAGGCTACCACTAAACCATTCCATTACCTTTCCCATCATATATTACTGTATTCTTCTGTTGCATCAAAACAAGGACACGCCTTGGCTGCAAAGTCTCGGTGTCCGTGTATAATAGCGTCAGGCTGTAGTAACTTTAAAAACCTTAACAGGCTTAGTAAAGACTCCTTCTGCTTTTCTGTGCGAGTATCCTTCGGTGTCCTGCCATCCTGTTCAACCCCGCCTATGTAGCATACGCCCCAAGACTTAGAGTTTTTCCCAATGGTGTGTGCCCCTGAGTCGTTTATGTTTCTTCCTACTTGAATCGTTCCGTCTATCAGTATAACAAAGTGATAGCCACATCCCCTCCAACCTTTTGCCTTGTGCCACCTGTCGATGACGTGCATGTCTATACAGTCGTCTCCCTCTCGTGTAGCGGAGCAGTGTACTATTATATTTTCTACATCATCAGTTCTCATAAACCTTAATGTACTACTTTTTTTCGTTTATGTAAATCTTTTGTACTGTGTATACTATAGTTGCAGTTAACAACACTACCTTTAACAACATCTCAATCTCAGTAAAGGATACTGCAAGCACTCCTGAGTTTATAGCATATATTTTCAAATCCTGTAGTCCCATTTTTTTATTCAAAAAGAGCAGTAATACTGTTTGCCGTAGTTCCTGTAGAATCTATTGACTTAAATATTATTGGTAATATAACCCCCGCAGGTACATTACTTAAGAAAATTGTATCTCCCTCAATTGTTGTTCCTGAAATCCTTCCACCCGTCCCTGTCCATATAGCACAACCCAAACCGGATGTTACGTTTCCTATTCTATAGTTTGCTGAAGCAGCAGGAAATATGTCGTCACTTAGGGCTAATCTTGATTCTGCAATAATTTCTGTAACTGTAGCACTATTATATGTATCTAGGTTGTAGACTGTTGCCCCAACCTCAACACCCTGTCTAATAAAGTCAGAGTCAGTGTCAACTAAACGGTCGGCAGCAAATGCTGTTGTTTGCCCCGATGCAACAATATTAGCGGGGTTAGGTATGCTAATATTGTCTGAAGGAATTACAGGAATACTTCTTCCATATTTTTGGTTATATCCTTGTTTCATAATTTCTATTTGTAGGGTATTATTCTGTTTAAAGTATCACGCCTTTTATTACATCCACAGTCCTTACCCATCTTTTTACTGACCGTGTCTACTACAGACTTGATACCCGTTAATTTTGTTACCTTGGCAACCGTGTCACCAAATCCTCTTGACTTTTCTTTTATATTCATTTGCTCTTCTTACAGATACATAAAAATTTATCAGGGCACTCTCCGTGCATCTTGAACATAAGCTTAGACATCATAGTGTTCCACTTACATTTCATCTTTACCTTTAGGCTCTGCATCCACAGACCTAACCTTACTAATAGTTTTCCCATTACTTATTTGCTTTTGATTGTTTTTTAGCACCCCTTGCTTCAAGCTTGAAAGCTTTCTTACGTAGCTTCTGCTCCTTCTTAAATCTACCCTCATCAACTGCAACCATAGACTTATAGTATTTTCTACCTGCCTTTTTTAGAAGCCTGTTACCTCCGCCTCCAAAGGTGGGAGCTAATGGTGTACCTAAATCTCTCATAACTTATTTATTTTACTTTGCAAATATACTAATATTTTCCTTTCCTATTTTTCGGACTTGACTTGGTTGAGCCTCCCTTGCCTGCCCATAGATTCTTACACGACCAATACCTTGCCGTTAGCTTTGACTTAGCAGTACCACACTTGTGTCGTGCCTTGAAAGACTTACGTGCAGCAGCAGAGTAGTTGTGACCATAGCCCTTAGCACCGAAGTGTATTAACTTCTCCTTGCCTCCCTCGCACGCCTTGACCATTCTCTTCTTGCCTGCCCTGTCGGATTTAGTAACCCGATTGCACTTCATCTTACTCTTCTCAGCCATCTAATACTTTTTCTTTTTTATCTTTTAGTATATTTTTTAGTTACCCTTCCCTTCTTGGTGTTGGGTATAAATTGTTTTCTTCCACCTGACGCTTTCTTTTTACGAGCCGTCTTAGCACGTTCTGCTTTAGTCATACTCTTAGCCTTCTTTAGAGGCAGACACCTGTCAGGGTTCTTCTTGTTCTTGCTTGTACCGCACTCCCCCTTGATAGAACCGTCAGTACCTATACGTACCCACTTCTCGTCTCTCCACTTCTTTAAAGCTCCCATTACTTTTTCTTTTTACCCTTAGCATAGTTGGGGTCTTTACAGTACTTGCTTGCTGCCATATTAGCATAGGCTGATGGGTACTTGTCAAACGTTCTCTTTGCCCAAGCAATCCCCGCAGGACATATCTTGTTGCCCTTTGTTCTACCCTTCCTTGCCATTACTTTTTGTTCTTGCCGCACTTAGCGTATGCACTATTATTAATTGATTCGTTAGATGGAAGCCCATATTTTTCGGGCTTACCCTTCATCTTTGCATTCGCTGCCGTGAAGTATGGTTTGATTGTCTTTTCCATAATTTTTTATTTTTTTTCTTTATATGTATCACTATATATTGTTGACTTAGACAATGAGTCATCCTCAGATTCTTTTAATTCTTTATTGAACGCCTTACGTTCCTTCCTTAGAACCTTCCTGTGCTTCCTTGCTGACTTCCTTGCTGACTTCTTAACAGATTTGCTGTGGAAAAATGACTCAGCTAATGGTGTGCCTAAATCTCTCATAACTTATTTTTCTTTTTTTTTGGTTTTCTAAAACTAGAACCGGAAGGTCCACCCAATGTTCCCATATTTTTAAACGTAGGTGTCTGAGTAGGCTTGTTATTACTTTTGTTTCGTTTAGTCCACCTCTCAACGTCCTTGTTCTTGAAGTTTATATCGTTCAGGTCTACAGCGTCAGACAAAGGGTCTATCTTCATCTTCTTCTTTTCTTCCTTCTTCTTTTCTTCTTTAGCCATTATTTATATCTTTGCACAAAGATACTAAATAAAATTTATGTCAAATCAAAGAAAGTCGCCTCCAAACGACTACCTAAAGTATTGGAGAGTTATAAGATACTTCGTTAAGGCTAAGTATGGTCTGTCTACGGCAGACCTTGAGATGCTCCTGTTCCTTTACTCGGAGAAGTATTTCAGTAAGGATAAGTTTCGTGAGTTCGACGAGCTGCTGTCGTGGAACGTTAACAGGTTCGACAGGCTAAGGCGTGACGAGTGGATAGTAGTGTTCAGGAAACACCACGGTAAAAGGAAGGCTTTGTACGAGGTTTCATACAAAGCAAGGCGTATGATTAGCAGTATCTACAAGAAGCTTAGTGGCGAAGAGATACCAACGAGTATGTCTGCTAATCCTCTATTCAAGAGAGACGTGTCATACATGGACAAGGTGTACCGCAATATGATAAAGGAGATGAACGCCTTTACAAGACAACAACGACATCCCTCTCAGAAATAATCGTGTAAGACTCTGAGCCTATCATCATCGTATACCCCGCCCTCTTGTCGTAGTATATGGTGTCCCCCTTTGATATTACGGTAACGTCAGAACCCGGCTCAACAATAAAACCTTTCTTGTATCTTAGCTGATTGCTTTCCTCTGCAGAAAGCAGTATGCCTGATGATGTCTCTATCTCTTCCTCTATTATATTAATCAGAATGTTTTTCCCTATTGGCTTCATTTCTTATAGTATTAAATCGTTATGGTCATATGTGTCGTCTATCCATACGGGCGTGCCCTCTCCAACGTAAGCCCCTGCAACGTTGAAGTCAAACCACTCCGTTGCGTCAAGCTCAGTCATCTGCTCGTCAATCATCAGTATTGTGATGCACTTAGATACCGAGTAGGCTATTCGACCCGTATTGTAGTCAACGCCTATGATAGCGTCATTGAAACCGTCTGCTTTGTATATATCACTCTCCATCTTCGTAGGTTCGTGCCATCGTTATAATGGCGTTCGTTGACAATATCGTCACGGCAACTGATACCGCATTCTGCAGTGCAGACTTCGTAACCTTCAGCGGGTCAATCACGCCCATCTCATACATGTCGCCATACACACCACTCTTCACATTATAACCGTGGTCGCCCGTAACTAAGCCACCCCCCGTTATCTCCTCAGGGTTTAATCCTGCGTTTACTATGATTTGGTTTATGGGGGCACTCAACGCCTCCTTTAGGATGTGCTGTGCAACTGTCGAATGGTCTAGGTTGGCACTCTCGTTGAATAGTGCAACACCACCTCCGGCAACAATACCCTCCTCCAAGGCTGAACGTACCGCACACACCGCATCGTCCACACGGTCATACAGCTCCTTCTGCTCTAGGTCAGTCTGACCGCCTACGTATATCACTCCGATTCCCCCCGTTAGGGATGCTATCCGTGACAAAATAAAATCCTTGTCTCCCTTCTTCTTGGCGTTCTTGTGTGCGTCCCATAGCTGTGACACCCTCTCCTTCACCTCGCCACCGCTTACGCTGTCGTCCTTTATCACGATGGTGCTGTCCTTGGACACTATCACCTTCGATGCGTAGCCAAGGTCGTCGAAGCTTACATGGCTCAGGTCGTCTCCCGTCTTCTCGCTGAAGTAGGTTGCACCCACGCTGATAGCAATGTCGCCCATCAGCTCGTGCTGCTTGTAGCCAAACGACGGTGGCGTTATGCCGCACACCTTGATGTCACGCTTCACCTTGTTAGCCGCCAACGTGTTCGTAACGTTGGTAGCACACGGTGCGATTATCAGTAGCTTCTTGCCCTCCGAAATGATTGGCTTCAGTATGTTCTCAATCTGTAGTATGTTGCTTATCTCAGCGTCGGAGACTAGGATGTGCACGTCCTCAAACACGCACTCGTCCCTCTTGTGGTCGTTGATGAATAGGTTGGACGTGTAGCCCCTCTCTATCTTTATACCCTTAGTGGTCTCGTAGTAGGTGTCAGAAGTCTGAGACCTGTCAACCGTAACGATGCCGTTCTTGCCCACAGCCTTATACACCTTAGATATGATGTCGCCTATGTGCGAGTCGTTGTTCGCCGATATGGTTGCGATGTCCCTCAGCTTGTTCTTCGTCACAGACTTAGAGTTAGCCTTCAGGTTGTCACACACCACGCTCGTAAGCTCAACCAACTCCCTCAGCACCTCGGTCTTATTAACGCCCTTGGCTATAAGCTCCATGCCCTTCTTAACCAACGCCTCCGTCAACACTATCGCAGTAGTCGTGCCGTCGCCCGCTGACGTGGCAGTCCTCTCGGCTGCCTCCTTCATCATACGAACCGCAAGGTTCTCTACAGGGTCTAGTAGGTCTACCGCCTTGGCGACAGTTACCCCGTCCTTCGTTACCGTTATCCCGTGTGTGTGGTGTGGGGACTCTATTAACACCGTCTGACCGGATGGTCCTAGCGTGGACTTAACCGCACCCGCTATTGTCTCTATCCCCTTGATTAGCTTGTCCCTCCCCTCTTGGTCGAACTTTAAGTTCTTGGGAGAGTATCCTATTTCATTCATGTGATTAAATTTAATTTGACGCAAATATAAACAAACTTTATTAATAATCCTAATGCCGACTTTCAGTTTCCCTATACTACTACTACTACTTTATACTATTTATTATTTTTCTTTATGAGATTTTTGAGACTTAAAATCGACATTATCGACACTACTCTTGATAATCAATAAGTTATAAAATTAAAAACGACATTAAATCGACACAGTAATGTCAATAGTTGACATAAAAAAAGGGGAGTCTATAAAACTCCCCCCTTTCATCAACACAATAAAACAAAACTTATCTTATAATATCCTTCATCATCTCAGCGTTAACCATGGCACGTGTCATCATGCCAACCTTTCTTTGGTCTTTCATTTCTCGCTTAATGTTTGCCGCCTGTTGGATGCCCGTTATTGAATTGGGTCTATCGTTAATTAGTCTACCGTCCTTGACAGTTAATCCACTCATGTCTCTGTAATCCATACCTATTTATATTTTATGTTTAAAGCTATTAACCCTAAGTACAGTATTAGTTCCCCGTACTCGTAGTCCTCGTCAACACCATACCAAGCCCATCCTAAACTGAAACCAATCCGAATCCTGTTCTCGATTGCTATAGTGTATTCCATACGCAAATATACAAAAAATTTTGTTAGGTGTGTATAGCATTTGGGTTATATATGGTCGTACGCAAAGTTGTCGATTTTAGAAAACGATTTTTTTTTTAATAGGGGGGGTCGAAACAAAACCGCCGCAGTCCCTTTTTTTAGGCTTTTAGTATTAGCCCCGCCACCACTGCTAGATATATATTGAATGTGTGTGGGTGGCACGATGTATCGCACGCATTCCACGCCACCGCCCGACTGAATGAATGTCCCGCCACCGCCCCGCCCCATCAGGTAGAGTATTAGTGTGCATATGCACACAGGGAGAGGGAGGGTAGCCCCTGACCGCAAAAATAATTGCATAAACAAAACGTAGTGATACCAAGGGCTGCGTGATGGCAACTAAAATAAATGCAAAATAAATAGAAAATAATTAGTAAAAAATTAGGATAGTAAATAATCCTGTATTAGATTTGCAGTCGTAACGGTATTGTTACACACAATTAAAACAAATTAAGTTATGAGTAGATTACCAAAAAAAGAGTATTTCAGAATGAGACTAACTCAAGCAATCAAGATGGGCAATACAAGAAAGGCTCAGTATTTCCAAAGCAGACTTGAGCAGTTAACTCAAGCAGAGCCGAAAGTTAATGAGACCGCAAAGGAGTCAGCTCTGCGAAAGTGCAGAGAGGCGTTTGAGGGGCTTGATGAGAGCGGTAGATTGATAGAAGCCAACAGGATATTCACGAAGGCTTGTGCTGATGGGATTAGTGTGAATGAGGTGATGTCGTTCCTCAAGGAAGCTAACGTGATGAGTGACACTGAAATGATGCATTCAATGACATTCTAGGTCAAGCCACCACCGACACCCAACCTCGCTACCTTAAACGGAGCGGGGCTTTGGTGGTATAAAAACTATTTTTTTAATTTAAATTTAATATCATGAACAATTCAACACAATCAATCAAGACAGGTTTATTATCTAACGCCAAGGCAGTAAAGGGGCTACAGGTAAAGAAGTTGACCAAGGCATTCGACATGTCAAAGAAGCATGAGGACACGCAGTTCCAACGAAATCTGCAACTAGCAAGGCTAGTGGCAAATGCGAAGCAATGGCTTAAGACAATCGAGGCAAAGGATTTGATGAAGGAGCGTGACATCAAGTGCAACATTGCAGATGTCTGCGAGGCTAACGGCATGTGGGTAGCAAGCACTAAAAACGCCTACCTGTACGCACGGGTTGGAGTCCTAGACCAAAAGGTAGTTGACAACTTCATCGAGGCGTGTGAGAACGATAGCAAGCTATCATTGGGCATCAAAGCCCTTGACAAATTTGCAAAGGGCAAGAGTGCTAAGAAGGAAAGCAAGAAGTTTGTTTCATCATTCGTATCAGATGGATTGTCTGCGAAGGAGGATGAAGAGGGTAACATCACCACCAAGGGTGAAATTGAGGACATAATTGCACAAATGGACTCATTGACAAAGAAGTTGAAAGGGCAGTTAAGCACAGGCTATGCCATCACCAAGGACACCACCAAGAAAGCCAAGGAGGACAGCGAAATGCAAAACCTCTTGCTGCAGGGCAAGTGGTGTGATGTACAGGATGAATTCCCGTCGCTAGACGAGGTTACTTGGAAGTCAATGACCAAGGCTGAGTATAAGAAGTCTAAAACCAAGTTGCCGTTCGGCAAATGGCTAGATAAGCACTGTAAAGCAAGTTTAGGCTGCTAGTGTGCATATGCACACTTTTCACCCCAAGCCCTATGCCGTAAATGGTATGGGGCATTGGTGGTGTAACTATTTTTTAATTTAAATTTAATAAGATGAGTAAAGGTAAAGAGTTAGCAAGACAAATGGAAGACTTCATTAATGGTGCAAGCTGCACTGAAATTGAGGACTTCTCAAGTGAATTTACTAGGATGCATAACACGCTAGAGCAGAAGGCGTTTGGTATGCTTCTAAAGACCATTCAGCGTGTGTCTGAGCATAAGTACACGGACGGGCGGAACGAAGCCTGTGTGAAGGCTGCTAGGATGATGATTAAGGGCTATAAGAGTGCATTGATTGATGACTTGGTGTCTAGTGATGACTATTGGACAAAAGAAAAGGCTAGTGATTGGGTAAATGGAGGAGGATTTGATATGTCTAGGATGCCATTAGTGTGAACGTGCACACTAATTAGTGATCATTTAGTAAAGAATTAGGATATGTCAGATATATTTCGTATATTCGCATCACATTAATTAACCAATAAAAATATATTATGAGTAAACAAAATGAAATTTTCGAAAGGGTAAACAAGTTAGTAATCGAAGGGCTAAAGAAGGAGGGTATGAATTGGTTTAAGCCTTGGAAGGGTGGACAAGAAAACTCCCCACTTAACCTATCTACCAAGAGGTATTACAATGGATTCAATGTCTTTATGTTGAACTGCGTAATGCGGAGCGAAGGGTACGAGCATAACCAATGGCTAACATTCAAGCAAGTATCCTTAAAAGGTGGCAAGGTCATCAAGGGTTCAAAGTCAAGTGCGGTTTACTTTTGGCAGATAGGTTACTTCGACAATAAGACAGGCAAGTTTGTAAGCCCCAAGGCAGTGAAGGGTATAAACCCAAGCGAAAAACTAGCTGACGGCAAGTACAGGTACAGGAAAACATTTTCAGTAAGATTCTACAAGGTGTTTAATGTTGCTCAGTGCGAAGGTATCGAGCCAATGATTACCGAAGAAATAATATCAGATGTAGTTAACGAGCCTGTAGATGTTGCAGAAAGTTTAGTAAAAAACTATGTAGAAAGTCAGAGCGGTTTTAAAGTAACCCACGGACAGGGGGGAGCATACTACAACGTCAACAGGGACTTTGTTAATATGCCACACCTTGAAACGTTTGTAGACTCTGATAGCTACTACAAGGTATTGTTTCACGAGTTGGCACATAGCACAGGACACGAGTCTAGGTTGAATCGCAAGTCCATGAATGAAGTCCAAAGGTGGGGCGACAATGTATACGCACAAGAAGAGTTAGTGGCGGAAATTAGCAGCATGTACCTAGTAGGACTACTAGGGCTGAGTCCGAAGAGCAATGATGAAAACTCACAGGCATACATCAAGGGGTGGTGTAAACACCTTGAAGACAAGCCATCAGAGTGTGTATACGCTATGCAACAGGCAACAAAGGCGGTTGAATTTATGCAGAAGTAAAATAAAGTGTGCATATGCACACTAAACACCAACCTCGTGCCGTCAATGGTACGGGGCATTGGTGGTAGAAAAACTATTTATTAACCAATAAAATTATATTATGAGAGCAAGAGTATTAAAAAATATAGATATAGGATTTAGCTATGTAAAAGGAAGAGTGTTTGATGTTCACGAGGTAGTTGGCACAAGGGTAACAATAAAATACGCTTATGAGGGTAATGACCATTTATGGGAGAGGGATAGGTACATAGACTTAGCCTTGGACGAAGTAGAGTTATTGATGGAAGGGAGGCACGTAGAAGTGTACCGAAACCAAGCTACAAGGGACGGCAATTGGATAGGATTTAACAAGAGCAAGGGGTATGCGTTAAGGTATGCTATGCCTAACGGCAGAGAGTTTATAAACCTATGCAAGAATCCATTCAAGGTGGACGAGTATACCACGATTACTGAAGAAAAATTTAACACATTATTTAACCAATAAAATTATTTAAGATGAAAGTATTTGACAAAGTATATACACAAGACGGATTTGATTTATGGTGGCTACACGATAGCGACAATCAAATTAAATTATTAGAAGCTGATTTATACTACGATGAAAACAATTTTTTGAAGGCGTGTAAGGATATAGTATTGAGTGGCGAGGAGTATGTAAACTACAACGTTATAGACGATGAGACCATAGAAGGATGGGAAAAAGAATATAACAAAGACTATAAAACTTGTGATAGATGTTGTTATGATATTGTAGATGATGATGGCGATATTATGGAGCATATTTGTATTGATGATAAACTTTATTAAAAACCAATAAAGTGTGCATATGCACACTAATTAATTAACCAATAAAATAAAATTATGAAAGAGCAAGTAAAAATTACGATGGACATCCTAAAGAATTGGGATTGCCTAAAAGACCTAACCGAAAGCGATAAGCAGTACATCGAATGGCAGTTAAACTTTATAGCTGACCAAGCGATAGCTGATTATAGAAAAAAAATTAACGAGTTAGGGAACGAATTATTATTAACCAATAAAAGTAAATAAGATGGGAAGATATTATAATGGAGACATCCAAGGGAAGTTTATGTTTGCAGTACAATCAAGTGATGCAGCAGATAGGTTTGGTAGCTTGGGGTATACCCCCGATGTAATACACTATCATTTTGATGAGGAGCATTTGCCTAAGATAAATGCTGAACTTAAAAAGTTAAAGGATGCATACGATAAGGTTGCAAAGCTATATGCAGACGACAAGATTGTTTCGGTGTACGATGAGCCAAGCATTACTCATCAAGATTTAATCGACTATGCTGACTACAATTTAGGTAATCAAATTAAGCAATGCGTTGAAGATAATGGCTATTGTTTTTTTGAATCAGAATTATAATTTATTAACCAATAAAAATAAATAGTTATGTTGAACATAGAAAAAATCAAACAAGAATGTATTGATATAGATATGCAGAATATTGAGGATGGCGATAAGTCAATTGACGACCTTAACTTATTTTATAGTAGTATTACTTTAAAGGAATTACTTACAATTTATTCTGAATACAATGGGTTAAAGTGTTACAAAGACGATGAGCCAAAAGAATATCGAGAGTCTTATAACTTAGATATACTTAGCATTCTAGAATTACTATAATTACATATAAAAATAAATAAGATGGAAAGATTTGTTGATTGGATGATGTCAGACAACGTCATCTACCGAAGGGATAGTGAAGGGAAATATTTTTTCTCCACCCAAGATGCTCAATGGGCTAATAAGCTCTATGATTTAGTAGAACTTCAGAATTATTTTAGGAAAGAATTTGGAAATTAAAAATAATTTACTTACCTTTGCTTCAGCTAGCGATATTGCGAAGCGAAAAACAAAACACAATACTATGAGTAAAGTAAAATTAACCGATGTTCAAAAACAAAAAGTATCATTGTTTTTATCTGAGCAATTAACCTCATTAAGAGAGGAGAAAAGAATTGGAAGAATGCATTATCATAATGCTCCCGATAACTTTCTTAAATCTTTAGAACAAGCAATCCGTGTAGGAATAGCTGAGGAGATTTGGAATAGATAATTCAAACCAATGGGGGGAGTTATCTCCTCCCCCCTTTATTATTATTAACTAAAATTAAAATTAAATACTATGGGAAATATGAGTTATTGTAGGTTTGAGAACACTAGCGACAACCTACAAGATTGTATAGATGCAATCGAGGATATGAATAATAACAACGGACTAAACGACTATGACGAACCTTTATCGGATAGCGAACAAGAGGCTTTTAGAGAAATGATAGAAATGTGTAGAACATATCTAGAATATTCAAAGGAGTTGTTAGACACAATAGATAATGACGAAAACTATTAAATACTATGAGAAAAGCAATTGAATCAGTAGGACAAGCTATTAAAAATATCGAAAAAGAAATGGAAGTAACCCTAAGGGAAGATGAATTTAAGATGCTTGAACGAGCAAAAAAAGAAGCGATTAAATGTTTAACTACCTTAAGATATATTAACCAATAAAATTAAATACTATGGGAAAGATGAAAGAAAAATTTATGGACGTGCGTCAGCACGATAGACACGATGATGATGCGTATCATTACGAGCAATGGAAATCAAGAGAGAGAGAGCAAAGCGAAGAGCGTATGCTCACTAGCAAGGTTATGCTTACCAATCTATTTAAAAGAATGGGGGAGAGTTATGAATGACTTTGAATATGACATAGACGGGGACGAGGTAACGATTGACCTGTACATCGAGGGACGATGGGCAAACGAAATCAAGGTAGACAAGTGGGAGTTACTCAGCGAGATTGGTGCGAGAGCAATCGAGAATCACGATGACTTCTTCACCTTCGAAACCTACAAGATAACCTACCCGACATCAGACGATAGCTTTATCTACTCGGAGTATGTATTGGAAAGAGATGACATTGAAGATTACTTAAAAGAAAAAAAACTATTATGGCAAGATTAATTAAGACAGACGGAGAGATTGTCGAGAACGTAGACATCTCTTCACTAGAGAAAATGCAGAACCTAGTTGGGGGGTACATACAAATTGTGTACCTCGAAGGACAAAGGATGCTCATTGTAAACGAGGAGGGGCTACTCATTAAGCTACCCATCAACGACAATGCAAGTGAACTATACGGACACCCATTGGTTGGGAACGTGATTGATTGTACTAACGAAGAACTAAACGAGAGGATATGATACACATAACTAAAGACAGGTTTGTTTGGTTGGATGTAACCAAGCGAATTAAAAAAAGCCCAACACTATGGGTAGAGAACGAACTATACGCAGTACACGACGATGACTCGGAGTCATTGCTTGAGTCAGTAGAGGAGGTGATAGAGGCTATCAACTTAGGGCTACGGATATGTATGGAAGGTGGATACCTACCATCGAAGTACACCCCACAAAAAGATTGGTGGGGTAAGGCTAAGAAGGTTGTGAAGGAAGGCTACGTTTACGTTCGATGGACTGATGTAGATTTATCAAACATAAAATTTAAATAAAATGAATAGCAAAGAAAAGATTAAGGAGATAACGGACAAGGTCTGCACTATGCTCCAAGAGAAGAATGAATCATATGGCGACTCAGCCCTTGAGCCTATCAACGTGTTTAGTAAAGGCTCGGCTACCGAGTCCTTGTGTGCAAGGATAGACGACAAGCTATCACGCATAAGGAACAAGGGAATCAATGACGAGACCGAGGACACGCTCTTTGACTTGATAGGATACCTTACACTGCTAATGATAGCAAACGAGATGGAGGTTAAGAACACTAATGATATTTATAAACGATGGACAAAAACAACGACATGAAAAGAAAGATATTTAACGAGTACGCAAGTAGAATTACAAAGGTCTTTGGCATAACCGAGGACTCTTTGTTTAGCAAAAGTAAACACAGGGATATTGTTGACGCTAGGTATATGTTACACTACCTGTGCTTCAAGAGACCTATGAACATCAACACCATAATGGAGTACATGAGTGATAGCGGATACCCAATGTCATACTCTAACATTCAATACGGGATAGACGTAATGAAGAGGAAGATAAGGAGAGACAAGGACTTCTCTGAGGCATACAAGAAAATAAAGGGGGAGGTGTAATGGGGTATGACTTACAAGACATATGGCGTCAGGCATTGGATGATGACTTTGCCACCGATATAAACGGACAGGGATACGAGTCAAGGCTAGTGTACGGTGTCAAGATAATACGAGACAACGTAACGAAGGAGGTTCAGATACTCAAGGCTATGACGGGCAGTGAATACTACCCCAAACTATCCAAGGATGAGGTAGAAGTTTTTTTAGATAAGGGTTGGAGATATGGGATATATTCCTTATCTTTGGCGAGCTATCGAACCAAGCTTGAAAACATCAAGGAGGCTATCAAGTCTGAGGTTAACGGACGTAATCGAATCAAGAGGCTATACCTATACAAGGAGTCTAGGGATGGCATACTAAAGAAATACAATAACATTAATAATAAATTAAATCAATTAAAATGAAAACAAAATCAGTTTACGAGAACCTGTCATCGATTAGTATCCGTGACAAGGTAGAGACAAAGGGTAAGATGGATTACCTTTCATGGGCAAACGCTTGGCAGATGCTAAAGCAAAACTACCCGAACGCAACACGAGAAGTATACGAAGACCCTCAGACGGGTTGGAACTACTTTACAGATGGAAGGTCTGCTTGGGTAAAGGTTGGCATCAAGGTCAATGACTTGGAGCATATAGACTACCTACCCATTATGGACTTCAGGAACAATGCAGTTCCCGTTGACAAGGTAACCTCAACGGATGTAAACAAGACCATTCAACGTTCAACGGCTAAGGCTATTGCAATGCACGGACTAGGTCTCACACTATGGACAGGAGAGGACGTTCCTGAGATGGTTACAACCAAGACTAAGAAGCCATCTAAGCCTGCACTAATTGAGTTAAATATTAACGACGACAATTGGTCTAAGGTTATGAAGTATGTTGCGGAGAACAAGGACTTAGGTTTGTCTAAGATTGTGGAACAACTATCACGCAAGTACAATGTAACATCCACTATCAAGAGTGGTATTTCTAAGGCTATAAAAACTAAGTAGTATGGACGTATTAACCAAGTTAAAGGATGACGTTCAGTACTACGGAGACTTTGGTAAGCAGTACCTATCTAATTCAGACATAGGCACACTACTTACTAACCCAAAGTGTTTTGGTTTGAGCCGTCCCGACAATGCAAACTTTGCAAAGGGGCGGCTATTTCACCAACTAATACTTGAGCCTGAGAAGGCTAATGATTGGAAGTTTGTTGACGTTGCATCAAGGAATTCAAAGGCTTACAAGGAGCATGTCTTGGAATCTAACGTGGAGGTTGCACTCCTACAGAAGGAGGCGGATGAGATACACCACCTCGTAAAAGTTATGATGAGTAACATGGACTTCTATGACGTGATTAGAAACGATGGCAATGAGTACGAAGTACCATCAGTTGGAGAGATTGAGGGAGTAATGTGGAAGGGTAAGGCAGACATTGTACACCCCGAAATGATTATAGACATCAAGACTACAAGCAAGCTAGATGACTTCAAGTGGTCTGCTCGCAAGTACAACTACGATAGTCAGTGCTACATATACCAACAACTGTTTGGTAAGCCATTAGTATTCTATGTGATAGACAAGACCACAGGTATGCTAGGAATATTCAGACCAACGGAGGACTTCATTAGAGGTGGACGTGAGAAGGTAAGGAAGGCTGTTGATGTGTACAACAAGTTCTTTAGTAAGGATGCCACTGAGGATATAAACTTTTTCTATGTGGAAGACTATTTGTAAGATACTTAACGTGTCATCAGAGACACCGAAAGATAATCGTGTGATGTGGGTGGATGTTCCAATGACCTGCAAATCACGAGAAGATAAGTACGAACTTATCTCCAAATTAATTATAGACTTGGAACGTAAAATTAAAATCATTTAAAATGAATCAAAAAGAAAAAATTTTTGCAGACGGATTCTCATTCAAGAGAAACGAAAACGCACCCGACTTCGTGGTTGGACGTATGTCAGTTAAGGTTGAGGACGCAGTGATGTGGCTGAAGTCTAACGCCAAGAACGGATGGGTTAACATGGACATCAAGCAGTCCAAGGGCGGTAATTACTACTGCGAGTTGGATACTTGGGAGGCAAAGCCTAAGGCTGAAGCCACGCAAACAGAAACGGTTGATGAAGGACTACCGTTCTAATACCACTAAAAAAAATGGGGAGTACGCTCCCCTTTCTTTTCCCTTATAGTGTGTCGAATATTTTTCCCTATATAGTAGTAGTAGCTTTACTATATATATATATTTTTATTTCCTGTATAGTAAAGTAAAAATTGACATTACCGACACAGTCTTTGGTTATCAAGGACTTACAATTTCATAATCAACATTAAATTGACACAACATGACATCAACAATAACAATATTTAAAAACATTAAGGAGACTGACGCTCCATTCTATCGTGACGTAACGGTTGCACTAGATAGGATAAAGAATGGTTCTAGCAAGGACATAATAAAAAGGATTAGGCAGTGTAAGGACAAGAGCGAAAGGAACGAACTAAAGAAACAACTTCCTGCTATATGCTTTAGTGGTGAGTTCAATAAGCGTAATGATAACTCCCTAGTAAAGCATTCGGGTTTGATATGCCTAGACTTTGATGACTACGAGAAGAAGAAGGAGATGCTACAGGACAAGGAAAGGTTGAGTAAAGATAAGTACGTTTACTCTGTGTTTGTTTCGCCATCAGGTAATGGCTTGAAGGTATTGGTTAAGATACCTGAGGATTCAGACAACCACGTCAACTACTTCAACTCACTAGGAAACCACTTCGACTCTGATAACTTTGACAAGACGTGTAAGAACCTATCAAGGGTTTGCTATGAGTCTTATGATGCGTTCATATACATGAACGAAAACTCATCTGTTTGGGACAGGATAGATGAGCCTGAGTACAAGGAGGTTAATACATACAGAGACAGACCAACCATCCCCATAACAGACGAGAACAAGGTGGTTGAGATACTTGTCAAGTGGTGGACAAAGAAGTACCCAATGGTTGAGGGTCAAAGAAACCAAAACGTTTTCATACTAGCTATGGCGTTCAATGACTACGGGATAAACAAATCACTTGCGGGTTATGTACTATCGCAGTACTCAACCGAAGACTTTAGTCAGTCTGAGATTAACAGGACTATAGACTCGGCATATGCGAACACAAGTAATTTTGGTACTAAGTACTACGAGGATGAGGATAGGGTGACTCAGGTTAAGGTTAAGTTAAGGAGGGGTGTATCAAAAAAGGAGATACGCCATCAGCTTGAAGAGTCGGGACTAGATGGCGAGACAATAGACTCCGTTGTTGATAGGGTTGAGAAGGAGAACTCAACGTTAAGCTTTTGGACTAAGTCTGAGAAGGGTGTGATTAAGATTGTACACATCCTGTTCAAGCAGTTCTTGGAGGACAATGGGTTCTACAAGTACTGCCCCGAAGGGAGTAAGAACTATGTGTTTGTCAAGGTAACTAATAACCTGATAGACCACACCTCAGAGAAGGAGATAAAAGACTTCGTACTAAACCATCTTATAGACTTAGACGACCTTAGTATATACAACTACTTTGCTGACACGGTGAGGTACTTCAGGGAAGAGTTCCTTACACTTCTCGCAACGATAGACATCTACTTCATTGAGGACACTAAGTATACCTCTTACCTGTACTACAGGAACTGTGCGGTTAAGATAACCAAGGATTCAGTTGAGCCGATAGACTACCTTGACCTTGGTGGATACGTTTGGAAAGACCATGTGATAGATAGGAAGTTTAATATATGCACATACGATGAGTCGATGTATAAGATTTTTATATCAAGGATATGTGGCGATGATAAGAGCAGGGTAAAGACAATGGAGTCTACTATTGGATTCCTTATGCACGGATACAAGAACCTAAGCTACTGCCCTGCAGTGATACTAAACGATGAGGTTATATCAGACAACCCTGAGGGTGGTACAGGCAAGGGGCTATTCATGAACGCACTATCACAGATGAAGAAGCTTGTTGTAATTGATGGAAAGGCTTTCGCATTTGAACGCTCGTTCCCATACCAAACAGTTTCTGCTGACACGCAGATACTATGCTTCGATGACGTGAAGAAAAACTTTGACTTCGAGAGACTGTTCAGTGTTGTAACAGAGGGTCTTACCTTGGAGAAGAAGAACAAGGATGCTATTAAAATTCCATTCAGTAGGTCACCCAAGATTGCAATCACTACCAACTACGCAATCAAGGGCAGCGGTAACTCCTTTGCTAGGCGTAAGTGGGAGGTTGAGCTTCACCAACATTACAATAAGAATCATACCCCATTGGATGAGTTTGGTAAGCACTTCTTTGCTGATTGGGATGACGATGATTGGTGTATGTTTGACAACTACATGGTGTCATGCCTGATTACATACTTGAATAGTGGGTTGGTTAAGAGTAAGTTTGTTAACCTACAGATTCGTCAGCTATCTGCCGAAACATCTCACGACTTTATTGAGTGGTGTGGATTGGTTCAAGGTAATCCTGCCAACCAATTATTAGTTGTAGGAGAGAAGCTAATGAAGCAGGACTTATACCTAGAGTTTATTAGCGAATACCCTGACTACGGACCGAAGGCTAAGATGACTATATCAAGGACTAGGTTCTACAAGTGGTTAGTTTCATACGCCATTCACTTGACAGGCAACAAGCCTGAGGAGGGTAGAGACCCTAGCGGGAGATGGATAAGAATAATTCCACGTGAGACACAGACACTGTTAGAAATTTAAAATAAAAAAAATGAGAGATTTAGTAAACATAATAGGAGAGTATAAGCACAAGGTTGCATCAGAAACCTTGGACGAGATAATGATAACATACCTGTACAACTTTGTTAACGCAAGACCTAACGACACTACGTTAGGAGAAGACTTTCGCAAGGAGGTACTACAACTACAAGACATATTCCTTGAGGTAAAGGCTAAGAGGGACAAGACCACAATCCTAGACTAATGGATAGGGATGCTATCATAGAAAGGATTCCATCCTTTGACGACAGGATGATGTATGATTGGTGCTTGAGACTGTCAAGGGTTATAAGTAAAACAAAGGAGTTTAAAAAGGGGAGTGGAAAGTCGGCTAAGATTGTGGTAAAGAGGAAGTACCAACACAATGACGTGGTCGCTAACAAGATTGATAACAGTTTAAAATACTACGGAGGAGATATGGCTAAACCAAAAGTAAAGCTTAGAGATTATCAGCAGAGAATTGCAACCGAGGCTTGTGACCACCTAAGGAAACATAGGTTCGTTTACCTAGCAATGGAGGTTAGGACAGGCAAGACGCTCACTAGCCTTGCATCTGCAGGAATGATGGACGTTAACAACGTTTTGTTTGTGACGAAGAAGAAGGCAATATCAAGCATTGAGTCTGACTATGGACTGCTGTCACCCTCGTTTAGTATGACATGTATAAACTACGAGTCACTGCACAAGGTTGACCACTCAAATAAATTTGACCTAATCATACTAGACGAGGCACATGGCATGGGTGCGTTTCCAAAGCCAAGTAATAGAGCGAAGCAGGTTAATTCTATCATAGGCAAGTACAACCCCTATGTTATACTCTTGTCGGGCACACCAACACCTGAGTCTTACTGTCAGATGTATCATCAGGTTTATGGGATAAGGACAAACCCATTCACTTCTTATAAGAACTTCTATAGGTTTAGTGATGACCACGTAAACATTAAGGAGAGGAAGATAAACGGGTTCATGGTAAAGGACTACTCTAGTGGACGAAGCTCCATACTCCGTGCAATGAAGAAGCACATCATATCCTACTCTCAGAAGGAGGCAGGCTTTAAGGTAGAAACAAGGGAGCATATACTGCTAGTAGACCTAGAGCCAACCACCTATAAGATTGCGAGTAGGTTGAAGAAGGACTTGGTTGTGGAAGGAACTGATGAAGTTATACTAGCAGACACGCCTGTTAAGTTGATGATGAAACTACACCAACTATACTCAGGAACTATTAAGTTTGAGTCCGGCAACTCGAAGGTTATAGACTACAGCAAGGCTAACTACATACACTACAAGTTCATCGACAAGAAGATAGGAATATTCTACAAGTTCAAGGAGGAGCTGAATGCACTCAAGAAAGTTTATGGAGACAAGATATGCACGGAGCTTGAGGAGTTCAACAACACCGACAAGTCTATAGCGTTACAGATTGTGTCAGGTCGTGAGGGTATATCACTACGTAAGGCTGATGCATTGGTGTACTACAACATTGACTTCAGTGCCACAAGTTATTGGCAGTCAAGGGATAGGATGACCACAAAGGAACGACTAGAGTCTGACGTGTATTGGGTGTTCTCTAAGGGTGGCATTGAGTCTGACATATATAAAGCGGTAAGTAAGAAAAAAGATTTCACCGTAAGTCATTTCAAAAAATTATCTTAAATTTGTATAATGGAAAAGATAAAAGTAACTCAAGAAATAATAGAGATAGAACTCTATTACAGAGAGGGGTGTAGGTAAATGACTGAGCAGCAGATACAATCTAAAAGGATAAAGCAGTTAGAGGCTGAGGGGTACTACGTTATAAAGCTTGTTAAGACAAACAAGAATGGGATACCTGACGTGTTAGCCATACCCCCCAATAGTGGTGTCGTGTTTAGTGAAATCAAAACAAAGAGTGGAAGGCTGTCGAAGTTACAGGAATATAGACTAAAAGAATTAGAGGAGTATGGATTTAGAACAGAAGTCTACAGGGGCGATTAAGTTTGAAATATCGGAATGGTTTTTCGAGAAGCTTATGATATTAGAAGATGAATCCAAGGAAGGAATCATCAACGACATTGAATCAATAGCAAGTAAACTCCCCGATACAGATGGCGATTATGAACAAGTGTATGGGGTCGTATACTCTGATGAATTATTCTACGTGCTAGAGTATAGTAAGGTGTCAGGAGAAGTACCTATAATATTCTACATAGACTTTGTAGAATCAGATGAATATTTAGATGCAATAAACAAAAACAAAACAATAAAAGATTATGAATGACATTAAGGAAGTACAAAAAGAAATATGCAAAGAGTTTATTATAACAGACATAAGGAGGAGGGTTAGAAACAAGGAGTACGTAAACGCAAGGATGACCTACTCTTACATACTTCGACAGCACGGCTATAGCTACAAGGATATAGGTATGAGTATAGGCAAGGACCACTCCACCATAATACACTACGTTAGTAATGTTGAGTGGTATGCCAAGACGGATGAATTGTTTAAGCAGAAGTTTGATAGGATGTGTAACATGTTCATAGACAAGGAAGAGGAGGATGAATCAATAAGGATTAATCAATCTAATAGGGAGGCTGAATTAAAAAATGAGATTAATATTTTGAAAAGTGAAATAAAAACACTAAATTTGAAATTGAATTCTAGTTTAGAGAGACCTCAGTTCAATGAACAGGACATGAAAAGATTTGAAAACATATTCAAAGTAATCAAGCAGAGGACTAGACACGGGGATGAGTATAAAGTTTTTCAGAAATTAAATAGTATGTACAATGTTATATAACGAAGAAAAGATAGGGAAGATATTAGGATACAAGACATGGTCTGACAGAAGAAAGATTCACGAACTTCTACACATGGACTGCAGCATCTACGCAAACCTAGGCACTGACTCTACCAATAAGGACAAGCAAGAGGCTAGGATTAACTCAAAGAAAATATACACAGCCATAAAGACGTTAGACCCCGTAATGGGTGGAGACTTCCTTAGGCTTATGGATAAAAAATGAAACCATCAGCCTACGATATGGAAAGAATAAAGCACATTAACTTCTTGATGGATAGCATCCACGACCAAACAACTGAAATTTACGAGCATCTAGTAGACCGAGACTATGATGATTTAGTTTCGTCAATCAACAAGTTGACATCACAATTAAATGAAATTAAAAACTCTTTAAAAGATGAAATATAGTGACTTCAGACCAAGGCTAAAAGGAAATAAAAAGGTTGCATACGAGTACATCAACAACACAGAGAGAAGGATACTTGTAATCGGAGACATTCACGCACCATTTACAATAGACGGATACCTTGGCTTCTGTAAGGACATGTACGCTAGATACAACTGCAACCAAGTAATTTTCATAGGAGACATAATAGACAACCACTACGCATCGTTTCACGCTACAGACCCGGACGGTATGGGAGGGGGAGACGAGCTTGACTTGGCGATAAAGTTCGTTAAGAAGTGGAGGAAGGCATTCCCCGTAGCTGACGTGTGTATAGGAAACCACGACAGGATAATAATGCGAAAGGCGTTTGACTCACAGATTCCAACACGTTGGATTAAGTCTTACAACGAGGTGCTTGGGACTGATTGGAATTGGGTGGAGCAGGTTGTGTATGACAACGTTCAGTACGTGCATGGAGAGGGTGGTACTGCAAGGACTAAGTCAAAGAATGATATGATGTCAACCGTTCAGGGGCATATACATACTCAGGCTTACGTTGAATGGAATGTGGGCAAGAGGTTTAAAATATTTGGCATGCAGGTAGGATGCGGGATAGACTCCAAGTCATACGCAGCAGCGTATGCAAAAAACTTTAAGAAGCAGGCTATAGGCTGCGGGGTAGTTATAGGCGGTCACACTGCCATAAATTGCATGATGGATTTGTAATGAGGTTTGAATCAAGCAAGGACTTAGAACGTGAGAAGAAGGCTATCGAAACATTTGTAAGGATATTCAGTGGCTCGTATAAGAAACTAGACCCTAACGATATTGACTACCGTGTCTACGATAGCAAGGGTGAACACATATCATACGTCGAAGTTAAGGGGAGGATAAGGAACTATTCAGATGCCTACCCACTGCCTGTTGCAGCTAGGAAGCTAGTGAAGTTGGCAGACAAGAGACTGCATCCTGTAATTTTATGGGCTTGTAACGATGGGATAGTTTACGCCAAGGTGAAAGACCTAAATGGAAAGATACTGTGGTCAGGAAGGAAGCCAAGAGAGAACTCATACCACGACCAAGAGTTGATGGTGTACTTTGATAAGTCAGATAAATTTAAATACGTACCATATGTCTAAGCTAACAAAAAAATTATTAGACTTCCTATTTGTTATAGTGGTCAACACGATAATACTATACGCAATATATAGGACGTTATCTACCTAGACTTCTTGCTCAACTTATTCTTAGTCTTGGGCTTTACTCTCTTGGGTAGAATATCCTTTGAAGAGTATTCTCTCTCCCATCTTTTCGCTATACTCGGCAGGTTCTTGTGCATCCAAGCCCTCTGTGCTTTACTTTTAAACGGCATATACTTTATTTTGGTTTACTAAATCCACCGGAATCTTCTCCAAATCCATCATTACCAAAACTCTTATTCATTTTTTTTACTTTTTTCTGATAATCTTTTTGTTCTTGACTTCCACCTCCTATATCATTATATATATTACCTAAGACAACCTTCCTAACATCTTTATACATAGGGATAAGACCTGTATTACCTAAGATTTCTAATGGCAATCTATACGTCAACTCTTTCTCTCTCCTTTCTTTAGCTGCATCTGTTGTTTTCTCAGGCTCTGTTGCTTTTTTAAGCATGAAGTCAACTGTTTTTATTGCAGGTCCATACGCTGCAAATGCATTTAAAAGAATATCACCAAGTTCTGTACCTCTAGTTTTTTCTTTAGGTATAGTTTGGAATGCTAAACCATCCTTGTATATATCATAGCCTCCATCTCTTAGCATGTCTAAATACTCTTCGTTAGCACCCTCTGCTAGGAAGTTTATTACAGACCTGTATGCATTACCTGATTTACCAAGTGATATTGTTAGTAAGGTAGACGCAATTGACTGACCCAATCTTTTATCTAGTGATTTTATATCCTTTTCTTCATCATCTCCACCAACAAGGTTAGACATAAGTTCACCCATTACGCTTACCATCATTGTATACATAATCATACGAGTAGCTGACGCAGCAATTAACGAAGCCCCTTTAGTCTTGCTTAAACTTCCCTGCCCCATAGCACTAACAACCCCTGTTCTTACTGTCATATATTCATACATTAAGAATGTCAACATGAAATTATTAAATGCATTATATGCCTGCTTGAATGATGTATCTGTAGGCATACTTTGACCTCTTAGAATACCATAGAATGGGTTAGATGTAGAGCCTGTGTATATTGATTCTTCATCTGCGTGTTTAGTTGCTGCATCAAGAGCCTCCTGATTGGCATCCATATAATTAGTATCATTAGCTGCAATCTTATCTAAGTTAGGTTTTACGCCTGTTATTTTCTTGAATTCATTTGAGAATGCACCAAACCAAACAGGTCTCATTATTGCCTTGTCAGGACTTGATATAAGACCATCGGCTAATGTTGCTACAGAGTTCACATACTTATCTCCTGTTACATTCCAAACCTGCGTAAGTTTGTTCATGTATTTATTTTTAGCTCTAGCACCCTTGAGTCCCTTCTTTTTATTCATAAGGTTAACATCAATCATTCTTCCCGACAAATCTTCATTGGGGTAAGTACGACTTACTGCCGTGCTATTTAAGTTAATCATAGCCTGAGGTGCTGCATCGCTATTAAGGAATCCAATTCCTATTTTTGCACCATTAATTAGTGCCTTAGGATTCGTTAATAATGCAAATGCACTATTACTTGAGAACTCTGCAACAAGCCTAGTACTTCCTGCCAACATTGTTCTATATCCATTCTTTGAAATCCAGTTGAGTGCATCCTCAACAAATGTTGTTGAGTAGTAAGCATTGGTGAACTGAATTCTTAGTACAGTATCATACGCTTCTTTTATTGCGTTAAACTTCTCTCTATTCTCTGAACTCATTCTAGGTTCATTACCCTTTAATAACTCCTCAGTTGACTTGATTGTAGCATTTGCAGTCCTTACAGCATCTGTCATATGAAAGTCTAGTAGAGTTCCCTTTGCTCCTTTAAGTGCAGATGCATACACATCAAAGTTTAATGGAGACACAACACCCTGTCTTTTTATTAAAGACTTAGACCTTGTAGAAGGTTTCAAACTTTTAGTATAGCCATCAATGAATGCTTCATTAGCCATAGGGTCTGATCCTTTCTCATTGATTACATTCAAGTGTACATAATTATTTCTTGCTGTAATACCCTCTCCCCTAATTACATTCGCAGTCTGTTGAGCTATAGGTCCTAGTTCTGCGTTAACTTCTTGTATAACTTTAATAGAATTCTTTTCAGCACTATTAAAACTATCATATAACTTATCTAAACTTATCTCTCCGTTTTCTGAGAAATCTTTTAATATAGTTGAAAGCATTTCAGCATCCCTATCGCTGTAAGTTGAAGCCCCATCATCAATAGCCTGTATTGTTTTCTCTATGTATGCTTTTGCCTGGTGTCTTGTTTCAGGGTTTCCAATATTTGTGTCGTATTCTAGCTGTATCAAGTAAGCCATCTGTTTAAAGTTAGACATCAATGCTTCGTTTGGTCTATTTTTAAAAGACTTAAACACGGCAAGTTGTGCCTTATCAATTCTCCCTGAAACCTTTTTATAAGAAGATTCAAACTGCTCAATTTGCTTGGCTAATCCATCAAACAAACTACTTCTAATTAATGACTCCTTGAAGTTTCCAAAAACTTGGTCTATGAAAAACAAGGGTGTAGATTTTATTTCCTCTAGTATAGAACTACCTCCCCCAAAAAGTTTTTGTAAATTAGATTTCAACCTTGCCTTTGGTAAAAGCTTTCCTTTCTTAATCCCCATTGAAAGTTTATCTGCATTGAGTTGACCTTCAAATTTAACAATCATTTGATTTGCTAAACTAGGGAAGTATCCATTACGAATATTACCTATTAATTTTTCAATTTGTTTTAGCTCAGGTACAGAAAACCTCATTAGTATCTCTGTATTTTTTATAAGTTTTTTAAAAATACGAGCACGTTCAACTTCAAATCTACTTGGAAGATTCTCAACATTAAGTTCCTTTCTTCTTTTTAATCTTCTTATTATGTCCTTCTTCTCTTTTAATATTTCAGCATCTGTCTTTTTTACCTTCTCTTTTTTAGGAAGTATTTCTGACTTATACTTCTTCATCACCTCGTAGTCAGACTCATTAATAACCTCATCCTTCAACATATTCTTTATGGTCTCTGAATAATTTAACTTTCCTGTCTCACTATCAACAACCTTATTTTCGAATGATTCTAACAAATCTTGTAGCTGTGGAATCTTAGAGGTCTCCAGGTCAATTTCATTTAGTATTTCAGAAGCAGTCCTCTCAACAACCTTTATAGAACTTAGTGTTAATACTGAAGCTGATTCACCAAATTGGTTTACTAGCTTTATATACTTGTCAAACACTACATCAGGGATAAGAGATGCATTTATAGAAAATATTTTAACTAAGGTTGGTGATATTGCATCAGCTATACCAATCTTCCTTGGTATATTTTGTAAGGCTTTATCTCTTTTTAAATTTGCATTTTTTATTTTCTCAACGTACTCTGCGTCGTTAAAAACTCTAGACATAAAATCAAAAAACTCATCTACATCAGATGGAGATAGTACATCAAGCCTATTTATTCTTGATATAATATTCATCAACTGATTGGTATTAATTTTTTTGGCTTTCTTTAGCTCTCTTACACCACTTATTATTTCTTTTTGAGAAATTTTTATTGCTTTAACTGCTGTACTAGCACCCTCCCTAATATCTTTAATCCTCTTTATTAATAATTCCTTCTCTGAAATAATAATATTCTTAACATCATTAATGTTTCCAAGTATTCTAGATATTGATGGTGCTGACTTTTCTTTTATTCCAAGCTTTGACCTAAGCTCTCTAATCATTTTCTCCCTCTGAAGATCAGTTGCATTCTCGTAAAGCTTAGTCCCTTCTAAGTATGGCAATGTATTATCTAATAATGCTTGAGGGCTAGTATCTTCCTTAGTCTTTCTAGATTTGGTTTTTTTAATTATACCATCTATTTCTTTCATTACTCTATCCAACCCTTTGGAAAATTTTTCACTTAGCTTGATAACCTTAGATGACTTACCTTTTGATTTTGCAAATGCATTCGATATTTCTTCAGCACTTAATCCTTTGTTTGATAAAATTATTTTTATTGCTGCTTCAGATATTCCCTGAGACCTAGCGTTTTTTATAAACCCTACTGCATCCCCCTTCTGCTGTCGAGAGGGTGGCTTTCCTTGTCTTCTGTTCCATTCATTTTCTAAGGTTGTGTTATCTCCAAAATAATCATCCCCACCAATAGACTTTAACTTACCTAAGGATGTTACCTTAGAGTTATTGAAATAAGCATCCCCACCTATAGACTCTAAGTTACCTAACGATGTTATCTTAGAGTTATCCAAATAAGCATCCCCACCAATAGACTTTAAGTTACCTAAGTCTGTTACATTAGAGCTTCTGAAATAAGCAAGTCCACCAATAGACTTTAACTTACCTAAGGATGTTACCTTAGAGCTTTTGAAATAAGCAACCCCACCTATAGACTCTAAGTTACCTAACGATGTTATATTAGAGTTAGTGAAATCAGCAGCCCCACCAATAGACTCTAAGTTACCTAAGGATGTTATATTAGAGTTACTGAAATAAGCCCTCCCACCTATAGTCTTTAAGTTGCCTAAGTCTGTAACATTAGTGTTCTTGAAATAACCACTCCCACCTATAGACTCTAAGTTCCCTAATGATGTTATATTAGAGTTAACGAAATCAGCCTCCTCACCTATAGACTTTAAGCTCCCTAAGTCTGTAACCTTAGAGCTATTGAAATAAGCAACCCCACCTATAGACTCTAAGTTACCTAATGATGTTATATTAGAGTTAACGAAATCAGCATCCCCACCAATAGACTTTAAGTTACCTAAGGATGTTATATTAGAGTTACTGAAATCAGCATCCTCACTAATAAACTCTAAGTTGCCTAAGTCTGTTATGCCATAAGCAGCTTGGTCAAAGTTAGGTCTAAAGTTACCAATTAAATACTTGGTTGTCTTAGGGTTAAACTCTTCAACTCCAAATGCAACAAGTTCCCTTACCTCAGGCTTAATATTATCTCTTTTAAATTCTTTTTTTATTTTTGTTACAAAACCATTCTCTCCATAGTCGGTGTTAAACCTTTCCCCTTCACTAATTATGCTTACATACTCTTTTATTTCCTTTTCACCTATACCATCAGTGAGCATATTGTTAAGGAATTCCTTGGCTTTTTTATTGAAGGCAATAGAATCCAACCACTTCTTACCACTGTCGTTAGGAATATTATCCTTTAGGAACTTATTA